>Ga0209971_1000474_pt1 | contig 10640 bp, 9 predicted proteins | sample InoplaM3SAM_FD_187588 | JGI IMG/M metagenome (GOLD analysis project Ga0209971, IMG submission 187588) | Arabidopsis thaliana rhizosphere microbial communities from the Joint Genome Institute, USA, that affect carbon cycling - Inoculated... | ecosystem: Host-associated > Plants > Roots >... | reverse complement strand
CAGCAGCACCGGCGCGGCGCCGAGCCACGAAGCGGGATTCGCGCCGGTCGATGCGCGACGCGATTACGTCATTGCCGCCGGCGCCGACCAGGTCGCCGTACCGTTCCTGTGGACCGGGCCCGATGGCGTCAGCATCCGCCGCACCTACACCTTCACCCGCGGCGACTACGCGGTGCAGGTGCGCGACGAGATCGCCAACGCCGGTGCGACGCCGTGGCAGGGCTATGTCTACCGGCAGCTGCTGCGGGTGCCGCCGGTGGTCAAGACCGGATTCACCCGGCCGGAGTCCTACAGCTTCCACGGTGCCGCCTGGTTCACCCCGCAGGACAAGTTCGAGAAGCGCAAGTTCGCCGACTACCTCGAGGACGGCCCGCTCGACAAGCAGGTCACCGGCGGCTGGATCGCGATGCTGCAGCATCATTTCTTCGCCGCCTGGATCCCCGGCGCCGAGGACGCGAGCACGTTCTCGCTGGCGTCCCCGCGCGGCGCCGGCGGCCAGCAGCAGGCGCTGGTGCGCGAGCTCGGCCCCGGCGTCGAGGTCGCGCCCGGCGCCACCGCGAGCACCAGCGCGCGGCTGTGGGTCGGGCCCAAGCTGGTCAAGCAGATCGAGGCGCAGCACGTGCCCGGCCTCGAGCGCGCGGTCGACTTCAGCAGCTACTCGGTGATGGCCTGGATCGCCGGCCTGCTGTTCGCGGTGCTGTCGTTCCTGCACGGCGTGTTCGGCAACTGGGGGTGGGCGATCATCGGCCTGGTGGTGATCATCAAGGCGCTGATGTATCCGCTGTCGGCGGCGCAGTACAAGTCGGCGGCGAAGATGCGCCGCTTCCAGCCGCGCATCGAGCAGCTCAAGGAGCGCTACGGCGACGACAAGCAGAAGTTCCAGATGGCGATGATGGAGCTCTACAAGAAGGAGAAGATCAATCCGGCCGGCGGCTGCCTGCCGGTGCTGGTGCAGATGCCGGTGTTCCTGGCCCTGTACTGGACGCTGCTGGAATCGGTGGAATTGCGGCAGGCGCCATGGATCGGGTGGATCCACAACCTGACCGCGCCGGATCCGTATTTCATCCTGCCGGCGATCAACATCGCGGTGATGTGGGCGACGCAGAAGCTGACGCCGACCCCGATCGCCGATCCGATGCAGCGCAAGATGATGCAGTACATGCCGGTGGCGATGGGCGTGATGTTCGCCTTCTTCCCCGCCGGCCTGGTGCTGTACTGGGTCACCAACGGCAGCCTCGGCCTGCTGCAGCAGTGGTGGATGACCAGGATCCACGGGCAGCCGGCGCCGGCCAAGGCCTGAAGCCGCCCTGCACCACGACGAAGCCCGCCTCATGGCGGGCTTCGTGCATCCGCGCGATGGCTTTCCCGGAAGCCCTTTGCCGCTGCGTTCCCGGCCCGGCGGTCCGGCGACCGGCCCGGATGGAAAAGCATCGCGCGCGGGAACGCCGCGCCCGGATTACGGCAGACTGCCGCCAGGAAAGGGGTTGCCCGCATGCATGACCAGGACACGATCGCCGCGATCGCCACGGCCGCCGGCAGCGCCGGCGTCGGCATCGTGCGCCTGTCGGGGCCCCGCAGCCGCGCGATCGCGCGCGCGCTGTGCGGCCGGGCACCGGCGCCGCGCCACGCGCACCACGCGCGCTTCCGCGACGCCGACGATCGAGTGATCGACGACGGCATCGTCCTGTATTTCGCGGCGCCCGCCAGCTACACCGGCGAGGACGTGGTCGAGCTGCAGGCCCACGGCAGCCCGGTGCTGCTGCAGCAGCTGCTGGCGCGCTGCTGCGCCCTGGGTGCGCGGATCGCGCGCGCCGGCGAATTCAGCGAGCGCGCGTTCCGCAACGGCAAACTCGACCTGGCGCAGGCCGAAGCCCTCGCCGACCTGATCGCCGCCGGCGACGAACGCGCCGCGCGTGCGGCGCGGCGCTCGCTCGATGGCGAGTTCTCGCGCCGGGTCGAAGCCCTGGCCGCGGACCTGCTGGCGTTGCGGGTGCAGGTCGAGGCCGCGATCGATTTCGCCGACGAGCCGCTGGATACGCTGGGCGGGGCGGCGATGCGCCTGCGGCTGGATGCGATCGCACGGTCGCTGGCCGCATTGCTCGGCGCCGCCGAACGCGGGCGCCGGCTGCGCGACGGCCTGCATGCGGTGATCGTCGGCCCGCCCAATGCCGGCAAGAGTTCGCTGCTCAATGCGCTGGCCGGCAGCGAACGCGCGATCGTCACCGAGATCGCCGGCACCACCCGCGACCTGCTGCAGGAGACCATCCGCAGCGACGGCGTCGAACTGACCCTGGTCGATACCGCCGGCCTGCGCGAAGGCGGCGATGCGATCGAGCGCGAAGGCATGCGCCGCGCCCGCGCCGAGCTCGGGCGCGCGGACCTCGCCCTGGTCGTGCTCGACGCGCGCGACCCGCAGCCAGGCCGCGATGCCGTCGCCGCCGCGATCGCCGGCGTTCCGCAACGCCTGTGGCTGCACAACAAGGCCGACCTGCTGCCGGCCTCGACCGCCGCGCCGCTCGGCGACGACGAGCTGCGGGTGTCCGCGCGCACCGGCGCCGGACTGGAATCGTTGCATGCGCGCCTGGCGACCCTGGCGCTCGGCGCGGGCGCGGACGCGGGCGAGGGCACCTTCAGCGCGCGCGCGCGCCAGGTCGAGGCCCTGCGCCGCGCCGCCGTGGAGCTCGCGGCCGCCGCCGCCGCCCTCGACGAGGATGCGCTCGACCTCGCCGCCGAGGCCCTGCGCTGCGGCCACGACGCGCTCGGCGAGGTCACCGGGCGCGTCGTGCCGGATGCGTTACTGGGTCACATTTTCTCCACCTTCTGCATCGGCAAATAACGCCGGGAGGCCCGTTCAGCGGCGAAAGGGAGTTGACAAATGGCGCGCGCTGTCGCGTCCTACGCATACGTGCGTCCACGCACAGTACAGGGGAGCGTTTCCGATGTTCGTTGCAAATGCCTTGCAGGCGAGGCCGGCGTGGTTCCGGCTGGCCGCCGTATTCGTGGTGATCTGCGCCTTCGCCGGGTGCAAGAAGGACCAGGCCGCCGCCACGCCGGATACCGGCGCCGCGGCCACGACCCAGGCCACGCCGCCGCCGCCGGCGGTGTCGGACAAGGTCAATGCGATGAGCGCCGACCAGCTGCGCGAGTCCGCCAGCACCGCGCTGCGCGAACAGCGCCTGTACGCGCCGGCCGGCGACAACGCGATGGAGTACTACCTGGCGCTGCGCGACAAGCAGCCCAACGACCCGGCCGTGTCCAGCGCCCTGACCGACCTGATGCCGTACGCGCTGATCGCCACCGAGCAGAGCATCGCCCGCGACGACTTCAGCGAAGGCCAGCGCCTGTACGCGCTGATGGAAAAGGCCGACGCCAAGGCACCGGCGCTGCCGCGCCTGAAGCAGGCGATCGCCGACGGCCAGGCCTCGCTGGCGCAGCGCACCGCGCAGGCGGCGCTGCAGACGGAGGAGGAAGCCAAGCGCCAGGCCGACCTGGAGAAGCAGCGCGCCGCCGACCAGAAGAAGGCGCAGGAGGACGCGGCCCAGAGGATCGCCGCGCAGCAGGCCGAAGCGCAGCGCGCGGCAGCCACCGCGGCCGCGCCGGTCACCCAGCAGCCGCAGCGGCCTGCGCAGCAGGCTCCGGCCCCCGCGCCGGCGCAACAGGCCGCGGCGGAGCCGCCGCCGGCCCCGGCCGCGCCCCGGGTGTCCAACGAGCTGCGCCCGATCAGCCTGCCGGCGCCGAGCTATCCGCGCGAAGCCGAGCGCCGCCGTCGTTCCGGCTCGGTCGAGGTCGAGTTCACGGTCGGCACCGACGGCAACGTGACCTCGGCGCGGGTGGTGCAGGCTTCGCCGCCGCGGGTGTTCGACCGCGAGGCGTTGTCGGCGGTCAACCGCTGGCGCTTCCAGCCGATCGGTTCGCCGGTGACCACGCGCCGCACGATCCAGTTCAAGCCGGCCGACTGAGCCGGCAGGAACCGCCCGTCCCGGCGACCACCAGCAAGCCCGGCCTAGTGCCGGGCTTGCTGTTTCCAGGCAGCGATCCGGTCAGGCCGACACCGCCAGGCGTTCCTGGTGGTAGCGGCGGATCGCGGCATACCACAGCAGCGCGGCCAGGCCCAGGCCGGCGACCAGGTACACCAGCCACTGCTGCGCGCTGATCGGCTCGCTGCGGATCACCTTCAGCAGCATCTGGTTCTGCGCCAGGAACGGCACCGCGAACATCCACAGCTGGTTCTTCACCGGGCTGACCATCAGCACCACGGTCGGGATGATCGGCAACAGGATCAGCAGCCCGGTGTAGCTCTGCGCCTCCTTCACGGACTTGGCGCCCGCGGCGATGAAGGTCAGCAGGCTGCCGCCGAGGAACACCATCGGCAACAGCACCAGCAGCATCACCGCCATTTCCCTGCCGCCCATCGCCAGTTGCTTGGCGATCCCGGGCGCAAACGCCGCGCCGACGCGGAACGCCAGCAGCGTCAGCACCAGCGCGACCACGCCGACGCTGCAGGCGGCGGCGATCTTGCCGCTGACGATGGCCCCGCGGCGCGCCGGCGTCGCCAGCAGCGGTTCCAGCGATTGCCGCTCGCGTTCGCCGGCGGTGGTGTCGAGCACCAGCTGCAGGCTGCCGATGAACGCACCGAGGATCAGCAGGTAGGGCAGCAGCATCGCCGCCAGCGTCGCGCCGCGCGCCTCGGGCGTCGACAGGTCCTTGTGCGACACCGTCAGCGGCGTGGCGACGCCGGGATTGATGCCGCGCGCGAGCAGCCGCAGCGCGCCCATCTGCTGGCTGTACAGGCCGAGCACGGATTCCAGCCGCTTGACCGGGATGTCCGCATCCTGGCGGGTGGAATCGTGCACGATCTCCACCAGCGCCGGGCTGCCTTCGCGCCAGTCGTCGGCGTAGTCGTCGCCGATCCGCAGGTAGACGTCCTCGTCCTGCGCGCGGATCGCGGCATCCGGGTCGGCGAGCTGCTTGCGCGCGATGCCCTGGCCGCCGAGCCAGGCCACCAGGTTGGGCGCGCGGTCGGCGCCGACGATCGCGATCGCCAGCGGCTTTTCCATCTGCTCCTTGGCCTTGCTCTCGCCGATCGTGGCCATGCCCAGGAACAGCAGCGGCCCCAGCAACGGCCCCAGCAGCAGGGTCAGCAGCAGGGTGCGGCGGTCGCGGACCAGCTCGCGCAATTCCTTCTTCCAGACGATCCACAACGCCTTCATGCGTGCAATCCTTCTTCCGATCCGATCAGCTGGACGAATGCGTCCTCGAGGTTGTCTTCACCGGTCTGCGCGCGCAGCGCGTCGGCGCTGCCCTGGGCGACCACGCGGCCGTGCGCGACCACCACGATGCGGTCGCAGAGCGCCGCGACCTCCTGCATGATGTGGCTGGAGAAGATCACGCAGCGGCCCTCGCCGCGCAGGCGGCGCAGGAATTCGCGCAGGCCGCGGGTGGTCATCACGTCCAGGCCGTTGGTCGGTTCGTCGAGGATCACGTTGCGCGGGTCGTGGACCAGCGCGCGCGCGATCGCGGTCTTGGTGCGCTGGCCCTGGCTGAAGCCCTCGGTCTGGCGATCGAGGAAGTCTTCCATCTGCAGCGCCGTGGCAAGCCCGGCGGTGCGTTCGGCGATCAGCGCCGGCGGCATGCCGTGCAGCTCGCCGAAGTAGCGGATGTTCTCGCGCGCGGTCAGGCGCTTGTAGACGCCGCGGGCGTCGGGCAGCACCCCCAGCGCGCGGCGCGCGGCTTCCGGGTCGGCGGCGACATCGCGGCCGTCGACCAGCACCCGCCCGCTCTCGGGCTGCATCAGCGTGTACAGCATCCGCAGGGTGGTGGTCTTGCCGGCGCCGTTGGGCCCCAGCAGCCCGGTGATCTCGCCGTCGCGGGCCTCGAAGCCGACGTCGTCGACCGCGACCACGCGGGCCTTGTCCTTGCCCTTGCCGGGGAAGGTCTTGCGCAGGTGTTCTGCGATGATCATGTCGCTGTCCTCATGGTGGCGCGCGCGGCGCTCACGGCTGCCAGCCGTTGAAGGAAATGAAAGGCGGCACGTAAGCGAGGTCGTCCAGGCACTTGCCGTCCAGCGCCTTGGCGTCCGCGGTCTGCAGGAACTGCGCGAACAGCTTCGGCATGCAGCCGGCGCCGATCACGTTGTGCCCTTGCCCGCGCAGCACGAACAGGCGCCCGTTGGGCAGGGTCTTCAGCACTTCCTCGCCATAGCGCGGCGGGGTGACCGGATCGAACTCGCCCTCCAGCACCAGCGCCGGGACGTCGCTCGCCAGCGGCTGGTGGAAGTCGGCCGGCATCGCGCCCTTCGGCCACACCGCGCATTGCGCGCCCAGGAACTCGGAAAACTGGTTGCCCAGCAGGGTGCCCGCGGCGCCCGGATCCGGCTTGAACCCGGCCGCGTCCTCGCTGCAGATCACCGACAGCTGCATGCCCATGGCCATCTGGCCGCCGATGCTCTCGCCGAGCATTTTCGCCAGCGCCATCAGTCCGTCGTAACGGCCGTGCGCGGCCTCGCCCAACTGCAGCGGCAGCAGCGAGGACATCAGCGGCATGTAGGCGTACATCCGCATCAGCCCGGCCACCGCCTCGGGTTGCAGCACGTCCTCCATCGCGGCCCCGGTAGCGGCGTCGCGATAGCGCACCCGCGGCGGATCGGCGCGCAGGGTCGCCATCAACGCATCCAGTTGCGCGCGCGGATGGCCGACGGCGGCGACGCACGCGGGCTTGTCCTCGCATTGCGCGAACTGCAGGTCGAGCGCGCGCTCCAGGTTGGCGGCGAAGTCGTTGCCCAGGATCAGGCGGTTGGGCGCCACCGAATCGAGCACCAGCGCGCGGGTGCTGGCCGGATGGCGCATCGCGTACTGTTGCGCCACCCGGGTGCCGTAGGAAATGCCGACCAGGTCGAGCTGCGGCACCCCCAGCGCGACGCGCACCGCCTCGAGGTCGCGGACGGCGTCGGTGGTGGTGTAGAAGCGCAGGTCCGCCGTCTTCGACAGTTGGTCGCGGCAGCGCTCGGTGGCCGCGATCGCCTCGGGGCTGTCGGCGGCGACGTCTTCGTCCAGGTCGCACTTCAGGGGATGGGACTTGCCGGTGCCGCGCTGGTCGAGCAGGAACACGTTGCGGTGCTTGAGCACCTCGCGGAAGGCCGGCGCGACCTGCGGATAGGTTTCCACCGCGGACTGGCCGGGGCCGCCGGCCAGCATGAACACCGCGTCCGCGGCGATCTCCGCGTCCTGGTCGGCCGGCACCCAGGCGAGGTTGAGCGCGAGCCTGCGTCCGTCCGGGCGCGACGGATCTTCGGCCACCTCGAGCGTGCCGCATTGCGCCTCGACGCTGGCCGGCCCGAACCGCGATGCCAGCGTGCATGGCTTGAACGCGATGCGGCCGAACATGCGCGGCGGCGCCGTCGCCGCGTTCGCGGCGGCGGGCGCCTTGCCGGCTTCGGCGGCGGCGCTCGCGGCCGGCATGTCGGCCGGCCCCGGGCGATGGTCGCGCCAGTAGCGGTAGCCGAACATGCCGGCGACGAACAGCAACGCCAGTGCGATCCTGATCCTGCGTGACATCGTGGTGGTTCCCCTCTTCAATCCCGGATTCAGTGGCCGTCGCGCCGCGGGGCGGCATCGGGCAGGAACAGCGCTTCGATCGGTTCCCCGAACAGCCGCGCGAGGCGGAACGCCAGCGGCAGGCTCGGGTCGTACTTGCCGGTTTCGATCGCGTTGATGGTCTGGCGCGATACCTCCAGGCGCTCGGCCAGCTCGCCCTGCGACCAGCCGAAACGCTCGCGCAGCTCGCGGATGCGGCTGTCCATGCGTCAGCGGAAGCGCCGCACGACCATGACCTTGGCCAGGCCATAGACCAGGCAGACCAGCGGGAACACCCAGAACATCGCCGGGCCCGCGGCGACGTCGATCACGCGCGCCATCTGCAGGAACCCGCCGGCCAGGTACAGCAGCGAGACCAGCGCCGTGGCCAGGCTCACCGCCTCCAGTTCGATCTGCCGCTGCAGTTCGTCGGCATCGCGGATGTAGCGCATCATGGCGCGGATCGCGAACGCCACCGGGGGCACCGGCAACAGCGCGATCGCGGCGCGCAACCAGTGCAGCTCCACGCGCTCCAGCAGCGTCAGCGAAATCCACAGGGCGACGACATAGGCGGCCATCGGCGGCAGGAATTCCCGCAGGTATCGTCGCCGCAGCGCCGGGGTCGCGGAGTCGCAGGCATCCGGCAGGCCGCGGCGCAGCAGCGCGGCGAGCAGGACTCCGGCGGCGAGCCCGTAAAGCAGGCCGCGCACGGTTTCCGGCAACGGCAGCAGCAGCGGCAGGCCGATCGCCAGCAACAGCAGCAGGCAACCGACGAGTAGGAAGGATTTCGGGGTCCAGGCCAGCATTGGCCCACCATGTCAAGGAAACTTGACAGCAGGTTAGGGGCGGCCTGGATCCTTGTCAAGCACCCTTTACAGCATCATTTCGAGCTGACGTATTTCTCGCGGCGGATCTGCGGCACCGCCAGCCCGGCGTCCTTGAGCGCCTCGAAGCAGGCATCGACCATGTTCGGGTTGCCGCACAGGTAGGCGATGTCGCCGTCGGCGTCGGGCGCGACCTCCGGCAGGAACTGTTGCACGTAGCCGTGGCGCACGTCCGGGTGCGGCTCCTCGGGCAAGGCGCGCGAGAAGCACGGCACGAAGCGGAAACGGTCCGGGTGCCGCTCGGCGAAGGCGCGGAATTCGTCGCCGTACAGCAGTTCCTCGGGCGAACGCGCACCGAACAGCAGCACGACCCGCACGTCGCGTTGCGCGAACAACGCCTCCAGTTGCGGCAGCATCGCCCGGTACGGGGTGACGCCGGTACCGGTGGCGATCAGCAGGTAACGGCGGTTGCCGTCGGCGGGCGCCAGGCAGAAGCGGCCGTAGGGGCCGCTGGCGTCGATCCGGTCGCCGATGTCGAGGCCCTCGAACAGCGCGGTCGCGGCGCCGCCGGCGACGTAGCTGACCGCGATCTCGACCGCATCGCCCGGGGCCTGCGCGTGGTCGTGGAGCGTCGCCAGCGAATACGAGCGCTTGGTCGCGGTGCCGTCGGCATAGTGGAAATGCACCTGCAGGAACTGGCCGGGGATGAAATCCAGCGGCTGGCCGTCGTCGCGGACGAACGACAGGTGGGCGATGGTCGGCGCCAGCATGCGGCGCGCGACGAGCTTGAGCGGGAAGTGGACGATGGCCAAGGAATCGCGACACGGACGGCGGCCGGAGCGCGGCCACGAGGCCGCCTATACTACCGGCTTCGCCGCGCCCGCCGCGGCCACGAGCGTTCCCAACATGGCTTCCGACCACGCTTCCCGCGGCGTGCCGGCGCCCGCGGCATCGCCGCCGGCGTTGTCGATCCGCGACCTGCGCAAGACCTACGACACCGGGGTGGAGGCGCTCAAGGGCGTGTCGCTGGAGGTCGCGCCCGGCGACTTCTACGCGCTGCTCGGCCCCAACGGCGCCGGCAAGTCGACCCTGATCGGGATCGTCAGCTCGCTGGTCAACAAGACTTCCGGCGAGGTGCGCGTGTTCGGCGTGGACCTGCACGCGCATCGCGACGCCGCGATGCGCCTGCTCGGGCTGGTGCCGCAGGAACTGAACTTCAACATGTTCGAGAAGCCGCGCGACATCCTGGTCAACTACGCCGGCTTCTACGGCATCCCGCGCGCCGAGGCGCTGCTGCGCGCGGACGAGGAATTGAAGCGCGCACAGCTGTGGGACAAGGCCGACAGCATGGCGCGCACGCTTTCCGGCGGCATGAAGCGCAGGCTGATGATCGCGCGGGCGATGATGACCCGGCCGCGACTGCTGATCCTGGACGAGCCGACCGCCGGCGTGGACATCGAGATCCGCCGCGGCATGTGGAAATCGCTCAGGGAGATCAATGCCGCCGGCACCACCATCATCCTGACCACGCACTACCTGGAGGAAGCCGAGAGCCTGTGCCGCAACCTGGCGATCATCGACCGCGGCACCATCGTGCAGCAGGGGCCGATGCGCACGCTGCTGGCGACGCTGGATGTCGAGGGCTTCGTGTTCGACATCGACGGCCGTCTGCCGGCGACGCTGCCGCTGATCGAGGGCACCACCCTGGTCGCGACCGACGACCATACGCTGGATGTCGAGATGCCGCGGGCGATGGACCTCAACCGCGTGTTCGCCACCCTCAACGACGCCGGCATCCGCGTGCGCTCGATGCGCACCAAGTCCAACCGGCTGGAGGAGTTGTTCGTGCGCCTGACCGGCGACGAGGCCGCGGCCCGGCGGGAGCAGGCGGCATGAACGCAACCACGACGACGATCGGCGAAGCCACCGTCGCCCGGCGCAACTGGATCGCGCTGGTCACCATCATGCGCCGCGAAATCGCGCGCATCCTGCGCATCTGGGGCCAGACCCTGGTGCCGCCGGCGATCACCATGACGCTGTACTTCCTGATCTTCGGCGGCCTGATCGGTTCGCGCGTGGGCAAGATGGACGGCATCGGCTACATGGACTTCATCGTCCCCGGGCTGGTGATGATGAGCGTGATCCAGAACAGCTACGGCAACATTTCCTCGAGCTTCTTCGGCGCCAAGTTCGGGCGCCACGTCGAGGAGCTGCTGGTCAGCCCGATGCCGAACTGGGTGATCCT
>Ga0209971_1000469_pt1 | contig 10717 bp, 10 predicted proteins | sample InoplaM3SAM_FD_187588 | JGI IMG/M metagenome (GOLD analysis project Ga0209971, IMG submission 187588) | Arabidopsis thaliana rhizosphere microbial communities from the Joint Genome Institute, USA, that affect carbon cycling - Inoculated... | ecosystem: Host-associated > Plants > Roots >... | reverse complement strand
TGCGCTCGACATCGCCCGCGAAGCGGGCATCGAGCTGCCGGGTGCGGCCGCGGCACGACCGCTGATGGCCGGCGTGTTTAATGCGGGCTCCGGGACCGGCCAAGGAGGCAGCGATGCAGGATGACGACCGCCGTGAACGCGGCGAACGGATGTTCCGCGAGGTCTATGGCGACGTCGTACCCCTGCCGCCGCCCGGACAGCGCGACGATTTCATCGCGCTCATGCTCGATCAGCTGTTCGCCGAAGTCTGGACCCGTGGCGCGCTGCAGGTCCGCGATCGCCGGCTGCTGATCATGGGCATCATCGCCGCGCTCGGCGACGGGGAGCTGTTCGCGCTGCAGGCGCGGGCCGCGCTTGCGAACGGCGAGTTGTCGCAGGCCCAGCTCGAGGAGATCGTGATCATGCTCGCGCAGTACGTGGGCTATCCGCGCGCCTCGCGGCTGCGGAGCGCGGTCGCGCCGGTACTCAAGGACGGCGGCTAGGCGCAGCCGTCATCCAGGCAATTTCATCCGGCGCAGAAGATCTGCATAGCGCGCATCCCCGATGAGCGAGCGCACGCTCGGTGCTCCGACGATATCGGCCAGCCCGCCGTCGCGGCGCTGGTAGGCGAGCTCGAGCCAGCGAAAGGCTTCATCGGTCTCGCCGCGCCAGGCGTGGACCTCGCCGAACTGATAGGCTGCGACGTCGCTGAACCGTCGAGCTTTCTCCAGCGCATCGCGCGAGCCGGCGTCATCGCCCGCGGTATGCAGGCACATCGCCTGGCCGAAGAGACCCCATCCCAGGTCCCGTTCCGCCGCCATTTCGCGCTGCGCTTCCTCCAGCCGTCCCTGGTAGAGCAGCACGCGCCCGAGAAAGAAATGAGCTGCACCCCGCCCCGGGTCGAGCTCCAGCTCTCGGCGAAAGGCCGCCTCCGCTTCCGCGAGGCGGCCCGAGTTCGTGGCGTTGCGCCCGACAAAGTGATGCGTGATGGGTCTCAGCGGGTCGCAGGCGAGCGACGCCGCATACGAACGCGCCGCGTCATCGTGTCGAGCCAGCGTGTATTCGAGGACTCCCTGCGTCATCAACGCCTCGGCATTGCCCGGCTCGAGCGTCAGAGCGTGCGTGAGCTCGCGCTCCGCAGCGGTCCAGTCCCAGTCGTAGGCGACATGGATCCACGCCATGGCCGTGTGGGCATCTGCCAAGCGCGGATCCAGCGTGAGCGCCTTGCGGATGGAGCAGCGACCCGCGTCGAACCCGGTGCTCGTCGGCACGTACCCGTAGTCCGCCTGACGGATCTGCGCCCAGCCGAGGCCTGCCCACGCGGGTGCAAATCCCGCGTCCAGCTCAACGGCACCGCGGAAGCTTTCGATCGCCTGCGCATAACCCTCACCAGTACGGCGGCCGGTGAGAAATCGGCCGCGCAGATACAGGTCGTAAGCTTCGCGGTTCGCTGTAACTGCCGGCGCGGAACGGGCCATCACCCCCGGCGGCGGCGTAGCACTCGCGCGGCTGGCGGCGGGTTGCACCCCCGCAGCCAACAGGCTCCGACGCAGTTGCTCCGCAACGGCCAGGGCGATCTCGTCCTGCACGGCGAAGAGGTCGGTCAGGTCGCGATCATAACTCTGCGACCACAGATGCGAGCTGTCCGCGGCGCGGATAAGCTGCGCGGTGACCCGCAGGCGATCCTGCGCCTTCCGAACACTGCCCTCGAGCACGTGGCTCACGTCGAGCTCGCGCGCTATGTCGGCGATCTTGGCGTCCTTCCCCTTGAAGGCGAACGAGGATGTCCGCGCAATGACGCGCAGCTCCGCCACGCGCGTGAGCAGGTTGAGGAGCTCCTCGGCGAGACCGTCGGCAAAATACTCCTGGTCGCGTGCCTGGCTCAGGTCGGTGAAGGGAAGCACGGCGATCGACGGATGTCTGCCCGACTGCGTTCGCGCCGGCTGCTGCACCGCGTTCGAAGCGGCGGGAACCATCGGCGGCAATGACTCGACGCCGCGTTCCGCTATCAACGCGCCGGCGGGCTCGATGATCCACGCCAAGACCAGTGCGAGTGGAAAGCCGAGTATGAGGAGTAGCGTCACGAGCCGCACGGTCCAATTCGGCAAATTCAGCGCCGGCACCAGTACGTCGGAGACCTGCAAAAGGAGCCAGGCAATCACCGCATAGGCGATGGCGGTGCGGATCACCTTGCGGCGTTGCAACTCGGCGAGAAACCTCAATGCCGACCACCGGGGTCACAAAAACCGGCGGCAGAATAACAGAGGTGCTGTCTCAGGCTGCGTTCTCCAGTGCCTCAGTCGCGCGGGGTGAAGCGGACGGGTACACGCGTGTAACCGCGGACCTGCGGCGAATGCATTCGCTCGAGCCCCGTTTCCTCGACGACGAAGTCGGGCGCCGTGTCGAGTATCTCTTCGAGCGCGATGCGCGCCTCGAGCCGTGCGAGCGGCGCTCCGAGGCAGGCGTGCGCGCCCGCGCCGAAACCCAGGTGGTCACGGGAGTTGCGGCGGATGTCGTACACCTCCGCGCGCTCGAATTTGCGCTCGTCGCGGTTGGCTGAAATAAAGAGCAGCGCCACCTTGGCGCCGGCCGGGATGGTCCGCCCGTGGAGCGCGACGTCCTCCGTGGTGGTCCGCGCCATCATCTGCGTCGGCCCGTCGAAACGCATCGTCTCCTCCACGACCAGCGGCACGAGCCCCCGGTCGTTGAGCACCAGGTGCCGCTGGTCGGGATACCGGTGCAGCTGGCAGACGATGTTGCCGATCAGCTTCGTGGTCGTCTCGTTACCCGCGATCGACAGCAGATACAGGTAACCGAGCAGTTCCTCGTGACTCAGTTTGCCCGTGGCTTCCGCCTCGATGAAGCTTGCGATCAGGTCCGCCTGCGGCGGGAGCCCCGCACGGCGGCGCAGATCGTCCTCGTAGTAACCGAAGATCCGCAGTGTCGCCTCGAGACCCGCGTCTGGCATCTCGAACACGCCCTCATCACGGTGCACGACCGTGTCGGTCCAGCCGCGGAGCATGTCCTCGTCCTGTTTCGGTACTCCGAGCAGCCGGCACAAGACGGCCATCGGCAGCCGCGCGGCGAAATCGGCGATGATGTCGATCCGACCCGTCGCCAGGTGCGGGACCAGCAGCTCGCGCGCGAGCCGGCGGATCGCCTCCTCGAGCGGCGCCACGGCCGAGCGGGTGAAGAGCCGATCCGCCAGATGACGCAGCCGCGAGTGATCCGGCGGGTCGCTGTTGATCAGTAGCGGAAGCTGCCCCTTGAGCGGTTCCAGTGTCGTGCCCTGCGCGCTCGAATAGACCCGGTAGTTACGCGCTGCGGCGAAGCAGTCGGCGTAGCGCGAAAGTGCCCAGAATCCGTAGCGCTCGTTGTAATAGGCCGGAGCCTCGTCTCGCAACCGGCGGTACGCAGGATAGGGATCGTCGTGGTGCTCGTAATCGAAGGGGTCGTAGAGCGGCGCATCGGCCCCGGCCTCCCGTCCACGATCCGGCACGAGCCCGGTCACAGGTCCTTCTCCATGACCTTGGGGCGCTTGCCGACCGGTCGCATCACGACGAGATCGAGCGAGCAGTCCGGCGGGAAGTCGAAGCAGTGCGCGATCGCCTCCCCCACCGGCTCGGGCGACATCATCCCGGCCCAGTACGCGCCGTGCTCGAGCCAGGCTGCGTATGCCTCGCCGGCCGCCTGAGGATCCCAGCCGCTGCCGAAGCCCGTCATCGTGTTGCCGGGCACGAAGGTCGTTACCGCGATGTGGTCGCCGCGCACCTCGACGCGCAGCTCCTTCGAGAACTGCTCGAGCGCGGCCTTGGTCGCGGAATAGACCGACAGGTGCGCGAACGCCATCTCCTCGTGCACCGTGGCCGAGGACACGTTGACGATCCGACCGCCGCCCTGCGCGCGCAGGTGCGGAATCACGGCCTGGCAGGCGTACACGGGCGCCAGAAAATTGACCGCCACCTGCGCCACGACGTCCGCGGCACGCAGCTTCTCGATGCGGCTCGCGTAGGAAGTGCCCGCATTGTTGACGAGGCCGTCGATCCGGCCGAGCTCGCGGTGGACGCGATCGATCGCGACCCGGAGTGCGTCCGCGTCCGCCACGTCGACAGCGACCGGGGTTGCGGCCTCGCCTAACCCTTCGCGGGCAGCCGCAAGTGCCGCACCATCGCGTCCCAGGATCGCGACCCGCGCGCCGCGCCGTACCAGACCCGCCGCCGCCGCGAGCCCGATATTGCGCGAGCCGCCCGTGACGATCACGACCTTGCCCGCGAGCACGCCGCTCATGCCGGGAGCCCCACGGTCTTTGTCTGCAGGTACTCCTCGAACCCCTCGATGCCCATCTCGCGACCGATGCCGCTCTGCTTGTAGCCGCCGAATGGCGCATCAGCGTCGAAGGCGTTGCCGGAGTTGACGTTCACCGTGCCGGCGCGGAGCCTGCGTGCAACCGAAATCGCTCGCTCGCGATCCGCCGAGTGCACCGCACCGGCGAGACCGTAGATCGAGTCGTTGGCGATCCGCACCGCGTCGTTGTCGCCGTCGTGCGCGATCACTGTGAGCACGGGACCGAAGATCTCCTCCTGCGCGATGCGCATGCGGTTCTCGACGCCGGCAAATAGTGTCGGTTCGACATAGAAGCCGCGCGGCAGGCGCGGCGGGATACCGCCCCCGGTGACAAGCCGCGCACCCTCGCGGCGCCCGATGTCGACGTAGCCCAGCACCCGCTCGCGTTGCGCCTGCGAGATCACGGGGCCGAGGATCTGCTCGCGGCTGCCCGGATCGCCGTAGGGAAGGCTCTCGAAGATGGTCTTGAGCGTCTCGACTGCTTCCTCGAGCCGCGTGCGTGGCACGAGCATCCGGGTCGGTATGCTGCAACCCTGGCCCGCGTGATAGCAGACGGCGAGCCCGCCGTAGAGCGCCTGGCTGAAATCGGCATCGTCGAGCAGGATGTTGGCGGACTTACCGCCCAACTCCAGGAACACGCGCTTCAGACTCGCGGCAGCCGCGGCCATGATGCGGCGCCCTGTCGCGGTCGAGCCGGTGAAGGAAATCACGTCGACACGTGGATCCTCGACGAGCTGCGCGCCCAGCGCGGCCTTGTCGGAGCCGGTGATCACGTTCAGTACGCCAGGAGGCAGATCGGTCGCCGCAGCGGCCTCGCCAATCAACGCGGCGGACCACGGCGTTTCGGGCGCCGCCTTGAGGATGACCGTGCAGCCCGCGCCGAGGGCGGCCACACACTTCGCAAGGTTGATCTGCATCGGCGCATTCCACGGGGTGATCGCGCCGACGACGCCGGCGGCTTCCTTCCATACGAACCGCCGAGTCGGCATACCCATTGCGTGCGTGATGCCGAGATCGCGCTCGAAGGCGTGTTCGCGCGCCAGCGCGAGGGTCCAGTCAATGAACCGGATCGGAAGGTCGAGCTGGTATCCGTAGGTGAGACTGAGCGGCGCGCCGGTTTCGCCGGCGATGCGCTCGCGCGCCGCGTCTGCACGCGAGCGAAGCTGGTCGCGCAGCTGCGTCAGGCAGTGCACTCGCAGCGCGCGGTCACGCGCCCACTCACCGTCGTCGAAGGCGCGGCGCGCGGCGGCGATCGAAGCGTCCATGTCGGCGGTGTGCGCATCCGCGGCCAGGCCGATCGCTTCGCCCGTCGCCGGGCCGATGTTGTCGTAGCTGCGGCGGCCGCTCGCGGGTCGCAGCCGACCGTCGATGAACAGTTGCGAGCTCGGCTGATCGGGCATCGCCGCGCTCAGGTCCGCATCCACTGACCACCATCCACGTTGAGCACGTGGCCGGTCACCCAGCGCGCCTCGTCCGAGAGCAGAAACAGCACGGCGCCGGTCAGGTCCTCGGGCTTGCCTAAGCGGGCGATCGGCATGGTGGCGAGGATCGCGGCGAGCTGCGCATCGGTTGCGTTGCCGTGCAGCGCCGGTGTGTCGGTAGGCCCCGGCGCGATGCCATTGATGCGGATCCCGAGCGGACCGAGCTCGCGCGCGAGCGCGAAGGTCAGGCCGTTCAGGCCGTATTTCGCGACGCTGTACATGCCATAGGCCATGTGCGCCGCGGTCGAAGTCTGGTTGACGATCGCCCCGCCCTGCCGCCGCATGTGCGGCAGCACGGCGCGCGTCATTATCAGCGCGCCGTTCATGTTGATGCTCATGAACCGCTGGTAGTAGTCGAGATCCACCGCGATCAGCGGATCGAGGCGCATGCCGGCGAAGAGCGCGGCGTTGTTGACCAGGTAATCGAGGCGGCCGAAGGCCTGCGTCGTTGCCTCCGCCGCCGCGGCGGCCGACTCGACCGAGCTGACATCGGTCGCGACGAAGAGTGAACGTCCGCCACCCGCCACGATGTCTGCGGCGACCGCCTTGCCGCGCGTCGCGTCGATGTCGGCGACGACGACCGCGGCACCCTCGCGCGCGAGCGCGCGTGCGTAGGCTTCGCCGATGCCGCCAGCCGAGCCGGTTACGATCGCGACCTTGTTATCGAATCGCACAGACCCTCCTGGCCGGCCATGGCACAGGGGCGCGATTCTAGCCCGGATTTCTCGCAGCCCGGGTCGCGGATCAGTAGGCGGTGAGCGTGGCGCCGGTGCGCGGCACGACGACCTCGCGGCCGGGTCCGGCGAAAGTCAGGGGCACCGATACGTTGCGCATCCCCGCATTTCGCAGTACGGCGAAGTGCAGATGCGGTCCGCTCGAGAAGCCCGTGTTGCCGGAATTGGCTATGTACTCACCACGCGCGACGCGCTGCCCGGGCTGGACCCGGATCGAGTCCATCTGCAGGTGTGCGTAGATGGCGTTCGTGCCGTCGTCGTGCAGGATCTGCACGAAGTTGGCCTCGTCCTGGCTCGACGGTGCAAGGCCACCTTTGTAGAACCGGTGAGCGACGTTGATCACCACTCCCTCGCGCGCAGCATGCACGGCGCTGCCTTCCGGCATCGCGAAGTCGATGGCATAGCGACTCGAGGGGTCGATGTGCGTGAAGTTGTCCGGCGGGGCCTGGCTCACCATGTAGGCACGCGCGTTGGCAAATGGTGCACGGTACGGACCCTTGGGCGCGTGCTCGGCACCTGGCACGCCGATCACGTAGCCGAAGTCGTAGGGGACCTGCGCCTTGCCCGTCGGAGGTGGCAATGAGAACAGCAGCCGCTCCGAGCGGGGTGCGACGGTCGCGCGCACCGTTTCCGCCTCGCTCATGTTGCCCACGCGCAGCCCGAACTCGACGCTGCACCGGCACTCGTTGACGGCCACTATCGAGATCCCCTCGGGCGTGCTGCGCGGCTCGACGGAGATCCGAGGGGCAGCGGCGCCGGACTTGACCGGGACCGGCTCCACGGCGCGGACCGCGTCGGGCTGACGGTCGGCGAACACCCAGTGGCCGTTCTTGTCCTTGTACCGGTAGACCTCGGCCGCGGCCGGGGCCGCGGCAAGCGCGATACAGGCAAGGGCGAGCAAGGGCCGGAGAACCATGGGGTAGAGACTAACCGGCTGAGCGCAGATTGCCACCCCCTGCACCCAGGGTTCGCCCAGATACTCGACAGTGCTCACGAATCCCCGGAGATCTCCCGCGGAAGGGACGCGAGCCGGGAACGCAGGGCCAGGAGCAGCGGCCCGTCGCGGCCGCCGTCGAAGGCCGGGGCGCTCGTCCAGTCCCAGGCCCAGGGATGCGCGGTGCGCAGGCTCGCGGGCTCGGCCTCCCGTCGGGGAAACACGTGCGCGTGCAGCGCCGGCTCGAGGTTACCGAAGATCGCGTAATTGATCCGCAGCGCGTCTGTCAGATCGCGCAGGGCACCGCCCAGGCGCGCCATGTCCGCGAGAAATGCGACCTGTCCCGCCGGCGGCAGCGCATTCAGATCCGGCACGACGGGATCCGGCAGGAGCAGGCAGTAGCCCGTAATCACCTGCGGATCTCCCATCACGACCCAGCCCGAATCGAGCCGCGCGACCAGCGTCGGGTCCGCGCCCGCGCGACAGGCCGCGACACGGCGGTGGATCGCGGTCATTTTCGGAATACGAAATAGACGGCGCCGACGATACAGAGCGCTGCCCAGAGGTAGTCCATCTTCAGCGGCTGGCGCATGTAATAGACGGCAAACGGTACGAACACCGCCAGCGTGATCACCTCCTGCAGTATCTTGAGCTGAGGTAGCGTCATCACCGCAAAGCCGATGCGATTGGCGGGTACCTGCAGCAGATACTCGAAAAGCGCGATACCCCAGCTCGCGAGTGCGGCAACGTACCAGGCGCGCCCCGACATGTCCTTCAGATGCGCGTACCACGCAAAGGTCATGAACACGTTCGACAGCACGAGGAGCACGGCCGTGGTGGGGATTGCCTTCATGGATCAGGACCCTGTGAAATGCACCGGCAGCCGGACGCCGAGGCGGCGCAACTCCGCGCAGGTCGTGACGGAATCGAGGTGGTGTATTCCGCGCCAGCCGCAGGCCGTGGCACCGCGTACGTTCGCGCTCAGGTCGTCGATGAAGACGGTGTGCGCGGGCTCGAGATCGAAACGGCGTTCAGCCTCCCGGAAAATCGCGGCGTGCGGCTTCACCGCGCCCGTGCGAAACGACGCAAGCGCTCCGTGCACGAGGCCGCTGAGGCCGTAGCGCCCGTCGAGATGCGCCCAGTGCAGATCACCGATGTTCGACAGCAGGTACACCCGGTAGTCGGACATCAGGCCCGTCGCGAGCGCGAACATCTCGGGTGCCTCGTCGAACATGTCCAGCCAGCAACTGCGCAGCCGCACCGGGTCGAGCTCGCAACCGGCCGTGCCTGCCAGCCGCTCGAGAAACGCCTCTCCCGTGAGCTCGCCACGCTCGTGCGCCTCGAGACCGATGCGTGCGAGCCAGGCCGGCACGTCCGTGAGATCGACGCCGGACTCGGTGAGGTACGCAAGAAACGGCCCGTAGTTGAGCGGTACCAGGACGTTGCCCACGTCGAACACGACGTTGCGGATCGTCAAGCGCTCAGGGTCCATGCGGTTGCCAGCCCAGCGTCAGGAGCAGCGCGAGAAAACCGGCGACATAAGCGAGCACCACGTGCCAGCCGGCCCCGAGCCAGGCGCCGACCGAGCGTCCCTCGGGAAACAGGTTCGTGATGGCAACGCCCGCTGAAGATCCGAACCAGATCATCGACCCCCCAAAGCCGACCGCGTAGGCCAGCATCCCCCAGTCGTAGCCCCCCTGCGTGAGCGCGAGCTTGGTGAGCGGTATGTTGTCGAACACGGCCGACACAAAGCCGAGTCCGAGCGTCGTTATCCACGACGGCGCGGGCAGAGCCTCGACCGGCATCAGTGACGCCGACAGCACCAGCGCGAGCAGGAAGACAGTACCGCGCAGCGTCGCCGGCAGCACCGACCAGTCCGGCTGCCGGAGCGGTGCGGCGAGGAGCAGCGCCACCCACACCGCGGCGCCCAGGAACGGCCAGCCCTCGGCGAGCTCAGGGTGATGCAGGTTCACGGCGAGGTTGACCGCGATCGCGACGATCAGGACGAAGGCGACAGTCGCAAGACGCGCGCCGTCGACCCGGACTGCGGCGGCCGCAGAGCGGGCGATCGGCTCGTAGCGCTGCTGCTGATGCGCAGCGGGGATGCCGAACACGAGGAGCGCGACGCCGGCGGCGACATAGGCGTGCAGCACGTCGATTGGGTTCACGCCGTCGATCCACATCATCGTGGTGGTGGTATCGCCGATCACGCTGCCGGATCCGCCCGCGTTCGAAGCTGCAACCAGGGCCGCGATGTAGCCGACGTGCACCCGACCTCGGAATACCGTGTGTGCGATCGCTCCACCGATCAGCGCCGCGGCGATGTTGTCGAGGAAACTCGACAGAACGAACACTATGACGAGTAGAGCGAAGCAGCCACGCCAGTCGTCGGGGAGAAAATCCGGCAGCCGGGTCGGCACGCCGCTCTCCTCGAAATGCCGCGACAGCAGCGCGAACCCCATCAGCAGACCGAACAGGTTCGCGAGCACGACCCATTCCAGCCGCAGGTGATGCGCGAGCCCGGCGAACCCGGTGAGGAGCGCGTTGGTGAGCCGGGCGACGCTGAGGGACTCGGCCATCGCCGCTTCCATGGTGTGCACATCGGAGAGCGGGAGCGCGGGGTCCAGCTCCGCAACCCGTCGGCGGAGCTCCCCGACCAGCGCCTCGGGAGGGCCGCCGGCCCGAACCACGATGTAGGTCGACCAGTTCGGAGCCTGGGAGAGCGACCGGTACAGCTCGAAGTTGGGCCGCTCCCGCAGACTGGCATGCTTCACGTTGGGTGCGACGCCCACGATGGTCAGCCAGGGCGCGGTAGTGTCTGCGCTGGTGCGAATCCGCTTGCCAATCGGATCGCCGCCGGGCCAGTACTGCCGAGCCACCGTTTCATCCACCACGGCGACCCGGGGCGCGCCGGCCTGATCGCTCGGCAGGATGCCGCGGCCCCGGAGGATCGGCGTGCCGATGGCCTCGAAGTACCCGGGCGAGACTGCCCGGGCATTGACGACCGGAACGGCATCCCCCGGCCTGGGAGGCTGCCCTTCCACATAGAGGTTTTGCTGCGGGTTGCCGCGGCTGAACGGCACCCGGTTGACCAGCCCGGCCTGATGTACGCCGGGGAGGGATCGCACCGACTCGAGCAGCCGGCTCTGGAACACCCGGACCACCGTGTCGTTTCCGTACTTGGGCCAAGGCAGCTGTACCCGCGCACTCAGCACGTTGTCGGGCCGGAAGCCGGGATCCACCTC
>Ga0209971_1000468_pt1 | contig 10733 bp, 14 predicted proteins | sample InoplaM3SAM_FD_187588 | JGI IMG/M metagenome (GOLD analysis project Ga0209971, IMG submission 187588) | Arabidopsis thaliana rhizosphere microbial communities from the Joint Genome Institute, USA, that affect carbon cycling - Inoculated... | ecosystem: Host-associated > Plants > Roots >... | reverse complement strand
CGAACCCGGCCGCCGACCGCCTGATGGAGGAGGCGCGGCGCGAGCTCGATCCCGAGAAGCGGCGGGCGATCTACCACCGGCTCCACCGCGTCTTCCGGGACAACCCTCCGGTCGTGTTCATCGTGAACGCGACGCAGAAGTACGCCTTCCGCCGCCGGGTCCGCGGGCTCGTGACCTCACCGCTCGGCCTCTACGGGTTCTCGCCGGGGCCGCTCTCCTGGTGGGGGACGCCGGACGGATCCGCGCCCGTGCCGGCGACCGCCGCATCGCGGTGATCCGCTACCTCGTCTCCCGAATCCTCCTCGCGATCCCGACGCTCGCGGGCATCGTGGTCCTCGTCTTCCTCCTTCTCCATCTCGCGCCGGGAAGCCCCGCGTCGGCCGCCGGCTCGGCCGAGTCGGGCCGTCGCATGTCACAGGCGGCGCGCGAGGAGATGCGGAAGCTGTACGGGCTCGACCGCCCGCTTCCCGAGCGCTTCGCGAAGTGGATCGGTCGCGTGGCGCGGTTCGACCTCGGGGAGTCCTTCGTGGACCGCCGGCCGGTCGGCGAGCGCATCCGGGAAGCGCTGCCGGCGACACTCGCGCTGAACGGGCTCGCGCTCTTCTTCACGCTCGCGATCGCGATCCCGATCGGCGTCGTCGCGGGGGGTCGGCCCGAGGGTCCGTTCGACCGGACATCGGCGGTCGTGCTGTTCGCGCTCTACTCGACCCCCGTGTTCTGGATGGCGCTGCTCCTCCAGACTCTGCTCTCGGTCGAGCTCGGGTGGCTCCCGCTGTACGGCGTCTCCTCGGATCCCGCGCCGGCGGGGCTCGCCGGAGTCGCGGACCTTCTCGCGCACCTGGCTCTCCCCGTCACGTGCCTGACCTACGGGTCACTGGCGTTCCTCGCGCGGCTCGTGCGCGCCGGCGTCGTCGAGGCGCGCTCCCAGGACTACGTGACGGCGGCCCTCGCCCGCGGAGTCTCGCGACGCGCCGCCCTCTGGCGCCACGCGTTCCGCAACGCACTCCTGCCGGTGATCACGCTCCTCGGCCTCCTCCTGCCCGGGCTCCTCTCCGGGAGCGTCATCGTGGAGCGCATCTTCGCGTGGCCCGGCCTCGGGCGGCTCTACTTCGACTCCATCCTCTCGCGCGACTACCCGGTCGTCCTCGGACTCTCTCTCGTGGGCGCCGTGGCGACCCTGGCCGCGACGCTCGCCGCCGACGTCGCGTATGCCGTCGCGGATCCGCGCGTGCGGGAGGCGTCGTGATCCGCCGGCTCCCCGGCACCGGCCGGTTCGCCCTGGCCGTCGTCGTCCTCCTCTGGATCGTGGCCGCCGTGTCGCCGTTCTTCCGCGAGAGAGCGTCGGACATCCGCCTCGGGGAGCGGCTTCAACCCCCGTCGCTGGCGCACCCCTTCGGGACCGACGACCTCGGCCGTGACCTCGCGGCCCGGGTCATCGCGGCGACGCCGATCTCGCTCGTCATCGGGGTCGTCGCCGCGGCGATGTCGCTCGCGGTTGGATTCGGCATCGGGGGAGCGGCGGGGTACCTGGGCGGCGCCGCGGATCTCGTCCTCTCGCGGCTGATCGAGGTCGTCCTCTGCTTCCCGGTGCTCTTCCTCCTCCTCGCTCTCGCCGCTTTCCTTCCTCCGTCGCCGGCGACCGTGGTGCTCGCGATCGGCCTGACGACGTGGCCCGCGGACGCGCGATACGCTCGGGCGGAAATCCTGCGGGCCCGGAGCCTCGACTACGCGAAAGCGGCGAAGGCGGCGGGTGCCTCGCCCGCGCGCATTCTCGTGCGCCACCTCCTGCCGAACGCGTTGCCTCCGCTCCTGGTGTCGGCGGCTTTCGGCGTGTCCTGGGCGATCCTCGCCGAGGCCGCGCTCTCGTTTCTGGGGGTGGGCCTTCCCGCGCCGGCTTCGTCGTGGGGCGGGATCCTCTCGGCCGCTCCGGCCTACATCGAAGAGGCCTGGTGGCTCGCGGTCTTCCCGGGGCTCGCCCTGTTCGCGACCGTGTCTGCCTATAATCTGCTCGCCGAAGGCCTCCGACAGGCGACGACGAGCTCGAAGTGAAGTAATGCCCGAACGCGTGGCCCTCTATCCCGGCTCGTTCGATCCGGTCACCAACGGGCATCTCGACGTCCTCTTTCGCGCCCGCCGCCTCGCCGACAAAGTCATCGTCGCGATCCTCGAGAACGACGAGAAGCGGCCGCTCTTCTCCCTGGAAGAGCGGATGGAGATGATCCGCGAGATCGTGGGGGACGAGCCCTCCGTTTCGATCCAGTCGTTCTCGGGACTGCTCGTGGACTTCGCCGCCCAGACTGGGGCGACCCTCCTCGTCCGCGGACTTCGCGCCATCTCCGACTACGAGTACGAGCTGCAGATGGCGCTGATGAACCGCCGCCTCGCGCCATCGATCGAGACCGTGTTCCTGATGGCCAAGGAGGAGTACTCGTACGTGTCGAGCCGTCTCGTCAAGGAGGTCGCCCGGCTCGGAGCCGACGTGTCGGGACTCGTGCCCGAGCCGGTCCGCCGGCGGCTCGTCGCCCGGCTTTGAAGTCCGTCGAGACGCGGCTCCGGGTCCGGTACTCGGAGACCGACCGGATGGGCATCGTCTACCACGGCCACTACATCGCCTGGTTCGAGATCGGCCGGACCGAGTACTGCCGCGCGGCCGGGGTGCCTTACCGGGCGCTGGAGGATTCGGGACTGCTCATCCTGGTCACGGCCGCCGAGTGCAAGTACCGCCGCTCCGCGCGGTACGACGACGAGGTCCGGGTCGCGACCACGCTGACGGAGCTCGCGAGCCGCGGCCTCGCGTTCGCCTACGAAGTCCGCGACGGCGAAGGGCGCCGCCTGGCCGAGGGCGCCACGCGCCACGTTTTCGCCGACGTCTCCGGGAAGCCGACCCGCGCCCCGGCCGCCGTCATCGAAACGCTGGAGCGATTTCGCGCGGAGAGCTGAGGGCTAATTCCGGATCCGCCCGCGCGCAATCGTCCAGAGGATCTTCGCACCGGCCCGGACCGTACCCGAGAGCGTGCCCGTGATCTTGGAGACGCCGACCCGGCGGCGATAGGACACCGGGGTCTCGGCGATCGCGAGGCCGCTCTTGACGGCTTTGACCTGCATCTCAGCCGTCCATCCGAAGGTCGGGTCCTCCATCCCGAGGCGCCGCAGCGCCTCCCAGCGGACGGCGCGGAACGGCCCCAGGTCCGTGAACGAGTACCCGTAGAACAGCCGGATGAGGGAGCAGGCGAGCGCGTTGCCGAACCGCGCCTGCGGCAGGAGCGCCCCGGGCTCCCGGGAACCGAGCGTCCGGGAGCCGATCACCAGGTCGCAGCCGCCCGCGATCGCCTCGACGAGCCGAGGCATCTCCTCCGGGTGGTCGGAGTAGTCGCCGTCGAGGAAGACGACGACGTCGGGGGGAGCGGATTCGAGCGCCGCGATCCCGGCGAGGCACGCGCGGCCGTAGCCGCGTCGCTCCTCGCGGACGAGCCGCACCGGAAGGCCCCGGGCGACGGCCGGCGTGTCGTCGGTCGAACCGTTGTCCACGACGACGATCTCGCGAACCAGGTCGCGCGGGATGTCCGCCACGACGAGGGGAAGCGACTCCCGCTCGTTGAACACGGGAATGACGACGGCCACGGACGGCGACCCACGGTCCGGCGGCATCACGGCATCGCGCGCGCCCGGATGCGGGGCGGTCGCAGGGACACCGCCAGCCCCGCGAAGATGAGCGCCGCGGCGACGGCCGTGCGCCACCCGGGCCGCTCGCCGAGCACGAGGATCGCGAGCGTCGCGGCGATGACGGGCTGGAGGAATACGTACGCCGCGACCCGCGACGCCTCCGTCCGAGCGAGCGCCCACGAGTTCAGGAGGTACGGGATCACGGTGCAGAAGACGATGACCGCGCCGAGACTCCACCAGGCCGTCGGCGTCACCTCTCGGGGCGAGAAGCGAAGGAGGGCCGGGATGGCGAAGAGCACGATGGGCGCGGTACCCCAGCGGAAGACCGCCGACGTGAAGGCGAGGGGGCGATAGCGCGCCAGCATCGGGCGCGAGAGCACGAGGTAGAGCGAGTAGGACAAACCGTTTGCCAGGATGAGGAGATCGCCGCGGAAGTACCGGCTGCTCCATTCGAACCGCTCGGCGTTCAGGAGGACGAGCGCGCCCGCAGCCGCCAGCACCATGCCGGCGACGGCGCGCGGCGTGGTTCGCTCGCGTCCGAGGAGGACGGCCACCGCGAGGGTGAACACGGGGATCGCGGAGATCAGGATGGACGTGTTGACCGCGGAGGTGAGCGACAACCCGAAGATGAACAGAACCTGGTTGATGGAGACGCCGAGCAGCGCGAGGAGCAGGATCCGCCGACGGTCGGAAGGCGCGAGAAGTTCGGGCGGCGAGAGGCGGCGGACGACCTCGAGCATCGCGGCCGAGCAGACCACCCGGATCGCGGCGAGCGCGAGCGGCGGGATCGAGAGCAGCGCGAGCTTTCCGAAGATCGGGAAGAGCGCGAACCCGGTCTGCGCCCCGGCGAGCGCCGCATGGATCTTCCAGGCCGGGCCGGCGTGGACGTGGGCGGGAGCGGCCGGCCGCTCCTTCACGCGGCCGGGCGGTCCGAGACGATCGCGGTGAGCCCGGGGCTCGCCGCCGACACGAGCCGCGCTCCGGAGGCGACGTCGTGGAACGCGTATCCGAGCCCGATCGGACCGAGTCGCGGCGAGACGACGGAGCTCGTGACGCGGCCGGCTTCGGTGCGCGCGGGAGTCTCCTCGCCCGGGCGTCCGAGGACGGAGACCGCCCCGATCGGGCCGTCCGGAAAACGGAACAGGACGAGCCTCCGGTTCACGCGCCCGTACGTGCGAAGCCGCGCGACGACCTCCTGGCCGACGTAGCAGCCCTTCGTCGTCGAGATCGCGTCGTTCATGCCGACCTCGTCCGGGAGATTCGAGTCGTCCATGTCGGTTCCGTAGCGGGGCCGGCCCGCTTCCACGCGGAGGACCTCGGCGGCGTCCGCGGAAACCGCGACGGAGCCCGCGGCGGACAGGTGCGTCTCCAGATCGTCCCGGCGCTCCGCCGGAACGAGAAGGTCGCACGAGAACTCGCCCTCGCCGGGCAGCCGATCGACGCCGCCGGGAAGCGCGAGCCCCGGCGCTTCGCGCCCGTAGAGCCCGACGCGAAGAATCTCGGCCGAGCGATCCTCGACCGCCACCTTCGCGAAGACGGCGTACTTCCGGACGTGATCGAGGACGCGCTGCCGCAGCGTTTCCGGCACGACGAGCCGCAGCCGGTCCTCGAGTCCCACCACCCGGGCCACGAAGAGGAGCTTGCCCTTCGGGGTCAACCCGGCTGCCGGCCGGCTCTCGCCGGCAGCGAGACCGCGAACGTCCTGCGTGAGCTGCCCCTGGAGAAAGGTCTCGCGATCGGCGCCCGTGACGTCGAGGATCCCGGCGGCGCGGAGCCGGTGCGCCAGAGATTCCCGGGCGGCGGTGTATCCCGCGGGGATCGCCGTGTCGGAAGCGGTCGAGCTCACGGCCGCAATTCTAGGGCCCGCCGCCGTGGGGCCGCGCGGGCGGGAGCTACTCGGCCGCGATCGTGGCGCGCAACCGCACTTTCGCGGCGTCGGCGATGTCGAGGGTCTTCATCAAGGTCGAGACGCGGATGTCGTCGTCGAGCTCTCCCGGCGAGACCGAGCCGCTGCGGTCGCTCGACTTCACGACGTTGCCCTTCCTGTCCAGGATCTGGAGCGACAGCTTGATGCGGCACTTCGAATCCCCGCGGTTCGAGACGTTGAATTCCCACCAGAGCCACGACTTGTCCCCGGGATCCTTCGCGCGCGCCTCCGAAATGTCCTCGTCGTCCGGGTAGTTGCGCAGCGTCAGGCTCTCAATCGAGCACCCCTGGTGGGTCCAGCCCAGCCGGGCGTCGGATTCCCGGGGAACCGGTATCGACTTCTCGAAGGAGCCGCCCGCCGCGAGAAGTGGCGAGCCGCCGAGGAGCGCGAAGAGAACGAAAGCCGTCGGCCGTGCGTTCATGATGCCTCGCGTTCGTTTGTTTGCGGCATCGTATCATCCGCGCGATGAGCGAGCCCGGGCCCTCCGACGGCGGCCTGCACGTCATCGACATCTTCATGATGTCGGTGAAGTGCGGCAACTGCGACACGTACCAGACGATCGTCGGTTTCCAGAAGATGCCGGAGAAGAACGTGTACACGTACGAATGCGAGAACGAGGTGTGCGACCCGAACGTCACGCGGACGATCGTGGAGGTCCCTCGGGAGTTCGACAACTCGACCAAGCGCGCGGAGGAGCTGCCGTACTACGCCGCCGACGACGATCCGGGGGAGCCCGGGCCCTGAAGCCCTGCACGGGGCGTCTGTAACCGATACAATGACCCGTTTATGAGCCGCGCCGCCGGACCGCACCCCGTTCCCGCGCTTGCCCCCGATCTCGTCGATCGGCTGCGCCGGCGGCTCGCGTCGTCGCCGGCGCTGCAGTGGCTCCAACCTACCCTGGAGGAGCTCGCGCTCGATTCCTGCGTCCTCAAGCTGAAGTACCGCCCCGAGCTGACGAACGGGTCTCCGACGATGCACGGAGGCATCCTCGCCACGCTCGCCGATACCGCGGTCGCGTTCGCCCTTTCGACCAACTTCGACGGGAAGATGGGCTTCGCGACGACCGACCTCTCGATCCACTTCCTGCGCCGCGCCCGGACGGACGTCGAGGCGCGCGCCCGGATCCTGAAAAAGGGGCGGCGGGTGTCCGTGGGGGAGGTCGACCTCGTGGACGCGGACGGCCACCTCGTGGCGCGCGTCCTCACGACTTTCCTTCTGACGACCTCTACCTTCGACTATCTGCCGGCAGGTGCGCAATGAACGACGACGAGCCCGTTCCGTTTCCGGCCGCCGAGGCGGGGGAGGGAGAGAAGAAACCCCGCCGACGCCGCGGAGGCGTCCGGCGCCGCAAGGCCCGTCCGCCGGACGCAGCCGATTCGCCGGCGCCCCGCGCGGCCGCGCCGGCTTCGGCGCCCTCCGTCCTCGCGGCGGCGCCCGCCATCCCCGCGCCGTCCGCTCCTGCCGGGGCGGCGCCGAGCGCCGCGATGTCGTTCGGGTCCGTCCCGCAGCTCCCGGCGCGCCCCGCCATCGAGCAGCGCCTCGCGGTCTTCATCGACTTCGAGAACATCGCTCTGGGCGTCCGGGACGCGAAGTACCAGAAGTTCGACATCAACCTGGTGCTGCAGCGGCTCATCGAAAAGGGGCGGATCGTGTTCAAGAAGGCGTACGCCGACTGGACGCGGTACTCCGAGTACAAGCGGGAGTTCCACGAAGCCGCGATCGAGCTCGTCGACATCCCGCAGCGCGGTTACACCGGGAAGAACTCGGCCGACATCCGGATGGTGGTGGACGCCATGGACCTCGTCGGCGCGAAGGCCCACATCACGACCTTCGTGATCCTCTCGGGAGACTCGGACTTCTCTCCGCTCGTCTCGAAGCTGAAGGAGAGCGACAAGAGCGTCCTCGGAGTCGGGGTGAAGAGCTCGACGTCGAACCTCCTCATCTCCAACTGCGACGAGTTCATTTTCTACGAGGACCTCGTCCGCGAGTCGCACGCGCTCCCGTCGATCGAGAACCTCCCCAAGAAACAGCAGGACGTCTTCCGTCTCATGCTCGACTCGATCCAGGCGCTCCAGCGCGAGAACTACGACGTGATCTGGGGTTCGATGGTCAAGCAGACGATGCAGCGCAAGCAGCCGTACTTCAACGAGACCTACTACGGCTACAAGTCGTTCTCCGAGCTCCTCGAAGACGCGCAGCGCAAGGGGCTGATCACGCTCAAGAAGGACGCGAAGAGCGGCGGCTACATAGTTTCCGTGTAGCGGTCGCGCTCGCTCGGACCTGCTGCGCACCGGCGATCGGCTCGCCAAACCCGGCTCGACCGCTCGCCTGGTCCTCGCTCCCGCGCCCGCTACCGCGGCGCGCGCCTCCTCCCTCGATTACCTCGGGAGACTCCGCGCGCCGCGACCGAGGGCCGTGGACCGGACCTAAATTTCCCGGAAGAAAAACCGGTCTAAGACGCTCAGCCGCTCCGCCCGGTCGAAGTCGGGGTCGACGATCCACAGAGCCGCGGCGATCGAGGAAGCGAGCGAGTTTCCGTCCTGCGGGGTAAAACAGAACCCGATCACTTCGCGGTCGCCGTTCACGGTCACCGTCGGCTTCGCGACGACCGTCTGAGAGAAGATCCGGCCGTAGTAGCCGTGGTCCCGGCCGAACGAGAAGATCTGGTTCGCCGACCGCTTCTCGGTCATCGCGATCCGCGTGTTGCACTGGAGCCTCTGGAGCACCTTCTCGCGCGAGGACGGCTCCGAGAGCTCCATGTCGAACCAGAGGGAGTGCATGTACTGGGTGTTGAGCTTCATCGCCGAGGAGAAGATCCGCGGTTTCCAGCCGATCGTCTCGAACAGGTGGTACGCGTCGCGCGCGTGGTGCGTCCCGAACTCGGGGTCGTCGTGCTTGCCGGCCGTGGGCGCCGGACAGAAGCTCGAGTCCTGAGAGACGTCGTTCGCCCGGCGCATGCACACGAACCGGCCGCTGTCGAGCTTGAGCTCGCCGTCCCGTGACCCCAGCGTCTTGATGAGGGTCGCGATGTTGTGCGTGTTGCAGGAGACGATCTGGATGAAGCGGTCCTCGCCGGGGACGAGCGCCTCCTCGTTGATGCCGATCGCGAACGGCTTGCCGAACCCGAACTCGCTGCCCTGGGCGATGAATCCGTTCGGGCCGTCGATCTTCTCGTAGATCTTCTTGTTCTCGTTGCCCGCCGGGGTGCAGTCGATGACCACGGTCGCCCGCTCCAGGGCCTCCTGCGCTTCGTAGGAGACCTTGTGCCCGAGGGCTTCGAAATCGGCGGTCTTGTCGGAATCGACCGCGAGGTTCGCGCCCCGTCGCATCAGGTGGCTGACTTTCGCGCGCTCCGTCGTCATCGGGGTGCGCTTGTGGAACGTGATCTCGTCGATGCCGAGGTGCCGTTTGAAGTCGGCGAAGAAGCCGATCAGCGGCTCACCGATCGTGCCGGTTCCCACGACGTGTACGATCTTGCTCATGGGGGCGTCTCCCGGTCCCGAAGAATACTTTGAGAGTCCTCTTTCGCCAACGCGCGGCGAGAGCATGTCGGGAAAGCTCGAGGCATTCTCGTTTCCGGGACCCGCCGGCCGCCTCGAAGGTCTCTGGAAGGAGCCGGAGGGCGCGCGCGCCGGATCCGCGGTGTTCGCGCACCCTCACCCTCTCCACGGCGGGACGATGCACAGCAAGGTCGTGTTCCGCGCGGCCCGCGCCCTTTCCCGCGCGGGGTACGGAGTCCTCCGCTTCAACTTCCGTGGCGTCGGTCTCTCCGAGGGGCGATTCGACGAGCTGCGGGGGGAGGCCGACGACTACCGAGCCGCGCTCGACGAGGCGGGAAGAAGGGGCGGCCCTCCCATCGTCGCCGGAGGTTTCTCGTTCGGCGCCGCCGCCGGCCTGAAAGCGATCGACGGCGACCCGCGCGTGACGGCGTTCGTCGGCGTCGGTATCCCTCTGGCCTCGGAACTCGGAGCCGGGTTGCCGCGGCCGAAGGTCTCCGCGCTCTTCGTGGTCGGAGCCAACGACACGTTCGGGCCGCCCGCTCTGCTTCGAGCGTGGGCGGCGGGAACCGGTCGGATCGTCGAGGTTCCTGGAGCGGACCACTTTCTGGAAGGAAAGCTCGAGGAGCTCGAGAACGTGATGGCCCGGTTTCTCCGCGAGCTCGAGGGGATAACCGCGTGACCGAGACGCCTCCGCTCTCGAGGGAGTCCCGGCGGGACCTGCTCGCGCTGGCGCGTCGGGCGCTGGACGCCCACTTCCAGGCCGCCCCGGCGCCGCGGCTCGCGTCCGACCGGGCGGAGGCGTTCGGGCAGCCGCGCGCGCTCTTCGTCACGCTGCGCGAGAACGGCGAGCTCCGCGGCTGCATCGGCACGCTGGCTCCGGACGGGGACCTCGCGGGCGCCGTGCCCCGATACGCGCTGAAGGCCGCTTTCGACGACCCGCGCTTCCCGCCGCTGACGCCGGACGAGCTGCCCGCCTGCTCGATCGAGATCTCGGTCCTGACGGCGCCGCAGCCGGTCGACGACCCGGAGGCAATCGTGGCCGGGCGCGACGGGTTGATCATCGAGCTCGCCGGCCGCCGGGGGCTCCTGCTGCCGCAGGTGGCGACCGAGTGGGGGTTCGACCGCGTCACGTTCCTCGCGGAGGTCTCGCGCAAGGCGGGCCTGCCCCCCGACGCGTGGCGGCGCCCCGGCGCGCGTCTCTGGTCGTTCCAGGCCGAGGTGTTCGCGGAAGGGGAGGAGGAGTGACGCGGCGCGGGACCGGTAACCGCCAGAAGAAGGTCGTCGCTCCACGCGGAGCTCGCGGTGGCCGGCCTCCGGTCCGACCGACCCCGCCTCCTCGTCCGCCTCGCCGACCGAACCCCCGGCCGGATCGCGGAAAGCCGGAAGGCCGTGCCTAGATCGAGATTCGTTCTTCCGGCGATCCTTCTCGGCTTCGCCGCCGTCTCGACCGGCGCGCCGCCGCTCGACCGCGCGAAGAGCGAGGCCGTGGATCGAATCCTCGACGCCTGGATGAAGAAGAGCGGCATACCGGGCCTGTCGGCGGCAATCGCGCTCGACGGAGAAGTCGTGTGGTCGCGTGGCCTCGGCATCGCCGACGTCGAGAACTCCGTTGCGGCGAAGCCCGAGACCGTCTACCGCAGCGC
>Ga0209971_1000463_pt1 | contig 10788 bp, 12 predicted proteins | sample InoplaM3SAM_FD_187588 | JGI IMG/M metagenome (GOLD analysis project Ga0209971, IMG submission 187588) | Arabidopsis thaliana rhizosphere microbial communities from the Joint Genome Institute, USA, that affect carbon cycling - Inoculated... | ecosystem: Host-associated > Plants > Roots >... | reverse complement strand
GCCACTCAGGGCAAGGGCTTGATGCCGGACGGCACCACGCGCTTTTCCTACAACGGCGAGCCGATCTATCACTACATGGGCACTTCGACGTTCTCCGAATACACGGTATTGCCGGAAGTCTCCGTGGCGAAGATCCCCAAAGAAGCGCCGCTGGACAAGGTCTGCCTGCTCGGTTGCGGCGTCACCACCGGCATCGGCGCGGTGATCAACACGGCCAAGGTGGAAAAGGGCGCGACCGTAGCCATTTTCGGCCTTGGCGGTATCGGTCTTGCCGCCATCATCGGCGCGAAGATGGCGGGCGCCAGCCGGATCATCGCGATCGATATCAATCCGTCGAAATTCGCCATCGCCGAGGAGCTGGGCGCGACCGACTTCGTTAATCCGAAGGACCACGACAGGCCGATCCAGGAAGTCGTCGTCGAGATGACTGACGGCGGCGTCGATTATTCGTTCGAATGCGTCGGCAACGTCCAGTTGATGCGCGCCGCGCTGGAATGCGCACACAAGGGCTGGGGCGAGTCGGTGATCATCGGCGTGGCTGGCGCCGGTCAGGAAATCAGTACCCGCCCGTTTCAATTGGTGACCGGCCGCGTCTGGCGTGGCAGCGCCTTCGGTGGCGTCAAAGGCCGCACCGAGCTGCCGAGTTACGTGGAAAAAGCCCAGACCGGCGAAATTCCGCTCGACACCTTTATCACCCACAACATGGGGCTGGATGAGATCAACCAGGCGTTCGACCTGATGCACGAAGGTAAGAGCATCCGGACCGTCATTCACTATTAAAAGCCGACAAGAGCGCTGAAGGCTGGAGGCTGAACGAAGAAGCAAGTCGTACGGCTTCCAGCCTCCGGCGTTTTTCGGCTCTAGGGGTCTTTAATGGAAAACATTTCTTGTCAGAAAAGCTTCGGCGGCTGGCACAAACGGTATCGGCACCGTTCGTCCACGTTGAACTGCGACATGGTGTTTGCCGTGTACTTGCCGCCGCAGGCGGAGCAGGGCGAAAAGCTGCCAGTGTTGTACTGGTTGTCGGGTCTGACCTGTACCGACGAAAACTTCATGCAGAAAGCGGGTGCGCATCGGCTTGCTGCCGAGCTTGGCCTGATCATCGTCGCGCCAGATACCAGCCCGCGCGGGCCGGATGTCCCGGATGATCCGCAAGCTGCTTATGACTTCGGTCTTGGCGCGGGCTTCTACCTGAACGCGACGCAGGAGCCGTGGGCCGAGCACTACCGCATGCATGACTACGTGGTCGACGAGTTGCCGGCGCTGATCGAGGCGAACTTTCCGGTATCGGACAGGCGTGGCATCAGCGGCCATTCAATGGGTGGTCACGGTGCGCTGGTGTGTGCGCTGAAAAACCCGGGTCGCTACCGGTCGCTGTCGGCTTTTGCGCCGATCGCCAATCCGGCCGATTGCCCCTGGGGTGAAAAGGCATTCACCCATTACCTCGGCGAGGACCGCTCGCGCTGGCGTGAGTGGGACGCCTGCGCCCTGATCGCCAAGGCGCAGGAGAAACTGCCGATACTGGTCGACCAGGGTGATCGCGACGACTTCATGGCCAATCAGTTGAAGCCAGAGGCACTGGAGTCGGCTGCAGCCGCCGCAAACCATCCATTGACGTTGCGTCTCCAGGCGGGCTACGACCATAGCTATTACTTCATCGCGAGTTTTATCGACGATCACCTGCGCCATCATGCGCTGGCGCTGAAGGGTTGAAAGCGCTGGTTCACGGCTAGGGCGAGCTTGCTCGCGAACTGTAGAGCGTTTCTCGAGCATGCCCGCTTCAACCGTGGCGGCAGGCGGCGGCACTTGGATGCTTTTGCCTTTCGTAGGAGCGAGCTTGCTCGCGAAGGGGGCGCAACTGTCTTGCTGCGCTCCTGCCAACGGCTTCACGAACGTTCGGCGAGGTCGGGGAAAACAGCCAGACAGAAAAAAGGCCCGGCCGGTCACCCGGTCGGGCCTTTCCATCGCAAGGAGCTAGAGCGACGGATAATCGGTATAGCCTTCGGCGCCTTTGGCGTAGAACAGCTCAGGCCGCGGCTCGTTGAGCGGCGCGTCCTGGCGCAGGCGTGCGACCAGGTCGGGGTTGGCAATGAACGGGATGCCGAAGGCCACCGCATCGGCCTTGCCTTGTGCCAGCCAGGCGTTGGCCTGTTCCTTGGTGAAGCGCTCGTTGGCGATGTAGACGCCGCCGAAGATTTCTTTCAGTTGCGGGCCGAGGCTGTCGTCGCCGGCCTTTTCTCGGGTGCAGATAAAGGCGATGCCGCGCTTGCCCAGTTCACGCGCGACATAGCCGAAGGTTTCGGCGCGATTGGAGTCGCCCATGTCATGCGAGTCGGCCCGAGGGGCGAGATGCACGCCAACCCGGCCCGCGCCCCAGACGCCGACTGCCGCGTCGGTTACTTCCAGCAGCAGCCGCGCACGGTTTTCCAGCGATCCGCCGTAAGCGTCGGTGCGCGCGTTGGTGCCGTCCTGCAGGAACTGGTCGAGCAGATAACCGTTGGCGCCATGGATTTCTACGCCATCGAAACCGGCTTCGCGCGCGTTTTCCGCACCCTTGCGGTAGGCCTCGACAATACCGGCGATCTCTTCGGTCGCAAGAGCGCGCGGTGTCTCGTAATCTTTCATCGGCCGCACCAGGCTGACGTGGCCGGCGGGTTTGATGGCGCTTGGCGCGACGGGCAGCTGTCCGTCCAGGTAGATCGGATCGGAAATCCGGCCGACGTGCCAGAGCTGCAGAATGATCTTGCCACCCTTGGCGTGTACCGCATCGGTGACCTTTTTCCAGCCCTGAACCTGCTCGGCAGACCAGATGCCGGGTGTGTCCGGGTAGCCGACGCCCATCGGCGTGACCGATGTGGCTTCGCTGATGATCAGGCCGGCATCGGCGCGCTGGCCGTAGTACTCGGCGATCAGGTCGCCGGGCACGCGGCCTGGCTCGGCGCGGCAGCGGGTCAGCGGGGCCATGATGATGCGGTTGGCCAGTTGCAGGTCGCCGATCCTGATGGGGTCGAAAAGTGTGGTCATAGCGATGCTGCTCCTCATGTATGAATAGTCGATGTGACGCTCAGAGTTGTTCAGCGAGACGGGCAAGAAAGGCTTCGATCGCCGGCTCGTTGCGCTTGAAGAAATGCCACTGGCCGACCTTGCGGTTGGTGACCAGACCCGCTCGTTGCAGGGTCGCCAGATGGGCCGACACGGTCGACTGCGAAAGGCCGGCACGCTGATCGATCTGTCCGGCACAGACACCGTTTTCCAGCGAGTGATGCTGCTCGGCGAAATACCGCTCCGGCTCTTTCAGCCAGTGCAGAATCTCGCGCCGCAGCGGATGCGTGATCGCCTTGATGATGTCGTCGAGGTCGTCGGGCATTGCAGTCGTCCAGTTCGGTATATCGCGATGGAGCGAACTATATATCGCTCGAAATCGATAGAGGATCGATTCGGTTGATGGTGTTTATCGGCAACGGTGATCCGGCACGCGCCGGTTCATCAGACGTAGCTGTCCTGTAGAATCGCGGGCTGTTCTTTCTGGGGTGATCACTATGCGTATCGGCCATGGCTATGACGTTCACCGTTTTGGTGAAGGCGATTTCATTACGCTAGGCGGCGTGCGAATTTCCCACAGCGCTGGTTTGCTCGCGCATTCCGATGGCGATGTGCTCCTGCACGCCCTGAGCGATGCGCTGCTGGGCGCGGCCGCGCTGGGCGATATCGGCAAGCATTTCCCCGACACCGATCCGGCATTCAAGGGCGCCGATAGCCGCGTCTTGCTCAGACACGTGCTCAATCAGGTCCTGGCCAACGGCTGGAAGGTGGGCAACGTGGACGCCACCATCATCGCCCAGGCGCCGAAAATGGCGCCGCATATCGAGTCGATGCGCGGCCTGATCGCCGAAGACCTGCAGGTGGATCTTGATCAGGTCAATGTCAAGGCGACGACAACCGAACGGCTCGGCTTCGTCGGCCGGGAAGAAGGCATCGCGGTTCATGCCGTCGCGCTGCTGACCCGCGCATGACCGAGGATCAACTGCTTGGCCCACGAGCGCACGGCGGTACCTGCGGCAGCGCGGTGCTCAAGGCCGTCGCCGAGGATTTTCAGGTTGACGAGGTGCTCGACATCCCGCTGTCTGGCGCTGGCGAACACCTGTGGCTGTGGGTGGAAAAGCGCAATCTCAATACCGAGGAGGCGGCGCGTCGTCTGGGGCGGGCGGCTGGAGTTCCGGTGCGCAACGTGAGTTATGCCGGATTGAAGGATCGCCACGCGCTGACCCGGCAATGGTTCAGCTTGCACCTGCCGGGCAAGGCCGATCCGGATCTGGGCAAGGCCGAAGACGATACGCTGAAGATCCTCAAGGCCGTCCGGCATCAGCGCAAGCTGCAGCGTGGCGCCCATTGTGCAAACGGCTTTACCTTGCGGTTGACCGAGTTGCAGGCCGACCGCGATGAACTGAATGCACGTCTCGAACGGATCAGGGTTCACGGCGTGCCGAATTACTTCGGCCTGCAGCGGTTCGGCTTCGAAGGGAGCAATGTTCACGGCGCTCGCGAATACGCCGCGCGCCAGGAATTGCCCGTGCAGCGCAACCTCCGCTCGCGGCTGCTATCGGCTGGTCGCAGCTATCTGTTCAACCGCGTGCTCGCCGAGCGAGTCACCGATGGCAGCTGGGAGCTGGCCAAAGTGGGCGATCTGCTGGCCTTTACCGACAGCCGAAGCTTTTTCCCCGCCGGCGAAGCCGAATGCCGCGACCCACGCTTGTCGCTGCTGGACCTGCACCCGACCGGTCCGCTGTGGGGCGCCGGGGAGTCGCCTGCAACGGCCGAAATACAGACCCTGGAAAATGCTGCCGTGGCAGCGGAACCGTCAATCGCCAAGTGGCTCGCAGAAGCGGGCATGAAGCACGAACGGCGCATACTTCGCCTCCCCATCGCCGGCTTGTCGTGGCATTATCCCGGGCCTGACATTCTGCAACTTGAATTCGTCCTGCCGACCGGGTGCTTCGCCACCGCCGTGGTGCGTGAACTGGTCAGCCTGGCAGGGCAGACGGACATCTGATGCGTATTCTGATCGCCAACGACGACGGGGTGTATGCACCTGGGCTCGCCGCGCTTTATGACGCGCTGGCGGATTTCGCCGAGTGCAGGGTGGTTGCCCCAATCCAGGACATGAGCGGTGCCAGCAGCGCCCTGACGCTCGACCGTCCGCTGCACCCGACCACCATGCCGAACGGTTTCATCGGTGTGAACGGCACCCCTACCGATTGCGTTCACCTGGGCATCAATGGGCTGCTCGAAGAAGCGCCGGACATGGTGGTTTCCGGTATCAACCTGGGCGCCAACCTGGGCGACGACGTGCTCTATTCGGGGACCGTCGCCGCAGCCATCGAGGGGCGCTTCACCGGCAAGCCGGCGTTCGCCTTTTCTCTCGTTTCGCGACTGACCGACAACCTGCCGACCGCCGCCTATGTTGCGCGTCGGCTCATCGAGCAACAGCAGACGCTCGAATTGCCGCCGCGCACCGTCCTCAGCGTCAATGTGCCCAATCTTCCTCTCGACCATATCCGTGGGATTCAGCTCACTCGCCTCGGTCATCGTCGTCGCGCCAAGCCGCCGGTCAGGCAGGCCAACCCGCGTGGCAAGGACGGCTACTGGATATCGGTCGCCGGCGACGTCGAGGACGGCGGGCCGGGCACCGATTTCCATGCGGTGATGCAGGGTTACGTGTCGATTACGCCGCTGCAGCTCGATCGGACTTTCCACGAGGCATTCGGCGGCCTCGACAGCTGGCTGGAGGGCGTGTTGTGAATCATCGCGGACCAGATGATCTGTTGCGACATGGCACCGGGATGACCTCACAGCGAACGCGCGACCGACTCATTCAGCGGCTGTACGAAGAGGGGTTGTCCGACGCGCGTGTTCTCGAGGTGATTCGCCGGACCCCCCGTCATCTGTTCGTCGATGAAGCGCTGGCGCATCGCGCGTACGAAGATACGGCGTTGCCGATCGGCCACAACCAGACCATTTCCCAGCCGTTCATGGTGGCGCGTATGAGCGAGCTGCTGCTGGCTAATGGTCCGCTCGACAAGGTTTTGGAAATCGGCACCGGTTCTGGCTACCAGACAGCCGTTCTCTCGCAGCTGGTGGAACGCGTATTTTCGGTGGAGCGCATCCAGGCGCTGCAGGATCGCGCAAAGGAACGTCTCATCGAACTGAAACTGCGCAATGTGGTCTTTCGCTGGGGCGATGGCTGGGAAGGGTGGCCTGCTTTGGCTCCTTACAACGGCATCATCGTTACCGCGGCGGCAGCCGACGTACCCCAAGCTCTGCTCGATCAACTGGCGCCCGGCGGAAGGCTGGTGATTCCGGTCGGGGTTGGTGAAGTCCAGCAACTGATGCTCATCGTTCGAGAAGAAGATGGCGGTTTCTCCCGTCACCTGTTGGATACCGTGCGCTTCGTGCCGCTGCTCAATGGACCTGTAGTTTGATCACAGCGGAAGGAAGCATGAAAAACGCGTTTTTGTTGTACGCCAAGGGTGTGGCGATGGGCGCTGCGGATGTGGTTCCCGGCGTGTCGGGTGGCACCGTTGCCTTCATCACCGGCATCTACGATGAGCTGCTGAGCTCCATTGGCGCAGTGCCCAACGCCATCGCAGTGTTATTGAAAGGGCGGATCGCCGAGGCGTGGCGCATCGCCAACGCGACTTTTCTGCTGACTCTGTTTGCCGGCATCCTGACCAGTGTGTTCAGTCTGGCCAAACTCATCACCTACTTGCTGGAGGCCCATCCGATCCCGGTTTGGTCGTTCTTCTTCGGCCTGATCCTTGTTTCAGTGCATCTGGTGAGCAAGGAAATCAAGCACCGCAGCCTGTCGCGCCTGGCAGCCCTCTGCCTGGGTGTCGGGTTCGCATACTGGATCACCGTTGCCGCGCCGATGCAGTGGAGCACCAGCAGCACCAGTTTGTTCTTCGCCGGCGCCATTGCGATCTGCGCGATGATCCTGCCGGGCATATCCGGTAGTTTCGTTCTGGTTCTGCTGGGCCTGTACCCGGTCATTCTGGGCGCGGTCAAAGCGCTGGATCTGGGCGTCATGGTGATCTTCGCGGCGGGATGCCTTGTTGGTTTGCTGAGCTTTGCTCGCCTGCTGAGCTGGGTGTTGCATCGTTGGAGCGACCTGACTCTCGCGTTTCTGACCGGGTTGATGCTCGGTTCGCTGAACAAGGTCTGGCCCTGGAAGGAAGCGCTGACCTGGCGCATCGATTCCCACGGGGCGCGCGTACCGCTGCTGGAGCAGAATCTGCTGCCGGGCGCATACGCTCACCTGACCGGGCAGGACCCGCAATTGATGCCGGCAATCCTCCTTGCGCTCGCAGGCGTCGCTTTGGTGCTTGGTCTCGAATGGTTCGCCAGCCGCGGCCAGCCAGCTGCGCAAAGCGTCTGAACCCAATTGCCGATCAAAGGGAGGAGGCCGTGAAGCTCACAGCCAGCATGCGGTGGATATGTGGTTCGACGATCCGGTGCGTGCTTGTCGCGTTGCTTGCAGGTTCGTTGCTGGCGGGCTGCGCAAGCTCGCCGTCGGGGCACGTAAGCGTAGTCGACCGGAACAAGCGAGACCGGGTGAACAGCGGCCAGTACACCGTCAGGCGCGGAGATACTCTATGGGCGATCGCGTTTCGCTTTGGCTGGGACTGGCGAGACCTGGCGCGGGTCAACAACATCCAGCCGCCACACGTGATCTACCCAGGGCAAACCATCCGTTTCAGTGGCCAGTCATCCCGTAGCGTTGCCGCTCGTCCGATGCCCGGCCCTGGAGTGGCCTCGCCCTCAGCACCGGCTGTAGTGACAAACCCTGTGCCTATTCCGCCGCCTCTGACACAGCCCAGCGCATCAACGCCCAAGCGGCCCGTGGCAAGCACACCGGCGGGGCCTGTGACACGCTCGGCGAGCGGCTGGGCCTGGCCCACGAACGGCACCGTGATCGGTCGCTTCTCCTCAAACGGCAGTTTGAATAAAGGAATTGATATCGCTGGGCAATTAGGACAGCCTGTTTTAGCTGCTTCTGATGGGGCTGTTGTGTACGCCGGTAGTGGTCTTCGGGGTTACGGCGAACTTGTGATCATCAAGCACAGCGATACCTACGTAAGTGCCTACGGCCACAACCGCAGGCTGCTGGTTCAGGAGGGTCAACAAGTCAAAGCCGGGCAGACGATTGCCGAGATGGGATCTACAGGAACCGATCGGGTGAAGTTGCACTTCGAAATTCGCCGCCAAGGCAAACCCGTGGATCCGCTGCAATATCTGCCGAAGCGATGATTTGATTCCGCCTGTTCTGGCACTAGGAGGGGCTTGAGCGATGCCAGGGACCGCGCGCCGCCCGAGCCTGTTGTCGAACTCAGAACAGGAAAACAATAATGGCTCTCAAAAAAGAAGTGCCGGAGTTTGACGTAGACGATGCCGTTCTACTCATGGAACCCACCGCGGACGTGGATACGATTACCGATATCCCGCGCGCTGGTTCGGTTGGCACCAAATCCAAGGCCGCAACGGCCAAGCAACACAAGTTCATCGATTACACCCGCGCGCTCGACGCCACGCAGCTCTACCTCAACGAAATCGGCTTCTCCCCCCTATTGACCCCCGAGCAGGAAGTGCACTTCGCCCGCCTTGCGCAGAAGGGCGATCCCGCGGGACGCAAGCGGATGATCGAAAGCAACCTGCGGCTTGTGGTCAAGATTGCACGACGCTACGTCAATCGCGGCCTGTCGCTGCTCGATCTGGTGGAGGAGGGCAACCTCGGTCTGATTCGTGCCGTCGAGAAATTCGATCCCGAGCGGGGTTTTCGTTTCTCGACCTACGCCACTTGGTGGATCCGGCAGACCATCGAGCGGGCAATCATGAATCAGACCCGCACCATTCGCCTGCCGATTCATGTGGTCAAGGAATTGAACGTCTATTTGCGCGCGGCGCGCGAACTGACCCAGAAACTCGACCACGAGCCGAGCCCGGAAGAAATTGCCAATCTGCTTGAAAAGCCGGTCGCCGAGGTCAAGCGCATGCTCGGGCTGAACGAGCGGGTCACCTCGGTGGACGTTTCTCTCGGACCGGATACCGACAAGACCTTGCTGGATACCCTGACCGACGACCGGCCAAGCGACCCTTGCGATCTTCTGCTCGATGACGACCTGTCCGAGAGCATCGATCAGTGGCTGTCTGATCTGACCGAGAAACAGCGTGAGGTCGTGATTCGCCGGTTCGGTCTGCGCGGTCATGAAAGCTGCACGCTAGAGGAGGTCGGACAGGAGATCGGCCTGACACGAGAGCGGGTACGGCAGATCCAGGTCGAGGCGCTCAAGCGTCTACGCGAGATTCTGGAGCGCAACGGCCTTTCCAGTGAGTCCTTGTTCAACTAGTGACTGTTCGCGGGCCGCTTGCCTGTCAACGCGGCCTCACTTTCGAAAGCGATAATGGGCATCCGTTGCTGCGTGCACCGGATGCTTCTGTTCGTCTATTTCGGGGCTTACCCAGCGCTCCAGAAGGTTTAATCAGCGTAAGCGTTTCGGTTCCTGTTTAGCCGATCTTTTTGTGAGCATTTGCTTACACATTGCGTAAGCCGAACAGCATTAGCCCAATCAGCAGATCTGGACACGTAATTTTTCGGTTCGTAACCTACTGAATTAAAAGAATTTTTTAATATTGTTTAAACAAGGCCTTTGTGCCATTAGGCACTTTTGGTGGTTGCTGCGGTCGTTCAGACCGCTAATATCGCACCTGTGCTTAAGGACAAGCACACACGGCAAGGATGCCCGTGAGGATTAACCGCCGGAGGCGGTTCATCAGGATGATGGTAGGAAAAAGGGAATAGGGAATGAGGCGGGCGGGGATAAAACCCCGCCCCTTTTTTTTGTCTGTTTTTGCTGGTGGTTAGTAGTCGTCGCGAACCAATGGGCGGCAACGCAGCCAAAATCGTTAGCCCTGCCGCTAGAGGAGACGAACATGACCGGCAAAGACTCGCCTGCACCGGCTACTGAGGATGAGACGGATAAGCCCGAGCGCAACCCGGGCGAGGCCAGTGACGATCAGGTCGACGAGGCGCTCGAAGAAACCTTTCCAGCAAGCGACCCTATCTCGCCTTGAGTAACGCGCTCAAACTTCATGCGGCGCCAAGCCGTCGCCGTAGCGCTGGCACGACCTGCTCCCTGAGTAGCGGCGCCAAGGCAACATCCGGCTCTGCGTGTAGCTCGATCCACGCTACCGCTTCGATTTCTGCTTGAGCTCTGACCGAGCTGGTCACCCGGCCTGTAAACACGTCGGCTTCTACCCAGTGGCCTGGTTCGTTCGCCGCTCTGGAGCTGAAATGGCCCAGCGGCTCCAGCGTCGAACTTTCCATAGTCAGGCCCAGCTCTTCCTCGAGCTCGCGTCTCACTGCGTCCATTGATGTCTCGGCGCCTTCGATTTTGCCGCCTGGCAGCATGAAGTTGCTAGTGCCGCGTTTGCGCACAACCAGGATTCGACCGGCCTCGTCGAGCAAGCAGGCCGTTGCGATTGTAAGAACAGTGAATGACATGCGCGTTGCCTTATTAGCGACGCCGGACGATCCGGCTCCTTGTGCTCTATATGTTCAACGTTGCAGGGCGGCAGTGCTGGATATCTACTAACAACATGCATTTAACCTCAGCCAAACACAGGCGGTAAACCATCTTGCATTCCAGGCAAAGATGGCCAAATGCAACTGATACATTTTCTCCGCTCTTCAGGCCGAACGCTTTCTTAAAACATGTGCTGACCAAGGCGCTCCGT
>Ga0209971_1000459_pt1 | contig 10808 bp, 12 predicted proteins | sample InoplaM3SAM_FD_187588 | JGI IMG/M metagenome (GOLD analysis project Ga0209971, IMG submission 187588) | Arabidopsis thaliana rhizosphere microbial communities from the Joint Genome Institute, USA, that affect carbon cycling - Inoculated... | ecosystem: Host-associated > Plants > Roots >... | reverse complement strand
CATCCGTGCAAGTCCTATTTCCGCTAACCTCTTGATTTAACAGAGATTTCGCCAAAGGCCTGCGCCGGAGAAGGTGCGCATTATAGGCGCTCAAATCTTCGCGTCAACGGTTGTTTTCAATTCCCACCGCCGAGAGCGAGACTCGACCAAAAGCTTTTTTGCCGGCCTGGCAGACGTGCGTAGTACCAAGCTTGAAAACGAAAGTACGATCGACGACCTCCCCATCAATACGCACGCCGCCAGACGCCAACAGATCGCGCGCAACCGCTGCGTTCTTCACTAACTCTGCGCGATTCAGCACGGATGCAATCGGCATGTCCTCCGCACTGCTCAGCGCGATTTCGGGAATGTTCTCCGGCAGCTCACCATCTTTCATTCTATTACCTGCCGACCGATGGGCGCTGGCGGCCGCCTCCTCTCCGTGAAAACGCGCAACGATTTCCTCAGCCAGCTTGATTTTGATATCGCGAGGGTTTGAGCCACGTGAAACATCCGAACGGAACTCTTCGACCTCCGCCACATCTCGAAAGCTCAGCAACTCGAAGTATCGCCACATCAACGCATCCGGAATGGAGACGAGCTTGCTATACATCACCCCCGGCGCTTCCTGAATTCCAACATAGTTTCCGAGCGACTTGGACATCTTCTTGACGCCATCCAGCCCCTCAAGCAGCGGCATAGTCACGATGCACTGCGACTCCTGGCCATAGGAGCGCTGCAGCTCGCGCCCCATCAACAAATTGAACGTCTGATCGGTGCCACCAAGCTCCACATCCGCGCGCAGCGCAACCGAGTCGTATCCCTGAACAAGCGGGTACAGAAACTCATGTATCGCAATTGGCTGATTTGTCGAATAGCGCTTGCTGAAATCGTCGCGCTCAAGCATCCGCGCAACCGTATATTGCGATGCCAGCCGTATGAAATCGGACGGCGTGAGCTGTTCCATCCAGCTCGAATTGAACGCCACCTCAGTCCTCGCCGGATCAAGAATCTTGAAGACCTGCGCTTTATAGGTCTCCGCGTTTTCCAACACTTGATCCCGAGTCAGCGGCGGTCGCGTTGCACTTTTCCCGCTTGGGTCCCCAATCATTCCCGTGAAGTCGCCAATAAGGAACACCACCTGATGCCCTAGCTCCTGAAACTGACGAAGCTTATTTATAAGCACGGTGTGACCGAGATGGAGATCCGGCGCAGTGGGATCGAAACCAGCCTTAACTCGAAGCGGAACGCCGCGCTCAAGCTTGCTGATCAACTCCGCCTCGACGAGCACCTCGTCAGCACCCCGCTTGATCACCGACAGCTGCTCTTGAGCCGACTTCATTGCAGATCCCATCCAAGAAATAAAGGGGGTCAACCTTACAAGAATGGCGAGAAATTTCAACGACGCAGAGCTGACACCGTGGGCGTAAACAGACCGGCGAGGGTTGCCTATACTGCGCTTTGATTATATTTTAGGCAGATATTTTCCCTGTATAAAATATCGCCAGATACCAGACCTCTAATGACTCATCTGAATCCAAAAGCCCCTCTCTACCCGAAGAGCCATCTGCTGGCTGCAAGCGGTGTAGCTGCGCTTCTGAGCCTGGCACTTCTTGTATTTCCCTCACGCGAAGTAGAAGCGAAGAAGACCTTTCTCGATCTGCGCTTCGAACCTCCCTCTGAACTGGTAACTAACGCCACCGCACCCGTTCCAGAGAATGATGTGAGCACGCCCTTTGCTCTGATTGATGATGGCAAGCAGAGCGAACCAAGCTCGGCAATGCCCCCGAGCATCATCAACGAGCCTACCGAGCCGCAATCGCGAATCAAGCAGGTTGTGGTAGCCAATGGCGACACCTTGTCGACCGTATTCGATAAGGCAGGGCTTTCTGCCTCTGTGATGCACGAAATTCTTGCGAGCAGCAAGGAAGCAAAGCAGCTGACCAGACTGAAGGCAGGACAACAACTCGAGATCGAGTTTGACGAACAAGGCAATTTTGCGCAGCTGCGCAGCTCCCTGAGCAAGCTCGAAAGGATACAGATCGAACGGTCGGACTCAGGTTATGTATTAAAGAAGGAGAAGCTCCAGCCAGAAGTCGAGACTGCTTATGCCTACGGTCGCATCGACAGTAGCCTGTTTCTCGCGGCAAAGCGCGCGGGACTAAGCCACAACCTGACCATGGACTTGGCCAACGTCTTCGGTTACGACATTGATTTCGCCATGGATATTCGCAAAGGCGACACCTTCGAGGTGATCTACGAGCAGAAGAAAATCGCGGGCGAATCGGTGGGCACGGGAAATATTCTTGCCGCGCGCTTCACCAACCGAGGCAAGACCTACACAGCCGTTCGCTACTCAAACAAGCAAGGCAATAGCAACTACTACACCGCAGACGGGCAGAGCATGCGTAAAGCATTCATCCGCACCCCGGTAGACTTTGCCCGCATCAGCTCACGCTTCTCGAACGGACGCAAGCACCCGATTCTGAACAAGATCCGCGCACACAAGGGAGTCGACTATGCGGCTCCGCGCGGCACCCCCATCAAAAGCACAGGTGACGGTAAAATCCTGGTCGCTGGGCGTAAAGGTGGATACGGCAACACTGTGGTCATCCAGCACGGAAAGCACTACCGCACCCTATATGGTCACATGCAGGGTTTTGCCAAAGGCATAAAGAGCGGTGGGCAGGTCAAGCAGGGTCAAATAATTGGCTACATTGGCACTACAGGACTATCAACCGGTCCGCACCTTCATTATGAGTTTCAAGTCGACGGCGTCCATGTCGACCCGCTCGGTCAAAAGCTGCCAATGGCCGATCCCATAGCGAAGAATGAAAAGCAGCGTTTCGTTCAGATGAGTAAACCGCTAATGGCGCGCATGGACAAAGAACGTGAAACGTTGCTTGCGATGAAAACCAGGTAATGTCTTTTTATGTCGGCGTGATGTCCGGAACCAGCCTGGACGGTCTGGATTTCGTATTGATCGAGCAGAGCGCCAAGACAACGTTGCTCGCGACACATTACGAACCGATGCCCACGCATCTAAAACAGCAGCTTCTTGCCCTCTGCGCGCCCGGCGCCGATGAACTGGCGCGAGCAGCGTTGGCCGAGCATGCCTGGGCGACGTTAGCCAGCAGCGGTGTTCACCGTTTGCTCGGCTTGGCGCAACTCGATGCATCAAAAGTGCGAGCGATAGGAAGCCACGGGCAGACGATTCGCCACGAGCCGCAACGCGGTTTCACCGTTCAAATCGGCCAGCCGTCGCTACTAGCAGAGCTGACCGGAATAAGTGTGGTGACCGATTTTCGCCGCCGTGACATCGCGGCCGGAGGCCAAGGAGCGCCCCTGGTTCCAGCGTTCCATGAAGCATTGTTCTTCGATCCATCGCGTGCCAGGGCTGTTTTGAATATCGGTGGGTTCAGCAATCTGACGCTACTAAGCCCGGATTGCGTAACTCGAGGTTTCGATTGCGGGCCAGGTAATGTGCTGCTTGATGCCTGGATCCAAAGACATCAAGGCGCACCCTACGACCGGAACGGTAGCTGGGCAGCAGGCGGTCAAGTAAACGAAAGATTGCTGGCTCGCTTATCCAGCGACAAGTTCTTCGCCGTGACAGGCCCGAAGAGCACAGGGCGCGAGTTATTCAACCTGCCGTGGCTAGATGCGCATCTCGCGCAATTGGCTGACGAAGCACCTCAGAACGTGCAGGCCACCCTATTAGAGCTGACTGCACGCAGCATCAGTGAGTCGTTATTGGCAAGCCAGCCGGCGACGAAAGACATGCTGGTTTGTGGTGGCGGCGTGCACAACGAAGCCCTGATGCAACGCCTACAAGCCTTGCTGCCAGATCTTCAGGTGACAAGCACCTCAGCTTATGGAGCAGAGCCGGACTGGATCGAAGCCATGGCGTTTGCCTGGCTCGCCCATTGCTGCATGGAAGGCATTCCAGCTAATCGCCCTAGCGTGACTGGCGCGCGCGGCCTTCGCGTGCTCGGCGCAATATACCCGGCCTGAGTCGAAGCGCCCCGGCGATACGCGGTCCTGCTGCAAAAAACACCGCGCGGAGCGCGGGTCTTGCGCCTGTTTAGATAGAAAACGACTGGCCGCAACCACAGGTTGTCGTAGCATTGGGGTTCTTTATCACGAAACGAGAGCCTTCCAGACCCTCCTGGTAATCGACCTCGGCGCCAGCCAGATATTGATAACTCATCGGATCAACCACAAGGCTTACACCCTCTCGCTCGATGATGGTGTCGTCCTCCGCCAAATCTTCATCGAAGGTGAAGCCGTACTGGAAACCAGAGCAGCCGCCGCCCGTGACGAAGACGCGTAGTTTCAAGCGCGGATTCCCCTCTTCATCGACAAGACTCTTCACCTTGCTCGCTGCACCCTGACTGAACTGGATTGCGGTGGGCGTGAAGGATTCGACACTCATTTGGTTCTCCTGGCGCGGGAGCGCATACACCTGCATTGACGCGTCATTATCAGGTTACCCTACGAAATCAGTCAACTATTCCGCGGTTGCGCGTTAAAGAATCGCCCCGAGTCCAGTCGCAACTGGCGATCATGGCAACAACGCCACGTTGCCCAGACCGCGACGTTCATCCAAGCCGAACATGATGTTCATGTTTTGCAGCGCCTGTCCTGAGGCGCCCTTGACCAGATTGTCGATCACCGACAGCACCACAACCAGATCGCCGCCTTGCGGACGGTGCACAGCAATACGGCAAACGTTGGCGCCTCGCACGCTACGCGTTTCGGGATGGCTGCCCGCCGGCATCACATCCACAAAGGGCTCGCTGGCGTAGCGCCGCTCATATAGCGATTGCAGATCAACAGACGTATCGGCGACGGTTGCGTAGAGCGTGGCATGGATGCCGCGGATCATCGGAGTCAGATGCGGAACGAAGGTAAGACCAACCTCCCCCCCGGCTGCCTTACGCAGGCCCTGTGCAATCTCTGGCAGATGGCGGTGTCCTTTTACGGCGTAGGCCATCATGCTCTCGCCCGCTTCAGTGAACAAAGAGCCGATTTTCGCCGCCCGTCCGGCGCCGCTCACGCCAGACTTGCAGTCGGCGATCAAGCGCGACGCATCCGCCAGACCGCTTTCAAGCAACGGCAGAAAACCGAGCTGCGTTGCGGTTGGATAACATCCTGGAACTGCGATCAAGCGTGCGTCTTTGATGCGCTCGCGATTGACTTCCGGCAATCCGTAGACAGCCTGAGGCAGCAATGTCGGCGCACCATGCGGCTGTCCATACCATTTCGCCCATTCGTCCGCATTTTGAAGACGGAAGTCCGCTGACAGATCGATCACGCGGGTGCCGGTCTCAAGCAGCTCGGCAGCCAGCGCATGCGCAACGCCATGGGGCGTGGCGAAAAACACCACGTCACAGGTACCAAGCATTGCAGTGTCCGGCACGCTGAAGGCCAGTTCGTCGTAGTGGCCACGCAGATTCGGGTACATGTCCGTGACCCGGACGCCGTTTTCGGAGCGCGAGGTGATCACAGCCACCTCAGCATCAGGGTGCTGGGCCAGCAGACGTAGCAATTCGACCCCTGTGTAGCCCGTGCCGCCTACGATTCCAACCTTGATCATGAGCTTCCTCGCGCGCTTGAAACGATATGAACGACGATGATAAGGGCGCCCGGTCTTGCGGCCAACCACTGAGGTGACGTGCGGACCAGCTAGCCTCTACTATCAGGCTGACCCGAATCATGAAGGAACCGCTGAATGCTTTATCTCTGGCTTAAAGCCCTGCACATCGTCTCGATTGTTTGCTGGTTCGCCGGTCTTTTCTATTTACCGCGATTGTTCGTCTATCACGCGATGAGCGAGGACTCGATCAGCCGCGAGCGATTCCAGACGATGGAGCGCAAGCTCTATCGCGGAATCATGGTGCCGTCGATGATCGCCACGCTGGCGTTTGGGATCGGCCTGGTCGCGTTGAATCCAGCGCTGTTCAGCAGCGGCTGGCTGCACGCCAAGCTCGTTCTGGTGGTTCTGTTGATCGGCTATCACCATGTTTGCGGTGCTCAGGTCAGGCGCTTCGCGCGTAACGAAAACACACGCAGCCACGTCTTTTACCGATGGTTCAACGAACTCCCGGTACTGGCTCTTCTCGCCATTGTCATCCTGGTTGTCGTCAAACCGTTCTAGCCACGTATGAGGGCGCAAACATGCCTCTACCTAACCTGCTCGAAGATCGACTGCGCCTACCTTTGGTTGCCGCGCCCATGTTTCTGGTGTCTAACCTTGCGCTCGTTACCGCGTGCTGCCGAAACGGGATTGTGGGCAGCTTTCCTGCGCTTAACCAACGGACCAGCGAAGGCTTCCGGGACTGGCTTCAGCAGCTTGACGCCGCACTTGCGCAGATCGAAAAGCCTGCGCCGTACGCCATCAACCTGATTGTCCACCACAGCAATCCGCGCCTTCAGGCCGACCTGGCGACTTGCGTTCAGCAGCGAGTACCGATCGTCATAACCAGCCTCGGCGCCGTCAAAGAGATTGTCGATACGATTCATGCGTACGGCGGGCTGGTCTTTCATGACGTCACTACGCGCCGCCATGCGGAAAAGGCAGCCGAAGCCGGCGTCGACGGGTTGATCGCGGTCGCTGCGGGTGCAGGCGGACATGCAGGTACCTGGAGTCCGTTTGCGCTGATCGCCGAAATCCGCCAGTTCTTCGACAGAACGCTGTTGCTGTCGGGCTGCCTCAACCATGGTCACGAAATACTCGCAGCGCAGCTGCTCGGCGCCGATCTGGCGTACATGGGGACGCGCTTCATCGCCACCCAGGAAAGCCAGGCCTCGGACGAATACAAACGCATGCTGCTCGAAGCTCGTGCCCAAGACATCGTCCACACCGCAGCTGTTTCCGGCGTACCGGCGAGCTTCATGCGCCAAAGCCTCGCCCTGGCAGGCTACCAGGAGCACGACCTGAACAGTACGGGCGAAATGAATCATGGCGCGAAGATCAAACCCGTCAGCGATGAAGCGAAGGCCTGGAAGACCGTTTGGTCGGCCGGACAGGGTGTGGGGCAGATAGGCGACCTGCCGCGCACTGACGAACTCATCGCGCGGCTGGATCGTGAATACCGTGCGGCTTTTGGCCAAACGGCCAAGATTTCAAAGCGTTGGGCCGTGTAGAGCTGATTCCGGCAGGCTGGCGAGGCCGATCACACACTGAAGGGAGCCCAAACGCTTAGGCATTGGCACCATGTGTCGCGGTCCCGGCAAAAAATGCTCTGCTACACTGCCCATCGTTCGAATCTGGAGAGATGCCATGGACTGCTTGTTTTGCAAGATCGTGGCCGGGGGTATCCCCGCACAGAAAATTTACGAAGATGATCAGGTTGTTGCCTTCAACGACATCGCGCCCCAGGCGCCAGTGCACTTTCTGGTCATACCGAAAAAGCACATCGCGACCCTTCACGACCTGAGCGAAAAAGACGACAAGACCCTAGCCGGCCATATCCTGTTTACAGCACAGCGATTGGCCGAGCAGCAAGGCTGTCGGGAAGGCTTTCGTGTCGTCATGAACTGCAATGACCTGGGCGGCCAGACGGTCTATCACATACACATGCATGTGTTGGGTCAGCGCCAGCTGCATTGGCCTCCGGGCTAAGACACACCCGCCACGAACCGCACATCCCACGGACGCACCGAATCTCCTGGAGGCGAGATGCCCAACCAACGCCAATATTCACCTGCCGACCGGCTGCTCATGCAGGCTGACGCTGCGCTTCGAACGCTGCTCCCGTTCAGCGGCCAGCCCCGCCGGGCGACGCCGGCCGTGCTCAAAAACGAGACAGAACTGAGCGACAGCGATGCACGGCACGTGGCAGGCCTGATGCGCATCAACCACACCGGTGAAGTCTGTGCGCAGGCGCTGTATCAGGGCCAAGCACTGACGGCACGCTTGCCGCAGGTGCGAGAGGCGATGGAGCGCGCCGCCGACGAAGAAATCGACCATCTGGCCTGGTGCGAGCAGCGCATCCGTCAGCTTGGGAGCCATACAAGCGTGCTCAATCCGCTGTTCTATGGATTGTCGTTCGGCATTGGTGCTTCTGCCGGACTGATCAGCGACAAAATCAGCCTGGGCTTCGTCGCCGCTACGGAGGATCAGGTCTGCAAGCATCTCGACGAACATCTAGTGCAGATCCCGCCGGAGGACGAGAAATCCCGAGCAATTCTTGAGCAGATGCGCACTGACGAAGCGCAACATTCGACCGCCGCGCTCGACGCCGGCGGCTTGCGCTTTCCGGCGCCGATCAAATTCGGCATGAGCCTTGTGGCAAAAGTCATGACCAAGACCACTTATCGGATCTGACGGTCAGAAAGCAAAAAAGGGCGCCAGATTGGCGCCCTTTTACTATCTGCAAACTCAGCTGGGCATATTGCGGGCGTAGAAGATTTCCAGCATCTCGTGGCGCAAGCGTTGCTCCACCTGCTCGCGTTGCTCCTGCGACAGGTTAGTGGTGGCATCGCCGAACAGGTAGTTTTCCAGTTCGAAGTCCTTCAGCAGCATCTTGGTATGGAACAGATTTTCCTGATAGACGTTTACGTCTGTCATCTGATAAGCCGAGCGGGTGTCTTCCGAAAGGTAGTTCTGTATCGAGTTGATTTCGTGATCGATGAAATGCTTCTTGCCTTCCACATCGCGCGTGAAACCACGAACGCGATAATCGACCGTGACGATGTCCGAATCGAACTGGTGGATGAGGTAGTTCAAGGCCTTGAGCGGTGAGATAACGCCGCAAGTCGAGACATCGATATCGACCCGGAACGTGGCAATACCTTCGACAGGATGAATCTCGGGATAGGTGTGAACCGTAATGTGGCTCTTGTCGAGATGCGCCAGGATGGTATCGGGCAGTGGACCGGGCGATTCCTCGATCTGACTGTCCGTCGGCGTAACCGGTTGTTCCGATATCAGGATGGTGACACTTGCGCCCTGCGGTTCGTAGTCCTGCCGGGCGATATTCAGAATGTTCGCGCCAATGATGTCCACAACATCGGTCAGAATCTGCGTAAGCCGTTTCGCATCATACTGTTCATCGATGTATTGCACGTACGCCTGCTGATCTTCACTGGTTTCGGCATAGCAGATGTCGTAGATATTGAAGCTCAAGGACTTCGTCAGGTTGTTGAACCCGTGGAGCTTGAGTTTGCTTTTCACCATTGGAAACTCTCTTCGATGCGGCTCGCCGCGTGATTGAGCATGCCCGTCAGATACGTTGTATCTGCGTAGGACCGTTTACACCTCTTCGCATTTGCGATCTTGGCTGTGCTGTTCTAACGAAACGCCCCGCAAAAAAACGGGGCGCGCATTATGCAGATTGCGGGTTCGCCGTGCCACCGCCGGCGAAGCGAGAATGGCGCTTCAAGCAGTCCGGTGCACCGAGTGCGACGCGCCTGTGCCCGCGCGGTTTGATCAGCCCAGCTCGACGATCTCGTAGCTATGAGTGATCTCCACCCCTGCGCGCCCCAGCATGATCGAGGCAGAACAGTATTTCTCAGCGGACAATTCAACGGCGCGCTTGACCTGTGCTTCCTTCAAACCCCGCCCCTTCACCACGAAGCGCAGATGAATTCTGGTGAATACTTTTGGGTCCTCTTCGGCACGCTCGGCGTCAAGAAACGCCTCGCAGCTTTCGACTGCCTGACGGGACTTCTTCAGAATACTTACCACATCGAAGTTGCTGCAGCCGCCTAGCCCAAGCAAGAGCATTTCCATCGGACGGACGCCTAGATTACGCCCGCCACTTTCCGGTGGACCGTCCATCACGACGACATGGCCGCTGCCCGACTCACCCAGAAACATAGCCTCACCGGCCCATTGAATGCGCGCTTTCATCGGTACACTCCGGTTGAAAAGGGGCGAATCTTAGCATGTCCTCTAGCAGCGCCCGGATATGCCAATCCGACGAAATGAACCCATCCAAGTTGATATTCGTGTCGCAGTTTTGTTGTCGACCGCGACCGGTCTGTTAAGCTCCTAAGCCTGACTACAGACCTCGGTCATACATAATAAGAACTGCCTTCTTTTGGACACATCTTTCGGGACTAAAGCATGGTCGCTATTACACTTACGCCCAAGATCAAGAACATCGACAAACTCCTCGCTCATTGTCATCGCCGGAGATACACAGCCAAGAGCACGATCATCTATGCAGGCGATCGCTGCGAGACGCTCTTCTTCATAGTTAAAGGCTCGGTCACCATCCTTATTGAGGATGACGATGGTCGCGAAATGATCATCGCCTATCTCAACTCCGGCGACTTCTTCGGTGAAATGGGCCTGTTCGAAAAGGAAGGCTCGGAGAAGGAGCGCAGCGCGTGGGTTCGCGCCAAGACCGAATGCGAAGTCGCTGAACTGAGCTACGCCAAGTTCCGTGAACTGACGCAGCAGGACCCTGACATTCTCTATGCGCTCGGCAGCCAGATGGCCGAACGCTTGCGCAATACGACGCGCAAAGTTGGCGACCTGGCGTTTCTCGATGTTACCGGCCGGGTGGCTCGCACCCTGCTCGACCTGTGCAAGCAGCCAGATGCCATGACGCACCCGGACGGCATGCAGATCAAGATCACTCGCCAAGAGATCGGCCGCATCGTTGGTTGTTCACGAGAGATGGTCGGACGCGTCCTCAAGAGCCTCGAGTCCCAGGGACTGGTCCATGTGAAGGGCAAGACGATGGTGGTGTTCGGTACCCGCTGAGCAACATCGGCACGATTGAAAAAGCCGGCCTTCATGTGGCCGGCTTTTTCAATCTCATCCGGCTCAGCTCGGATCGCCAGGCAACCGTTGGGTCGTGCGCCCGGGGAAA
>Ga0209971_1000443_pt1 | contig 11037 bp, 8 predicted proteins | sample InoplaM3SAM_FD_187588 | JGI IMG/M metagenome (GOLD analysis project Ga0209971, IMG submission 187588) | Arabidopsis thaliana rhizosphere microbial communities from the Joint Genome Institute, USA, that affect carbon cycling - Inoculated... | ecosystem: Host-associated > Plants > Roots >... | reverse complement strand
CATTCGCCAATGCCGGGCCATCGTCGAGAGTGCGCAGAAACAAGCTGATTTCGGCCTGCACCTGGTCGGAATCGTAGTCCTGCCGGTAAATATAGCGGTCGACCACGCTCTCCATCCAACGCAGCAGCGGATTGAAAATCGCAACGACGAGAACCGAAAAAAAGATCGGAATCAGCGGATCTTTCGCGTACTGACCGGCCCACGGAGCGACCAGGAAGGCTACAATCGCGTACAGGGCGACCAACAACGCGATCAAACCAAAGCGGCTGACCGCGACTTTCAACGCATTACCGAGATCGAACAGACTGTATTTCAACAATGCGTAGGCGATTGAGACGGGGAAAAAAATGGTTGGAATCAACGCTACGTTATACGGCACACGCAACCCGGCGGAGGTGGCCGCCACCGTGGCAATGGTCGGAACTAAGAATCCTAGTAAAGCGCCGACAAGCATAACCCGCAAGCGCGAGCGGTCCAAGTCGGATTGAGCGTGCCGCAATGCCTGAGCGATGACCATTAAGAACACCAACGCGCCGAGAACTAGGTAAAGATAGGAGGCACGATAAATCGGAATCCAAAGAGACACAGAAGCGAAGAAAGTCATAGCATGGATCGCGCCGAGAAATGCGCCAACGCCGTAGATCAGCGCAAGATGCATTGAACGGAGAGGCCGGCCGCTGGTGACGCTCCTCATCAACAACGCCAGATGGATCGCGGCGCTCGGCGTCAGTGCCAGCGCAAATATCCGGATTTCCTTGGGCAAGACTCCCGTTGTCATGAAATCAAATGTGGTTTGAAACCAGACAAAAACCAGCAACACCATAAAACAAAGCGGCAGTGCAACGGCTGCGGATGCTCGATACAAATATGGCGCAACGCCAATGAACAGGAAGGCCAAACCAATTACACTGTAAATCCCGAAGGTCAGGAGCCAATCGCGAAAGGCAAAATTCATTGAAGGAACTTCGACTTCGAAAAACTGACTGCCCCGGGAGAGGCGATATCGAAACGATGCGCCCTCCGGCGCGCCGTGCACTGTCGCATAGAGTTGGCTCCGGTCTCGCAACGCGTTTCCGTTTATGCTGATGAGATGATCTAACGAGCGCAGGCCCGCGGCGGCGCCGGTCCAGCCGGGCGCGTAATAGGGACCGACTGTCAGATTTTCATACACGAAAAAACCCGGAAATGGTTCATCCACCCAGCGCTGAGTACTAACAACGGTTTGGCCGATAAAGACAAAAACACACAGCCCGGAGAACAAAAACACTACTCGACTCCGCCAAGTTCGATCGCCCATAAGTCACCCTCGCAAGATCAACCTCGATCAGACGGGGGTTTATCAAGCTACGTCGAACGCTGTCAAACGTAGTCCGAGCCAATTACCGTGGAAGCCGCCGGATATGTCACATGCGGTCGCCGCACATCAGGCTTAGAGTTTAGCTATCGTTTCACTGGGCAACACGATGCGAGTCTGACGGCCAAGAATATCGAGGAGCACGGCAACTCGTTCACTCCCCTTAAGCTTTTCTTCGAAAATGGCTTCGAGGCCGGAGAACGGTCCCTCATTGATGCGCACGATATCGCCCGGTTTCGCGTTCACCGGGTCGATTTCTGCAACACCGCCCGGACACCGCTCGCGCAAAACTTCAATGATGTTCTCGCTGACTTCCGCGATACGACTCCCGAAGGTCAGAAAATCTTTTACGCCGGGGGAATAGCGAGCGGCCTTGCCCGACACTACCATATCGAGACGACAGAAAACGTACCCGGGAAAAAGCGGCGCCAACACCCAGTGAAAACGGCTGCCAATCCTTCGCCGCGCGCGCATCCATGGCAGGAACACTTCCAGCCTAAGATCCTTCAGCCGCCTCTCCACATCCTTCTCGCGATTTACTTTGGTCTGAATCGCGTACCACCTCATGCCCGCTTCGATCCGCAATGATTCGTGTCGCATCAGAATTCGCGTCTTTCTAGTTTTCGAATCACAGATCGATTCTACCAAACAAGTTGGTGTATGAGAATGCGCGTTGATCAAGGCAACTGTTTGGCCCAGAGAGGGAATTATCTTGACATCGGCGGAAATTTGCGGTGCAATGTATCGTGGCGGCTGTGTGGTAAAGAGTATGTGTTTTATCGACGTCTAAATTGACGAGGCGCTTGGCTGGCCGACCAGCGGAACTTAAGAGGTCGCATGCAAGCCTTAAAACGCTTTCGGTTTTTGCCCCACTCCCATTCCTCCGTGCGCTTTGGTTCTCGTCCGTTTATTTACTCAAGGTGAAGCACGATCTCAAAATAGCTTTCCCGCCTATCGTGCACAATTTATTTGCTTTTTATCCGTCCTCGCCATTGGCCGCGCGCTCGACGTTTCGCTTTACATTTTCGTTGGCATCCAATATCGACGGCCGAATCATGAACAAGGGAGGCTGCTGGAATGGACCATAACATGGAATTTGAACAGCTCATTAAAAAGGATCGAGATTTGCACCGAACGCTTTCCTGGCGCGGCAATCTTCTCGGCTACCTGGAAAAGGTCAAGAGCGATCCGGCCATCACAAAACTCGCCCATGCTCGGATGTACGACGTCATTATGAAAGCAGGCGTTCGCGACATCCACGAGAAACACGATCCCCATGTAAAGAGGCTCTACAAAGACGAAAGCATCAAGCTCTACGACTTTTTTACCGAAGAGTTCTTCGGCATCGAGAAAACCGTCTCTCAAATCGTGCGGTTTTTTCACGCGGCTTCGCTCAAGGGCGAAGAGAGTCGTCAGGTTTTATACCTGATGGGCCCCGTGGGGTCCGGGAAAAGCTCGCTTGTCGAAAAGCTTCATCGGGGCCTCGAGGAGAGCGAACCCTTCTACGCCATTGAGGGATGCCCCATGTTCGAGGAGCCACTGCATTTGATTCCGCGCCATCTGCGCAAGGAATTCGAAAAGATGCTCGGTGTCCATATCGAAGGCGATCTCTGCCCGGTTTGCCGCTACAAGCTGATCCAAGAATATGCCGGAAAATATGAAGAGTTTCCGGTGAGCACGATCGAATTTTCCAAGCGCGCCCGCGTCGGCATCGGCGTGGTGCCGCCCGTCGATCCAAACAATCAGGATACCTCGGTCTTGATCGGCAGCGAAGATATTTCCAAACTAGACCTCTACTCTGAAGGCGATCCGCGCGTCTTGGAGCTCAACGGCGCGCTCAACATCGGCAATCGCGGAGTTGTCGAGTTCATCGAAGTTTTCAAAAACGAGATTGAATATCTCCACTGCATGATCACCGCGACCCAGGAGAAAGTTGTGCCGGCGCCGGGGCGTCATGGTTTGGTGTATGTAGACACGGTGATCGTCGCCCACTCCAATGAAGCGGAATGGCAGAAGTTCAAAGCAGACCACACCAACGAGGCCATTCTCGACCGCATAGTTGTAGTACGGGTACCTTATAATCTGCGCTTGTCCGAAGAAGTGAAGATCTACCAAAAAATCATCCGCAACTCCGACTTCCGGGCCCATGTCGCGCCACATACGTTGGAAGTGGCTTCCATGTTTGCGATCCTGTCCCGCTTGGAGCCGACCAACAAGTGCGATCTCATGACCAAGCTCAAGCTTTATAACGGTGAGGAAGTTGTCGAAAAAGGGAGAACCAAGAAAGTCGACGTCCAAGAACTGAGAGACAGCAGCAAGCGCGAGGGCATGTCCGGTATTTCGACGCGCTTTATAATGAAAGCCCTGGACAACGCATTATCCGATAACACCGCGGGTAATTGCATCAACGCGATCAACGTGCGCGAGGCCTTGATCAATATGGTGAAAGAGGCAGACCTTTCCGACGATACGCGCAAGCAATACCTCGAGTTTTTGCAAGACACGCTACACAAGGAGTATCTGGAGATCCTCGAAAAGGAAATCACCCGCGCCTTTGTGTATTCCTATCAGGAACAGGCTGAAGCGCTGTTTCAAAACTATCTCGATCACGCAGAGGCATACGTCAACAAGAGTAAAGTAAAGGATCGCAACACGAAAGAGGAGCTGTCGCCGGATGAAGGCTTCATGAAATCGATCGAAGAACAGATCGCCATCATCGGCTCCGCCGCCGACGGCTTCCGCCAGGAAGTGATCGCCTATCTTTGGGCTGCCAACCGGCGCGGCGAAAAGATCGATTTCCGCAGCTACGAGCCGCTCAAAGAAGCGATCGAGAAAAAGCTGATTACTTCAGTGCGTGACCTTAGCCGGGTAATTACCAAGGCGCGGATGCGCGACGAAGAACAGTCCGAAAAATACGACGCCATGGTGAAAAATCTGCTCGAACATGGTTATTGCCCGAGTTGTGTCGACGTGGTGCTCAAGTACGCGGCCAATAACTTGTGGAAAGACTAACCACGGTTTATTGACTGAAAATCGCGCCGGGGTACGTCTTGTCGACCATTTTTCGTCCTTATAACTCCTCGTCTGGGCAGCGCAGCGACCGCAGCGCCGGCGATCGGCTGCGGCATCGGCAAAAGGTTAGGGAAGCGATCCGCAATAACATCGCAGACATTATTGCCGAGGAGTCGATCATCGGCAAAGATAGAAACCGCATCATTAAAGTGCCCATCCGCGGCGTCAAGGAATATCGTTTCATTTATGGAGAGAATGCGCCGGGGGTGGGCGAAGGGGGCGACGGCGAACCCAAGCCCGGCGATGTCGTGGGCCAAGGCAAAGACGGGAAGGCCGGCCAGCAGGCCGGCGACCGACCCGGCATCGATTACTACGAGACCGACGTGAGCCTGGACGAGCTCGTAGACTTGATGTTCGAAGATCTGGAATTACCCGACATCGAGCGCAAACGACTAAGGCAAGTCGAGATCGAGAGGCTTTTCCGCCAAAAGGGTTTTCGCCGCAAGGGTATTCGAGTTCGTTTGGACAAAAAGCGTACGGCTCGCTCCCGGGTGAAGCGCAAGAAGGCGGCGCTCAAACAGCAAGCGGGAGCACCGCTCACCCGGCGCTTTCCCTTCCACCAGGACGACCTGCGCTACCATCACACTGTCACCGATACGCGCACGGAGTCCAACGCCGTCGTGCTCTGCATCATGGATACCTCGGGTTCCATGGACACCATGAAGAAATATTTGGCGCGGAGCTTCTTTTTTCTGTTGTATCAATTCCTTTGCACGCGCTATCAAAACGTTGAGATCGTTTTTATCGCGCACCATACCGAAGCCCACGAGGTCACCGAGGAGGAGTTTTTTCACAAAGGCGAGTCCGGCGGCACGTTTATCTCTTCGGGGTACAACAAAGCGCTCGAGATTATAGAAGAGCGATATCACCCCGCTCTCTGGAATATCTATGTGTTCCATTGCTCCGACGGCGATAACTTTGAATCGGACAATGACGCGGCGCTTAAGGCAGCCCAGGAGCTCGCTCGCACCGCCAATCTATTCGGCTACGGTGAGATCAAGCCGTTGGGAGCCGGCTACTATGGCAGCAGCATGATCACGTTTTTTTCACAGATCCAGGAGTCTAATTTTCAAACCGTGCAAATTCAAAAAAAGGAAGACATCTGGGCTTCGTTCAGAGTTTTTTTGAGCAAAGACCGCGCGCGCGAAGACGTCGCGTAATATCATGGCAACAGACTATACCCTCGAAGATCTCGAGCGCTGGAATGAAAAGATCATTTCGCTGGTCGAGCGCTATGGCATCGATCCTTATCCTCAGGAATTCGAAATCTGCGACCACGAGGACATGCTTTCCTATATGGTTTACTCCGGCATGCCCTCGCACTACCCGCACTGGTCCTTCGGCAAGAACTTCGAGAAAACCAAGACCCTGTATGAATACGGCGTCAGCGGCTTGCCCTACGAAATGGTGATCAATTCCAATCCTTCGATCGCCTATCTCATGCGCGACAACAGCCTCGCGCTGCAAATTCTCACGATGGCCCACGTTTACGGTCACAATGATTTCTTTAAGAACAATTTCACGTTTCGCTCCACCCGCGCCGAGTTTACCATCGAAACGTTTAAGGGCCATGCCAACCGAGTGCGACAGTATGTCGAGGATCCAAGCATCGGCCTGGAAAAAGTCGAAGCGGTGCTGGACGCGGCTCACGCGCTATCGCTGCAATGCCGGCGCAATCTTGCGATTAAGAAGCCCAGCGCCGACGAAGAGCGCCAAATGAAGCTGGAGGAGTTCGAGCCGCCGGCCGACCCGTTCCGATCGATTCATCGGCGCGCGGAACAGCCTACACCGGACCTGAGAAAAGTGCCGCTCTATCCCGATGAAGACCTGTTGATGTTCATCCGGGATCACAACCCGCTGCTCTCAGAGTGGGAACGAGATCTGCTGACGATCGTGCACAAACAGGCGCAGTATTTCGTGCCGCAGATCGAAACCAAAATTATGAACGAAGGCTGGGCGAGCTTTTGGCATAAGAGGATCGTAGAAGCTCTCGACCTGCCCCAGGGATTGCATTTGGAATTTATCATCCGCCACACGCAAGTGCTGCGCCCGTCCCCCGGCAGCCTCAACCCTTACCACGTCGGCATGAAAGTCTGGGAAGATATCGAAAAGCGCTGGAATAACCCGAGTGCCGCGGATATCGAAGAATTCGGGCCACGCAAGAAGAGCGGCACGGAAAAACTATTCGAGGTGCGCGAGGTGGAGCGTGATACATCGTTTTTGCGCCGCTATCTGACGGAAGAGTTGATTCGCGAACTCAACCTCTTTGAGTACAAGACCCGCGGCAACGATCAGGTCGTGAGCCGCGTCGCCGACGACGACAACTGGCGGCACATCAAAGAGACGCTGATCCAAAACGTCGGCACCTCAACTATTCCGGTGATCAAAGTCGAAGATTCCGATTATCTCAACAACCGCACGCTGCTGCTCAAACACCATCACGACGGACGCGATCTGCAACTCGAGTATGCCGAGAAAACGCTGAAATACGTTCAGCAATTATGGGGTCACGACGTTGTAATGGAAACCGTCATTGACGACCGAACCACCCTGCTCACCTTTTCCGACGGAAAATTTATTATTAAAAAAGCCGCTTAACGCGGGGCCACGCGCCGCTCGGTTGCCAAACGTCAGGCTCCATGCAACTACTCAGCCCTAGGGATAAAAGCATGGCATCGCCGAAAGATTTCGCCGCCATCGGCCGGTGTTTGTCCAACCGGCTGGAGGGCTCTGCTATCGGTGACCGCGCGTTTGCCGGCGTGATCGGCGATGCACCTTCCCATTACTCGAAAAGCCCGCGATTGTGGAACGCTGCGTTTCACCATTTGCATATGAATGCTGTGTATCTGCCCTTTGATGTCGAGATTGCCCACCTTCGCGATCTGCTTCACGCCTTTAAGAACTGCGACACATTTTTGGGGGCAAACGTAACAGTCCCTCATAAACTCCGAGTGATGGGCCTTCTCGACGGGATCGATCCGGGCGCCGAGCGCATCCAGGCGGTAAACACCATCGTGCGCAGCCGGGACGGAAATTTGATCGGCTATAACACCGATGGCGAAGGATTCCTGGATAGCATTTTGAAGCGCCAACCGGATCGGCCTGAGAGCTTCATGGCGTCGCTCGACGGCATGGATGTGCTGCTGCTCGGGGCCGGCGGCTCCGCCCGCGCCGTCGCTTTCCATCTCGCCGATGAGTTGCAAGGCGGAACGCTCATCATCTGTAATCGCACGGCGGAACAGGCATCGTCATTGGCCGCGGACATTCAAAAATCCGGCCGCAATTCACGGACAATCACGGAAGAAGAGTTGCCGAAATGGGCACCGAGCGTCGGGCTGATTGTCAACTGCACCACCAAAGGCCAAGGCGGGATGCGCCGAATGCCCGGAAGTACTGTGGTCTTCCTGGAACCCTATTCGGCCCTGGCCCCTGCTCATCCGCCGGCGTGGCCGGAACTGGAAATCGATCAAGCTGGCTTCCAACACAAATGGCAACAGGCCGCGCACGCCGATGTCGAATCGAATAACCGCGCTTCATTGAAAATCGCCGAATCGGTACCGCCGCATGTCGGCTTCTACGATTTGATATACCATCCGGAAGAAACCGTCTTTCTCCGGCAAGGCAAATTGACTGGCCATCCAACGATGAACGGCAAAGCCATGATCATCAATCAAGCAGTGATCGCGTTTTGCAGGCGAATCTGTAATGCACAGCTCGCGGCTATCGGCCTCGATACGCCGAACACATACAACAAGATACTCGAGGTCATGTATTCGGCTTGGTAGTCGCTGTAATCGGCGGTTGGCGCCGACACCACCAGATGACCTAGATTAGGCGATTCCGAACTGTGTCGAACAGCTTCGATTGGGTTTGAGCAAGTGTGACGAAGAGAGAAATGTTGGATTACTGTCTAGATCAGACTGTGGGAAAAACTCTTTCGGGAGCCCTCGACATGCTCAGGGCGAACGGTCAAATACCTGAATTCAAATGAAGTTATCCCGTTGGTGGTGAGCTTCGTCGAACACATTTCCACAGTCTGACGCCGGAACCACGGTTTTGACGGCTCACTCTGCGTCTTGCGCCTTGGCGCTCCTGACCGATAAATCAAGCGCTACGGGCATTTGATGATCGCACCGCACTCTTCGCAGCGATATGTAGCCCTTCCTTCGCCAGATCGCAACTCGTCGAATTCATAGTGCCGTCTGCCTGATCTTTCGAAACATTCCGGACAGTGACCGTCGCCCAGCTCTACGGCGTCAAGGGTCAGGTGACAGTGGCGGCAGCGCACTGTACGCTTTCTTGTAGGTAACAATTCAAGCGTCGTGTGAGCGCAAGAAGTCATAGAGAAAATGCGCCCGGTCACTATCCGGGCAGTCGCGTGATCGACAGGATATCTTCAGCCCGAACCTGGACAAGTCCTTGATCCGACGTTAATGACAAATTCCCGGATTCGTCCTTTTCGCAAATGCGGCCCTCCATGGGGTTTGGAAAGCGTCCGGTTTCAGGCCGTAGGGTAACCTTGACCCGATGACCAACGGCGAGGACTCTCAGTGAATTTGCCAACGATTCGAAGATTGCCATGATTCCTCCAGCGATATCGCGAAACTATCATTTCAGAAGAGCCACAGCCAATGCTCCCAAAGCCACGACGCCCATTCCCACACTGACGAAGGCCAGCACCTTCAATGATTTTTGAACGTTCTTGAGAACAGATTCGATGATCTGCAGCTGATCTTCGACTTTCTTGTTCACCCCGCTTTGCAACTCGACGGCTTGTTTCAAAGTTTCAAGTTCTTTGCCGATGTTGCCGTCGGTTTTGCGAATCGTTTCCACCAATTTACGAATCTTATCGACCCCCTCGGTGACTACTGGACCGATAACAGTTAGCTGTCCAAGCAACTTCGCGATTTGCACTATCGGTAACGCCATTAGCTCTCCTGCGGATCTTTCAATGGAAGAACGTTCCGCCTACATTTGCGTCGGAATATCAAGCAAATTACTTCTTCTCGTTGCCGACGGTCGTTTGGCGGCGGTTGACCCAATCGGTTTGATATCAAACGGGAGAAGGATCTCTATAGCGCAATCTCCTCAATCAAGTGAATTTCTTCGCTGCGGAGTGACAACTTTTCCACTTGCAGGTCTTCCTCCATATGTTGCCGACTCGTGGTTCCGGTCAGCGGCAGCATGCCGATCTGCATGGCAAATCGAAAGATAACCTGTGCGGGCGCGGCACCGAGCCGTTTCGCGATTACATGAACTTCGGGATCAGCAAGCACCCGCCCATTCGCGGTGAGCAGGGAAAATCCTTGATAAATAATCCCGTGATTACGGCAAATCTGCCTAACTTCTTTGTCCCATCCAAGGACCGCATAGCAGCGGTTTTGCACGACCATGGGTTTCACATTTACCTGCTCGCAGAGTTGTGCGAGTTGCGGGGCGGTGATGTTGCTGATGCCGATCATTCTGGTCTTTCCTGACCGATACAGACTTTCCATAGCCCGCCACACTTCCCAATCTGCCTGTCCCAAACCGCGCCGCTGAAACGGCGCGTGTAAAACATAGGAATCCAAATATTCGGTGCGAAGATGTCTCAACGAGCTATCGAACGACTGACGCACTTGGGTGGTGAGATCCGCCGTCGGATCGTAAGGCGTTCGGTGGTCTTGACCATCGATGGAAGTAAACTTAGTTTGAAGAAACAGCCCGTCTCGCTTGCTTCCCCCGTTCTCGAGCTTCTGGAGAGCTTCACCCACTTTCGCTTCTTCGTAATGGATCAATTGATTCGCGGTATCGATAGCTCTAAAGCCTGACGCCACTGCGAGCTCGACCAAATGCGCGGTGGCTTCCTTTTTCCAAGCCGTGCCATACATAAAAGAAGGCATCTCAACGCCATTATACGCCGTTAAGCTCATCTTCCCTCTCCCCTGTGCTAGCTGTTTTTCCGCCCTCGCCGATCATCAGGTCTATATGTTCAGGTATCGACGGTTCCATATGCTTAGGTCTGCGGCGATTGACTCAAGGTCTTTTCGAGCTCCTGTCGCAGCAGCCCGATATGCAGCCGCAGGTTGTAAAGTTCGCCCGTGTAGGAAAGCGGCACAGAAACCGAAGTCACTTCACGCTCCAGGGTAGCCAATCGATGCAAAAGCGAGTGCGTCTCTGCGACACTCGCCTTTTCTTGCGTCGCGGTATCGATTTCCCGAACCACGGCGTACCAGCGGTAGATTTTGGAGCGGATCCGCCAGTTATAGAGCGGCGGCGCAATTCGAAACAGCGGGATTAGCAAAGCCAAAAACGGCAAAATCAGAATTTTCAGCCGGTCGAAAAGTACGGCCCAACCGTAAGGAAGCCAGCGATATAAAAAAGAGGGCCCGTTCGCTATATACCGCCGGGCATCTTCATTCAGCGGGAGATCGACAAAATCAATGGATGGAAACTGGCGCTTTCTCTCCAGCAGCCCTCCGCCTTCGTGGACTTTGGTGACGGCTTCCAGTACCGCCGGAATCAGGCTCGCGTGAAGATCCCCGCGCACCGCCAAGTTTGCCGACACGGCTACAAGAGCGGTGTCGTGAGACGGAACGTTGCGTTCCAGATTCAGGACTCCTTCGGCGAGC
>Ga0209971_1000441_pt1 | contig 11057 bp, 9 predicted proteins | sample InoplaM3SAM_FD_187588 | JGI IMG/M metagenome (GOLD analysis project Ga0209971, IMG submission 187588) | Arabidopsis thaliana rhizosphere microbial communities from the Joint Genome Institute, USA, that affect carbon cycling - Inoculated... | ecosystem: Host-associated > Plants > Roots >... | reverse complement strand
GCGGCTCGCGGGGCCATTCCCTGATGCCGACGCATCATCGGGCTCAGTCCCGTCCGAGCTTCAGCTTCACGAACTCCCCGACCAGGATCGACGCCGGGTAGAAGACCTCCTCCTCCTGCTGGGCGTGGAGGATCACCTTCTGCGCCAGGGACGCGTAACCCTCGTGCCTCTCCTTCAAGGCCGCCTGGAGGAGCTGGCGGAGAGCCGCCACGATCAGGGTGTGCTCGTGCAGCATGCGTGGCATCTCCGCCTTGAGTGTCTCGGTCTTGGACAAAATGCGTTCCATGTCGGGCGTGAACTCCCCGCGGGCGAGCCGGGGCAGGAGCTTCAACGGGGGCCGGGCGAGCTCCTCCTCCAGGACCATGTGGGGCGCGAGGACCTTGAGCACTTCGCGGGCGGCATCCGCGGTTTCCCCCCCGATTCGGGTGGCCCGCTCGAACTCCGCGCGCAACAAGCCGTGCTCGATCTTCGTCGCTTCGTTCGGGTCCATTTCGTTCATCGGTACCTCATTCTCGTCTCAGTCTACCCATCGCGCCAGGAAGAGGTTCGTTTCGCGACCCGTCGGGTTCGCCCGGTTCGATCCCCAGACGAGCCATTTCCCGTCGGGGGAAAACTGCGGGAAGCCGTCGAAGCCCGCCGCCGTCGTCACGCGTTCCGCTGCGCCGCCGGCTTTCGCAACCAGCCACAGGTCGAACTCCCTCCCGTCGGAAGATCCGGCGTTCGAGCTGTAGATGATCCGGTTTCCGTCCGGGTGGAAATACGGACAGAAGTTCGCCGCGCCGTTCGAAGTGAGCGGTCGCGCGCCCGTGCCGTCGCTCTTCGCGACGTACAGCTCCAGCGCGCTCGGGCGCACGAGCCCCTTCGAGAGCAGCTCGCGGAAATCGGAGAGCGCGGCCCCGGTCGGGCGGCTGGCCCGCCAGACGATCTCGGAACAGTCGGGGCTGTAGAAAGCGCCGCCGTCGTAGCCGGGCGTGTTCGTCAACCGCCGCACCGCACCGGCTTCGGACATCTCGTAGAGGTCGAGGTCACCGTCGCGCGCCGACGTGAAGACGAGCTTTCCGCCTTTCGCGCACCACGTCGCCTCCGCGTCGTAACCGGGCGTTTCTGTCAGGCGGCGCGGCCTCGAGCCGTCGGGCATCGCCTCGTAGAGGTCGAAGCTGTCGTACACGGCCCAAACGTATCCCTTCGAGCGGTCGGGCGGCGGGGGACACTCCGCTCCCGCCGCCTCGGTCGAGGCGTAGACGATCCGGTCGCCCTGCGGGAAGCGGAAGTACCCGCACGTGGTCCGGCCCTTTCCGCTCGACACGCGCTTCGTCTCGCCGGTGACGAGATCGAGCACGTACTGCTGGTCGCACGCGGCCCCGGGCGGAGTGGACTGGTAGATGATCTTCGATCCGTCCGGGGAGAAGTACGCCTCGGCGTTTTCTCCGCCGAACGTGAGCTGCCGGACGTCGGCGAGACGGCGCTCGCCGTCGAAGCGGGGCTCGAACGGCTTGCCCGCCCCGAAGGCGGACGGCTTTCCGGCCGGGGGCGTCGTCGGCGGCGGCGCCGCATGAGCCGGGCTGGCGGCGCCCGGCTCCGCGCCGCTTCGCGAACCGAGCGTCGCGCGCAGCGTGAGGCGCTCGCCGCCGCGCAGCACGACGACGTCGATCGTGTCCCCGGGTTTGTTGTCTTGCAGCGCGAACGTCATGTCGTAGAGGTTCTCGATCTTCGTGCCGGCCATCTCGACGATCCGATCCCCTCCGCGGATGCCCGCGCGATCCGCGGGCCCGCCGGGCCGCACGTCCCCGAGCAGCACGCCGCCTTTCGTGTCCTCCATCGCGCGGTAGTCCGGAATCGTTCCGAGGTAGGCGCCGTAACCCCGGCTGTCCCCCTGCATCGCCGGAGCGGCCGCCGCCACCGCGTACGTCGGGGTCAGCTTCCCGAGGGCGAGCTGCTCGCCCAGGCGCGCGGTCAGCTCCGCGACCCGCGCCCCACCCGCGAAGTTGACCGAGTCCGCGTCGTCTTCGGGCGTGTGATAGCGATCGTGCGCGCCCGTGAAGAAGTGGACCACCGGTACCTTCACCGCGTAGAAGCTCGTCTGGTCCGACGGACCGTAGCCGTCCCCCTTCGAAGTGAGCTTCAGCCCCAGCGGTTTTGCGGCCGAGTCGAGCGCCGCCGTCCACTCCGGCGCGGATTCCGCGCCGAACGCGATCAGCTGGTCGTCGCGCAGTTGCCCCACCATGTCGAGGTTCACCATCGCCCGCACACGGTCGAGCGGCACCGGCGCGTGCGCCACGAAATACGAGGACCCGGCGATTCCCGACTCCTCCCCCGAGAAGAGGAGGAAGTAGACCGAGCGGCGATCGCTCGCGTTTCGGACCAGCGCCTTCAGCCGCTCGGCCGCGGCCAGGACGGCCGCGGTGCCCGACGCGTTGTCGTCGGCGCCGTTGTGGATGGCGCGGTCGTTGGGGCGCATGGAGCCGCGGCCCCCGAGACCCAGGTGGTCGTAGTGGGCTCCGATCACCACGACCTCGTTCGCCAGCCGGCCTCTGCCGGGAAGTCTCCCCGCGACGTTCGCCGCCTGCGCGTACGTCGCGTCGAGCGCGACGCGGCCTTTGACGCGCGTTCCGACCGAGGCGACCGATCGCGGCTTGACGTCGGCGTCGACCGCCTTCTGGAACTCGAGGAGATCGATCCCGGCCGGCTCCAGCCACTTCGCGGCGAGCGCGCGCTTCACCTGGATCACGGGGATCCCGGCGGCGCTCTCCGGCCCGTCGTTGGCGAGCACGGGGAGGCGGTCCTGCTCGGGTTCCTGGAGCGGGCCCGTCACGAAAACCACGGCGACCGCTCCCGCTTCCCGCGCCCGGTGAACCTTGTATCGGATCGCCGACCAGCGGCTCGGCCGGCGGCCGTCGAACTTCGAGGCGTCGTTCTTCTCCTGCGGCTCGTACCGCAGCATGAGCGCGACCTTCCCGCGGAGATCCACCGGCGACAGCTCCTGGTAGGAGAGGTCGCGGGCCTCGATCCCGTAGCCGACAAACGCGAGCTCGCCCTCGAACGCCGCCGAGCTCGACGAGGCGAGAGGCGTCCACTGGTCGGACGTCGCGCCCGCGAGCTCGTTTCCGTCGGCGAGACGAACGCCGATCTTGACCGGGAAGGGTTGGCGCCAGCTCCCGGCGAAGCCGGGCTCCAGGCCCAGCTCTTTCAGCCGCCGCTCGATCCAGCCCGCGGCGCGCCCGATGCCTTTCGTCCCGAGGCCCCGGCCCTCCATCTCGTCGGACGCGAGGGTCCGGACGTCCTTCTCGAACCGCGCCACGAGGCGGGAGGACGGCGGCGTGGGTCCCGCCGCGGCGACGAGCAGCAAGGACAGCGAGGCCAGAATTCTCGTTGTCGTCCCGGACATCACGAAGTTTCCCTTTCCCGGCAGCGTACCGAACGCCCGTTCGGAAGAGTCGCCGCACGCCTCTCCCCGGCGATGATGCAATTGCACCACAAAGCCTTTGATTCCACGTCCTACGGTTGGAGCGAAATCGAGGGGGAATGATCGCCGAAGGCCGGCACATCGAGGTCCGCGGGACAGTCCAGGGAGTGGGATTCCGCCCCTGGATCTGGCGCCTCGCGCGCGAGACCGGCGTGAACGGCCGGGTGTCGAACGATTCCCGCGGAGTCACGATCGAGGCGTTCGGCAGCGGAAAAGCCCTCGACACGTTCCTCGACGGGATCCGGACCTCGCCTCCGCCGGCCGCCGAAATCCACGACCTCTCCTGGAGCGCCATACCGCCGGAGGACGCCGGTGAATTCGTGATCGTGGCCAGCCGCGTCCGTGAAGGGCTGGAGGTCTCCATTCCGCCGGACCTCGCGACCTGTACCGACTGCCTCGCGGAGATCCGCGATCCGTCCAACCGGCGTTATCGGTACGCGTTCACGAACTGCACGAACTGCGGCCCGCGCTTCACGATTGCGCGCGAGGTCCCGTACGACCGGCCGGGGACGACCATGGCGGCCTTCCCGATGTGCGCGCTGTGCCGCGCGGAGTACGAAGATCCCGCCGACCGCCGCTTCCACGCTCAGCCCAACGCGTGCCCCGAGTGCGGGCCGATGCTCCTGGCGCTCTCCGCGACGGGAGAGCCGATCCCCGGGATGGATCCGCTGCGGCGGGCCAGCGACGCCCTGCGCGCGGGCCTCATCGTGGCGGTCAAGGGGCTCGGCGGTTTCCACCTGGCGTGCGATGCTGCCTCTCCGGACGCCGTCGCGCGGCTGCGGCGCCGGAAGCGCCGCGAGGAGAAGCCGTTCGCGGTGATGGTGCCGGATCTCGCGGCCGCGGAGACCTGCGCGCGCATCTCGCCGGCGGAGCGGGCGCTGCTCCTCTCCACGGAGCGGCCGATCGTGCTCCTCGAAAGAAGGGAAGACTCGCCGATCGCGCCCGACGTCTCTGCCGACACGCCGCTCGTGGGGCTGATGCTCCCGTACACCCCGCTCCACCACCTCCTGCTCGAAGAAGCCGGCCGGCCGCTCGTGATGACTTCCGGGAACCTCTCCGAGGAGCCGATTGCCTGCGGGAACGCCGAGGCAATCACCCGCCTCTCCGGCATCGCGGACGGATTCCTGGTGCACGACCGGGAGATCGAGTCGCGCTGCGACGACTCGGTGACCCGCGTGATCGCCGGCCGGCCGACGGTCCTGCGCCGGTCCCGGGGGTGGGTGCCGCGCGCGATCCGAGTCGAGGTTCCCTTTGCCGAGCCGGTGCTCGCCTGCGGCGGACACCTGAAGAACACGTTCTGCATCGGTCTCGGGAACGGGGCCTACATCGGACCGCACATCGGAGACCTGGAGAACATGGAGACCCTCGCGGCCTACGAGGAGGCGATCGAGCGCCTCCAGGACTTTCTGAAGGTCCGGCCGGAGGTGATCGCCCACGACCTGCACCCCAACTACGTCTCCACCGCGTATGCCCGGGCCCGCGAGGGGCGGAAGATCGCGGTGCAGCACCACCACGCGCACGTGGCGAGCGCGATTGCCGAGCACGGCCTCGACGGGCCGGTCCTCGGAGTCGCCTACGACGGCACGGGGTACGGAAACGACGGCACCGCGTGGGGCGGCGAGATCCTGTGCGTGGAGGGCGCTTCCTGCGAGAGGCTCGGCACGTTCCGTCCCGTGAACCTCGCGGGAGGCGATGCGGCCATCCGCGAGGTGTGGCGGATCGGGCTGGCGATGCTCTGGGACGCCTTCCCGGACGGTCCGCCGCTCTCGCAGTTTCCGCTCTTCGCCGGAATCGCCCGCCACCAGATCGACGTGGTCGGGAGGATGCTCGCCGGCCGTGTTTCCACTCCCCCCGCGCGGGGAGTCGGACGGTACTTCGACGGCTTCGGCGCGCTCTTTCTCGGGCGGCCGGTCTCGCGGTACGAGGGGCAGATCGCGGCGGCGTGGAACTCGATCGCCGACGAGAGCGAGCGCGGCTCGTATCCGTTCGATCTCGACGAGTCGAACGATCCCCCGGAGCTCGACCTGCGCCCGTCGATCCGGGCGGCCGTCTCGGACTACTTCGCGGGTCAGAGCGCCCCGGCGATCTCCGCCCGCTTCCACAACACGATCTCGAAGGCGACGGCAGCGCTCGTGGAGAGCGCCTTCGAGAAGGCCGGCTCACTGCCGGTCGTGCTGACGGGGGGCTGCTTCCAGAACGACCTGCTCGCACGCCGCGTGGTCGAGGAGCTCGCCGGAGTGTCGCTGTACCTGCACGGGCGCGTGCCTCCGGGCGACGGAGGCCTCGCGCTCGGACAGGCGTTCGTCGCGTCCGCAGTCGTTTCGAGAGGAGGCGTCTGATGTGCCTGGGCGTTCCCGGTCGGGTGGTCTCGGTCTCGGAATGGACGGCGGTAGTGGATTTCTGGGGCGTGCGCCGGGAGGTCCGGCTGGACATCGTGGACGAACCGGTCTCGCCCGGCGACTACGTCCTGAACCACGTGGGGTTCGCCATCCGGCGCATTCCGGCCGAGGACATCGAGCAGACGCTCGCTCTCTACGAAGAGCTGATCGAACAGGCGCCGCCGGACGACCTCATGGCGCTCGACGTGCGCGGCGAGATTCACGGGGCCGGAGATCGGAATGAATGACCTCCGCCTCGACGCGGCCCTCCGGCAGCTGAAGTTCCGCGATCCGCTCGTGGCGCGGCGCCTCGCGGAGGCGATCGCCGCGACAGTCGCCGAGATCGGCCGCTCGCCCGTCTCGGTGATGCACGTCTGCGGCAGCCACGAGCAGGCGATCGCCAAGTTCGGCCTGCGGGCCACGTTCCCGAAGGACCTGAACGTCATCATGGGGCCGGGCTGCCCCGTTTGCATCACCGACATGCCCGAGGTGGACGAGGGCGTCGCGCTCGCGCGCCAGGGCGTCATCGTCGCCTCCTACGGCGACATGTTGAAGGTCCGCGGTACGGCGCTGTCGCTGAACGACGCGCAGGCCGAGGGGGCGACGGTCGAGGTCGTCTACAGCGCGGCGCAGGCGGTCCAGCTCGCGCGGAAGACCGACCGGGAGGTCGTGTTCTTCTCGACCGGATTCGAGACGACGGCGGTGGCGACGGCCGCGGTGCTCGAGGCCGGGCCGCCGGACAACTTCTCCGTTCTTTCCGCGCACAAGTACATCCCGCCCGTCATGGAAATCGTCGCGGAGATGCCGGAGACGCGGGTCGAAGGGTTCCTCGCCGCAGGTCACGCCGCGACGATCACGGGGTGGGGAATCTTCGAGCCGTTCGTCGAGAGGCACAGGATCCCGGTCGTCGTCGCGGGCTTCGAGCCGCTCGACATCCTCGCGGGGCTGGCGCGCCTGGTGGAGCTGGTCCGCGACCGCGAGCCGCGGGTCGTAAACATGTTCCCGCGCTGCGTCACCCGCGAGGGTAACAAGCGGGCGCAGGAGCGGCTCTGGAACGTCTTCCGTCCGGTCGGCGGGAGGTGGCGCGGCATCGCCCACGTTCCCAACGGGAACCTCCGGCTTCGCGACGAGTGGGCGCGGTTCGACGCGCGGCGCCGGTTCACGATCGACCTCGCCTCGCTGTGGGACGGAGTTCCATCGGCGCTGACGGCCGACTGCATCTGCGGCGACATCATGTCCGGGATCGCCTCGCCCGACGACTGCAAGCTCTTCGGGAAGGAGTGCGTGCCCGACACGCCCGTCGGGGCGTGCATGGTCTCTTCCGAGGGGACCTGCAAGATCTGGCACCAGTACGGCGGCCATCCCGACCTGGCGGCGCTGTGAAGACGGGGCTCGCGCTTCTCGAGCCGCGGATCAGCCTGCGACAGGGGGCCGGCGGGAGCGCCATGCGCGCGCTGATCGAGGACGTGTTCCTGCGCGAGGCCGCGGAAGTCGCGCCGGGCGAGATCGGCCCGCTCGCCATGGACGACGGAGCCGCGCTCAAGGTGGGAGACCGGTGGCTGATCGTCACGACGGATTCGCACGTCGTCCACCCGGTCTTCTTTCCGGGCGGCGACATCGGGCGCCTCTCGGTCTGCGGCACCGTCAACGACCTGGCGATGATGGGAGCGACCGAGGTCCTCGGTCTGACCTGCGGCGCGATCCTCGAGGAGGGCTTCCCGCGCACCGACCTCGAGCGGATCCAGGCCTCGATGGCGCAGGCGTGCCGAGAGGCGGGGGCCCGCATCGTCACGGGCGACACGAAGGTCATGGGCCGCGGCGAGATCGACGGCGTCGTCTTGAACACGACGGGCGTCGGCCTGACCGACCGGGTCGTTCCCGACTCGGGGCTCCAACCGGGAGACGCGATCCTGGTCACGGGGACCATGGGCGATCACGGCCTCGCGATCCTCTCGGCCCGGCACGCCCTCCAGCTCGAGGGCGACCTCGCCTCCGACGTCGCTCCGTTGAACGGCCTGATCCGCGAGGCTCTGCTCGCCGGGGGAGAGGGCATCGTGGCGCTCAAGGACCCGACGCGGGGCGGACTCTCGTCGGCCCTTCACGAGATGGCGGGCAAGAGCGGCGTCGGCATCCTGCTCGACGAAACGAGCGTCCCGATGACGGCCGCGGTCCGGGCGGCGGGGGACCTCCTCGGGATCGATCCGCTGCACGTCGCCAACGAAGGCAAGGCGGTCCTCGGCGTCCGGCCCGAAGCGGTGGACCGGGTCCTGGCGGCCCTGCGCGCGCACCCGCTCGGGCGCGACGCGGCCGTGGTGGGGACCTGCCTCTCCGAACGACCCGGCTCCGTGATCCTCGACACGGGCTTCGGCCGCCGGCTCCTCGCCGAGCCCGACGGCGAGCTTCTCCCCCGGATATGTTGAAACCCCTGCGGGTCGCGGTCCTCTGCTCGCGGCGGTGCCCCGGCGCGCGGGATCTCCTCTCCGACCGGGCGCGCGGCCGCTCGTGGGAGCTCGCCGCCGTTCTCGCCACGGAAGAGGCGATGGCCGACGGCTGCGTCTTCGACGCCGCGGAGGTGCCGGTCGTCTCGCACCCGATCCGCGCGTTCTACCGGAAGCGCGGCCGCCCGCTCTCGGACTTCTCGGTCCGCGCCGAATACGACGAGCGGACCGCGCGCCTCCTCGCCCCGTTCCGACCCGATCTCCTCCTCTTCTCGAGCTACCTCTACGTGGCGACGCCCGCGCTGCTGGATCGGTTCGGTGGTCGCGTGGTCAACATCCATGGCAGCGACCTCGAGCAGCACGGTCCCGACGGCCGGCCGAAGTACCTCGGCCTGCGCGCGGTCCGCGACGCGATCCTCGCGGGGGAGACCGAGACGCGCGCCACGGCCCACTGGGTGACCGAGGAGGTGGATCTCGGACCGACGATCCTGCGGTCTGCGGCGTTCCCGGTGTCGCCTCTCGTGGCCGCCGCGCTCGCACGCGGCGACGTCGCGTCGGTGAAGGCCTACGCCTTCGCGCACCAGGAGTGGATGCTTTCCGAAGCGTGGGGGCCGATGTGGCGCGCCGTTCTCCGCATGGTGACCGGTGTCTCCCTCGTTTCACTCCCTCTCCCCGCTCGCGACGCCCTCTGTCTCCCTCTCCCGCTTGCGGGAGAGGGTCGGGGTGAGGGCGCTCGCAACGCGGCAATCGCGGGACTTTCTCGATGACCGACTCGATCCGCGTCGAGCGGCACGGCGCCGTCGGGGTGATCACGATCGCCCGGCGGGAGCGGTTCAACTCGCTCGACGTCGAGACGGCGCAGGATCTGCGCAAGGCCGGCCTCCAGTGCGCGCGCGACCCCGAGCTGCGCGCCGTCATCCTCCGCGGCGATGGGGGCGTCTTCTGCAGCGGCGCGGACCTGAAGTACATCCGCGCCGGCGGCGACGCGGCCGACCTCGGGTATCTCCAGGAGGGACGCGAGACCCCGAAGGGATACGGCGCGATCTTCCAGCAGATCCTGGAGTACCTGCACAGCACGATCTCGGAGGTGAAGCGCGCCGCGAAGCCGTTCCTCGCGGCGGTGGACGGGGTCGCGGCCGCGGGCGGGTTCGGCCTCGCCATGTCCTGCGATCTCGTCTACGCGTCGGAGCGGGCGACCTTCGAGTGGGCGTACGGAAAGACGGGCCTGACGGGCGCGGAGAGCTCGACCTTTTTCCTGCCGCGCCTCCTGGGCCTGCGCCGCGCCATGGAGCTCGTCCTCGTGAACCCCCGGCTCGACGCGAAGACCGCGCTCGAATGGCACCTCGTCAACGCGGTGCTCCCGGTGGAGGGCTTCGACGACGCGGTCCTCGAGATCGCCGGGCGGATCGCGCAGGGCCCCACGGAGGCTCTCGGAATCGCGAAGAACCTCATCCACCAGGCGGCCGGCGTGGACCGCCTCGACTTCCACCTCGACCGCGAGATCGAAGCTCTGGCGCGGATCGCCGACGGCAAGGACTTCGCGGAGGGGCTGGACAGCTTCTTCGCGAAGCGGGCTCCGGTCTTCTCGGGGAAAAACTAGCCCCGATCGCGGCGCGGTGCGCCGACCGGCTCACTGCACCGGGATGAGATAGGTCTCGAGGCGGCTGATGGCGTCTCCCGTGAAGGTGAAGACGTCGCAGAAGACGAACCTCACCCGCTCGCCCCCTTTTTTCGCGGCGCTGCCGCCGCCGACCGCGACGACCGTGTCGCCTTCCTCGATCAAACAGTCGATAGTGAGCGTGGGGCTCCCCTCGAAACCTTCGTTTTCGATCTCGGCGTCGAAGGCGGCTTTTCCCGCCAGCGTCTTGTCGCCATGGAGAACCCACACGACGTCGTCCGTCAGGCACGACAGGACGAGGGCGTGATCGCTGCGGCGGAATCCCTCGATGTACTTCTCGACGACGCTCTTGCGCATCGACGGGAGAGATCTCCTTCGTTCCGTGTCGACGATCGCTTTCCTCCCGGAGCAGGATGCGTTACATCGTGTCGGGCGCAGCGGGCGACGGCGCCGGCGCAGCGGGCGGCCGATCCGAGTTCCAGATGTCCCGGATGTACGGCCACGAACCGTTGGCGCGGCGGTGAACCGAGAGGTAGCTGCCGCTGTCGATCGTCGCGCCGGACGCATCGACGACGGTGTAGGTCCCGCTGATCCACCCCGTGTCGCCATCGACGCCGGAGCCCGTCACGGTAACGTTCTTCAGCGAGATGCCGGCGGCCTTCGACTTGGCGGCGTCCTCACCGAGGAAAGTCTTGATTCCCGCGCGGCCCGTCACCGCCGGCGCGCCCGGCGGCATCAGAAGGGCATCCTCGGCGTAAAGGTTCGCCATCCCGTCGGCGTCGGCCTTCGCGTAGTGATCGAACCAGACGAGCGCGTCGGCTTCCAGCTTCGCCTTGTCGGCGGCCGGGTCCGGCCGGGCTGCCGGCTTCTGCGCGCAACCGGCCGACGCGCCGATCAGGGCGAGGTTGCTCACCGACAATTGAGGAAGCGACCGGGCCATCAGTGCGGGCCAGGCTTCATCATCCGCCACACCGTAGCCGAAGGATACGGAATCGCCGACGACGGCGACATCGGCCCGCTCACGCGCTGCGCCTGGATTGTGAAACCCGAGCGCGTCAGTGTGATTGACCGCGTGAAAGTCCCTTCCGGTAAGCACGATCTCGTGGCGCGGCTTGTGCAAATGGCCGATGTAAGCGTGAGCGACTCCATAGTTCGCAGGA
>Ga0209971_1000439_pt1 | contig 11082 bp, 9 predicted proteins | sample InoplaM3SAM_FD_187588 | JGI IMG/M metagenome (GOLD analysis project Ga0209971, IMG submission 187588) | Arabidopsis thaliana rhizosphere microbial communities from the Joint Genome Institute, USA, that affect carbon cycling - Inoculated... | ecosystem: Host-associated > Plants > Roots >... | reverse complement strand
TGCGATTGATCTTCCGCGACCACCCGTCGTGGGGGAAAAGCGCGTATTTGGTGCTGCAGGCCGGCGACTTCGATTGCTACGGCGGCTGCCGGGTCAAGGTCGCGGTCGACGCCGCCGCGCCCAAGGCGATGGCCGCCTCGCGCCCCAGGACCGACGAGGCGATCGCGATGTTCATCGAGGGCGAACGCACGCTCTGGCGGATGACCGCGGACGCGAAAACGCTGCAGGTCGAATTCCCGGTCGAGGGCGGCGGCACCCGCAAGGCCCTGTTCGAGGTCGCCGGGCTGGATCGCACGCAGCTGCCGGGTTGGGATTGAGCCGCGCCGCGACCGGCGGCCATGCCGGCATCACGCCGCGCTAAGGCGGCGGGAGTACCTTCGATGCCGGCGCGGCACCGCGACGATGCCGACGCCAGGCGGCGTCGCGCAGGAGGCGTGCGCCAGGCCACAGCAACGGCGCTGCAGCCGAGGAACGGCGCGCGCGCCGACGGAGGCGATCATGCTCTCCCCACGCCTGCACCATTTCCTCGACGAGCACCACGCGCCCTACACCACGCTCAGTCATCCCCGCACGCTGACCGCGCAGGAAACCGCCAACGCCGCGCGCATCGGCAACCTGTACTTCGCCAAGACGGTGATGCTCAAGGTCGACGGCAGGATGGCCATGATGGTGATGCCGGCGGCCTACCGCATCGACCTGACGCGGCTGTCGCGCGCGCTCGGCGGACGCGAGGTCGAGCTCGCGCAGGAGGACGAATTCAAGGATGCGTTCCCCGACTGCGAAGTCGGCGCGATGCCGCCGTTCGGCCATCTCTACGGAATGCCGGTATACGTCGACGCGCGCCTGGCGGGGCAGGGCGAGATCGCATTCAACGCCGGCTCGCACACCGAGCTGGTACGTATGCCCTATGTCGAGTTCGAGGACCTCGCGCGGCCCGAGCTGCTGTGGCTGGCGCACGTCATGTAGCAAGGCCGGCGCAACCCCCATGGGAGCGGTTCCAGCCGCGAGCTGTTGCTGACCTGTTCTAAAAGCTCGCGGCTGAAGCCGCTCCCGCCAACAACCTCAGAGCGCGTAACCGAACTGCTGCTTGAACTGCTCGGCGAACTCGTCGTAGTCGAAACGCTGGTTCTGGGTGCCCGGGTGCTCGACCTTGAGCGCGCCCATCAGGTTGCCGATGCGGCCGATGGTGAGCCAGTCGCAGCCCTTCTCGATGCCGAAGATCAGGCCGGCGCGGAACGCGTCGCCGCAGCCGGTCGGGTCGGTGATGCGGCGCTCGTGGGCGGGCGGCACGTCGAGCACCTTGCCGTCGGCATGGATCACCGCGCCCTTGGGGCCGCGGGTGGCGATGTAGGCCTTGACCCTGCCGGCGATGGCCTTCTCGTCCCAGCCGGTGCGCTCCTGGAGCAGGTTGGATTCGTAGTCGTTGACGGTGACGTAGTCCGCCTGCTCGATGAATTCGCGCAGTTCGCCGCCGTTGAACAGCGGCATGGCCTGGCCGGGATCGAAGATGAACGGGATGCCGGCTTCGGCGAATTCCCGCGCGTTCTGGATCATGCCCTCGCGGCCGTCCGGGCTGACGATGCCGATGCTCACGCCAGGTACGTCGCGCACGTGGTTCTCGTAGCTGCGCATCATCGCGCCGGGATGGAAGGCGGTGATCTGGTTGTTGTCCAGGTCGGTGGTGATGAAGGCCTGCGGCGTGAACAGTTCCGGGATCTCCTTCACCCGCGCCAGTTCGATGCCCAGTTCGGCGAAGTACTCGCGGTACGGGCCGAAATCCTGGCCGACGGTGGCCATCGGGATCGGATCGCCGCCCAGCAGCTTGAGGTTGTAGGCGATGTTGCCGGCGCAGCCGCCGAACTCGCGGCGCATCCGCGGCACCAGGAACGACACGTTGAGGATGTGCACCTTGTCCGGGAGGATGTGGTTCTTGAACTGGTCGGGGAACACCATGATGGTGTCGTAGGCCAGGGAACCGCAGATCAACGCAGGCATGGTGAACCTCGGGGAGGCGCCGGGTGGGCCGGCGGCAATGAAGGGAAGGCCGGCGCGTCGGCGGCGCGCTAGGGTAGCGGCTCGCCCGCGGCGGGGCCAGCCGCGATTTGCCTGCAAGGTGGCGGCGGTCGCGTTTTTGCCGTGGGTTTCCGCGATATTCCGGTTGCCCGGGGTAGGGCCCGTTGCTAGGCTAGCCCATCCCCCTGCGATCCGTGCGCGGATCCGGTCCCCCGGCCGGTTTCAGCGCGATCGCTCCGCCCTTGCCTTCATCCCCGCACCCCTGACGGACGCCCTTCCCCGATGTTCAAGAAGTTCCGCGGCATGTTCTCCAACGACCTGTCCATCGACCTGGGCACGGCCAATACCCTGATCTACGTCCGCGGCCAGGGCATCGTGCTCAACGAGCCATCGGTCGTGGCGGTGCGCCAGGACCGCCTCGGCGGCGGCGTGCGTTCGGTCGCCGCGGTCGGCACCGAGGCCAAGCAGATGCTCGGCCGCACCCCCGGCCACATCACCACCATCCGCCCGATGAAGGACGGCGTCATCGCCGACTTCACCTATACCGAGGAAATGCTCAAGTACTTCATCCGCAAGGTGCACAAGTCGCGGCTGCTGCGGCCGAGCCCGCGGGTGCTGGTGTGCGTGCCGGCCGGCAGCACCCAGGTCGAGCGCCGCGCGATCAAGGAGTCGGCCGAGGAGGCCGGCGCCCGCGACGTGTTCCTGATCGAGGAGCCGATGGCCGCCGCGATCGGCGCCGGCATGCCGGTGACCGAGGCGCGCGGCTCGATGGTGGTCGACATCGGTGGCGGCACCACCGAGGTCGCGGTGATCGCGCTCAACGGCATCGTCTACTCGCAGTCGGTGCGGATCGGCGGCGATCGCTTCGACGAGGCGATCATCGCCTACGTGCGCCGCAGCCAGGGCATGCTGATCGGCGACGCGACCGCCGAGCGGATCAAGCTCGAGATCGGCTGCGCCTACCCGCAGCAGCACGTGCGCGAGATCGAGATCTCGGGCCGGCACCTGGCCGAGGGCGTGCCGAAGATGATCACCATCAATTCCAACGAAGTGCTCGAGGCGCTGCGCGAGCCGTTGGCCGGGATCGTCGCGGCGATCCGCCAGGCGCTGGAGCAGACCCCGCCGGAGTTGTGCTCGGACGTGGCCGAGCGCGGCATCGTGCTCACCGGCGGCGGCGCCCTGTTGCGCGACCTGGATCGCCTGATCAGCGAGGAAACCGGCCTGCACGTGCAGGTCGCCGACGACCCGCTGACCTGCGTCGCCCGTGGCGGCGGCCGCGCGCTGGAGCTGGTGGACATGCACGGCAACGAGTTCTTCGCGTCCGAGTAGCATTCGGGGGCAAGCCATCCAGGCCGGCGCCGCCAGTGGCGGGGAGCCGTCGGTGTCGGCCCACCCATGGAGCAATGTCTTCGGGCCATCGATGCCGCGATCGGCCTGCGACCGCGTTGCGTTGCCCCGTCCTTGGCCGGATCCGATACCGCGCGGCCTGCTGGATGAAGACGCGGGTACAAAACGTGTCCGTCTTCGGACACAATCCATGCATCGATCGCCGGCCGGCGCGCAGCGGTTCGCGCTTGCCGCGCGTCGCAGGCTACAGCGAGCCGCCACATCGGCCGACCACCACCACGCCGCCGTCCCATCCCGCCACCGAACGCCTACCGACACCCTGCTGACGTGCCTGCCTACGCCGGTTCCCCTGCTGCCCGCTCCGGCGATGTCGCCGGCACGTTGCGGCTGCTGGCCTACCTGGCGCTGGCGATCGCGCTGATCGTGCTCGACCACCGCGGCGGCTGGCTGGCACAGGCCCGCGCGCGCGGCGAACTGGCGATCCAGCCGCTGTGGTGGCTGGCCGGCCTGCCCGGGCGCATCGGCGACAACGTCCGCGACGATGCCGCCACCCGCTCCCGGCTGGCCCACGAGAACGGCGTGCTGCGCAATGCATTGCTGATCAGTGGCGCGCGGCTGGCACGGCTGCAGACCGCGGCCGCGGAAAACGCGCGCCTGCGCGGCCTGCTCGGCGCCACGCCGCGCGGCGGCCTCGACGTGCAGCTGGCGCCGATCCTGGACATCGACCTGGACCCGACCCGGCAGCGGCTGGTGCTCGATGCCGGCAGCCGCGACGGCGTGCAGGTCGGCCAGAGCGTGATCGATGCCGGCGGCCTGGTCGGCCAGATCATCGCGGTCAAGCCGGGCACGGCGACCGTATTGCTGCTGACCGATCCGGACCACGCGGTGCCGGTGATGGTGGCGCGCACCGGCGTGCGCCTGGTCGCCTACGGCAAGGGCCGCAGCGACCAGCTGCAACTGGCCAACATCCCGCTGTCCAGCGACGTCAAGGTCGGCGATGCGATCGTCACCTCCGGGCTGGGCGGGCGCTTCCCGGCCGGCTTCCCGGTCGGCACCGTGACCGCATTGCAGCCCGACGACAGCCGCGCCTTCCTGGTCGGCGACCTGGCTCCGGCGGCGCAACTGGATCGCGGCCGCGACGTGCTGCTGCTGCGGCAACAGGCCGCGCCGGCCGCTCCCGCGGCAACGCAACCTGCGGCGAGCGCGGACAAGCGGCAGCCGCCCACGCCGCAGCAAACGCCGCCCCCGGCGGCGACACCGCGATGAACCGCACCCGCCAGCAATGGGTGCTGCCGCTGAGCATCTTCGTGGCGCTGCTGCTCGGGCTGCTGCCGCTGCCGCCGTGGTTGCAGCCGCTGCGCCCGTACTGGCTGGCGCTGGCGGTGGTGTACTGGGTGATCGAGGCGCCCGGGCGGATCGGCCTGGGCTTCGCCTTCGTCATGGGCCTGCTCGCCGACCTCGCCTTCGGCGGCCTGCTCGGCGAACAGGCGCTGCGGCTGGTGATCATGGCGTTCATCGTGCAGCGCTTCCGCGCGCAGCTGCGGTTCTTCCCGATGCCGCAGCAGGCGCTGGCGATCGGCGGCCTGCTGCTCAACGACCGCGTGGTCAGCGCCGCGATCCACCTGGCGCTGGGCGAGCCGCAGCTGCCGTGGAGCTTCTGGTGGGCGCCGCTGCTGGGGATGCTGCTGTGGGCGCCGGTATTCCTGCTGCTGGACACGCTGCGGCTGGGCCGCAGGAACTGAGCGATGGGTCCGCGCCGCCGCCAGCTCAAGCACCAGGGCGCCGAGGCGGCGCAGTTCCGCGTGCGCGCGGCGCTGGGCTTCGCGATCGTGCTGCTGGCGCTGGGCGGGCTCGGCGGCTGGTATTTCAAGCTGCAGGTGCTCGACCATGGCGACTACGCGATGCGTTCGGAGGCCAACCGCATCAAGCCGCGGCCGGTATTGCCGGGGCGCGGGCTGATCCTGGACCGCAAGGGCCGGGTGCTGGCCGACAACGTGCCGGCCTACCGGCTCGACGTCACCCCGCTGGAAGCCGGCCCGAGCCGCGACTGGCTGCCGGCGTTGCGCCGCATCGTCGTGCTCGACGACGAGGACCTGGCGCGCTTCGAGGACGAACGCCGCGCCGGCAAGCGCTTCAAGCCGATCACGCTGAAGCCGCGGGTGAGCCCGGACGAAGCCGCGCGCTTCGCGGTCGACCGCTGGCGCTTCCCCGGGATCGAGCTGGTGCCCTACCTCAATCGCCGCTATCCCCATGGCGCGCTGTTCGCGCAGGTGATCGGCTATGTCGGCCGCATCGACGTCGAGGACCTCAAGCAGATGGGCGAGGCCGACAGCGCCTTCACCCATACCGGCAAGGCCGGCATCGAGCGTTATTACGACGCCGCGCTGCGCGGCAAGGTCGGTTACGAGCAGATCGAGACCAACGTCGAGGGCCGCGCGCTTGGCACGGTCGGGCGCCTGCCCGCGGTGCCGGGCGCGGACCTGCGGTTGTCGATCGACCTCGACCTGCAGCGCGCGATGGTGGCCGCGTTCGGCGACTTCGACGGTTCGGCGGTGGCGGTGGATCCGCGCACCGGCGAGATCCTGGCGATGGTCAGCCTGCCCAGTTACGACCCCAACCTGTTCGTCAACGGCATCTCCCACGCCGACTACAAGGCGCTGATGGACAATCCTTCGCGGCCGCTGTTCAACCGCAACGTGCTCGGCGGCGGACCGCCGGGGTCGACCATCAAGCCCTTCCTCGGCCTGGCCGGGCTCGACAGCGGCCTGCGCACGCCATCGGACCGGGTGCTGTCGACCGGCGAGTTCCACATCCCCGGCCAGCGCCGCGGCTACCGCGACTCGCACCGCGGCGGCCACGGCTGGACCGACCTGCGCAAGTCGATCTCCGATTCGGTCAACACCTACTACTACAAGCTGGCGCTGGACATGGGCATCGCCCGCTTCGACCAGTGGATGCGCAAGTACGGCTTCGGCGAACCGACCGGGATCGACCTGGTCGGCGAAAGCGAAGGCATCCTGCCGTCGCCGCAATGGAAGGCGGCGCACAGCAAGGAGCCGTGGTACGTCGGCGAGACCGTGATCGCGGGCATCGGCCAGGGGTTCTGGAAGGCGACCGTGCTGCAGCTTGCGCGCGCCACCGCGGCGCTGGCCGACGACGGCCGCCTGCGCCGCCTGCACCTGGTCAGCGCGCGCCGCGACGGCTACAACGCACCCTGGCACGCGCTGCCGGAACCCGCGCCACGGCGCATCAGCGACAACGCCGCGCACCTGGCCGCGGTGCGCGAAGGCATGGTCGCCACCATGTCCACGCCGCACGGCACCGGCTACTCGGTCGGCCGCGATGCGCCCTACCCGATCGCCGGCAAGACCGGCACCGCGCAGAAGGTCAGCCGCAAGGGCAACGTCAGCGCCAACCCGCATTCGCTGCCGCTGGGGCTGCGCCACCAGGCCTGGTTCATCGGCTACGCCCCGGCCGACAACCCGACGATCGCGGTCGCGGTGGCGGTCGAGCATGGCGGTTTCGGCTCCAGCACCGCGGCACCGATCGCGCGCAAGATCATGGACGCCTGGCTGCTCGGGACGATGCCGGCGCCGCCGCTGCGCAACCAGGCCGGCGACGTGCCCGGGGCCGATTTCGGCAACGTCCGCGGCGCGGCCAACAGCGCGGCCGCGACCCTGGCGGCGGCGCAGGCTCCGGCGCCGTGAACGCGATCCTGGGCTGGTTGTTCGACCTCGCCGCGCGGCTCACGCGCACGCTCGACGGGTGGTTGTGCGCCGCGCTGGCGGCATTGATGGCGATCGGGCTGGCGGTGCTGTACAGCGCCGGCGGCGAGTCGCCGCAGCTGGTGCTGGCGCAGGGCGCGCGCTACGCCGTCGGGTTCGCCGCGCTGTGGGCGCTGTCGCGGGTGCCGCCGCACCGGTTGCGCAACGCGACTCCCGCCGCCTACGTGCTGACCCTGCTGCCGCTGCTGCTGGTGCTGGTGATCGGCACCGGCAAGCACGGCCGCCACTGGATCGACCTCGGGCTGTTCTATTTCCAGCCGGCGGAACTGCTGAAGCTGACGCTGCCGATGATGGCCGCCTGGTACCTCAACGGCGAGCCGCTGCCGCCGCGGTTCCGCGCGGTGATGGTGGCGCTCGGGATCATCGTCGTGCCCACCGCGCTGATCATGCTGCAGCCCGACTTCGGCACCGCGATGCTGGTGGTGGCCAGCGGCGCGTTCGTGCTGTTCCTGGCGGGGCTGTCGTGGTGGTGGTTCGTGGCTGCGATCGGCGCCGTCGCCGCGGCCGCGCCGGTGGCCTGGTTCTGGCTGCTGCGGCCGTACCAGCAGGACCGCATCCTGACCTTCCTGAACCCGGAATCCGATCCGCTGGGCGCCGGCTGGAACATCATCCAGTCCAAGATCGCGATCGGCGCCGGGGGACTGACCGGCAAGGGCTGGGGCCAGGGCTCGCAATCGCACCTGAACTACCTGCCCGAACACACCACCGACTTCATCTTCGCCGTGCTCGGCGAGGAATTCGGCTGGGTCGGGGTGGCCACGGTGCTGGCGCTGTACCTGTTCATCGTCGGCCGCTGCCTGTGGATCGCGGCGTCGGCGCGCGACGGCTACTCGCGGCTGCTCGCCGGCAGCCTGGGGCTGTCGCTGTTCGTGTACGTGATCGTCAACGGCGGCATGATCTCCGGGCTGCTGCCGGTGGTCGGGGTGCCGATGCCGCTGCTCAGTTACGGCGGCACCTCGGCGGTGTCGCTGCTGGCGGGCCTGGGCGTGGTGATGGCGGTGCGCGCGCACAAGCCGATGCACGGCTACTGAGGCCGAGCGCCGCGGCAAGTGCGCAGCCGCTGCCGCCATCGCGCAACTGAACCGGGTCGCGCAGCGGGGTTGAGCCTGGCGGCACGCGTGCTACCCTCGCGCCGATGATCCGACGCGCATCGTTCAGGCTGTTTTCGTCGGGGCCGCTGGCACTGGCCCTGGTTCCCGTTCTCGCCGGAGTGGCGCTTGGCGCCTGCGCCACGCAGACGCCGCCGCCGGTGTCCCCCTCCGCGCCGCCGGTTGCGATCCCGGCCGCGCCGGCCATCACGCTGCTGCCGCCGATCCCGCAGCCGCCGGAGCGCCCGGTGGCGCCGCCGGCGGTGACCGATCCGGCGATCGGGCAGGCGCAGCGCATCGATGCCTTCGTCGATTATGCGGCCGGCATGTACGGCGTCGACCCGGCCGCGATCCGCGCCGAGCTGGCGCAGGCGCAATTCCAGCAGAACATCATCGACGCGATCTCGCGCCCGGCCGAGAAGGTGCGCTCGTGGGCGCAATACCGCCCGATCTTCCTCAATGACGCGCGCATCCAGGGCGGTCGCGCGTTCTACGCCGAGAACCGCGCCGCGCTGGACAAGGTCGCGTCGCAGACCGGCGTGCCGGCCGAATACATCGTCGCGATCATCGGCGTGGAGACCAGTTACGGCCGCATCACCGGCAAGTACCGCGTGCTCGATGCGCTGTACACGCTGGCGTTCGGCTATCCCAAGCGCGCGCCGTTCTTCGGCGGCGAACTGGCGCAGCTGTTCGCGCTGGGCAAGGACGAGGGCATCGACGTGTCCACGCTCACCGGCAGCTATGCCGGCGCGATGGGCTGGGGCCAGTTCATGCCGTCCAGCTACCGCAACTGGGGCAAGGACGGCGATGGCGACGGCCGCCGCGACCTGATCAACGACAAGGACGATATCTTCGCCTCGATCGCGAACTACTTCGTCGCCCACGGCTGGCAACGCGGTGGTCCGATCGTCGCGCGCGCGACGCGCTCGGCGAATGCCGCCGACTTCGTGCCGGAAGGGCTCGACCCGGTCTACCCGCTGCCGGCGCTGGCGCAGCGCGGCTACGCGCCGCAGGCGGGGGAACCCACGATCGGCGCGGGCGAGGGCGCGACCCTGCTCACCCTGGATGGCGACGCCGGCAAGGAGTACTGGCTCGGCTACCGCAACTTCTACGTGATCACCCGCTACAACCACTCGCCGATGTACGCGCTGGCGGTGCACCAGCTGGCGCAGGCGATCCGCGCCGGCAGTCCGGCGACCGGAAGCGGCGGCGCATGAGCCGTGCGTGGGCAACGTGGCTGGCGCCGGCGCTCGTCGTCGCCGCGCTCGCCGCCTGCGGCAGCGCGCCGCGCAAGCCGCCGCCGCCGTCGGTGGCGGTGCGGATCGAGAACCATGGCGAGTTCGATGCACGCGGGCAGGCGAGGAAGCGCTCGCCCTACGCGCCTGCGCAGGAGGATCCGGGCAAGCGCGGCGACTACACCCGCGGCGGCCTGTACGCGCCGCACATCCAGGACAGCGCGCCCAGTGGCGGCATCCCCGACATCGACCTGATCCCGGAGCCGACCGTCGCCGACGAACCGCGTTCGCGCTACGGCAACCGTTCTCCCTACACCGTGCTCGGCAAGTCCTACCGCGTGCGCGACAGCGCGCGGGGTTACGACGAGACCGGGCTGGCGTCGTACTACGGCAACAAGTTCCATGGCCGCCGCACCTCCAACCTGGAGGTGTACGACATGTACGCCTTCAGCGCCGCGCACAAGACCCTGCCGCTGCCCAGCTATGCGCGCGTCACCAACCTGTCCAACGGCAGGTCGGTGGTGGTGCGGGTCAACGACCGCGGCCCGTTCCACGACGGCCGCATCATCGACCTGAGCTATGCCGCGGCGGTGAAGCTCGGCGTCGACCGCACCGGCACCGCGCGGGTCGAAGTCGTGGGCCTGAGCCCGGGCGAGGACGCGCGCCAGCACTACGACGCGGTGGCCGACAACACCGGCGCGCCGGCGGCGGCGACCACGGCGGGTTTGCGGCTTGGTCCCTCGACTCCGGCCGCGCCTGCGCTCGGGGCCGGCGTGCACGTCGCCACCGGCCGCCCGCAACCGGCGCCGCCGAGCGCGCTCGACAAGCTGGTCGGCGCGTTGCCGATCGCCGTCGCCAATGCCGGCGAGCGCCCGCCGCAACGGGGCGCCGCTGCAGCGCCGGCGGCGCCTGCAGCCGACGGCGCGGACAGATACGCCAACACCGACTGGCGTTTCGACATGCGCCAGGACGGCCGCACCATGACCGCCGACGAATTCGATGCGTGGATGCGTTCGCGTCGCGCACGCGTGGCGACCGGCAAGCCGGGCACGCCCGATCCGCGCTCGCCGCCCGACTCCCGTCCGGCTGCGTCCCAGCCATTGGCGGCGGGCGCTTCCGGCGCCGGCCAGGCGGTCGCTGCAGGTTCCGCCGCGCGGCCCGCATCGCCGCCTGCAATCGCCGCCGCGGCACCGGCGTCGGGTGGCCTGACCCTGCAGGTCGCCAGCTTCGCCGCGCACGACAACGCCGAACGCGCGCTGGCGATGGTCAATGGCGCCGGCATCGACGGCGCACGCCTGCTCGATGCCGACGCCGGCGGCCGCCGGGTCTGGCGCCTGCGGGTCGGGCCGGTCGACCCGTCCGCGGCACCGGACCTCGTCGCCCGCATCCAGCGCCTGGGTTTCGGCCAGCCCCAGCGCGTGCACGAGTAGACTCGCGTGTTTCCCCGGCCCGCGGACGTCGCGCCGCGGGTTTCCCCCTTCAATCCCGGTCACGGATGGCCGGCCCTCCGGAGTCCTTTGTCTTGAAGAAAGCCGCCGCCACCCTCGCAGCTGTCCTGGCCACCGCCGCTGCGGGCTTCACCCTCGCGCAGACGCCTGCCGCCTTGCCGCAACC
>Ga0209971_1000438_pt1 | contig 11124 bp, 9 predicted proteins | sample InoplaM3SAM_FD_187588 | JGI IMG/M metagenome (GOLD analysis project Ga0209971, IMG submission 187588) | Arabidopsis thaliana rhizosphere microbial communities from the Joint Genome Institute, USA, that affect carbon cycling - Inoculated... | ecosystem: Host-associated > Plants > Roots >... | reverse complement strand
ACACGACGTCGTCGTCGAGCCTGCAGAAGAAGCTCGGCGTCAACTGACCTGCTTGCGCCGCGCGTAGGCGGCCGCGAGCAGGCGGTTAATCGATGCGGGCATCGCGTTGATCACTGATTTCAGTATCGGCCGCAGGGTCCGGACGACGATCCGCCGCGCGAGGACACGGGCGCGGTCCTCTCACTGGCCGACCGGTTCGACACGCTCGCGGGGCTCTTTCGCGTGGGGATGCTCCCGACCGGGTCGAAGGATCCGTACGGCCTGCGCCGCGCCGCGGCGGGCGTCGTCGCGATCGCGACCTCGCGGAGGTGGCGCATCGACTGGTCGGAGATCGCCCGCAAGGCGATCTCGCTCCATCCCGCCGACCTGCCCGGCCTGCCGCCGGACCGCGCGCTCGGGGAGCTCGAAACTTTTTTCGCCGAAAGGCTGCGCAACGCGATCGAGCGGGCCGGCTCGTCCTACGACGAGGCGTCCGCCGTGTTGAAGGGGGGCGCCTGGAACTTCGCCGACGCCGCCGAGCGGGCGGCCGCCCTGACGGACGCGCGTCGTCGCCTCGACTTTCGCTCGCTCGTCCTCGCGTTCAAGCGGATCCGGAACATCCTGGAGGGAGCGACAGTGACGGAACCGTCTCCCGGGCTCTACCGGGAGGACGCGGAACGGGCGCTCGGCTCGGACTTCCTCCAGGCGAAGACCCTGCTCCAGGAGCTCGTCGGCGAGCGGCGCTACCCCGAGGCCCTCGAGGCGATCGCGTCGATCGCGCCCTCTCTCGACCGGTTTTTCGTGGAGGTGCTCGTGAACGCTCCCGAAGAGGACGTCCGGCGGAACCGGCACGCGCTCCTCGGGGCGATCCAGCGCGAGTTCACGAGAATCGCGGACTTTTCCGAGATCGTGGTCGAGAAGTGAAAAAGGGGACAGATTTATTTTGCGAGGAGGGGACCCGAGCGATTCTTGCGTTCGAAACCGGACCTTCCCGCGCATTCGGAAAATAAATCCGTCCCCATTTGATAGGTTCCCAAGCATGGCAACCACCGAACGCGCCGCGGAACGCGCGGTTCCCGCAAAGAGAGTCTTTTTCTTCGGTAACGGCCACGCGGAAGGAGCGGGTCTCGGCAAGGAGCGCCTGGGCGGCAAGGGCGCCGGGCTCGCCGAGATGACCGCGCTCGGCATTCCCGTTCCACCGGGATTCACGATCGACACCTCGGTCTGCCTCGATTTCCTGCGCACGGGCGACCTCGAGGGGCTGAAGCCGGAGGTCGAGGACGCGCTCGCCCGCGTGGAGGGATCCACGGGCCGGAAGTTCGGAGACCCCGCGAATCCGCTCCTCGTGTCGGTGCGGTCGGGCGCGCGGTCGTCGATGCCCGGAATGATGGACACGATCCTGAACCTCGGCCTGACGTCGCGCGCGCTCGACGGTCTCGCGAAGGCGTCAGGCGAGCGGTTCGCGCTCGACTGCCGCCGGCGGTTCCTCCAGATGTACTCGGACATCGTCCTCGAGATTCCCCGATCCCAGTTCGAGGAGATCCTGACGCGGAAGAAGGAGGAGCGCGGAGCAAAGTCCGACGCGGACCTCGAGGCTGCCGACCTGCGGTGGGTGGTGGACCGGTTCGAGGACCTCGTCCGGCAGCGAAGTGGCGCTCCCTTCCCGGACGACCCGCGGGAGCAGCTCTGGGGCGCCATCGGCGCCGTTTTCCGGTCGTGGGACAACGACCGCGCGAAGGAATACCGCCGTCTCTACAGGATCCCCGAGGACTGGGGGACCGCCGTCAACGTGCAGGCGATGGTCTTCGGCAACCGGGGCGAGCGCTCGGCGACCGGCGTGGCCTTCACGCGCGATCCCGCGACCGGCGAGAAGCGCTTCTACGGGGAGTTCCTGCCCAACGCCCAGGGGGAGGATGTCGTCGCCGGCATCCGGACGCCCCGGCCGCTCGTCGCCGATGGATCCGGAACGTCGCTCGAGGAGACGATGCCGGAACCGTACGCCGGTCTCCTGCGCGTGCGCGACCTCCTGGAGAAAGCGTTCCGCGACATGCAGGACCTCGAGTTCACGATCGAGGAGGGAAAGCTCTACCTCCTGCAGACGCGCAACGGCAAGCGCACCGGCTTTGCCGCCGTTCGCATCGCCGACGAGATGGCGGCGGAGGGCCTGATCTCGGAGAAGGAATCGGTGACCCGCGTGGAGCCGGAGCAGCTCGTGCAGCTTCTCGCGCCGATCTTCCCGACGAAGGAAAAGGAAGCCGCGGTCCAGGGGGGCCGGCTCCTCGCGAAGGGGCTGCCCGCCGGACCCGGCGCCGCTTCGGGCCGGATCGCGTTCACCGCCGACCGTGCGGTCGAGATGGCGCGGACGGGCGACCCGGTCGTCCTCGTCCGCGTCGAGACGTCGCCCGAGGACATCGCGGGCATGAACGCGGCCGTCGGAATCCTCACCACGAGGGGGGGCGCGACCTCCCACGCCGCCGTGGTCGCCCGCGGAATGGGAAAGACCTGCGTCGTCGGAGCGCACGAGATCTCGGTCGACGATTCGAAGCGCGAGCTCCGCGCGAGGAACCTCTCGGCGAAGGAGGGCGACTTCCTCTCGGTGGACGGGACGTCCGGCGAGGTCATGCTCGGCAAGCTCCCGACTCAGCCGTCCGAAATCCTGCAGGTACTGATCGACGGCTCTCTTCCGGCCGGGAAGTCGCCCCTCTTCGGGGCCTTCACGCGCCTCCTCGAGCGGGCCGATCGGGCTCGGAAGCTCGGCGTCCGCGCGAACGCCGACACGCCGACGGACGCGCGCGTGGCGCGTCTCTTCGGCGCCCAGGGCATCGGGCTCTGCCGCACGGAGCACATGTTCTTCGGCGAGAACCGCATCGTCGCCGTCCGGGAAATGATCGTGGCGGAGAACGAGGCGGACCGACGCACGGCCCTCGCGAAGCTCCTCCCTATGCAGCGCGAAGACTTCGTGGGTATTTTTCGGGAGATGGGGGAGCGCCCCGTCACGATCCGGCTCCTCGACCCTCCGCTTCACGAGTTTCTGCCGCACGAGGAAGACGCCGTCGCCGAGACGGCCGGCGAGCTCGGGATCCCGCCGGAGAAGCTCCGCGAGCGCGTCCGCGCGCTCTCGGAGATGAACCCGATGCTGGGCCACCGCGGCTGCCGCCTGGGGATCACGTTCCCCGAGATCTACGAGATCCAGGTGCGCGCCATCTTCGAGGCGGCGGCGGAGGCGCGCCGCGCCGGACAGAACCCCAACCCCGAGGTCATGATCCCGCTCATCGGGACGAAGGCCGAGTTCGAGCGCCTGCGGGCTCTCACCGATGAGACCGCGCGGCGCGTGTCTTCGGAGACCGGCCTCGACATCTCGTACCGGGTCGGCACGATGATCGAGATCCCGCGCGCCGCCCTGCGCGCGTCGGAGATCGCCGCGGCGAACTGCGATTTCTTTTCGTTCGGCACGAACGACCTCACCCAGATGACCTTCGGGTACTCGCGCGACGACGCGGCGTCTTTCCTCCCCACGTACATCGAGACCGGCATCCTCCCGGACGACCCGTTCGCGACGATCGACCAGGAGGGCGTGGGCGAGCTCGTCGCGCTGGCCGTCAAGCGCGGGCGGGAGGCGCGCCACGATCTGAAGCTCGGCGTCTGCGGCGAGCACGGCGGCGACCCGCGCTCGATCCACTTCTTCCACTCCGTCGGCCTCGACTACGTCTCCTGCTCCCCGTTCCGCGTGGCCGTCGCGCGTCTGGCGGCGGCGCACGCCGCGCTCTCGGGCGGAGGCGTGTCCTCGACCGCGTGAGCCTCGTTTTCCTGGTGCTCGTGGCGCTCGCGCCGGCTGCCCCGCCCGCGGATCTGGTTCTCGTCTCCGCCCGGATCTGGACGGGCGACCCGAGCCAGCCCGAGATCACGGCGCTCGCGGCGCGCGGCGGCCGCATCGTCCTCGCCGGCACGAACGCCGAGGTCGAGGCGCTCCGCGGCCCGAAGACCGTCGTCTTCGACGGGAAGGGGCGCCGCGCCGTTCCGGGATTCATCGACTCGCACACCCACATGTCGATGGGCGGGTTCAACCTGCTCGCGGTCGACCTGCGGCACACGAAGGATCCCGCCGACTTCACGGCCCGACTCCGGGAGTTCGCCAGGACGCGCCCACCCGGCCTGTGGTTGACCGACGGAGCGTGGGATCACCAGGTGTGGGCGAGCCCGGTCCTTCCGACCCGCGCCATGCTCGACCCCGCGACCGGCGACCACCCGACGTGCCTGTCGCGGACCGATGGGCACATGATGGTCTGCAACTCGCGGGCGCTCGCGCTCGCGAAGATCTCCCGCGAAACGCCGGACCCTCCCGGAGGCGTCATCGTGCGCGACGCATCGGGCGAGCCGACGGGCGTGCTGAAGGACGCGGCCATGGACCTCGTCTCCGCGGTGCGTCCGCCGCGCACCCTCGCCGAGATCGAGGAGGCGCTCACGGCCGCGATCCGGCACGCCGCGGAGAGCGGCGTGACCTCGGTGCAGGACCTGCCCGGCAACGCGCTCGACCTCGACGGCTGGGAGAAGCTGCGCCGGGACGGCCGGCTGACGGTCCGCGTGAGCTACCGCCCGTCGCTCACGGAGTGGGAGAAGGCCCGGGACCGCCGCAAGTCCATGAAGAAAGACGAGTGGCTCTCGATCGGCGGGGTGAAGGGGTTCATGGACGGCTCGCTCGGATCGGGCACGGCGCTCTTCTTCCAGCCCTACGCCGACGACGCGAAATCGAGCGGCGTGTATGCGGCCGAAGCGATCCCGCTCTCGAAGCTCGAGGCGCGCGTCGCGGCCGCCGACGCGGCCGGTCTCCAGGTCGAGGTCCACGCGATCGGCGATCGGGCGAACGCGGAGCTCCTCGGGATCTTCGAGCGGGTGGCGAAGAAGAACGGCCCGAAGGACCGACGCTTCCGCATCGAGCATGCCCAGCACCTGCGCGCCGGGGACGTCCCGCGGTTCGCGCGGCTCGGCGTCGTCGCCTCCATGCAGCCGCATCACGCGGTCGACGACGGGCGGTGGGCGGAGAAGCGGATCGGGCTCGAACGCTGCCGGACCACCTACGCGTTCCGCTCGCTTCTGAAGAGCGGGGCGACTCTCGTCTTCGGGTCCGACTGGGACGTCGCGCCGCTCTCGCCTCTGACCGGGATCGACGCGGCCGTGAACCGGCGCACCCTCGACGGGAAGAACCCGGAGGGATGGATCCCCGAACAGAAGATCGCAATCGCCGACGCCCTCCGCGCCTACACGTCGAGCGCGGCCTGGGCGGCCTTCGAGGAGAGGGACAAGGGGACTCTGACGGAGGGGAAGCTGGCCGACTTCGTCGTCCTCTCGCGCGACCCGCTCGCGATTCCGAAGCGCGAGCTGAATACGGTCAAAGTCGACGCGACCGTGGTCGGCGGGAAGGTCGTCTACTCCGCGGCGCGGTAACGCGCTTTCGCCTCGCGGCATAGACTCCCTCGACGTGCCCAAGATCCACCGGCTCGCGAGCGAGGTCATCGACCGCATCGCCGCGGGTGAGGTCGTCGAGCGCCCCGCGTCGGTCGTCAAGGAGCTCGTCGAGAACGCGCTCGACGCGGGCGCGACCCGCATCGACGTCGAGGTGGACGGCGGCGGCATCGCGCGAATCCTCGTCCGCGATGACGGGTGCGGGATGTCCGCGGCGGACGCGCGCCTCGCCGTCGAGCGGCACGCCACCTCGAAGATCTCCACCGACGCCGATCTCGCCGGCGTCGCAAGCTTCGGCTTCCGGGGGGAGGCGCTCCCGTCGATCGCATCGGTCTCGAAGCTGACGCTGACCACCTCGGACGGATCTTCCCCCGAGGCCGTGCGGCTCTCCGTCGACTACGGGCGCCCGGCCGACGAGGAGCCCGCGGCGCGGCCGCGGGGAACCGACGTCGTCGTCGAGAACCTCTTCGCACGTACGCCGGCGCGTCGCAAGTTCCTCGCATCCGCCGAGGCGGAGGGGCGCGCGGCGGCCGCGGCGGTCACGCGCGCGGCGCTGTCGAATCCCGCCGTCGCCTTTTCGCTCCGCTCCCGCGGGCGCGAGACACTCGATGCACCCTCGGCGGTCGATCGGGCGGCGCGGATCCTACAGGTCTTCGGGCGCGAGACGCTCGGGGAGCTCGAGTCCTTCGAGGCGCGTGCTGGTGAACTCTCCGTCATCGGTTACGCGACGCGCGGCTCGGTCACTTTTCCGAACCGGAGGCTCCAGTACCTGTTCGTCAACGGGCGCCCGGTCGAGGATCGCGCGCTCTCGCGCGCCATCTCCCAGGCTTCGCGCGACGTCATCCGGACGGACCGGCATCCCGCGGTTTTCCTCTACGTGACGGCGCGGCCCGGCGCCGTCGATGTCAACGTATCGCCCGCCAAGACGCAGGTGAAGTTCGCCGACCCGGGCACGGCGTTCCGTCTCGTCTACCACGCCGTCCAATCCGCGCTCCTCGCCGGAAAGGAAGAGCGAAGGCTGAGGTCCGTGCCGAGCGAGACCCGGCTCGCGGAGCCGCGCGAAGGCTACGGCGTCGAGTCCGTTTCCGGGACGACGCCGGCGCCCGGCAGCCCCGTGGTTCTACCGCCCGTCCCGAAGCCGGAGCCGCCGCCCGCCCCGGCCGAGAGGCCGCCGACGCTCGTCCCGATCGGGCAGCACCGCGAATCCTTCATCGTCGCGTCGGGGACCGAGGGCCTGCTCGTCATCGACCAGCACGCGGCGCACGAGCGGATCCTGTACGAACGCATCCGCGACCGCATCGCGTCGGGCCGGGTACTCGCGCAGCGCCTGCTCCTGCGCGTGCTGTTCGACGCGTCTCCGGAGGAGGCCGAAACGCTGGCCGCGCGATTCGAGGACCTCTCCGCCGCGGGTTTCGAGATCGAGCCGATGTCCGGAAGGTCGTACGCGATCGCGGCCCTGCCCGCGGAGGCGACCGACCGCGAGCCCGCGGAGACGCTGCGCGAAGCACTCACCGGCCTCGCGGAGACGGGCGACTGGGACTCGGGGCGGCGGCTCGATCGCCTGGCGGCGACGATCGCGTGCCGCTCGGCGATCACGATCCGCTATCACCTCGCGCCCGAGGAGATCCGGCGTCTCCTCTTCGACTGGATGAAGACCGCGGACCGGTTCACGTGCCCGCACGGGCGGCCGGTCGTGCTGCTGATGACCGACGAGGACCTGGAGAAGTATTTCAAGAGAAGATAGCGACCGATGGGTGAGGGGCAATGAACGGCGTGATCGAGGTCGAGCTGACCTCCAGAGGCTAAGCTCCCGGCGGCTCACTTCGGACTGGGCCACGGCGGCGGCGCGCACGCGCCCGACGAGTACTACGTGATCGAGTCCGCGAACCCCAGGATCCAGGGCTTCGACGGCGCCGTGAAGTCGTTCGTGGAGTACCTCGCCGAGCTCGCGACGATCTGAAAAGAAAAAGGCGCGGTTGCCCGCGCCTATTGACTCGCCCTCCCCCCGCCTGCGGGGAGAGGGTCGGGGTGAGGGGTCTTACGCGACGTCCCGCGGGGGCCACACCTCGTTCGCGTTGCGGCGCCGCTTCTTCGCCACGTACGTGACGATCAGGATGAGACCCAGCACGATGAACGCGGTCGGAGCGAGCCAGTCTTCGACGGCAGCCCAGAAAGCGTCGAGGTCCACGTACCGATCGAGCAGCCAGAGCGCGCCGATGCCGACGAGGATCACGCCCCATGTCAGTCCGGCCATGGACTCGGGAGCGCGGGAGAGCACGTTCCGCTCGGAGGCGGCGAGGCCGCCCGCGTCGACGTACCCGGAGTTGATCGCCTTCGCCTGGCGGACGGCGTCGATGATCCCGAAGAACCACACGAACGCGATTCCCAGGCCGAACAGGGGCGCCATGTGCCCTCCCATGAACCCGACGCTGACCAGCCAGATGCACAGCACGAACGCACCGGCGATCTTGAACGCCCGCTGATACAGACCGAGGTACAGGTGTCCGAGTCCCGGGAAGATCGCGGAAAGGACGCCGGAGAGTCCCGGAGACTTCTTCTCGACGACCACGATGGGTCCCGTCGCGGTCGCGGTAGTCATGGGCGGCGGCGGCATCGCCTCGCCGGCGGGTGCCGCCGGTGGCGGCGGCGGCGCCGGAGCCTGGTAGCGGTTGTCTTCCATTTCGTTTCTCCTCTCGGCGGCCTTCAGGCGCGCCAGCCCGTCGTCGTTGTCATCGTTTCCATCCCTCTTAACGCACCTCGGCCGTCCCGGTTCCGTGGAGGTTCGACCGGGCGCTGCTTCGAGCCGGAGGATTTCCAGATGAGTGCGACCGCGTTCGAGAACGCCGCGCGTCCGTACCCGCCGGCGCGTCCCTTCCAGACCTGGAACGTCCGGGAGACTTTCTCCTGCACGGCGCCCAGGCGATCCGTCAGCGAGCTCTCCGCGACCGTGACCGCAGCGCGCGTGTTCTCGCCGAGCTGGCTCGTCGAGACTTTCCGCGCGAGATCCGCCGGGTTGAAGCCGGCGAGCATCACGACAACCGCCGCGGCGTAGGCGAGCGCGATCGCGGCTCTCGGCGCGAGCAGCAGCCGCCAGAATCCCTTCTCGCGCACGGGGCGGTTCACCGCGAGGCGCCCGGCGAGCCAGGGCGGCGCCACGGGCTCCGCCAGGTCGCGCGCGGCCGCGAGCGTCGCCGCGGCCTCGGAACATCCGGCGCATCGCGAGAGGTGGCTCGAAAGACGAACCTTCTCGTCGTCGGAGAGCTCGTCCTCCATCGCCATCGGCAGCAGCCGCTCCGCGCCCTCGCACGAGACGGTCTTCCGGGGGATCTCGAGGAGCGCGGACCGGAGAGACGCGGGGAGCGGAGGCGCGGCGAGGCCCGCGGCCATCGCCTCCGACGCATCGACGTCGGCGCCGATGGAACGGCACGTCGCGCAGTCCCGGGCGTGGCGCCGCGCGTCGTCCGGGGAAGCCCCGGCGATGAAGAGCTGTTCGAGCTGGCCGCAGCTCACAGCACCCCTCCGGCCGCGATCGCGAGCGTCTGGAACGTTCCGGCCGACCCCCGACGCTCGTGGCGTTCGCGGATCCTCCGCGCGACCTCGGCCCGCGCCCGGAAGAGACGCGACTTGACGGTGCCGTCGGGCAGCTCGAGCGCCTTTCCGATCTCGTCGTAGGCGAGTCCGTCGAGGTCGCGCAGAACGAGGATCTCGGCCAGATCTTCGGGGATCTCGGCGAGCGCCCAGAAGAGGAGCTTCGTGCGCTCCTTCTTGAGCGCTTCGGCGGCGGGATCGTCATCCGATTTCAGGAGCGGCATGACCGCGTCGTCGCTCACGAAGCGGAACGATTTCTCGCGCTTGCGTCGCCGGTAGCGGTCGATGCAGAGGTTGCGGGCCAGCGAGAGGAGCCACGCGACCAGCGGGAAGCTGCCGTCGTAGCGGTGCAGGTTCTCGAAGGTCTTCAGGAAGATCTCCTGGGAGAGCTCCTCGGCGTCCTCGCGGTTCAGGGTGAAGTGGTACGCCACGGAATAGACCTTCTGGCCAAAGCGGTCGACCATCTCCCTCCAGGAGTCGTCGTCCCCCTGCCGGCAGCGGTCGACCAGGGCTTTCTCTTCGGCGCTCAAACGTCTCCTCTCGCCCTAAGAAACGCAGGTCCGGGCGGAATGTTCGGAAACCGGCCCGGCCTGGGCGTTTGATTTAAAAGGACTTGCCCGTGACAGACACCAGGGAACGCGCCTTTTTCGGGTAGAGCGCGTACCCGAGGAGCTTGTAGCAGAGCTTGGCGACCAGGAAATCCGGGGCGCGGTTCCCGGGGAGCGGAGCGTGCTCCACCATGTCGGCGCCCACGATCCGGCGCTCCGCCGCGACCCGCCGCAGGATCTCGAGCGCGTCCCCCCACGAGCCGCCGCCGGGCTCCGGCGTGCCGGTGCCCGGCACGAGAGACCCGTCGAAGAAGTCCACGTCGAAGGTCACGTAGACGTCTTCGGTGAGACGGTCGAGGGCCTCCGGGATCCAGGAGTCGAAGTCGGGCAGGCGGCGGTTGGAGATGATCAGCAGATTCTTTTCGCGGGCGTAATCGATCTCCTCCCGGGAGATCGACCGGATTCCGACGTGGACCGTCGGTATCCCGAGCTCGACGAACCGCCGCGCGGCGCACGCGTGGGAGTACTTGTCCCCCTCGTACTCGTCCCGCAGGTCTCCGTGCGCGTCGAAATGGAGCACGGAGAGCTTCGGGTATTTCTCGAGGTGCGCGCGGATCGGGCCGGCCGCGATCGCGTGCTCACCCCCCAGGGTCAGGACGAAGCGGGGCTGCTTCGCGAGCAGCTCGGAGACCACGCCCTCGAGCGCCTCCACGGCCGCCTCCGGCTCCATGCGCTCGGGAAGCCAGGGCGGAAGCGTGTGAACGCCGACGCTCGCCGGCTCCTCGTCGAGCTCGTCGTCGTAGAGCTCGACGTACCGGGAGGCCTCCAGGATCGCGGTGGGGCCGTTGCGGGTGCCGACGCCATAGGAGACCGTGCGCTCGTAGGGGACCGGCAGGACCACGACACGGCTCTTCTCGAGTGTGTTGTCGGATTCCGGGATTCCGAGGAAGTTGGTCGAGAGGAACATGGGTGGATCTTACCGTCGCGCCGCGACGCTCAGTCCGTGCGGAGCAGCCGGACACGGCCGGTCAGGGAGCCGCTCGCCCCCGACCGCCCCGGCGTCGCCTTCTCCGGGTGCGAGGCGGCGCGGGGTTCTCCGCGGCGAATCGTTCCCGGGCCCCCTTCGCCCTCTTCTCCACCTCGCGCCACTCCTTGACCAGTTCTTCCCCGCGCCCCGTCGCCATCGCGTTCAGCTCGAAGAGGTCGAGCGCGACCGGGAACGCTTCGCGGAACGCGAGGCGGCGGGTCGCCACGCGGTTGTCGGGGCGGTGGGAAAGACGGCCGACGATTGCGAGAGCTCCCTTGATCCGGTGGGACACCGCGTTGGGGAGAAACATCCGGATCGCGACGGGCGTCACGACGTCTTCGATGACGGTCGCGAGCCGTCCCGGCTCCGGATCGCCCGAGAGCCGCATCTCGGAGATGCGGGACCGGACGACCGGCAGGAAGAAGAGCGAGAACAGCACGGCGTCCTCGAAGGGGCGCCCGCGCCGCCTTTCCGCGTCCAGCACGTCGAGGAGCGCCCAGAACAGGTGTCCGGCGCCCTGGG
>Ga0209971_1000432_pt1 | contig 11188 bp, 5 predicted proteins | sample InoplaM3SAM_FD_187588 | JGI IMG/M metagenome (GOLD analysis project Ga0209971, IMG submission 187588) | Arabidopsis thaliana rhizosphere microbial communities from the Joint Genome Institute, USA, that affect carbon cycling - Inoculated... | ecosystem: Host-associated > Plants > Roots >... | reverse complement strand
GAACCCGATCCCCAGGCCATTGCTGATCGAGAGGTTCTCGATTTTCCCGGGGTCCACGTATCGAAACTGAACCGCGGGAACCTGGGGTACGACGCCCTGAATGCCATCGGTGTTCGGGTCGGCCCCGCGCAGCGTGATCTCCCTCTGCTTGACGAGGACGTTCTCCTGGCAGATACCGTGGATCTCGACGACGAGGGGCCCGGCCTCGGCGTTGATCACGGCCTGGATGCTCTGCGCCTGCGTGCAGTCCACGCTGACGGTCTTCGCCGTCGCGGCCACCGGAGACGCGTAATAGCCGTTGATGTCGATGACGAGATGGGTGTTGAAGCCCGCCACGAGAACGTCGATCGAGCCGTTGGTGCCCGCCGCGATGATCACCGTGTTGGCGATCGCCGCGCTCCCGACGAAGTTCCAGTTCAGGACCGACGTGTTCGTCACGGGTTGACCTGTCGGAAACACCCGGACATCTCCGGGGGCTCCGGTGGTTTCGGTGACCGCGAACATCAGCGAATACGCCTGTGCGGTCGACGGGATTCCGGGGCACTGCGGCGCAGAGTTCAAGTCGAAAGTTCGGATCGCGTTTGCGAGGAGGATCGGCGGACCGTAGGCGCCGGTGAAACCCTGCGACGGCCGGGTGTCGACCAGTCGGCACGGTGAAATCGCGACGAAGGGCAGGGGCCCGGTCGGGAGCGATTCGATTGCCAGGGGGCTGACGCCTCTCGCTTTCTCGAGGTTCTGCAGCGCAGCCGTCCGGGGAGGCGTCCACGACCGCGGCGCGGACCAGTTGGGGATCGCCTCGGCGAGGATCGCGACGTTCGACAGAAGCACCATGGCGAGCGAAGCGGTGGCACCGCGCACACGAGCCATGACCCCTCCTTCAGTTTGTTGAAGCGAATCGGTGCGCCTATTCTCCAACGACACGGGAGGAAAGACAACGGGGGAAGGGCCTGGTGGGCCGTCTGGGACTCGAACCCAGGACCACTGGCTTAAAAGGCCAATGCTCTACCGACTGAGCTAACGGCCCGCGGACTTCGAAGTATACGGAACGGGGCGCGTCAGCGCGGCGCCGGCAGCGCGCGGTAGAGGTCGAGATCGTCGCGCCAGATGGTCTCTTCGCGGCGCGGGCCGGTCGAGATCAGGATCGACGGGGCGCCGCAGCGCTCTTCCAGGAAGCGCACGTACTCGCGCGCGGGCGCGGGCAGGTCGCGGAACCTCGTCACGGCGGTCGTCTTCGTCTTCCAGCCGCGGAGCACTTCGAGCTTCGGCTGGACGCGGGCGAGGTCTTCGCAGAGCGGCGGCACGTCCGAAACCTCGCGCCCGTCCAGGAGGTAGCCCACGCACACCGGGACCTCGTCCAGGTCGTCGAGCACGTCGAGCTTGGTGATCGCCATGGCGTCGGCGCCGGAGAGCTCGACGGCGAGCCGCCCGACGACCGAGTCGAACCATCCCGTCCGCCGCGGCCGTCCGGTCGACGTCCCGTACTCGTTGCCGCGCGCGCGCAGGAACTCGCCGGTCGCATCCGGGAGCTCGGTCGGAAACGGGCCCTCGCCCACGCGAGTCGTGTACGCCTTCAGGACGACGATCGAGGCGTCGAGCGCCCGCGGCGCCACGTGGAGCCCGGAAGCGACGCCGGCCGCGGTGCAGCAAGACGACGTCACGTACGGGAACGTTCCCGCCGAAACGTCGAGCATCGCGCCGTGCGCGCCCTCCGCGAGCAAAGACCCACCGCGCGACAGGTGGTCCCGAAGCCACCGGCCGGTATCGGCGACGAAAGGACGGAGCTTCGTCTCCGCCTTTTCGAGCGACTCGAAAACCGCCGCGGGCGACGGGACGTCCGCCATCCCGTACGCCGCCAGGAGCCGCCCGAGCTCGTCGTGAATTGCCGCGAGCCGCTCGCGGAGGGTTCCGGGGCGCGAGAGGTGCGCGACGCGGACCGCGTTGCGGGACGCGACGGACTCGTAGGCGGGGCCGATCCCGCGGAGCGTCGTCCCGATCTTCCCGGCGCCGGCGGCTTTCTCGCGCGCGGCGTCGAGCAGGCGATGCCACGGCAGGATGAGCGTCGCCCGGTCGGAGAGAAGGAGCTTCCCCTCTACGGGGATCCCGGCCTCCGCGACCGAGGCGATCTCGGCGAGCAGCGCGTCCGGATCGACGACGACGCCCGGGCCGATCAGCGACGTCGTGCCGCGAACGATTCCCGCGGGCAGCAGGTGGAGCGCGAAGTGCCGGTCCGCGAACTTGACGGTGTGTCCGGCGTTGTGGCCGCCATGGTACCGGGCGACGACCTCGAAGCGGTCGGCGAGGAGGTCGACGACCTTTCCCTTGCCCTCGTCGCCCCACTGGCCGCCGAGCACCGCTGCGACTTTCACGAAGGCGAAAGCTATCAGCTGTCGAAAGCGGATAGCTGATAGCTTCTTTCGAGTGAAACGCCTGCTGCTCACCGGCTCCGGCTTCACGCTGGATGACCTCGTCGCCGTCGCCGGCCGGCGCGTGCGGGTCGGCCTCGCCCCATCTGCGCGGCGGGCCCTGGAAGCCTCGCGCCGCACGGTCGAGAAGGCCGTCCGCCGCGGCGACACCGTTTACGGGATCACGACCGGGTTCGGACGGTTTGCCGACGTCGCGATTCCGCGCGAGCGCCTCGCGGAGCTCCAGCAGAACCTGGTCCGCAGCCACGCGGCCGGTGTCGGCGATCCGCTGCCGGACGAAGCCGTGCGCGCGATGATGGCGCTGCGCGCCAACGCGCTCGCGCGCGGCCTTTCCGGGATCCGGGTCTCGACGGTCGAGCGGCTCCTCGCCATGCTCGCGGCCGACGTTCTGCCGGTCGTGCCCGAAAAAGGGTCGGTCGGCGCTTCCGGGGACCTCGCGCCGCTCTCGCACCTCGCGCTCGGCCTGACGGGGGAGGGCTTCGTGCGGCGTCGCGGCCGCGTCCTGCCCGCGGCGCGGGCACTCCAGAGCGCGCGGATCGCGCCCGTGGCGCTGCAGGCCAAGGAGGGCCTCGCGCTCGTGAACGGGGTGCAGATGTCGGTCGCCGTGGGGGGCCTCGCGCTCGCGCGCGCGATTCGTCTCTCCCGCGTCGCCGATCTCGCCGGCGCCGCCTCGCTCGACGCGGCGCGCGGGTCGGATGCCGCCTTCGATCCCCGCGTGATCGGGGCGCGCCCGCATCCCGGCGCGGTCGCGAGCGCGAAGAACCTGCGCGCGCTGCTCGCCCGGAGCGACATCCGCGAGTCGCACCGCGGATGCGGGCGGGTCCAGGACAACTACGCTCTGCGCTGCATGCCGCAGGTCCACGGCGCCGCCCGCGACGCGTTCGACCACGCGCGCGAGGTCCTCGAGCGCGAGATGAACAGCGCGACCGACAACCCGCTCGTCTTCGCGGGAAAGGGCGACGTCGTCTCGGGCGGGAACTTCCACGGCGCGCCCGTGGGCCTCGTCCTCGACTACGCGGCCATCGCGGCGGCGGACCTCGCGTCGATCTCGGAACGCCGCATCGAGAAGCTCGTCAATCCCGCCCTCTCGGACCTGCCCGCGTTCCTCGTCGAGGAGGGGGGCCTCCACTCGGGCCTGATGATGGCCCAGGTCACGGCGGCGGCGCTCGTCTCCGAGTGCAAGTCGCTGGCGCACCCGGCGTCGGTCGACTCGATTCCGACGTCCGCCGCGAAGGAGGACCACGTCTCGATGTCCCCGATTGCCGCCCGCAAGCTCGGTTCGATCGTCGAGAATCTGGCGCTCGTGCTCGCGATCGAGGTCCTGGTGGCGTTCCAGGCGATGGAATTCCTGCGGCCGCTGACGACTTCCCGACCGCTCGAGCAGCTGCGCCGGAGCTTCCGCCGGGTCGTCGCGCCCTGGACGGCCGACCGGGAGCTCGCGCCGGACCTCGCCGCCGCACGCGCTTTCGTGGACGGCGAAGCGGTCACGAAGCTCGTCGCCTCGCTCGCGTAGAATTCTCCCGTGCCTGCCGTCGTTCTCGGCCCGCGGGTCGTTCGCGCGGCCCGGGGGAGCGACCTCCGATGCAAGGGTTGGCCCCAGGAAGCCGCCCTGCGGATGCTGGAGAACAACCTCGATCCCGAGGTCGCCGAGAAGCCGGACGAGCTCATCGTCTACGGCGGAACGGGCAAGGCCGCGCGCAACTGGGAGTGCTTCGAGGTCATCGTCGAAACCTTGAAGCGCCTCGGAGCGCGGGAGACGCTTCTCGTCCAGTCGGGCAAGGCGGTCGGCGTGTTCGAGACCCACGAGGACGCGCCGCGCGTCCTGATCGCGAACGCTCTTCTCGTCCCGGCGTGGGCGACGGGGGACGAGTTCCGGCGCCTCGAGGCGGCGGGCCTGACGATGTACGGGCAGATGACCGCCGGCTCGTGGATCTACATCGGCACGCAGGGGATCCTGCAGGGGACGTTCGAGACCTTCGCCGCCGCCGCGCAGAAGGAGTTCCGCGGAGATCTCTCGGGCCGGCTGGTCGTCACCGCGGGCCTCGGAGGCATGGGCGGCGCCCAGCCGCTCGCCGCGACGATGAACGGAGCGACGGCGCTCATCGCGGAGGTCGACGCGGAGAGGATCGAGCGGCGACTCGCGACCCGATACCTCGACGCCCGCGAGGACTCGCTCGACCGCGCGATCGACCTGGCTCTCGAGGCGCGCGATGGGCGGAGGGCGATCTCCATCGGAGTCCTCGCGAACGCCGTCGAACTCCTCGAGCGCCTCCTCGCCCGCGGCATCGTCCCCGACCTCGTCACCGACCAGACGTCGGCGCACGACGAACTCGACGGGTACGTGCCTCGCGGGCTGGCGCTCGACGAGGCGTTGGCGCTCCGCCGCCGCGACCCGCAGAATTACGTGGCGCGCGCGTACGAGACAATGGCCGCCCACCTCCGCGCCCTCCTCGAGATGAAGCGGCGGGGCGCCGTCGCCTTCGACTACGGCAACAACCTGCGCGGTCAGGCGAAGAAGGCGGGCGTCGAGGACGCGTTCGAGATCGGCGGTTTCGTCCCGCTCTACATCCGGCCGCTCTTCTGCGAGGGAAAGGGACCGTTCCGGTGGGCCGCGCTCTCCGGCGACCCGCGAGACATACTCGAGACCGATCGGGCGCTCCTCGAGCTCTTCCCGGAGAACGCGGCCCTGTCCCGGTGGCTCACGCTCGCGGAGGAGCGCGTTGCGTTCCAGGGCCTGCCCGCGCGGATCTGCTGGCTGGGTTACGGCGAAAGGGCGCGCGCGGGCCTCGTCTTCAACGAGCTCGTACGCACCGGAAAGGTCCGCGCTCCGATCGTCATCGGGCGGGATCACCTCGACGCGGGATCCGTGGCCTCGCCGAACCGCGAAACCGAGGGGATGCGCGACGGCTCCGACGCGATCGCGGACTGGCCGATCTTGAACGCACTCGTCAACACCGCGTGCGGCGCGACCTGGGTATCCGTGCACCACGGCGGCGGCGTGGGCATCGGCTATTCGATCCATTCCGGCATGGTCGCGGTGGCGGACGGGACCGACGCGGCGGCGAAGAGGCTCGCCCGCGTCCTCACCTCGGACCCCGGCACGGGAGTGATGCGGCACGCGGACGCCGGTTATCCCGAGGCGATCGCGGCCGCGCGGGAGCGCGGAGTCGATCTGCCCTTCCTGCGGTGATCCGTCGTCTCCGCGCGCCGCTCGCGGCGGCGCTCCTCGCGATCCCCCTTCTCCTCTTCCTCCACGGCCGGCTGGCGCTGCCTTCCCTGGACCGCGCGGACGCGGCGCCGCCGGCTTCGCTTCGACGGGCGTTCCAGGAGGCGATCCGGGACCTGGCCCGGCGCGCCGCGGCGTTCGAGTCGCAGCCGGAGGTGGAGCGGTCGCTCGAGGGGGGCGGGATCGCCGTGAACCGCATCGCCCTCTTCAACGCCGCGGGGCAGGCGCTCGCCGGCGCGCCGTCGGGTGCGGGGCTCGCGCTGACCGACCCGTCCGGCACGGTCCACGCCTGGTGGGGAGACGCGCCGCCGGTCGAGCGGCTTGCGTTCTCTCGCGACGGGCTCGCCATGCGATGGTCGGCGACGCGGTTGACCGCGATCCAGCGCCAGCGCGTGGGCGACGGCGGATTCTCCGGCCTCGTTTACGCCTCGCAGACGTTCCCGATCGATGCTCCCGACTTCGCGCGAGCTCTCGGGCTGTCGGGGATGGCGGAATCCTGGAGCCCCGCGGCCTCGGGAGGGACGCCGCTCCTGACCGACTCGTCGGGCGCGGTCTCGGTCGCCGCGCGACGCGTCGGGAGCCCGGAGCGGCCGGCGCCGCGCAACGTCGCGTTCGTCGCTCTCCTCCTGATCGCGATCGTCCTCGCCGGCCGCGTTCGCGACCCGCTTCGCATCGGGTTGGCGCTCGCGATCACGTACCTGGCGCTCGAGGCCCGCTTCGGATCGGCCGCGCCCCTTCCCGGGCTCGCCGTGGCCGGACTGGCGCTGGGATGGGCCGCCCTGCCGGCCGGGATGCATCCTCTCGCCGGGGGCGTGCGGCCGAGGAGCGCGCGGTTCGCGGTGGCCGCCGGTCTCCTGCTGTTCGCGGTGGCCCTCGGCGTCGCGACGCACCTCCAGGCTCCGGAGCTCGGAGCGGGCCTGCGGCAGTCCCTGGTCGTGCTGCCGCGCGTCGCCGGTTTGACCGCCCTCATCCTGTCCGCTCTGTCGCTGGCGGCGCTGCCGAGCGCCCGTCCCACCCGCCGGCGGGCGTGGGCGACCGCGGCGGTCCTGTTCACCGCGGCGGCGATTGCCGGCGCCCTTGCCTCCGTCTCGGCCAGCGCCGCGTACCAGGTCGCCGTCTTCGGCGTCGCGCTCGCGGCCTTTGCGCTCTGGTCGCGCGCCGTCGGCGATGCCCGCGCGAGAGAGGGTTTCGGTACGGCGTCGCTCCTCGTGGGGACGGCGCTCCTCGTCGTCCTCGTCAACGCCCCTCTGCGAGAGGAGGAACGCGCCCGCGAGGCGTTCCGCGTCGCCTCGGCGATCCGGGTGCCGGATCCGAACCGCGTCTCGGCCAACGCCGTCGTCGCGGCGCAGCGCGCGGTCGACCGCCTTTCGCGGACGGACCTCGCGCGGGAGCTGCCGGCTCCCCTCGCCGTAACCGACCTTTCGGACCTCGCCTACCGGTTGTGGCGAGAAGGAGAGGAGCGCGAACGGCAGCCCCCCCTGATGACGTACGAGGTCTTCGACGCGTCGGGCTCGTCGCGAAGCCGCTTCTCCCTGATCCCGGCGACCGAGACCGGCTCGCCCGGCGCGACTCCCGCGAGCCAGGCGCTGATCGACCGCTACCGGCTCGCGATCCTCCGGCGTTCCGTCTCTCTCGCGCACGCGGGAGCGCCGTGGGGGCGCGTCGAGATCGAGGTCGCCGACTGGCCGACCTGGGATCCGCTGCCGCCGCGTATCGACGTGTATCGCCGCCTCGTCCTCGGAGTGTCGCGCGACGAGTCGGAGGAGGCGCCGCAGCCGCCGCGCCCCGTGCTGGCGTCCTACGCGCCGGACGGCTCCCCGCGCGAGGAGGGCCCGATCCTGCCGCCCGATGCGGTCGAGAAGCTGAGGCACGGCGCCCGCGTCGTCCGCATCCGCCTGCCGTACCGCGGAGCGGAGCTCTTTGGCGAGGTCCGATCGATGCCCGAGGGCTTCCGGCTCGTCGCCATTCCCGGACCGGATTCTCTCGGCCGGTCTCTGACGGCCGCGCTGCTCATTCCCGGGATCACGCTTCTCTACGTTCTCCTCGCGATACTCGCGCTCTGGAGATACGCGGCGACGCCGCCGGAGCTCCGCACGGAGATCCTCCCCCGCGGCCTGCGCACTTTCCGCGGGCGCCTCGTGGCGCTCTTCGTCGTCGGCGTGATGCTTCCGCTGCTCGCCGTCACGGTCTTCCTGCGCTCGGCGATCGAGACGCGAACCGAGCGGGACACGTTCGATCGCGCGCGAACCGCGCTCGAGACGGCGCGGCGGGTCCTCGACGATTACCTCCCGTCGGCCCCGGGCGGCCGGGGAGGCCTCGGCCTCCTCGACGATCCGCTCCTCGGGTGGCTGGCGAACGCCGTCGGCTACGACCTTTCGGTCTACGCGCCGGACGGGCGGCTCGTAGCGACGTCCCGGCGCGACCTCTACGACGCGGGGCTGCTTCCGGACCGCGTGCCGGCGCCGGTCTATCGCGCGATCGGCTTGACGGGGGCGCGCCAGCAGATCGGATCCCGCATCGTCGCCGGCCGGCGATTCGAGGAAATGGCGACCGCGTTGACCGCGGTACCGGGCGTTCCCGGCGTCCGCAGCCCGGGTCTCCTGTCGCTCCTGCTGCTGCCGCAGCAGCGCGTCGCCGAGGCGGAGGCGGCGCAGCTGACCGCGGCCGTCTCGGCGTTCAGCCTGCTCGTGTTCCTCATCTCCGCGGCGGTGGCGGGGCGTCTCGCGCTCCGGGTCGCGCGTCCCGTCGCCGACCTCGTCGAGGGCACCCGCGCCGTCGCGCGCGGCAACTTCTCGCCGCAGCTCGAAGAGCCGCCCGACGAGGAGCTGCGCGAGCTCGTGCGCGCGTTTCTCTCCATGTCGCGAAGCCTGAAAGAGCAGACGGACGCGCTCTCGCGCGAGAAGGAGAGGCTGGCGACGCTGCTCGCGCACCTGACCGCGGGGGTCGTCGCCTACCGGCCGGACGGCGCCGTTCTGCTCGCCAACCCCGCCGCGGCATCGCTCGGCGGCGGAACCGCCGAGGGCGCGACCCTCGAGGAGGTCTTCCCGGGCGACCGGATGGCGGACGTCCGGGCCACGCTCCGCGGGTTCTCCGCGTCGTTCGTGGCGACGGAGGTCGAGCCCCGCTCCGGCGAACGCTGGCGCATCGTGACAGTCCCGCTCCCCGTTGGAGGAGAAGGCGCGCGCATGGCCGTGATCGAGGACGTGTCGGAGGTCGTTCGATCGAATCGGCTCGCCGCCTGGGCGGAGATGGCGCGGATCATCGCGCACGAGATCAAGAACCCTCTCACGCCGATCCGCCTCTCCGTCGAGCACCTTCGCGAGGTGTGGGACCGGAGCGGCGGCGCCACCCGCGAGTTCGAGCTGGCCTTAGACGAGTGCGTCACGAACGTGCTGACGCAGACGGAGGTCCTGAAGCGCGCCGCGTCCGAATTTTCCGACTACGCGCGGCTTCCGCGCCCGGAGATGGGACCGACGGACGTCGCCCGCGTGATCCGGGACAGCGCCGCGGCGTTCGCGGGGGCGCCCGGTGTGCGATGGGCCGTCCGGTCGGAAGGGGAGGTCCTGGCGGAAGCCGACCCGCGGCTGCTCGCGCGCGTCCTCTCGAACCTCATCGGGAACGCGGTCGACGCCCTCTCCGGCGCGTCGGGAGAGATCGTCGTGTCGGCGGAGCGGAGAGATGGCAGGATCGTGGTGACCGTGCAAGACACCGGACCGGGAGTTCCCGAGAAAATCCTGCCGCGCCTTTTCGACCCGTACTTTTCGGCGAAGAGCGGGGGAACGGGTCTCGGGCTCGCGATCGCGAAGAAGATCGTGGAGGAGCACGGCGGGGCCATCTCGGCGGAGAACCTCCGCGGCGGAGGATTCCGGGTGCGATTCGATCTTCCGCAGGCGACGGCACGGGAAGCGCCGGTGGCTTCCTCTTGAGCCTCCAACGCGCTCTTGCGCTGGTTCTCGCCCTGTCGGTCTCGGCCGCGGCCGCATGCTCCCGGCGGACCGGCGCCGCGAAGCGCACCCCCCCCATTGCCGGAGACGCGATCTGGTTCGCCGACGGAGTCGGCGAGGGGGACGCCGCGATCGGCGACGCGCTGGCGCAATTCCGCTTCGCCGCGGCCTACGTGCCGGCGCGACGTCTCGAAGCCGGAGCGACAGGCGCGGGCATCGACCTGCCGTCCCCGGCGCGCGCTCTGACCCGGGTCCCCGTCGTCCTGGTCGTCTCGGCGAGGGAGGACCCGCTCGCCGGCGCCGACGAGAAGCGCGGAAAGGAGTTCGGAGGAACCCTCGCGCGGGAGATCGCCGCGACCCTCGCGCGGGGAGGCGCGTTCGGGGCGGTCCGCGGCGTCCACCTCGACGTGCCGTTCGACGGAGCCTCGGCGCAAGCGCACGCGGCGGCGTTGAAGGAGGCCCGCGCGCGGCTGTCGCACCTCCTCGGCCGATCCGAGAAGGCCGCGGGTCCGCCGGCTCGCGACGTCCCGATCACGATCTCGATCCGGAAGCCGCCCCCCGCGGACGAAGGGGAGAAGAAGGCGGTCCGCGCCCTCGTCTCGCGGTCCGACGGCATCGTCGCCTTTCTCTTCGGAGATGTCGGCGACGCGGCAGACCCCGATTTCGTGGACTCGCTCGGAAAGCCATGGTGGGCGGCATACGGTTCGGCGACGCGCGGCGTGGTCCGGCGATCCTCCGGGGACGCGGGACAACCGATCGACGAGGGCGCCCTCGACCCGCTGACCGACGACCCCCGCACCGAGCTCGTTCACGAGCTACCGTGGAGGCAGCTGCGCGGGGCGGAGTTCACGCTGCGCGCGACGCGGCCCCTCGCCGTCCCCGGTGCGACGCTGGCGGCGGGAGACTCCGCGGTCTTCTCCCAGCCGTCGCTCGCAGAGCTCGTGGACCGCTTCGGCAAGGACACGTCCCGCCGGCAGTTCGCGCGCGGACGCGTCATCGTGGTGGGCGGCGCTTCGGACACGGGCCGTCTCTTTCCCGTGGCGGCAATCGCGGACGTGATCGCAGGACGGCCGCCCGTCGCGGAGCTGCGCGGATCCACGGTTGCCGAAGGGGGGCGCCTCGTGCGCATCGGGGCGGAGAACCCGACCCCGCACGGCTCGGTCGTCTCGAGGGAGCAGAACTGGATCGAGGTGGACCTCTCTCCGGCGCGCGTGGGAGACGTCGAGCTCGGGGGCTTCGAGAGGTGGGAGGCGTACGACGAGCGCGGCCGTCCCGTCACGCCGGGTCGGGCGACCCGCGTCCGACTCTACGAGACGTACCTGGCGCCCTACGAGCAGCTCGAGCCCGCGCGGCTCCGCGTGCGCGGCCGGCTTCCGGGCGAGTGCTGCCGGATCCGGACGCACGTCACGTCCGCGGCGGGCCGGGAAGTCGCGACGGATTGGGGAATGTCGGGCGAAGCCGGTGCGGCGGCGAAGCCGCCCGCCTCACCCTGAGGCCCGGGACCTATGCCGGCGCTTTGCGCCGACGATCGCCGACGACCGATACGAGCTTCGCGATCGGCCCCGACGCCGCGAAGGCGAGCGCCATTGCGAGGA
>Ga0209971_1000431_pt1 | contig 11194 bp, 12 predicted proteins | sample InoplaM3SAM_FD_187588 | JGI IMG/M metagenome (GOLD analysis project Ga0209971, IMG submission 187588) | Arabidopsis thaliana rhizosphere microbial communities from the Joint Genome Institute, USA, that affect carbon cycling - Inoculated... | ecosystem: Host-associated > Plants > Roots >... | reverse complement strand
CTCTCCGACGAGTCGGACGTCGTCGTCGTGACGGCGGGCCTCGCACGTAAACCGGGCATGTCCCGGGACGACCTCGTCCAGAAGAACCAGGAGATCGTGGGCGGCGTGGTGCGCGAGGCCGCGCGCCGGTCGCCGCAGGCGGTCCTGATCGTCGTTTCGAACCCCCTCGACGCGATGTGCGAAGTCGCCCGCCGCGTCTCGGGTTTCCCCCGCGAGCGGGTGTTCGGCATGGCCGGGATCCTCGACTCCGCGCGCATGCGCTGGTTCCTCGCCGAGGAACTGAACGTCTCCGTCGAGAGCACCCATGCGTTCGTGCTCGGAGGCCACGGGGACACGATGGTCCCGCTGCCGCGGTACTCGAGCGTCGGGGGTATCCCGATTACGCAGCTCCTGTCCAAGGAGAGGATCGACGCGATCGTCCAGCGCACGCGGGACGGCGGAATCGAGATCGTGAACTACTACAAGACCGGCTCGGCCTACTACGCCCCCTCCGCCGCCGTCGCCGAAATGGTCGAGTCGGTGATGCGGGACGAGAAGAAGGTCCTCCCGTGCGCCGCCTACCTGCAGGGGGAGTACGGGATGTCCGGCGTGTACCTCGGCGTGCCGGTCAAGCTCGGGCGCGGCGGGGTCGAGCAGATCGTGGAGATCGAGCTCACACCCGAGGAGAAGGCGGCGCTCGAACGATCCGCGGAGGCGGTGCGCGAGCTGTTCCGGATCCTGACGGTTTGAGCCGCGCAGCGACCCGCGAAGAGCGGCATTTCTGGTTGCGTCGCCTGCATTCCCTGTCGGGGATCGTCCCGATCGGCGGCTATCTCGCGTTCCACCTCTTCGAGAACTACCAGGCGACGCGGGGCGCCGAGGCCTACAACGCCATGGTGAAGCGGCTCCAGGAGATTCCGTTCGCACTCGCCCTCGAGATCGGCGTCATCGTCGTGCCTCTCCTCTTCCACGGCATCTACGGTCTGTTCATCACCGGCACGGCGCGGCCGAACGTCGTCTCGAACCGATACGTGCGCAACTGGATGTACTTCCTCCAGCGGGTCACCGGGATCATCCTCTTCGCGTTCGTGATCTTCCATCTCTGGACGACGCGGCTCGTCTCTGTCCGCGATCACGAGAGCCTGGACCTCTTCCGCCTGATGCAGTCCTCCGTCGAGAATCCGTGGATCTACGCCTTCTACCTGCTCGGGATCCTCTCGGCGACGTTTCACCTCGCCAACGGGATCTGGTCCTTCTCGATCGTCTGGGGATTGACCGTCGGGCCGCGCGCGCAGCGGCGGATGATGTGGGTCTCGGCGGCGGTGTTCGTCGTCCTGTCGCTCCTGGGGATCGGTTCGATCCGGGCGTTCCGCGCGTGAGCACCGATCGCGTCATCGTCGTCGGCGGAGGGCTCGCCGGTCTCATGGCGACGATCCGCGCCGCGGAGATGGGCGCCACCGTGGACCTGTTCTCGATCGTGCCCGTGAAGCGGAGCCACTCGGTCTGCGCGCAGGGCGGGATCAACGGGGCGGTGAACACCAAAGGGGAGGGCGATTCGCCCGAGATCCACTTCGACGACACGATCTACGGCGGAGACTTCCTCGCCAATCAGCCGCCGGTCAAGGCGATGTGCTACGCGGCGCCCGGGATCATCAACCTCCTCGACCGGATGGGCGTGATGTTCAACCGCACGCCCGAGGGCCTGCTCGACTTCCGCCGGTTCGGCGGGACGAAGTTCCACCGGACGGCCTTCGCGGGCGCGACCACCGGCCAGCAGCTCCTGTACGCGCTCGACGAGCAGGTGCGCCGGTTCGAGGTCGCGGGGCTCGTGAACAAGCACGAGATGTGGGAGTTCCTCGGCCTCGTGCGCGACGCCGACGGGAACTGCCGCGGCATCGTGGCGCTCGACTGGGTTTCGATGAGGATCGAGGCGTTCCCGGCGCTCTCGGTGATGCTCGCGACCGGCGGACCGGGAATCGTCTTCGGCCGCTCGACGAACTCCGTGATCAACACGGGCGCGGCGGCCGCGGCGGCCTACCTGGAAGGCGCCCGGTACGCCAACGGAGAGTTCATTCAGGTGCATCCGACGTCGATCCCCGGATCCGACAAGCTGAGGCTCATGTCCGAGTCGGCGCGCGGCGAGGGGGGGCGGATGTGGGTGCCGCGCACGCGCGGCGACAGCCGGCCGCCGAAGTCGATCCCGGAATCCGAGCGGTGGTACTTCCTCGAGGAAAAATATCCGGCGTACGGGAACCTCGTGCCCCGCGACATCGCCACCCGCGAGATCTTCCAGGTCTGCCTGACCGGCTACGGCGTCGGCGGCCGCCGCGAGGTGTATCTCGACCTGACCCACATCCCGAAGAAAGAGCTCGACGTGAAGCTCGGCGGGATCCTCGAGATTTACGAGAAGTTCGTGGGCGAGGATCCGCGCGACGTCCCGATGAAAGTGTTTCCCGGCATGCACTACTCGATGGGCGGGCTCTGGGTGGATTACGCGCCCGACGCGAAGAGCGGCACGCTCGACGAGGCGTCTCCCCGCAATCAGGCCACGAGCGTGCCCGGTCTCTACGCCGCGGGCGAGGTCGAGTACCAGTACCACGGCGCGAACCGGCTCGGCGCGAATTCCCTCGTGGCCTGCATCTACGCCGGGAAGATCGGCGGGCCCGCGATGGTGCGGGACGGGCGGGAGAGGTCGTCGAAGCTCCCGGCGGAGGACGGCGCCTTCGCCGCCGCGAAGAAGCGCTGGGAGGAGGAGTTCGCGCGCCTCGCGAACCTCGCCGGGCCCGAGAACCCGCACAGCCTCGCGGAGGAGATGGGCGACTGGATGACCGACAACGTCACGGTCATCCGGCACGACGCGAAGCTCCGGGAGACCGAGGCGAAGTTGGTCGAGCTCTCCGAACGCTGTTCGCGGATCGGCCTGCCGGACCGGAGCTCGTTCGCCAACCGGGAGATTTCCTTCGTCAACCAGCTCCGCAACATGCTCGTTCTCGCGCGCGTGATGACCCGCGGCGCGCTCCTGCGCCAGGAATCCCGTGGCGCGCACTTCAAGGTGCGCGACCCGGAAAAGGGCGTGGCCGAGGACAACGCGTTGCCGCGCGACGACGCGGGATACTTGAAGACGACGATCGCCGAGCACAGCCCCGACGGGCCGAGGATCACGTACGAGCCGGTGGACACGAGCCTGATTCCGCCGCGGCCGCGGAAGTACTGAAGACGTGAGACGTGAGACGAAAGAGCGGGAGACGAAAGCGTAAGCTCTGACCGATGCCGAAGACGATCCGCCTCCAGGTCCGCCGCCAGGACACTCCGGCCTCTCCCGGGTACTGGGAGGAGTACGAGATCCCGTACCGCCCCCGCGAGAACGTCATCTCGGTGCTCATGGAGATCGCCAAGTCCCCGAAGACGCGCGACGGCAAGCCGACGTCGCCGGTCGTGTACGACCGGGCGTGCCTCGAGGAGGTCTGCGGCTCCTGCGCGATGCGCATCAACGGTGTCGCGCGCATGGCGTGCACCGCGCTGATCGACTCGCTCGGCCAGCCCGTGCGGCTCGAGCCGTTGGCGAAGTTCCCGGTCGTTCGCGACCTCTCGGTCGACCGCGGCTCGATGTTCGAGTCGCTGAAGCGCGTGAAGGCGTGGGTGCCGATCGATGGCACCTACGACCTCGGGCCCGGTCCGCGGATGGCCGAGTCGGAGCGCGCACACGCCTACGAGCTCTCCAAGTGCATCACGTGCGGGAACTGCCTGGAGGTCTGCCCCCAGGTGAATGAGCGCTCGAACTTCATGGGCGCGGCCCCGATCTCGCAGGTGGCCCTCTTCAACCGCCACCCGACCGGCCGGATGCTGGCGGCCGAGCGGCTCGAGGCGCTCATGGGGGACGGCGGCGTGGACGAGTGCGGCAACGCGCAGAACTGCGTCCGCGCGTGCCCCAAGTCAATTCCGCTCACGACCTCGATCGCGGAGATGTTCCGCGCGACGACCTTCCACGGCTTGAAGAAGCTCTTCGGGACCTAGTGGATGAAGGTCCACGAGTACCAGGCGAAGAGCCTCCTCGCGAAGTACGGCGTGGCGGTGCCCCGGGGCGAGGTGGCGGAGACGGCGGAAAAGGCGCGCGACATCGCGAAGCGGCTGGGCGGTCCCGTCGTCGTCAAGGCGCAGATCCACGCGGGAGGCCGCGGAAAAGGGGGCGGCATCCGCGTGGCGAAGGACGCGGAAGAGGCGGCGCGGCACGCGGCCGCGATCCTGGGGATGACGCTCGTGACCCCGCAGACCGGGCCGGAGGGGCGCGTCGTCCGTAAGGTCCTGCTCGAGGAGGCGCTCGAGGCCGACCGGGAGCTCTACGTCGCGGTCACGCTCGACCGGTCGCTCGCCCGGCCGATCGTCATCGCGTCGAAGTCGGGCGGGATGGAGATCGAAGAGGTCGCCGCGCGCGACCCGAATGCCGTGGTCCGTGAGCCGGTCGACGCGGCGCTCGGAATGATCCCGTTCCAGGCGCGCCGGCTCGCCCTCGCGCTCGGGCTCTCCGGAGACGCCTTCAAGAGCGGAGTCACCCTCCTCCAGTCGCTCTTCCGCGCCTACGTCGAAACCGACGCTTCGCTCGCGGAGATCAACCCCCTCGTCGTCACGAAATCGGGACGGGTGCTCGCCCTCGACGCCAAGATGAACTTCGATGACAACGCGCTCTTCCGGCACCCGGACGTCCGGGAAATGCGCGACCTCGGCGAGGAGGACCCCCTCGAGGTCGAAGCATCGAAGTTCGGCCTGAACTACATCAAGCTCGACGGCAACGTCGGCTGCATGGTCAATGGCGCCGGGCTGGCGATGGCGACCATGGACCTCGTGAAGCTCGCAGGGGGCGAGCCCGCCAACTTCCTCGACGTCGGAGGGGGCGCGAGCGAGGAGCAGGTCGAGAACGCGTTCCGGATCATCCTCTCCGATCCGCACGTCCAGGCCGTGCTCATCAACATCTTCGGCGGGATCATGCGCTGCGACATCATCGCGAAGGGCGTCGTGGCGGCGGTCAAGGGAATGGGGCTTTCGCTGCCGGTCGTCGTGAGGCTCGAAGGCACGAACGTCGAAGAGGGACGGCGAATCCTCTCCGAGTCGGGGCTGCGGGTGACGCCCGCCGACGGTCTCGCCGACGCGGCGAAGAAGGCCGTCGAGGCGGCCCGCGCGGGAGCGCGCGCGTGAAGCACGTCGCCGGCTACGCGTTGAAGTCGGTCGGTTTCTTCCTCTGGCCGCTCTTCATCGGCCTTCTCGTCGCGACGTGGCGTGGGTGGGGGACCCTGGCCGCGAACCCCCGGCTCCTCGCCGGCTGGGCGGCGCTCGTCGCCTTTTTCTTCCTGCTGCCCCTCTTCCTGGCGCGCGCCGGACGGGCCGCGATGGGCCACGAGCCCGAGCGCGAGGCGCGGCGTGCGTGGCGCACGGGCGCCGCGGCGCTCGCCATGGGTATCGCCGCCGTCTTCCTCATTCCGTCCTGGCGCGACCTCGGCAACTGGCTCGCGCAGACGCTGTCGGAGCTGACGGGGATACCGATCGTGACCGAGGGCCTCGACCGGTGAGCATCTGGGTCGGCCGCGAAACGCGGCTCCTCGTGCAGGGGCTGACGGGTCGCGAGGGGACGTTCCACGCGCTCGCGTCCCGCGAGTACGGGACTCAGGTCGTCGGGGGAGTCACGCCGGGCAAGGGGGGGACCACGCACGAGGGAATCCCGGTATTCGACACGGTCGCGCTGGCCGTCGAGAGCACCGGTGCGAACGCCTCGATGATCTTCGTCCCTCCGCCCTTCGCGGCCGACGCAGTCATGGAGGCGGCCGACGCCGGCCTGGGAGTGGTCGTGGCGATCACCGAGGGGATCCCGACGAACGACATGCTGCGCGTCAACGAGTTCCTGGTCCGGAAGAACGCGGCGGGCGGCGCGGTCCGCTTGATCGGACCGAACTGCCCCGGGATCATCACTCCGGGCGAGTGCAAGATCGGGATCATGCCGGGCCGGATCCACCGGCCGGGCACGGTCGGGGTCGTCTCCCGCTCCGGGACGCTCACGTACGAGGCGGTCGACCAGCTCACCCGGCTCGGCCTCGGGCAGTCCACCGTGATCGGCATCGGCGGCGACCCGGTGAACGGCACGAGCTTCGTCGACTGCCTCCGCGCGTTTGCCGACGACGCCGGCACGGAGGCCGTCGTCCTCATCGGAGAGATCGGCGGGATGGCCGAGGAAGAGGCGGCGTGCTTCATCGCCGGCCACTTCGAGAAGCCGGTGGTCGCGTTCGTGGCGGGGCAGACGGCGCCGCCGGGCCGTCGCATGGGACACGCCGGCGCGATCATCGCGGGGGGGAAGGGCACCGCGGCCGAGAAGATCCGCGCGCTCGAGGCTGCGAAAGTCGACGTCGTGCGTTCGCCGGCGGACATCGGCGCGCGCATGAAGGAGGTCCTCGGGCGATGAACGGTCCCGTCGTCTACCAGGAGACGCAGAGCCTGTCGCCCTGGATCCTCGCCGTGCTGCTGGCGAGCGTCGTGCTGCTGGGCGCCCTCCTCACACTGCGGCTGACGACGAGCGTCACGAACGACGCCCTCTCCGTGCGTTACGGGTTTCTGTACAAGACGCGCATTCCGCTGTCGGATATCGCTCTGGCCGAGGCCGTTCAGTACGCGCCGGTGCGCGATTACGGCGGCTGGGGGATCCGGGGCACCCGCCGCCGGCGCGCGTTGAACGCGCGCGGGACACAGGGAGTTCTCGTCACCCGCAACGACGGCACGACGCTGCTCGTCGGCTCCCAGAAGCCGCGCGAGCTCCTCGACGCGCTGGCGCGCGCGGGGGTGGCGACGCAGGATCGCCTTCCCATAGTCGTGAAGGAGTTCTGAGAGCTTTCTCAGCGAAGAGAATGACGGAAAGAACGCTCACCATCCTCAAGCCCGACTCCGTGTCGGCCGGGAAAGCGGGCGCAATCCTGGCTCACCTCGAAAAGGAAGGGTTCCGTTTCGCGGGACTGAAGCGGATGCGTCTGACCGGCGAGCAGGCGCGCGCCTTCTACGCCGTTCATCGCGAGCGCCCGTTCTTCGAGGGCCTCGTTCGTTTCATGACGGAAGGACCCGTCGTCGTGGCGGCGCTCGAGCGCGAGAACGCCGTGCCGCATCTCCGGGCGACCATGGGCGCGACGGATTCGAAGAAAGCCGAGCCGGGCACCGTGCGCAACCTGTACGGGACCGACATCGAGAGAAACGCGATCCACGGCAGCGACTCGCCCGAGAACGCGGCGAGAGAGATCGCCTTCTTCTTCAGCGAGGCGGAGCTGGTCTAGAAGGAGCCCGGGCTACCCGCTCCGTCGGAGCGACACCAGGACCCGGTTGGCGACCCCGCGGAGAATGGCGACCTCGCGCATCGACAGCGGGCGCCCGGCGACGATCCGCCTCCAGTCGCGCAGCGACCGCCCCCGGTGCCCCGTGTCGTAGAACCCGATCGCGTCGAGAGCCCGATCCCAGTGCTCGATGGCGGCCTCGAGCTCCCGGGAGGGCGCGAGGTCCTCGGGGGACAGACCACGGTTTTCGAGAAGGTTCGACCCTCGAGACGGCGCCGGCGAAAACCGTGGTCTGTCCCCGGTTTCGAACGCGCGGTGCACCGCGAGGACCGCGACGAGCGCATGCGACAGGTTCATGGTCGGGAAGGAGGGGCTCGTCGGCAGCGTCAGCGTGGCGCTCGCGCGCGAGCGTTCCTCCTCGGTCAGCCCGCTGCGCTCGCGGCCGAACACGTATGCCACGCGCGCCGCGGGGCCGAGCGCGGCGAGGTAATCGGGCAGCTCGCCCAGGGTGAGCCATCGCCGCTCCGTGCGGCCCCGCAGGGACGAGGTCGCGATCACGGCGTCGAAATCCGCGAGGGCGTCGACGAGCGACGGGAACCGCCGCATCGCGCCCAGGAGGTCGTCCGCTCCGGACGCGAGGCGCAGCGCCTCTTCGTCCGGCTCGCAGGCCGGCTCGACCAGCCGCACTTCGATGACGCCGAAGTTCTTCGCGGCGCGCGCGGTCGATCCGAGATTTCCGGGGACGCGCGGGGCCACCAGAACGATCGCCGGATCCCCGCCCATGTTCGGAATTATGGAGTCTGACCGATACTTATAGTTCGATGATGAAGAGCGTCGTCGCAGCGCTCCTCCTGGGGCTCGCCGCGCTGCCCGCCACCGGGCAGAATCCCGCCCCCACTCCCGCCGCGGGGCAGCCGGGAGACGTGCCCACCTACACGGAGGAGGCCGGCACGGAATACGTCCTCCTGCCCGTGCTCGTCTTCGACAAGAAAGGGCGCTTCGTCGACGGTCTTCAGAAGAAGGACTTCCGGGTCCGGGTCGAGACGACCCCCGTCGAGATCGACGAGTTCGAGCGCGACGACCGCGCGCCCGTCTCGATGGCTTTCCTCGTGGACACCTCCGGCAGCATGGAAATCGCCGACAAGCTCGAGCACGCGAAGAAAGCGATCCGCTCGATTGTGGCCGCGCGCCTCCCCGGAGACGATTTCGCCCTGTTCGCGTTCTCCGAGGGGAAGGTCGAGATGTTCGCCGACTTCTCGTCGAATTCCGCCCGCCTCTTCGCCGCTCTCGACGACCTCGAGGCCGGCGGCCAGACCGCGCTCTTCGACGCCGTCGCCGCAACCCCCCGTCTTCTCAAGGGGAAGAACGCGAAACGGGCCATTCTCCTCTTCACCGACGGGGTGGACAACGCCAGCAAGCTCGACCCCACCCAGATGGCAGAGATCCTGCAGCAAGTGTCGACGCCGGTGTACGCATTCGGCATGAAGAACGTGATGTATGACCTTTTGAGCGAGTCGCAGCGCCGGGAGCTCTTCGTCGACAACCTGAAAATGCTGTCGGCGTCGAGCGGCGGCAAGATGTACCTGGTGGGGGGCGAGGAAGACCTGGCGCCCCTGGCGCGGAACGTCAATTCCGAGGTGCGGAAGCAGTACATCCTGGGGTTTTCCCCCTCCGGCAGGGGCGAGTTAAAATATCGGGTTGTGTTCGTGTCCGTGGCCAAGAAAGGCAACTGGATCGTCCGGACACGCCGTGGCTACCGGGGAACCGCCCCGGCCTCCACGGCGTCCCGTTAACCGATCAACGAAGGGAGGTTTCATGAGGGTTCGAAAAGGCACCAACCGTTTCCTGGTGGTCGGGGCTCTTCTTGTGGGGATCGTCGGCCTCGGCGGCTGCGCGACCAAGCGCTACGTCGGCGAGGAGGTCTCCAAAAGCAGCGCCGCGTCCGAGCGGAGAATCAGCGAGGTCCAGACGCAGGTCGAGGCGGCGCAGTCTCGCGTCCGCGAGCACGACACGCACCTGGCGGAGCTCGACAAGTCCACCCGCGACGCGCTCGAGCGCGCCGAGGCGGCCGGCAAGCTGGCCGAGGGCAAGTTCGTCTACTCTCTCGTTCTCTCCGACGACGCGGTGAAGTTCCCGGTCAACCGTCACGAGCTTTCGAAGGAAGCTCAGGCAAAGTTGACGGAGTTCGCCGAGAGACTGAAGGGCGAGAACAAGAACGTCTATCTCGAAATCCAGGGTCACACCGACTCGAGCGGTCCCGACATGTACAACCTCGAGCTCGGCGAAGCCCGGGCCGAGGCGGTCCGGCGCTTCCTCTCCAAGCAGGGGATCGCGCTGAACCGGATGTCGACCATCTCCTACGGTGAGGAAGACCCCGTCTCGAAGAACACGTCGCGGAAGGGCCGGGCCCAGAACCGCCGCGTGGTCGTCGTCGTCCTCGCGTAACCGCTTCGTCGACTAGTCTCGATTCGAACGCCCCGACGAAGTCGGGGCGTTTTTTTTGGAGCGGCGCAGCGCGCGAAGGGCGTCCTCGAAATCAGCCGGCAGGGGGGAGACACCTCGAACCGGCTCGCCGGTCCCCGGGTGCCCGAAGCCGAGCACCCGCGCGTGGAGCATCTGCCGGGGGGCGGTGACCGCGGGAGGGGGCGCGCCGCGCCGCCGGTAGACCGGGTCGCCGACCACCGGGTGGCCCGACTCGGCGAAGTGGACGCGGATCTGGTGCGTGCGCCCGGTCTCGAGCGAAACGGAGACGAGCGTCGCCTTTCCGAACCTCTCGACCGGCCGGTAACGCGTGACGGCCCGCTTCCCCGGCTCTCCGGGGCGCGCCACGCCCCGTCTGCGGTCGCCGCGGTCGGCCACCAGGGGCGCGTCGATCGTGCCCGGCTTGCCCACGTCCCCTTCGACGATCGCCACGTACTCCCGGTCGATCCGGTGAGCGCGGAACTTCTCCTGGAGGTCGCGAAGCGCCTCGCGGGTTCGAGCGAGGACGAGAGCGCCCGACGTGTCCTTGTCCAGGCGGTGTGCGACCCCGACCCAGGCCCGCTTGCGATACCGGTGCTGGAGGTAGGCGAGCGCGCGCGCCACGAGCGTGTCCGACTCGTGCTCCGCGGTCTGCACGGTCAGGAGTCCCGCCGGCTTGTCGACGATCAGGAACTGCGGATCCTCGGCGAGAACGGACAGGCGGGTGCGGACCCGGCGCCTCTCCGGGCGGTTCGGATCGAAGCGCAGAACGGCGTCCTCCGGGACGTCCGCTCCCGGCTCGTCGCGCGGCGACCCTCCGACGTCCACCCGGCCGGCGCGAACCGCGTCGCGCGCCGCGCGGCGCGACAACCCGAAACGCTCCGAGACGAGAGCGTCGAGCCTCATGGCCTCACCGGGGCTTCCGGGGAACGCGGATCTCGACGAAGAAGTCGGGGTCGCCGATCCGGGGCGCGGGTCCCGCCCCCGGCCCGAAGGAGGCCGCCGGCTCGAAGCGCTCCCGCACGAACCGGTCGAGCCGCTGGAGGTAGTCGCGGCCGAACGCGGCGGGACCATGGCCGATCGTCAGCACGTCCACGAAGACGACGGCGTCGGGCGGGGCGGCTGCCAGACGGGCAATGACCTCCTCTTCCGCGACGGAGTCGAGGTGTCCCGGAAAGAACTGGTCCTGCGCCAGGGGGTTGCGCCGGCCGAGCGTCCAGTTGAGGAAGCCGGTCTCGGGAAAACCGGTCATCGCTCCCCCCTCCGGAACGCGTCGGGCGAGATCGACGAGCGCGGCCCGGGTCGCGCCCGCAACCGGTTCGGTGACGACGAGCGGGCCTGCGGGCGTCGAGACCCGAGACCACGCGGGGTGCCGGAAGTGGAGGAAGAGCGCACCGACCCGGATCGCGACGAACACCACGAACGCCGCGGCGACCAGCCGGCCGAACACCGCCGCT
>Ga0209971_1000430_pt1 | contig 11201 bp, 8 predicted proteins | sample InoplaM3SAM_FD_187588 | JGI IMG/M metagenome (GOLD analysis project Ga0209971, IMG submission 187588) | Arabidopsis thaliana rhizosphere microbial communities from the Joint Genome Institute, USA, that affect carbon cycling - Inoculated... | ecosystem: Host-associated > Plants > Roots >... | reverse complement strand
CACCGAAGCCGCACCGGCAACGCCGGCGCCCCGGCAGCCGGCCCGCCCGCAGGACGGCCGTGGCCGCGGCGAGCGCAGCGAACGTGGCGATCGCAACGGCCCGCGCCGGGACGGACGCGATGGCCGTGGCGGCAAGAACCGCGATGGCCTGCGCCGCAACCAGCCGCAAGCCAAATCGCAGGACAAGCCCGCGCAGGACAAGCCTCGCAACGAGCAGCCGCAGAAGCAGCGGCAGAACCCGCCGAAGCAGGCCCGCGCCCACGACGACAACCGCCAGGCCAATTCGCAGCAGCAGCCGAAGCCACCGCGGCCACCGCGGGGCGAGTCCGGCGACGGCAACGGCAAGCCGCAGGTCGCGGTCGTTGAAGCCGACAAGCCGATCGTCACGATGCCCGAGGCCGTCGCCATGCCGGCCGTCGATGACCGTGCAGGCGCTCCGCAGCCGCAGGAAGCCACGCCCATCGAGAATGCCGCGACCACTCCCGGCAACGAAGCTGGGGCCGAAGGCGCCGGCGAAGCCGGTGGCCGCCGCCGCCGGGGTCGCCGTGGCGGCCGTCGCCGCCGTCGCGGCGGCACGGAAGCCGGTACCGCCGGCGAAGGTGGGCACGAGGACGCCATCGAGCAAGATGACGCCCTGTCCGGCGAAGTCGCGGCCGCGCAGCGCTCGCAGCCCGAATTCGATTTCGAGGATGATGAACCGGCGTCGATGACGCCGGCGCCGGCGCGCTCGGCGCAAGCGGCGGACACAAGGCCGCCGGTTGCCTCGGCGGCGCCTGCCGCGATTGCCGCCGCCAGCATCCCCGATTCCGCAGCCCGGATGCCGGCAGCGGCACCGCCCCCGGCGGTGGCTGTCCCCGTGGAAACCCCGGACATCGCCACGGCGGCCGCGGACGCTGCCCTGGTGCAAGAGCACATGTCGCAGGCGGCCAGCGAAAGCGCTGCGGGCCTGCCATCCGAGGGGATGCCGCCCGAAGCCGCGCAGGCCGAGATCGACGTGGTCGCGTCATCGGTCGAGCCGCCGGGCACGGCCGTGGAACCCGTGCCCGACACCGACTTCGCAACCACGCCGCCAGGCATTGCCGAGCCCACCGCCACGGGCCAAGGGCCGACGACCGCGGCGCCCGGCCTGTTCGATGCCCTGCCGCAGACGGCGCCGGCAGTCGACAGCAGCCCCGCCGAAGCCGCGGCCGAAGCCACCGCGCGGATCGCGCTGGTCCCGGACGCGTCCGAAGAAGACGCAACGGCAGGGATGCCCGGCGACGAGCACGCGCGGGACAGGCCGCACGACGCCTGATCGGCGGCGCATCACCCGCGCACGCGGTTCACACCGCGTGCGCGGGATCGGCCAGCCCGTACTGTCCGGCCAGCCGCGCCAGGGCGATGCTGTCCTGGATGCGCAGCTTCTCGAACAGGCGCGACTTGTGGGTGTTGACGGTCTTCGCGCTCAGGCTCAGGCGCCTGGCGATGTCTTCCTGGCGCAGCCCCTGGCTCAGCAGCATCGCCACTTCGAGTTCGCGCGGCGAGAGCGCGTCGAATGGCGAGGCGTCGCCGCCGATCCCGGACAGTGCCAGGTTCTGCGCGATGTTGCTGGCCAGGTAACGCTTGCCGCGGGCGACATCGCGCACCGCGCGCAACAGTTCGCCGGCGTCGCCGCCCTTGCCGACGTACCCCGACGCGCCGGCCTCGATCAGGCGCTTCGGCATCGGCCCGTCCTCGAGCACCGACACCACGATCACGCGCGTGCCGTGGTCGCCGCGGACGATGCGCTCGGTCACTTCCAGTCCGCTGACGCCGGGCAGGTGCAGGTCGCACAGCACCACGTCGGGCTTGAGCCTGCGGACCTGCGGCAAGGCGTCCTCGCCCGACTCGGCCTCGCCGACCACCTCGATGTCGGTCTCGCCGGACAGGATCATGCGCATGCCGGCGCGCACCAGGGCGTGGTCGTCGACCAGGAAAACTCGAATCGTCATGCGGCGGCCCCTGCCCGCTCCCCCGAGCGGTCCTGGCCAGACTAAGCGCGCCCCGCGGGATGGACAAGCGCACAAATCCCGCATCGCGATGTCGGTAAATTCCGATCACGCGCCGGAAACGGTTCCACGGCATGCTCGGCTAGAATGCGCCGTCCGGAGAGGTGGCCGAGCGGTTTAAGGCAGCGGTCTTGAAAACCGCCGTGGCAGCGATGCCACCGTGGGTTCGAATCCCACCCTCTCCGCCACCTATTTTCCTGCCGCGCGCACGCCCTTCTTCCCGCCGCACTCCCCGCAATCCAGCTGCGCCTCCTGCAGCAGCGGCGGCAGCTTCTCGGCGAGGAAATCGATGAACACCCGCACCGCCGGCAACAGCCCGCGGCGCGAGGCGAACACGGCGTGGCAGATGCCCTGCGGCAGCCGCCATTGCGGCAGCACGACCTCCAGGGCTCCGTCGCGCACGAGGTCCGCGCACAGGGTCTCGGGCAGCAGCGTGATGCCGACGCCCTGCTGCGCCAGCGAGCGCAGCATCGGGAAATCGAAGCCGGCCACGCGCGGCTTAAGCTCGACCCGGCGCACCGCGCCGTCCGGCCCGTGCAGTTCCCAGCGCTGCCGCGCTTCGTCCTCGCCCATGCTCAGGGTCACGTGCCCGGCGAGTTCGTCGGGATCGACCGGGCGGCCCATGCCGTCGAGGTATTTCGGGCTCGCCACCAGCAGCTCCTGGATCTGGCCGAAGCTGCGCATCACCAGGCTGCCGTCGTCGTCGAGTTTCGACCGTACCCGCAGGGCGACATCGAATCCTTCGTTGATCAGGTCGACGCGGCGGTTGCTGACGTGCAGCTGCAGCCGCACTTCCGGATGGCGCGCGAGGAATTCCGGCAGCAGCGCAGGCAGCTGCTGCTGCGCCAGGCTCACCGGCAGGCTGACCCGCACGATGCCGCGCGGCTGCGCGCTCAGCCGATCGACCACGTCGCGCGCGGCCTGGGCCTCGGCCAGCATCGTCTGCGCGTGGCGGTACACGCTGTTGCCGACATCGGTCACCGCGAACCGGCGCGTGGAGCGCTGCAGCAGGCGCACGCCGAGGTCGGCTTCGAGCTGCGTGATCCTGCGGCTCAGGCGCGACTTGGGGATGCCGAGCGCACGCTCGGCGGCGGCGAACCCGCCGTGGTCCACGACCATGGCGAAGTAATACAGATCATTGAGGTCCTGCACGGCCGCTCCCGGAGTCATAGTTCCATATTCGGAACGATGCGTGGTATTTGACTATCTTTATTCCACATTAGCAACAATCTATCGTGATCCGGTCGCGGCACCTGCCGCATCCAGACCGGATATCACCATGAAACTCCTCCACGTCGATTCCAGCATCCTGGGCCAGAACTCGGCCAGCCGCGAACTCAGCGCCGCGATCGTGGCCCGCTGGCAGGATGCGGTGCCGGGCCTGGAAACCGCCTACCGCGACCTCGACGCCGCGCCGCTGCCACACCTTTCCGGTCGCTCGCTGGCCGCCGCCGATCCGGTCGAGGCCGCGGCCGCGGCGCAGGCGTTGCAGGAGTTCCTCGACGCCGACATCGTGGTGGTCGGCGCACCGATGTACAACTTCGGCATCCCCTCCACGCTCAAGGCCTGGATCGACCGGCTGGCGGTGGCGGGCAAGACCTTCCGCTACACCGAACAAGGTGCCCAGGGCCTGGCCGGCGGCAAGCGGGTGATCGTCGCCAGCAGCCGCGGCGGTTTCCACGCCGGCGCGCCGTCGGACTTCCAGGAACCCTACCTGCGCTTCGTGTTCGGCTTCTTCGGCATCGGCGACATCGAATTCGTCCGCGCCGAAGGCCTGGCGGTTTCGCCGCAGCATCGCAGCGACGGCCTCGCCGCCGGGCATGCTTCGATCCGCGCGCCTCTGGCCGCGGCCGCCTGAGCCTGCTTGCCTGCCTGCGCCGGGCCGGGCCGGCGCGTCGCCTTCGCGTAATGCCTCGCCGGGCCTTTCGCATCCGGATTGACCTTCGTCAAGGCATGGCGGCGCAGCGTTGTCTAGCCTGCAACGCATGATCGCCAATCCCCGCTTCGATGCCGAGTTGCTGCGCCGCTACGACCGGCCGGGGCCGCGCTACACGTCCTACCCCACCGCACCGCAGTTCAGCCCGGACTTCGGCGAGGAGGCCTTGCGCGCCGCGGCGTCGGCCAGCAACGGCGATCCGATCCCGCGCCGGCTGTCGCTGTACCTGCACCTGCCGTTCTGCCGCAGCCCCTGTTTCTATTGTGGCTGCAACCGGATCATCACCCGCGATCCGGCCATGGCCGAAAGCTACCTTGCGCGCCTGTACCGCGAGATCGACCTGACGGCGGCGCTGTTCGACCGCGACCGCGAAGTGATCCAGGTGCACCTGGGCGGCGGCACCCCGAATTTCATGTCGCCCATGCAGTTGCAGGAACTGATGGACACGCTGCGCCGGCAGTTCCATTTCAGCGACAGCCCGGAACGCGACCTCTCGATCGAGCTCGATCCGCGCTTCATGTCGCCGGCGGACATCCCGCAACTGGCCCGTGCCGGGTTCAATCGCGCCAGCTTCGGCGTGCAGGACTTCGATCCCGTGGTGCAGGCCGCGGTCAACCGCATCCAGAGCGTGGAGCAGACCCTGGCCGTGGTGGAGGCGTGCCGCGAACACGGGATCCGTTCGGTCAACATCGACCTGATCTACGGCTTGCCGAAACAGACGCCCGAAGGCTTCTCGCGCACGCTCGACATCGTGACCGGGGCGCGGCCGGACCGGCTGGCGATCTACGGCTACGCGCACATGCCGACGTTGTTCAAGGCGCAACGGCGGATCGACGCCGCCGCGCTGCCCGCGCCCGAGGAAAAGCTCGCGCTGCTGCAGCTCGCGATCGAGCGGTTGACCGCCGCCGGCTACGTCTACATCGGCATGGACCACTTCGCCCTGCCGGACGACGACCTCGCCCAGGCCCAGGCGCGGGGCGGCCTGCACCGCAACTTCATGGGCTACACGACGCATGCCGACAGCGACCTGGTCGGCCTCGGCGTCAGCGCGATCAGCCACATCGGCGACAGCTTCAGCCAGAATCCGCGCGACCTGCCGAGCTGGCAGATCGCCATCGACGCGGGCCGCCTGCCGGTGTTCCGCGGCATGCGGCTGGACGAGGACGACCTGCTGCGCGCCGACCTGATCCAGCACCTGATGTGCCAGGGCGAGGTGCCGGTGGCCGCGCTGGAGCGCCGCTACGCGATCGATTTCGACGCCTATTTCGCCGATGCCATGGAAAAACTCGAGCCCCTGGTCGCCGACGGCCTGGTGCGGCTGGCACCGGGGCGGATCACGGCCACTACGCAGGGACGCTTGTTGTTGCGTAATATTGCCATGTGCTTCGACCGATACCTCGACCAGCCAGCGGACGACAACGGGCCCGCAACGCGGTTCTCGCGGGCGATCTGAACCGTCGTTCCGCGGTGGCGTGGTCGCAGCCGTGAGCGGCATCACCTTTCCGCGGCTGGACCGCAGCGTGCTCGCCGACGACGGCGACGCACTGACCTTCTGCTCCACGTGCGCCTTTTCCCAGGTCTGCCTGGCGCAGGGCATGGACAAGTCGTCGCTGCAGGACCTGCACATGCTGGTCGAGCATGTCGGCCCGCTGCACGCCGGCGACCACGTGTTCCGCGAGGGCGATCCGTTCGAGGCGATCGCGGCGGTCCGGGCCGGCACGGTCAAGACCTATTCCGTCGACCGCGACGGCCGCGAGCACGTGCTCGGCTTCCATTTGCCGGGCGAAGTGATCGGCCTCAACGCGATCGACGGCGACCACTACCCATGCAACGCGGTGGCGCTGGACACGGTGATGCTGTGCCGTTTCTCGTTCCCGAAGATCTCGGTGCTGGCCGCGCGCCTGCCGGGACTGCAGCAGACGCTGTTCCGCCTGCTCAGCCGCGACATCGGCAATGCCTCGCTGCTGGCCGGCGACTGGTCGGCCGACGAGCGCATGGCGGCGTTCCTGGTGGGGCTGTCGCGGCGGCTGGCCGCGCGCGGGTTTTCACCGGATCGCTTCCAGCTGACCATGGCCCGCACCGACATCGCCAATTACCTGCGGCTGGCCCCGGAAACCGTCAGCCGCGTGCTCAAGCGTTTCCAGGACGAAGACATGGTCCGGGTCGACCGGCGCGAACTGGAAATCATCGGGCGCCCCCGCCTCGAGGCCCTGGCCGGCGCGATCCTCCGGGTATGAAGCGCGCGCCAATCGCGCGATGCCGTGTGCTGCCGGGGACTTGATGCAGGTCAGGGACGCGAACACCGCGATCGCGCAGCATGCCGACCAACATCCAAGGGGAACGCAGCATGGACACCACCCGCAGGCTCTGGCTAGGACTCGCTGCATTGATGCTCGCCGGTTTCGGCGTGTTGCTGGGAATGGGATGGGACATCCACCAGCAGGCACCGCCGATGCCCGAACGGGTGGTCACGCAGGGCGGGCACGTGGTGTACACGCGCGCCGAGATCGAGCAGGGCCGCCAGGTCTGGCAAAGCATCGGCGGCCAGCAGCTGGGCTCCATCTGGGGCCATGGCGCTCTGGTGGCGCCGGACTGGTCGGCCGACTGGCTGCACCGCGAGGCCGAAACGATGCTCGAACTCGGCGCGCGCGCGGAAACCGGCGCGTCCTACGCCTTGCTGGATCCGGGCGAGCAGGCGGGGCTGCAAGCCAGGCTCAAGCCGCTGATGCGCGGCAACACCTACGATCCGGCGCGCAAGGACATCGTCGTCAGCGACCGCCGTGCGCAGGCGATCGCGCAGGTGGCGGCGCACTACGACAGCCTGTTCTCCAACGACCCGGCGACCGCGGAGCTGCGCGAAGGCTACGCGATGCGCGAGGGCACCATCCCCGACGCCGGGCATCGCCGCGTGCTGTCGGCGTTCTTCTTCTGGACCTCCTGGGCGGCGACCACGAACCGGCCGGGCGACAGCAAGACCTACACCAACAACTGGCCGTACGAGCCGCTGGTCGGCAACGCGCCGACCTCGAGCACCTTCATGTGGACGATGTTCAGCATCCTCTTCATGATCGCCGGCATCGGCCTGCTGGCGTGGCATTACGCGGTCTGGCATCGCAACGAGGAGCACGTGCCGCCGCCGCTGCGCGACCCGCTGGCGGCGATCGTCATCACCCCGTCGATGCGCGCCACCGCCAAGTACTTCTGGCTGGTGCTGGCGCTGTTCCTGGTGCAGATCCTGCTCGGCGCGACGACCGCGCACTACCAGGTCGAGGGCCAGCAGGCCTACGGCTTCGCGATCTCCGAATACCTGCCCTACTCGCTCACGCGCAGCTGGCATACGCAGCTGGCGGTGCTGTGGATCGCGACCGCGTGGCTGGCGACCGGCCTCTACATCGGGCCGGCGGTGTCCGGGCATGAACCGAAGTTCCAGCGCCTGGGCGTCAACTTCCTGTTCGGGTGCCTGATCGTGATCGTGGTCGGCGCCTTCACCGGGCAATGGTTCGCGGTGATGCAGAAGATGGGCCTGCAGTACAACTTCTGGTTCGGCCACCAGGGCTGGGAATACACCGACATCGGCCGCTTCTGGCAGATCTTCCTGTTCATCGGGCTGCTGCTGTGGCTGCTGTTGGTGGGCCGCGCGCTGTGGCCGGCGCTGCGGCGCAAGGACGAGATGTCCTCGATCGTCGGCCTGCTGTTCCTGTCCACCGTCGCCATCGCCCTGCTCTACGCGGCCGGGTTGATGTGGGGCGAGAAGACCTCGTTGTCGATCGTCGAGTACTGGCGCTGGTGGGTGGTGCACCTGTGGGTCGAGGGCTTCTTCGAGGTATTCGCGGTGGCCGTGATCAGCTTCCTGTTCGTGAAGCTGGGGCTGGTGCGCGGCAAGACCGCGACCATCAACGTGCTGTTCGCCACCATCGTGTTCATGGCCGGCGGCATCCTGGGCACCTTCCACCACCTGTACTTCGCGGGCACCACCACCGCGGTGATCGCACTGGGCGCGAGCATCTCGGCCCTGGAGGTCGTGCCGCTGGCATTGATCGGGATGGAGGCCTACGAGACCTGGCGCCACGGCCGCGCCACGCCGTGGATGGAGCGTTACCGCTGGCCGATCATGTTCTTCCTCGCGGTCAGCTTCTGGAACCTGGTCGGCGCGGGGCTGTTCGGCTTCCTGATCAACACGCCGCTGGCGCTGTACTACATGCAGGGCCTGAACCTCACCGCGCTGCACGGGCACACCGCGCTGTTCGGCGTCTACGGGATGCTCGGCATCGGCCTGATGCTGTTCTGCATGCGCGGCCTGAAGCCGGACAAGACCTGGCTGGAAGGGCCGCTGCGCGGCGCGTTCTGGTCGCTCAACATCGGCCTGACGCTGATGGCGGTGCTAACGCTGCTGCCGATGGGCGTGCTGCAGTTGCAGGCGGCGCTGGAACACGGCTACTGGTATGCGCGCTCGGCCGAGTTCATGGGCCAGCCGCTGATCCACATGCTGGTGTGGATGCGGGTTCCCGGCGACACCCTGTTCGCGGTCGGCGCCTTCCTGGTGACGATGTTCGTGGCGTCGCTGTGGATGGGCCCGAAGCGGCTGCTTTCGCGCGACGACGCGCTGCCGGCCGAAGCCGACTGAGCGACTGCGGGCGCAGGACGCGGGGCGGATGGCGCAGGCTGTCCGCCCCGCTTCCTTTGCGATCCGCGCGCGTTCGCGTGGCTGACCTGGGTCAAGGCGGGGCGACGGGCCGGCGTCGACAATGCCATCATGGATACCATGCAGCCAGGCAACGCACTCTCCCCGAAACTGCTGGCCAACGCGCCGCACCGGCTGCTGTTCTTCGTCGGCGCGGCCAACGTGCTGCTGGCGATGGCCTGGTGGGCGTTGTGGCTGGTCGACATCCGCTGGCACGCGATCGGCTTGCCGCAGCCGCAGGTCTATGGCGGCTGGCTGCATGCGATCGTGATGCAGTACCAGGTGCTGGCGCCTTTCATGTTCGGGTTCCTGCTGACGGTGTTCCCGCGCTGGATGGGACAGCCCGACCTCACCCGCTGGCACTACGTGCCGGTCGGGCTGGGCCTGTTCGGCGGCCAGTTGCTGACCCTGGCCGGCGCCTTCGGCCCCGCGCACCTGCTGCATGTCGGCGCGGTGATGACGCTTGCCGGATGGGCGACCGGGTTGTTCTTCCTGCTGCGGATGGCGTGGCGCGACGGCGGCAAGACCTGGCATGCGGTGTCGTGCGCGGCCGCCTTGCTGCTCGGGTTCGTGGGCTTCGCGCTGTACGCGGTGTTCCTGCACGGGGCCGACGCGCGGCTGATGTTCGCCGCGATCAAGTTCGGCGGCTTCGGGCTGCTGCTGCCGGTGTATTTCACCGTGGCGCACCGGATGTTCCCGTTCTTCGCCGGCAACGTCGTGCCCGGTTACCGGCCGTGGCGGCCGCTGTGGGTGCTCGCTGCGTTCTGGCCGCTGGTATTGCTGCACCTGGGGCTGGAACTGGTGCACGGCTACGCCTGGTTGTGGCTGGCCGACCTGCCGCTGCTCGCGCTCGCGAGCACCTGGCTGTGGCGCAACTGGCCGCGCGGCACGGCGCCCTTGCTGCTGCGGGTGTTGTTCCTGGGCTACGCATGGCTGCCGGTGGCATTGGTGCTTTATGCCGTGCAGAGCGTCATGTATGCGGCAAGCGGCGACTTCATGCTCGGGCGCGCGCCGGCGCACGCATTGTTCATCGGTTTCTTCGGCAGCCTGCTGGTGGCGATGGTGACCCGGGTGACCCAGGGGCATGCCGGGCGCCCGCTGGTGTTCGGCGGGGTCGCGACGTTCGCCTTCATCGTGATCCAGTTCACCTGCGCCACCCGGATCGCGGCGGAACTGGTGCCCGACCAGATGGCGTGGCAGGCGGTCGCGGCGGTCGGCTGGCTGCTGGCGTTCGCGCCATGGGTGCTGCGCTCGCTGCGGATCTACCTGTCGCCGCGCGCCGATGGCAAGCCGGGCTGAAACCCGCTCGCAGCAGGGCCGCCGATGATCGAGTTCTATCCGCAGATCCGCTTCGTCCACATCCTCGCCATATCGCTCAGCGGCGGCCTGTTCGCCGTGCGCGGCCTGGCGATGCTGGCCGGCGCGCGCTGGCCGCAGGCGTTCGTCGTGCGTTACCTGAGCTACACGATCGACACCGTGCTGCTGACCGCGGCGCTGATGCTGGTGACGATCCTGCCCGCCGCGATGTTCGCCAACCACTGGCTGACGGTGAAACTCCTGCTGGTGGTCGCGTACGTGGCGCTGGGCGTGTTCGCACTGCGCCGCGGCCGCACCCGCGGCATCCGCGCGGCCTGTTATGCGGGCGCGCTGCTGCTGTATGCCACGCCGCTGTTCTGGCTGCTGACACAGTTGCACGCCTTGGTGGGCAACTGGGGCTGGGCCATCGTGGCACTGGTGGTGCTATTGCGCATCGCGTTCTACTGGCTCAACGCCAAGGCCTACGCCAGCATGGCCAAGATGAAGGCCATCAACCCCAAGATCATGGAAATGCGCGAGCGCCTCAAGGACAAGCCGCAGCAGATGCAGCAGGAGATGATGCGCATCTACCGCGAGGAGAAGGTCAACCCCATGGGCGGGTGCTTCCCCATCATGATCCAGATCCCGGTGTTCATCGCGCTCTACTGGGTGCTGCTGTCCAGCGTGGAAATGCGCAACGCGCCGTGGATCGGCTGGATCCACGACCTCTCGTCGCCCGATCCGTTCTTCATCCTGCCGCTCCTGATGACGCTCAGCACGCTGCTGCAGACCGCCCTCAACCCGGCGCCGCCCGACCCGATGCAGGCCCGGATGATGTGGATCATGCCCTTGATGTTCAGCGTCATGTTCTTCTTCTTCCCGGCCGGCCTGGTGCTGTACTGGTTGACGAACAACCTGCTGTCGATCGCCCAGCAGTGGGTCATCAACACCCGCATGGGCGTGCCGCCGCAGTTCAACCTGCCGAAGTTCAAGTAGCAACCCCCTGAGCGGCTGCGCCGCTTCTCCCGTCGCCCGGCTTCGCCGGGAAGGGGGGAAGACACCAGCGCGGCGGGGGGTGCGGCCGGGCCAGGCCCTTGCGCGGTGTCCCGCGCCCGGGCCGCACCGGTTTCTGGCGTTGCACCCGAACCACCACCTATCCATGCTTGCCCGCCACCACGACCCCATCGCCGCCATCGCCACCGCCCCCGGGCGCGGCGCCGTGGGCATCGTGCGCGTCTCGGGCAAGGGGCTGGGAGCGCTG
>Ga0209971_1000429_pt1 | contig 11222 bp, 8 predicted proteins | sample InoplaM3SAM_FD_187588 | JGI IMG/M metagenome (GOLD analysis project Ga0209971, IMG submission 187588) | Arabidopsis thaliana rhizosphere microbial communities from the Joint Genome Institute, USA, that affect carbon cycling - Inoculated... | ecosystem: Host-associated > Plants > Roots >... | reverse complement strand
TGTGCGCGTCCTGATGATCATCGGTGCCGACCGTACCGTTGGTCACGACACGCGTGTAGGGCTGGCGGTCGGGGATCGTGCTGTCGCCGTTGAACCACTCGGTGGCGCCCGCGACGTTGGTCAGTGACACGCCGTTCTGCGTGTCGGCTTCGAGCTCGGCCTGGTAGCCGACGACCAGGTGCTCGTTAGGGCCGATCGGCCCCGCGGCGTCGAGCAGCGTGAGCGTGAGCTGGCAGTTCGGCGGACCCGGTGTGTAGGCGAGCGTGTAGTGCGTTCCCTGCGTGAGCGGCGTGCCCGCGAGTGTCACGCTGGTGATCGCGGGCGTCGTGTCGCACATTCCGCCGGTGGGTCCGCTTGGCAGCCGGTCGAGCAGCGTGACGTTCCAGGCGTCTGAGAGCCCCGAGTTCACAACATCGATCGTGAACTGCCCGTTCTCGCCCAGGTTCATGGTTGCCGGGCCCGACTTGTCGACGATCAGCTCGGGCGCTGCGATCGTCAGCGGCGGGCTGATGCCCCACTCGCCCGGCAACGGCTCGAAGAACTCGTTGTCGATCAGCCGCCCGAAGTCCCACTTCGCCGTGTTGACGAACTGCGTGCCGATTGCGTTTGCGGGCACGTCCTCGAGCACGGCGGTCAGCTCGATCACGAGCTGATCCCCGGCCGGGATATCCAGGCCGTCGTCGCCGATCTCGAACATCAGGGACCCGTTATTGTTCGTAAACGTGTAGTCCACGCCCTCGGTGAGCGGCGTGCCGCTCCCTTCCCAGTAGGCGACGTGGCTCACATAGGAGAGGACGGCGCCCGTCTCGTTGAGGTTGTCCCAGACGGTGACGCCGTGCAGGTCGTTGGGCGATCCCTGGTTGTCGATGATGACGCCGCCCCCGCTGCCGTCCGGGTCGAACAGCACGGGGATCGTGAGCCGGTAAGTGAACGGCACGCCGATCGTGGCGGTGGTCTGCCCGGAGGGGATCGACTTGTCGATCTTCTCGACCGGGATGAGGTAGTTCTGACAGTTGGGCTGAAGCGTGCTCAGCGAGCCGTTGGTGAGCCAGATCTTGTGCTCGTGGACGGCATCGCACGACATGTTGCCCGTCCAGTTGACGTTGTCGAAGACGACGACCCAGCGCTGCTCGGTCTGGCCCGGCTGCGTGAAGAAGCTGAAGTTGGTTGTGAGTCCACCCGGAAAGTTCCGGATGATGCAGTTGCGATCGATGTTGATCTGGGACGGCGCAACGGTGCCCGGGACGAAACCGTCCAGGGTGCCGTTGGGAAATGAGGAGCAGTCGTCCGCCTTCGCAGCAAAGGCGGCACCCAGCAGCAGCACGCAGGCAAGCAGCCAGTTCGCTATCCGGCTGCCCCATCTCGTCCTGTTTGCATCACTCGAAGTCATCTGTGCCCTCGTTCCAATTCACCAGGCGAGCTCATCGCCGGAAGGGACCGAGGCAGTCCGCGTTGCGGACTGGATTTCGGCGGTCCCGCCGTCCTGGAACCACTGGAAACCCGGCTCTGGCCGGGATTCCGCGAGGTCCGTTAGACCGGTGACTTTGCGTCGCCACCTTTCGGTGGCTTTGCCTTTGTCAAAATCGCGTCGAGTTCTGTGTCGTCAGCTCAGGTCGTCAACACTCCTGTGATCAATGCCGTTCGTGCCCGAAGCGCGCGCTTCACGCGGCCGGCAGGAAGTCGATCGGGTACAGGATCGTGATGGCATCTACGTCCTTCGCTCCGAAATTGATCGCACGCACGCGGTCCACGACCTGTGCGGAGAGCTCAGGCGCGTTCATATCGGACGCCTGGAGCTGGCACATCGATACGCCGCCGTCTGGCTCGATCGTCAGCCGCAGCACCATCTGCCCACGCAGACTCGGATCCTTGCGCAGCTCGCGGTTGTATAGCCGGTAGAGCGCCGCCTTGTAGCGGTCGAACACAATCTGGATCTCCTCGTCGGTGCGCGAAGCGCGCGCGCCGCTGGCGAGCGGCCGGTCCGCTGTGCCGACACCGCCGATCGAGCTGGTCGCACGTCCCACCTGGACGCCCTTCAGCGCACCGGCAGTGCCACCGCCGCCACCACCACCGCCGCCGGCATTGCGGCTGAGCGCGGCGAGGTTGATGCCGCCGCTTGAACCCGGCGCATTTGTCGTGAGCATGGCGCGCTGCGGCAGTCCGGCGGAGTCATCCGCGTCGTTGATACGGGATTTCAGACCGATGCGGTCAGTCACCCGCGCCTCCTTGAATGCGGAGAGCTTCTCGCGGAAGGCCAGGATTCCCTGCTCGCGCTGCGGCTCGGTCTTCGCCACCTCGACGGGCTCCGGCTCGACCTTGTCGGGGGTGACGGGCTTGCGCTGCACCTCCTTCTCGACCGGCTTCTGTGCAACCTGCTCTTCCTGCGGTTTCGGCTTCAGCTCCTCGCGTGGCGGCGCCGGCGGCCGCGGCCGCTCCTTCATCATCATGCGCACGATGCGGTCCGGCAGCTCGACGACTTCGCCCGGCTCCGGCAGGGGCAGGTCGATCAGCGGGAAAACCAGCGCGAGCAGCAGGCAGAGGAGCAGCGAGGCAGCGAGAGACCTGCGGTAACGGCGGTCGTCCTCACCGCGGCGCGTCCACGGCATGACGAGCTCGCGGGAAGGAAGCTCACCGAGCTCACGCTCGATGATCCAGTCGAGCTTGCTCAGTTCTTCCTCTTCCTGTGCCTCGAAGAGATCGTCCTCGAGCACACCGGCCTGGTACTCCTGCTGCGTGATTTCCTCAACCAGCACCTGTCGCCGGTCCTCGATCACGCTCACCCGCTTCTGGAAGGCTTCGACGCGGTCGCGTGCGCGGCGCATGTGCTCCTCGCCTGCGGCCGCCGCGCGGTCGCCCCAGAAGAGCTCGGCGCCGCCGGTCTCGCGAAGCTCATCGAGCGCGCCGCACGCGTCGCCCAGCAACCGGTGCTGCCTGCGCTCGACGCTCAGGCCTTCGAGCTCGGCGTCGGCTGCGCGAAGGTCACGGACGAGACCGTCGAGCTTCTCGCGTGCCTCGGCGAGCTGCGGGAGGAGCGCCTGGCTGTCCTGTGATGTTACGGATTCCATGAAATTACCCGGGCTGGAATGAGGGGTGTCGTAGGCGGCGTCCGCGGTCCTAGACCGGCTTCAGGCCACCTGCCGGCTGCTCCTTCTCGAGGACCGCCAGCGAAATCCTGCCGTAGGCGGCAGCGGTGCAGGTCGTCATCACCTTCTTCACCACGTCGTATGGCAGTGACTTGTCGGCCAGCACCGTGATCTCGCGCGACGCCAGGGCTTCCTCCTGCGCCGCCGCGTCGACCCCGACCATCGGACGCGCAAGTACCGCTCGAAGCGGCTCGATCACCTGTGTTCCGGGATCGCGGATTTCCGCGATGGTCGCGACCATTTCGCCCTGCACGAACACCTGATCCCTGGTGATCATCACGACCACGGACTGCTTCGGCTGCGAGTCGGCTGTCGACTGCGGGATCTCCACACCCTTCGAGTTCTGCACGACCTCCACGTTCGCGGAGTACACGAGCAGGAACGCCACCATCACCGACAGGATGTCGATCATCGGAATCAGGTTGAGGTGAGCGTCCTCACGCTGATACAGATGGTGATCTCTCGTGCCGCGATTACGGTTCCAGAGGCTCATGGTGCGTCTCCGAGCGCTATGTCGGTAAAGAGGGCCACTCTCTCGGGTCCTGGATCGCCAGGCTGAGCGACATCAGGGCGAGTACTACTCGCCTGACCATCGTCAAGCGTCGCAGCGGCGACTGCCGACTTCTCCGCAGTGCGGATCGCATCCATCACCTGGATGAGGTCGTCGTAGGCGACCTGCGGCTCGAGCAGCACCGAAGCGTCGATCACGTCCGGATGGTCACGCTTGAGCGACAGCGCCATCTCAGACAGCGCCTTCAGGTCGTATTTGCCGCCGACCTTCGGGACGGCCGCGATCACGGAGCTGCCGTTCGTCAGCTCGAAACCCTCCTCGCGGAGAATCACCTCCAGCCGGAACTGGGGCTCGGTCACCGCGGGTCCGTCGGCCGCGCTCGGAAGGTCGAGCTCGACGACGGTGATGCGCGAAAACACCGCGGTCATCAGCAGGAACGTGACCAACACCGTGAAGATGTCGATCATCGGCACGAGCAGCAGCTCGGCCGGCTTACGCATGTGTCTGTTGCGCATTGAGCGATCCTCAGCCGGCCTTAGCGAGCCCGAGATGGCTGACCTTGGCCGCTGCACGGTTCGCAAGGGCGTTCAAGAACTTGACTGAAGCCGTTTCGAGGCCGTCGATGAGCTCAGTGGTCTTGGTCTGCAGCAGAGCGTGCACGAACAGGATCGGCACCGCGGTCATCAGGCCGAAGGCCGTGCAGTTCATTGCCTCGGAGATGCTCGCCGACAGGAGGTTCGCCTTCTCCGCCGGATTCACGGTCGCGACCGCCGAGAACGCGTGGATCAGGCCGCTGACGGTACCGAGCAGCCCGAGCAGCGTCGCGAGGTTCGCGAACGTGGCCAGGTAGTGAGTGCGCTTCTGGAGCTGCGGAATCGTCTCCATCATGCTCTCCTCCATCGCCTTCTCGACGTCGTCGCGACGCCGCACGGTGCCCTGCAGAGCCAGCCCGATGGAGAGCAGCCGCGAGACGGCTGTATCGTCCTTGCTGGTCATCTCCCGCGCCTTGTCGAACTCGCCTTTCAGCAGGGCCGGCTGGATCCGGGCCCAGGCGTTGCGATTCTTGACGCCCAGCCTCGTGAGCGTGATGTAGCGCTCGACCGCGATGGCGGTACCGACCGCGGCCACGAGCAGGATCGGGTACATGAACGCCCCGCCCTGAACGAAGAACTTCACGATTGAATAAAAGATGTCCACGGTTCGAATCCTCTTGAACTTGGCAACTTTGCGTTACGAAACGATCCTCGACGGAACATTCAGCATCACTTGGAACTCGATCTGATCTCGTAGTACGAGAGCTCGCGCATGAAGACCTGCTTGTCGACGGGCTGCCGTGCGTCGTCGAGGCTCTCGGCGAGCCCGAGCGTGTCGCCGAGCTCCGAGCTCTTCCACGGCACGATGACCAGCGACTTGGGCGCCTCCTGGTTGCCCAGGATCGACATGCCGGACAGCGACTTGTCGCCGCCATCGCTCTTGCCTTGCGACGCAGGTGTGGCCTGCCCAGGCTTGGCCTGCACGGGCTCGGTCTGCAAGGGCTCGGTCTGCACGGCGGCCTCGCCCTGTGCGGGTTTGACCGACGCTGCACTCGCCAGCGCCTCGCCTGTGGGAACCTCGTCTGCCGCGCAGACTGCGGAGGCGAGCAGCATCGAGAGAAACAGAGATCTGTACCGCATGCGTCCTCCTATTTGCCGGTCCTGTTCCGGAGGTCGGCGATCCACTTCACCGCTTCCTGATCCCCGGGAACCGCCTGGCTGTACGCCTCGTAGTGCGTGAGCGCGCAGCCGAGGTCCATCAGGTACAGGTCGCAAAGTATGGCGAGGTTGCGATGTGCGAAATGGAAGGACGGATAAACTGCCAACGCCTTCTCATAGCTCGCACGCGCGTCGGCAAATCTGCCCTTCCTGCGGTAGACCATGCCGAGCTCGTTGTTCGCGATCGGGTGATCCGGATTGATCGCGAGCGCCTTTCCAAGGCTCGCCTCGGCGCGATCGAGGTCCCCGGAGCGGCCGTAGGCGATGCCGAGATCGATGTGCGGAGCGATCGCGGCCGGCGTGCTTTCCGTCACCTTGACGAGCAGCGCGATTCCCTGCGCGTACTGCTGCTGCGCCAGCAGTCGCAGTGCATTGTCGTAGTCGGCGCGCACGTCACCGCTGACGCGGATCTCCTGCGTCACCGTGAACCCGGTGGCGTCGGGCGTGATCTCGACCTTTGGCGTGCGCGTGGCCGCCAGCGCCGGCGTCGCGCAGGCGGCGACGATCAGCGTCACCGTGAGCCACAGCGACCGCTCACGAATACTCATGCCCGAGGTCCTAGCGCGCGGTTGCAAGGGCCACCTCGGCGTTCGGGGCGTGCTCGTCGACACGCGTGGTCTGGACCGGCACCTCCGCCGGCGTCTCTTCGGGCGCCGCGGGCGGGTCGCCCGCCTCGGACGGCGGCGGCGTTGCGGCCTCCTCGCCTGCGGCTGCGGGCGGGGGCTGCGGCGGCGCGATGGGCACGGCGTACGCGTAACGCTCGATCGAGCCGAGGAAGCCGCTGGAGAGCTCGCCCTTCGCGTAGCGCGCCGGCATCAGGTCGGCGAGCTTGGCGAGACTCCGGTCGATCCAGGCGTTGTAGAGCCCGGTGCGCATCAGCTCCATGTTCTTTTCGTGGACTTTGATGGCCTGTTCCTCGAACGGGTACGCCTCATCCTCGAGCGCCAGCTCGTACTCCTGAAGCTCCGCGCCGTGCAGGCCGGCGGGCCGCTCAGACGCAGTCAGCGCGCGGCTGAAGTCGATGTAGGTTTCCGCGATGTAGAACGTCGCGGCCGCGGTGACGTCGCCTATCTCGTAGTCGACCAGCCGGTCGAAGGCCTCCACCGCCGAGTCCATGAGCCGCTTTTTCTCCGCGAGGCTCGCCTCAAACGGCTGGCGCAGTTGGACCGCGGTGAATTGACGATAGAGCTGCTCCGAGAGCACGAGCGCAGAGCGGGCTGCGACCGTGCGCGTGCGATTCGTGCGTTCGGCGCCCGCTTCCGCGTCGACACGGACGATCTGCTGCAGCTCCTGGAGATAGCGCGGCTCGTCGTGCGCCGCCTGGTGCATGCCGGCGATCTTGAAGCGCGTCTCGACCGCGGTGTCGATCGGCCGCGGGAACTGCTCGACGTAGCGCGTGTAGGCGGCGAGCGCCTGCGCCATTGAGCCTGACTGCTCGTAAAGGTCGCCCGCGACGAGCAGCGCCTCGCCACGCAGATTCGGGTCGCTCGACTCCGAGGCGACGCGTTCGTATTCGCCGGCAGCCTGCGACAGCTGGCCGTTCTGGCGGTAGACGAACGCGATCTGCTTGGTGGCCTCGCGGTTGAGCTCGTGATCCGGATAGCTGCTGCGGAACGCCTCGAGCACACCCGCCGCCGCGACCCAGTCCTGTAGCTGGATGAGCGCGGCGGCCGCGTCGTATTCCGCGGCGGCGCGGATCTGCGAAGTCGGGGCCGCCTGCTTGACGCGCAGGAAGTGATCCGCGGCAGCGCGATAGTCCTGCGCCGCGTTCGCCTGCTCGCCCTGCTTGTAGATCGATGCCGCGAGGTTGTCGACCAGCGCCTGGCGCCCCGCGTCGTCCGGCGGCGTGAGCGCGAGCACCTGAACGTAGGCCTGCTCGGCCTGCGGGTACTCGGCGAGCTCCAGCGAGGAGTGCGCTACGACGGTGAAGGCCGAGCGCCGGATCCCGGGCTGGGCGCCCGGGTAGCGTTCGATCAGCTTCTGCGCCGCTGCGATCGCAGGGCGGAAATCCTTCATCTCGTAGAGATCATCGGCGGCCGCGCCGAGCACCGTCGCGGCGTGTTCGTGTGTCGGGAAGGTATCCGCGAAGCGCAGCGAGCTCGTGACGGTGTTCGTCCGGGCGACCGTGCGCAGCTCCTCGGGAGCAGTCTTGAGGTTCTGCCGGTGGGCGAAGATGGCGGCATAGCCGGCGGCCGCCGACTTGGCATGAACCGGGTAATCGTAGGCCGTCCGCTCGTACTCCAGCGCCGCCTCGCCAAAGGCCTCGTTCTCGAGCAGCAGGTCCGCGAGCTGGTAATTGATCGGCGGGGTCTCGGCCTCCTTCGGGAAGGAAACCAGGTACTCGCGATACCAGCGCAGTGCTTCCGCGTAGTTGGCGGGCTTCTCCGCCGCGAGCTCCGCGTTCTGGTACTGCGCGTGGTGGTGGTTCGCGAGGTCCTTGAGATTGCTCCTGAGGTAGCTCAACACCTCAGGCGATTCGTTTACGTCGAAGTGGCGCCAGTACTCGGACTGCAGACCGTACTTCGACGCGAACTCCTTCTTCGCCTCGAGGACCAGCTTGGGGAAATTGCCCTTGCCGTAGATCTCGACCACTCGCATGCTGAAGTGCGGCGAGGAGCGGTGGAACGGATTGAGCGCAACGAACGCCTTGTACGTCTTGGCCGCGTCATCGTAGCGGAGCTTTGCGAGATAGAACTCGCCGAGGTTGGCGTAGATCTTGTCCTCGTAGCTGCGACTGCCCTTGGCAGCGAAGTATTCCTGCACGACTTCAGGGCCACCGAGGTTCGAGAAGCCCAGGCTGATGACGCGGAAGGTGTCCGCGATTCGCCGTTCCTCGTCCTCGTCGTGCGCCTGCTCGAAGTCGTAGCCGATCGAGACCTTGTAATCGAGAAGCGCAATGAACCGGTGCTGCGCTTCCTCATAGAACTCCTGCTTGTAGAGGGTCCAGCCCTGCTTGTAGAGCGCCAGCTCGTAGTACGACGAGGACGCGCCCATCGCGATGATCGACTGGTAGGCGCTCTCCGCGTCGCGGAACTTCCTGCGCGTAAAGAAGAACTCGGCGCGCCTGAACTGCACCTCGTCGTAGTGCATCGAGTGCTGGTAGGCCTTTGCGAAGAGCTCCATCGTCTCCATGGCCTCCTCGGTGCGCCCGAGCTCGTCGTACGCACGGGCCTTCTGATAGACGACCCGGTCGTTGTGCTCGTAGTCCGGGTATTCGGCGAGCAGACGGTCGTAGAGCGCGATGGCCTCGAGGGGCCCGGCCGGCGCCGGCTCGCCGGCGGCACCGGGCGGCGTCGACGCGACGGCATCCCCGGCGGCTGACGGGACTGCGTCGATCTGCGTTGCGCGTGCCTCGAAGTCTTTGTCCGACTCGGAGTGGCTTGCCACACCCGTCGCGGCCGACGTCGTCGCCGATGCGACTGCCGTGCCGGCCTCTTCAGGGGCCGCCATCTCCTTGATCTCGCCATCGCCACGGATACCGAACTGCTTTTCGATCTGCAGGTCTGCGAGTCGCCGCATTGCTTCCGGCGTCATCTCGGTCCGGGGCGTTTCCTCGAGGTAGCGCCGGTAGCTCTGCATGGCCGTCTCGAGGCCCTGCTCGACCTTCACTTCCTCGACGTCGGGCTTCACGTCGTGAAGCTGCGCGAGCGTGCCGCGCGCGGGCTGGTCCGCGCAGGCGGCCAACAACGCCGGACCCAGGACGCATGTCAGGCGGAGTGCACGCATCATTGCTGCCCTCCACCCGGCTGCACACCCGCCGGCTGTGTCTCGTCCGGCTGCACTTCGCCCGTCTGGGCACCATCCGGTCGCATGTCCGCCTGCAGGCGTGCAGCGCGGTCGTAGCTGTCCGCGACCGCAAACCGGGCCTGAGTCTGGTAGCCATCCAGTCGCTCGCGGCGGACCTTGAGCTCGTTGATGGCGACCGTCTCGAGCATGTGTCCCTGGCGCGCCATCAGCAGGTTCACTTTCTGGAGCGCTTCGCCAACGCGTCGCCGCAGCTGGTTGATCGGAACGTCGTACCCGACATAGCTGTGCGTGGCGGCCTGGCGGGTCCGAACGAGACTCTGGTAGCGCTCGGTCATCGCCGCGATGACGACACTGAGCTCGTTCAGATGCGTGTGCGCCTCGGTCAGCCGCTCGTGGTACTGCGTCCGCAGCCGCCAGGTGAGTGCGCCGCGGACGTGAGCGACGCGCTCCTGCAGTGCCTGGGTCTCCGGGGTCGTCGAACTTCCGAGATGCCGCTCGATCTCGTCCAGCCGCTCGGACACGATCCGCTCATCCGCGGTCGCGAGATAATCCGGTCGCGGCGCAGTGAGCATTCCCTGAAGCCGCTTGTCGAGGTGCTCACGCTGCTCCATGCGCAGGCGTATCTGCGAATCGAGCTCGCGGAAGTCCGCATCGACCTCGGGTAGCAGCGGGTCATAGTTCTGCTTGCGCAGCTCGATCATGTCCTCGAAGGCGTCGAAGTTCGTCTGCCACGAGACCAGCCTCGTCCGCAGGTCCTCGAGATCGAGGTAATTCGAGAGCGCCGTCTGGAAGTCATGCGACGCCATCAGCGCCATGAGGTAGTACGTCTCGGGCGTCTCCGGCAGAGTGCGCAGCCGGATCACCCAGTCCCTGTCCTGCTTTAGCTCTTCACGCAGCAGCGCCTTCAGGAACTTGCCCTTGCGGATGCTGTCGATCGAGGCGTCGACCCTGTCGAGCTCGCTGGTGTAGGCCTCGAGAGCGTGCCCGTACATGAGCGCCGCGCGGCCGTGTATCTCGAGCTTGCCGTAGGCAAACGGCGCGGCGAGCAACGCCTCCTGCACGGCGGAATCGGTCACCTCGCGTTTGGCGAGGATGTTCCAGGGGACGAGCGCGCGTTCGAAGTTTCCCGCCGAGACTTCGGCCCAGCCCGCGCGCAGCAGCGCCTGGTTTGAGAACGGCCCTTCGAGCCGTACGCGATCCAGCGACTCGTAGGCACGCTGATAATCGGCAGCCTCGAACAGCATCGTCCCCAGGATCAGGTTTGCCTTGTCGCGGATGGCCTCGGCTCCGCGCTCGCCGCTCGCGACTCGTCCCGCGCGGTCGAGCTGCTCGATGGCATCCGGCGTCCGGCCATCCTGCAGCAGCGCGATGCCCAGGTTGTACGCAGCAAAGCCGGTAAGGCTTTCCGCGCGCTGCAGGTCGGCGAGGACTTCAACGGCATCCGCGGGACGACCGAGCGCCATGTAGACATTGGCGCGCAGGAACTCGACCTCGTCCGCGATCGCGTCCGGCACCTCGCCCTCTATCCGCTCCAGTGCGTGCAACGCGTCCTCGGGCTGGTCCTTCTGGAAGTGGATGCGCGCAAGGCGGAACGCCGCCTCGTTGCGCACGGCCGGGTCGACATTACCTTCCAGCACTGCACGGATCGCGCGGCCGGCGCGGTGGTGCATGCGGTAGTTGAGCTCGAAATCGCCGACGTCGAACTCGGCGGCACCGATGTGGTAGTGCAGCGAGTCGTATTGCGGTTCGTCGAGTCCGTGATACTGGCCGAGCTCGGTGTCGAGGCGCTGCAGCGCGTCGAAGTAGTGCCCCTGGTCGGCGTGAAAGAGTGCTTCCCCGAAGTAGAGGTCATGGAGCTCACTGCCCGAGGACGACCCGGCCGCGAGTACCGCAGCCAGACCGAAGGCGAGCAACCGCGAAGGTGCCCGGCGAGGCATTTACCAGTCTCCGATCTCGATCGCGGGCCGGCCCGAGTCGGGTCCCGCGAGAGTCAGTCCGACCAGCTTCGGCTCGACGCCTTTCTGGAAGGCGAAACTCCCCGCCTGGTTGTAGTCGGCGCCACCCTGGAGC
>Ga0209971_1000426_pt1 | contig 11274 bp, 9 predicted proteins | sample InoplaM3SAM_FD_187588 | JGI IMG/M metagenome (GOLD analysis project Ga0209971, IMG submission 187588) | Arabidopsis thaliana rhizosphere microbial communities from the Joint Genome Institute, USA, that affect carbon cycling - Inoculated... | ecosystem: Host-associated > Plants > Roots >... | reverse complement strand
GGAGTGCAGCGCGAGACCTTGCAACAGCTCTCGCATGTTCGCGGGGCGATCTTCCCGTGCCCACGCCAGCCCGCTTTCCAGAGCGGCCCATTGGCGGCGCGACAGGTCCCGGATGCGTCGCGCCTTGCGGTCGTCCTTGCGAGCCTTAAGTGCGGAACTGCGATCGAATGGATGTTTTCCGGCCAGGAGCTCGTAGGCGATACAGCAGAAACTGAAGATGTCATCTCGCACATCCGCTCGTTCCTGCACCAGACGCTCGCAGCTCGCATATGCCGGGGTGGCCGCCGGCGGTGCCGACCGCATCTGAGGGGTACACGGCTCCGCCATTTGCGTCTGTGCGATTCCAAAATCGAGCACCCGCACGTGGCCGTCTGCATCGACCATCACGTTATCGGGCTTCAGATCGAGATGCAGGACACCGCGATCGTGCGCGTAAACGATCGCGTCACCCAGCTCGCGGAGTATGCGAGTCGCTGCTTCGAGCGGAAGCTTGTTCGGCAACAGCCGCCGAATCAGCTCCCCGAGCGATTCGCCATCGAGCAGTTCCATCGTGACGAAATATGTGTCGCCGTCATGGTCGAAGTCGAAGACGTTCACGATCCCCGGATGGGAGAGCGACTGCGCCTGGTGATATTCGCGCCGTAGCGCATCCACAGCGTCGGGCCGTCTCGCGGCGTTCTCGCCAAGGATCTTTAGTGCCACATGCCGGTGCTCGGGCGGCAGCCCGGCCCTGTTGAGGTCGAGCGCACAATAGACGGTGCCGACACCGCCCCGGCCGATTTCCGCCTCCAGAACATAACGGCCGCGCAGCATTCTTGGCTCATCAATTGGCGCGAGCACCGGCACGTCGGCGTACTGATCGTCGGGCTCGATGAAGCCGTTGGTGGAAGCGTCGTCTATCTCGTCGCGGCCCTGGGTGAAAGCGTCGTCAATCTCGTCCCGACCACGCTCCAGCGCGTGCTTCAGAGGGCCAAAGTTGAATCGCTCGAATTCTTCGGAGTTCGCATAACTCTCGAGCAGCAGCAGCACGCTTTCCGTCGCGCTGCGGTCGATTCTGCATGCCTCGAGCACGGAGTCATGCAGTTCAGACAGGCTGCAACGCCCGTCCGCTAGGGCTTCGAAACTGCCCAAGATATCGGGCGAGAGCAGCGGCGTTGTCAGGTCAGCGAACGACGGATTGATCTGTACATTCATAGTGTGCAAGCGGCGGACGCTTCGGCCGAGAACTAATTCCTGTCCCGTGGTGCGGCGCGACAATCGGGCAATCATCTGGCCAGAGCGTTAGGACCGGATCCCAAACGAGTGTGGGTCGTCGCCTACATGCCGTGATTCGAGCGGGACCAGGGCCGCTATAGCAAAGTAAGACGACGCACGCGGGCTCGATTGGTTGACGTCCGGGCCGTGCCGGGGTTCGTGGAAGTGCGCTGTCAGAGCATTGCCGCCTTTGTGCCGAGTGCGGTCCACCGGCTGCACGCGGCTATAGGAGCGCAGGGCGCCGCGTTCGCCGCCTCGCTGTGGACTCCACCGCGCTTAGCGCTGCAGGCGGTATACCTTGGCCCGGTGGGGTCGGTCGGGGTTCATATCGGCGGGATCGGTGTCGCTGATGACCAGCAAGACGTCCCGGTCTTCCAGGCGCCAGATCTGCTCGACGCGCGGATCATGCAAAGTCAGCGGTGCCGACAGTTGAACCAGGTTGCCATCCTCCATCTCGAACAGCGATAGCGACTCGTTCACGCCGTTGACCGTGCCGCCAAACAGCCGGTGTTGCCCCTCGTCGTCCAACGCAGCGATGCCGCGGATGTATGGGTAAGGTCGTGCCGAGTCCGACTGCTCGACACGCATGATCCAGTTTGCCGTGATGTCTTCGCGATCGATCCAGTTGCCACTCCCGGTCGTCAGCTCGAGGAGGCCGCCCTCGACCCCGACGAGCACGCGATCAGGACGAGCCGTCACGCCAGCCATGGCATTGATGCGTCGGTTCTCGAGTTCCTCCAGGTTGGGATAGCCATACAGGAAGCGAAAGTCGGGCAGTCTGAACCGGTCCTGCTCGACCACGCGGCGCGCGCCCACCCAGGCTGTGTCGAGCGGTAGCTCGCAGCCTTGCAGCAGAACGGGGACCGCTACCGATCGGTATGGCACGCAGGCGTCGCCGAAGGCCGGTTCCGCCGCGCCGTCAGACATGATCCAGGTCGCGCCGCCGTCGACCGTCACAGCCACCGTGTCACCGGACAAGCCACCGTAGACCACGTCGTTGTCCGTCGGATCAGGCTCGAGGGTATAGAACGGAAACGAGTCACCTTCGAAAGGGCTACCGGCCTCCCCTCTCGGCCAAGCACTGGCGGCAATCCAGGTGGCGCCGTTGTCGGTCGAGTGCCAGGCCGTCGGCGCCTTGACGTCGACCGGATCGAGTCCTGCAGCGACGACACGGTCACCGTCGTGTGTCAGCGTCAACGCGTGAATCGCGAGTCCGCTGAGTCCCGCTCGCTCCCAGGTTCCGTTGGCGGACAGCGATCGTCGCCAGACACCATCGCCGGTACCGAGCAGCAACTGCGTGCCCACCACGACCAGCGGCTCCTGGTTGCCCGCCAGCGACGATACTTCGGCATCGGGTCCGCCGAGTTCGGTCCACTCCCACAGGGCCGGATCGCCATTGCCGCCATCCAGCGAGCACGCGCCCATGGCAAGCATCGCCGCGACGATCGGGCACGCTAAACGATTTCCGACGGACGGGTTGATCATGCTTCGGTCGCCCGGGCCATAGCCGGCCCCAGTGTTAGTGCCCAACGGCGAGGTATTGGTTCGCCCGCCAAAGGCAGCAGCCGCGATGCGGGGGTTCGGGAATGGGCGGTCGATCCGGCATCTCGCCGTGATCCTACGACATCCGGTGGAATGTAGGTGGTTGTCGGATCAATCCGACGGCGCGTGGCGTATTCACCCGCTGTCGTTCAGCGGCTATTAAGGCGATCTAGTCATCAATGCATTTGCCATTTCTGAAAGCGAGTACCCGACGATGACAATTCAACTTGTCCCATTGGTCATTACCGCCCTGTTGGGGTCCATGGTGGCCGTTTCCGACATGCAGGGCGCCGGACGCGAGGCGACACCCCAGCCGCCCGAGTCTAGCCAGCCGCAGACGCCAGAAGAAATCGAGAAAGAGAAGGAAAAGAAGAAAAAGAAACAACAGCAGGAGCAACAAGAGAAGCAACGCCAGCAACAGCTCCAGCAGGAGAAGGAGGAGCAGCAACGCCAGCAGCAGCAGCAGGAGAAACAGCAACAGCAGCAGACCAAGCCGACGCAGGCTGCACAAGAGCAGGCTAAGCTGGAGCAACAACGCCAACAACAACAGCAGCGGGCCAAGCAGGAGCAGGCTGCACAGGAGCAGGCGAAGTTGGAGCAACAGCGTCGACAGCAGCAGCAACAGGCCCAGCAGCAGAAGCAGCCACAGGCTCAGCAGGCGCAGCAGCGGCAACAGCCGCAACAACAGGTGCAGCAGGTACAGCAGCAGGCGAAGTTGGAGCAGCAACGGCTGCAGCAACGCCAGCAGGCTGAGCTGGAACAGCTACGCAAACAGCAGCAAGGGCAGCAGCAGCAAAAGCGCGTTTCGCAGAAGGAGCAGCAGGAACGAATTCGCAAGCAGGAGCAGGAGCTAGCACTCTATCGCCAGAACGTTGCTTTGCGAGAAGAGCTCGCGGAGCGCGACGCTCAGATCCTGCGTCAGCAGAACCGCATCCAGCACCTCCGTTTCCAGCAGCAGTACGAAGAGCGGCTGCGCGCGCAACGCGCTTACTTGAACCAGGCGCGATATGACTACTACGACGACCCCTTCTACTACACGGCGCCGAACTACCGTTATCGCCGCGATGGCCGCTACTATCAGACCAACCAGTACGGCATCAAGAAGCTTGAGCAGGCATTGGAGACCGGGTACAACGAGGGCTTCCGGGTCGGTCGCGCCGACCACGAGGATGGCTGGCGGTACGATTTCCGCTCAGCGTTCGCGTACCAGGATGCCAACTACGGATACGACGGCCGCTACCTCGCCCAAGATGAATACAACCACTACTTCCGCGAGGGCTTCGAGCGCGGCTATGAAGACGGCTACTACGGTCGCCAGAAATACGGCCGGAAGAATGACAGCGGTGGCATCAACGACGAATGGCTGATTGCCGGCGCGGTCGTCGCGGCCATTCTTGGCTACGAATTGCTGACCGACTGACCTATCTGTCGACGGCCGGAAGGATGAACTCGGGACCATATTCCCGAGTCGCCTTTCGGAGGCTGGATTCGTTGTAGTTCCCGCGTGAAAGGCCATCGCGAGATCCAGCTCCGGTATGGCCATCGAGATCTGGCCACCGTTGCCGCTGAGGATAGTCTTGATCACGCTGCAGGTTGCGTCAGCGGCGGATCGTGGGAATGACCCGGTCAGCGACGATGGTGTGGCGCCAGCGTCCCCAGATGCCGCCCTGAAGGTAGTTGCCGGCGGTGAACACGACCGCCAGGTCGGCGTCCGGAACAACGATCAGGAGCTGCCCGCCGTTGCCGCTCGCCTCGTATTCTTTGTAGGTGCGACCACCAGACCGCAGTTCGCTCAGATGCCATGTGTAGGCATCCGCGCCCGGCGAGTAGTTGTTCTCGAAGTCTTCCGCGCTCATTCCCGTCGTTGCAGGCGTGATTTCCATGTGCGGCGCGGTCGATTCCCTCACCCAGTCCTCGCTCACGATGCGCCTGCCGTTCCAGCTGCCGCCGTCGAGGTAGGTCTGGCCAACCTTCAGCAGGTCACGCGGCAGGACGAACGAGCCGCCGGCCTGGTAGCCCTCGTCCGTCGGCGTGAGCGGCCAGTGGTAACGGCGGAACTGCAGGGGTCGCGCCACAGTCTCTTCGAAGAGTTGCGGCAGCCACGTGCCGGTGGCCTTAGTCAGTGCTCCACCAACGAGGTTCGTATTTGCCGAGCAATAGGCGTAGCGCTTACCGGGATCGTGCATCTGCGCCAGGTCGAGCGTGTACTTCCACCAGTCCGGCTGCTGGCGCTGAGTCGTCATCGTGTTCTCGTTGCCGAGCGACGTGTCGTTGTAGTCGTCGCAATCGAGTCCCGATGTGTGCGTCATCAGGTGCGCCAGCGTGATCTGTTCCTTGCGCGGATCTGGATTCGCGAAGGGTCCCAAGTTGCTCATCACCTCGTAGATGCGGGTCTGCGGCGAAATCTTCACGCCGCGCAACATAGCGGCGCCGAGCATCACGGACGAGAACGTCTTGCCCGCCGAGCGCATGTCGTGCGGCGTGTCGCGATCGTGGCCGTAGAAGTATTCCTCGAGCACGAGCTTGCCGCGATGCGCGACGAGCATCGAATGAATCAGCGAAGGCCGGCGCATCTTCGGATCCGCGCCGATGATGCCGCGCACCGTCTGCGCGAGCGCGTTCTCGTCCATGCCCGTGTCGCGCGCGTTCGCTGTCGTCCAGCCGTCGCCGATGTCGCCAGGGCGGCGGTAGACGTACGCTGGCTCACCCGGAGGGCGCGCAAATGCTCCGACAGCCTCGTTCGGAGCTCGCGGCGTCAGTCCGAGTGCACCGACGTCGGGCCAGCGGATCTTCAGGCGACGTGGAGGACCTTCGAGCACGGCGTCATGCCGGATCTCCGGGCTGTCCGGGACCTTTCGCAGGAACGTCACGGCGTTGCCGTTGCGGCTAACGTTGAAGTATGACGAGCCCCCGATCAGGTTCAGCTCGGGATTACGAAAGACGGCCACGAGCGCGCCGCTGTCCACATCTTCGATCTGACCCGCATTGCGAAAAATGTGCCCGTAGAGACTGAAACGATCGGGCAGGGGCTCAACGTTGCCGCGCCAGGTATCGGCACCGGCCGCTTGGAGGCGGGCGAGAGTGGCAAACGACCCTCCGGAGCCTCCGGGGTCACGACGGTCCGTGGTCTCGGCGGAGGGGCGCAGCCACCAGCCCTCGATAGCGCGGCCCGTGCCGTTGAGACGGCCACGATACTTGCCGCGACCGTCGGAGAAAGCGCATGCAATGCGCTGATCTTCGACACTACAAGGCGCCTGCGCGCCGGCGATCGACGCGCTCCAGTTCTTGCCATTCCGTTTCACCGTCAGCTCGCCCTTCAGCGCGGGGGGAAAGTCGAGCACCTGTCCCCACGTTCCGATCAATTCGCCCGCGCTCGAGTCAGCGACCGCGGAGGTAGGCAGCGTGGCGGTCAGGACAATCGTGCTGATGGAGCGGACTGTGCGCCCGCTGCGAACGAACACGGACATCGTGTGCCTTCTATTTCGTCTGGCGGGTTGTACCGATCTGTCGGGTCGCGCTCGTCCCGCGGGACCTAAGCCACGCAAGGATCGGCTCGCGGCCCGTTCGCAGGTTGTTCCGCAACGCCGTGCAGGCCGCGCGCAGGTCGCCCTTGCGCAGGGCGGTCATGATCTCCTTGTGATTCGCCGTCGCGACCGCGACGTTGCGGCTCTCCCGCATGAGCGCGATCTCGTAACGGCGGGTGCGCTGGATGATCTGCCGGATCAGGTCGACTAGCACCTTGTTCGGGCACTCGGCGATCAGCTCCAGGTGGAAGTCATCATCGAGATCGATGATCGTGTCGGCGTCCCGTGCCTTTGCGATCACGTCGTTGATCCCCTGCAGCCGCTGCATGCGCCCCGGAGAGGGGAGGCCGGTCAGGCGTAGTGCTTCGGGGTCCAGAATCGGTCGGATGTCGTAGAGCTGCTCGAACTCGTCGATGGCGAGCGGCCGCACGAAGTAGCCGATGCGCGGCACGCTGCGCAGCGCCCCCTCCTGTGCCAGGCGCGCGAGGGCTTCACGCAGTGGCGTGCGGCTCACGCCGAGCTGCTGCGAGAGGTGCACTTCGTTGATTCGCTGACCGGCCGCGAGCTGGCCATCGACGATTAGATGGCGCAGGCGCGTCGCGACCGTATCGCTGAGATTGTCTCGGACGATGGACAGGGTCGGTGCCGATTGCATACTGTATACAGTATGCGGTCTGCTTAGCGACGTCAAGGATTGCGCAGCAGCTGGGCGTGAGGAACATTTTTGAAGGCGGCGTGCAGCGCGCGGGTGCAGCGCAGCGTTCCGACGGCGACGACGCCGGCACCGGTGTCCCGCAATTCGCTCTTAGGCGCGGGCGCGCGCGTCTGCTTCGGCGCCGGTCGCGGCGGGTGAAATTACTCCTTCTGAACGTGCAACCGCACGGACTTTACGGTTGAGCTCACGAGCTCGAGTGCGAATCTTGGTTTGGTCAAATCCTTCTTGACCAGCACGTCCTCTTCGTCGTCCATCTCGATATCGTACCGGCTCGTATCGAGTTGATCTTCGAACGTATTCTTGATGACGCGAGCAACGTGGTCTTCGCTCGTGCCGTCGTCGATCACGACTCTGACGTCCTGAGTCGCGCCGCCCTTCGGCGTCACGCGGAACAGGATTTCGCCGTCCGAGTTTGCGCCTTCGCTGACCTCGATGCGCCACGCGTTGGAGTAGCTCAGCTTGTCGCTCGACGGTGCCACGGCGGCCTCCGCCGGAGTCGGCGGGGTTGTTCCGCAGGCGAGCAGATTCAAACCGACCGCGGCAAGGCCGAGCAGGAGGGGACGCACGGTCACAGGAGATCTCCGGGAGGGGACTTGGGGGCCCAGGTTAGGCACGCGCACTCAGCGTTCGACAACCGTTCGCGGAGCAGATCCTTCCTTCGCGTGATAGGAGCGGAGCCCGGCGAACTCCTCGCCAGTCGTCTATCGTTCCTTTTGAGTGTCTTCGGGCTTGCGGAGCTTTGATCGTGAGCGACCTTCGCGCTCCGCATCGAGCATCTCGTCAGCTTCCTCCTCGCTGTGCGGCGCGGCCTCCCGGGCCAGCTCCTCCGTGTCGTTTTCCGCGACGAACTGCTCGACGTCTTTGCGGTAGCGCCGCGCCGACTCGTAGTCGCCCTCTCCTTGAATCTTTGGATCGCGATTCTTTTCCGACATGATGTAGCCTCCTGGGTCGCTAATCGAGAGCCGCCTGCCAGCCTCAGCCGCACATTGCCCCCGACGCTCGGTCTCGCGTCATCAGCCGTACACGCATGGTGCCGTAGGAGAAAAGAGGTAAGCGGGCACGATATGGTCAGCAAGCGCGTCAATATGCCGCGTAATGCTGATCCCGGGCTAGTGATGGAGGTCGAGCCAGTGCATGGGCGTTTGCGAGGGCCGTGCCGCTGGCTCGGTAGCGTCGCCAACGACGGCGGGTGCCTCTCGCTGGGTTATCCGTGGCCGCGCCGCCATTGACCGCCACCCTCCGAAGCGTAGAAGCTTGCGAGAAAACAAGACCTAGCCTTCTGAGCGCGGCGGCCATCCGCCTAAGGCGCACAACAACGACAACAGCTGCGGGGCCGGTTTCCACCTGAACCATTCGCGTGGCGTCACGCGGTGACGCTTGGCCGGCGGCGCATCAAGGGGAGCGACATGGCGACGGGGATACTGTGATAACCACGTGACCTTGAACACTAGCCCCGGGCTGCCTTCGTCAGCGCTCTCCCTCCAGGCGAATGACAACGCGCTGCGCGATCCCTGCCGAGACCCTGAGGACGGCCGCTGAGGATTACTCCGGCACGAGGATCCCGAGCTCGGCCACCCAGGAGCCGGTGGCGACAACGGGGAATTCCTGGATCCCCAGTACGATCGCCCCGCTCGACGGCGAACGCAGGACTTCGACCTCGTCCCCATAGACGTCCACGATTCGCGCGAGAGGCGTGCCTTCCGCCACCGGATCGCCCGGCTTCACCAACGGATAGAAAAACCCGCCGCGGGATGGTGTGATGATGCGGTACTGTTCGACGACGTTGACGCGCTCGGGTCGCAGCGGTTCTCCGTCGACGATGTCGACGCCACGCAGGAAGCTGAGCGCGAACTCCGCCTGGCGCGCGTCCTGCTGGCGTTCCATCACGCCACCCCCTCCGACTTCGAGGAGAAACGCCGGGATGCCCAGGGCCGGCACGTTGATCGTGATGTCCGACTCGAACACCTTTTCCCGGTCGCGCCACAGCGTGGGTACGCCGAACATCCGAGCGAGAGATTCCATCCTCTCGATCGGCACCGTGCCCGTGATAGTGAAGATCACGAACGGGTGTTGAACGAAGCGGTCGCCGCCGGTGTGGAGATCGACGACGAAGTCAGCGTGCTCCTTCCACAAGGACATGTACTTCTCCGCGATCCGCTCGGTGGCGAAACGCGGCTGCCCCGGGAAGGCTTCGCCGAAGTCCATCAGGTCATCGGGGGACGGGTTGACGCGGCGCATCGCCTGGAAGGCGGGAGGATTGGCGACGGGTATGAGGATGACCAGGCCGCTCATGGTCGCAGGATCGAGTGCTTTCGCCACGCGCTGAAGCGCCAGTGCACCTCCGAACTCGTCGCCGTGCCCGCAGGAGATGAGCCACGCCACGGGCCCGCGCCGCTTGCCGGCGATGACGATCACCGGTGCCTCGACGTCCGATCCGTCGGCATACTCGATGAGCGGAAGCCTTCCCCGCGTTACCTCGCCCGGCCGAACCTCGGCCGTGCCCACGCGCTCCGGCCATGTGGCGCCTCGCGCGTAGTCCGCCGCCGAGAACGCGAGGAGCCAGCACACAGAGGCGGAGATGGCGAGTTTGCGATCGGACACGGTGTGTGGATTCCTGCCGAGCATGTTTCCTCCTGGCCGGTTTGCGGGCCCCGCCCCCGGGACGAGCCGCCCGAAGCTAATTCTTTACGTCGGCAGTGCCATTCTCTCGCTTCGGGGGAGTGGCGTGAAACAGTCTGCCTGTCGATTTCGACAAACGCGTCAAGTCGGGCGACCCATTGGACGTCCTGATCAGCGGATCGTCTCCTGTCGATCGATGGATCAAAGAGGGCAAACTAGTCGTGACGACCCGCACCGACGTTGCGTGTTCGGGTCTAGGCATAGAAGTGCGTGCAGGCGCGCGCAAGCCCGACATTGGTTCTTAGCAACTCTGTCAGGTGCTCGGCTTCCCGGTTCGGTATGTCTTCGGTCGGTCGGGGCAGTCGGTCTTAAAAGACCTGCCTCAGTCGGACCTTTTTTCGCCACCCATCCTTGCCTGAAGATCTTCCAGTTTAGCCGCAAGCTCCTCCTCGGAGTAAAGCCAGTGCGGATCCGAGCGAGGCCCCCGAATGTTGTATCCAAGAACCTTGCTCGAATCGTCCGGGTAAGTCTCTATCAGCGCCTCAACGCTGAAAGGCCCTGCGACTCGCACTGTCTTGCGCTGTTTCATGAGCGCTGCAGGAGAGCAGCGACCCCGCGTACCGGGGTCGCTGGCGTGATTTCACGCCGCCGCGGCCAGCATCCAGCCTTTCGGCATGACGACCGCATCGATGGCGTGGATGACGCCGTTCGATGCAGAAATATCCGCCTGCACAACCTTCGCGCCGTTCACGGTGACTTTATCCCCGTCCCGTGCTGCCAGCAGCGGCGTGCCCTCGAGCGTCTTGATGTCGCCCGCTTTCACGTCGTTCGCAGCAACCGTGCCGGAGACAACGTGGTAGGTGAGGATGGCCTTCAACTTCTTGGTGTCCTTCAGGAGCGCATTGAGCGCACCCGGCGCGAGATGCTTGAACGCTTCATCCGTCGGGGCGAATACGGTATAGGGACCCGCGCCGCGCAACGTCTCGGTGAGCGCAGCTGCCTTTAGTGCATTTAGCAGGGTCGTGAATTTGCCGGCATCCGTTGCCGTGTCGATGATGGTCTTCATGATGTATGTCCTTAACCTGTCTTTAATGTGTGTCTGTATGTTTGCCTAAGCAGTGTGCGCGGCATTGGTCCCGCGTGCCGGTTTCGCGCTAAATATAAATAAACATCCAATGAGGGCTCGCAATACACGCCAGATCCGTTCGATTGCTCTAGCGCACGGTCGACGACCTTGACAAAGCCCGATAGAAGGAGACCGATGCCGCGATCACGCCGCCCCCGCGCAATACCGGTCATCCGATGGATCGAGTCCTGCTGCTGCGCCCATCCCGTAGAAGTCGAAAGGCATATTGCCGAGTTCGAGCAAGTTGTAAGTCGGCAGCGGCATGTCATCGAAACGAAGCACGTTGCCGACAGGGATCGGCTCCGTGTGGAGCTGATGAACTAACCCGTCCGGGACGCAGCTCTAGCCGGGGCGCTTAAGCTGCGACCGAAATCCTAAGGGTAAACATCGCTCCCTTATTGACTCCGGCGCTCGCTGCCGAGAGTGACGCTCCCTGCAGCTTGGCAAGCCGGCTGGCGATCGCGAGCCCAAGCCCGAGCCCACCGATGCGTCGA
>Ga0209971_1000425_pt1 | contig 11291 bp, 9 predicted proteins | sample InoplaM3SAM_FD_187588 | JGI IMG/M metagenome (GOLD analysis project Ga0209971, IMG submission 187588) | Arabidopsis thaliana rhizosphere microbial communities from the Joint Genome Institute, USA, that affect carbon cycling - Inoculated... | ecosystem: Host-associated > Plants > Roots >... | reverse complement strand
GACCCGCCGGAAGCCACGGCGCCGGGCCTCCTCCCCCACGACGCGCGCGATGTGCAGCCAGGGGATCGGCGTCCCCGCCTGGACGTGGTTCCACGCGACGTGCGCCGAGTTGTCGGGGCAGATCGCGAAGTCGGCGCCGGCGGCGGCGAGCAGCCCCGCGGACTCCAGCATGACGCGCGCGACGCCCGCGGAGTCGCCGGCATCGAACGCCGGCATCCATCGCGCCATCGGGATCGAGTCCATCGTGATGCGGGGGTGATCGTTCTTGCCGACGACCGTCAGGGCTTCGCGGCAGATGGTCTGGTAGCAGAGCGCGGCGCCTTCGGCGCTGCAGGCGACGATCCCGATGTGCTTCATGGCTCGAGCCTACACGCCGCCTGATCCGAACGAATCTGGCGAACGCGGCGGCCTGACAGAATGATCCCGAGGGAGGGATCGTGCCGGAGATCGCATCCGCGGCGCCCCCGGTCCTCGAGGTGCGCAACTTGACGAAGGTCTACCCCATGGGGGAGGTCGAGGTCCACGCCTTGCGCGGCGTCAGCCTGACCATCGCCGAGGGCGAGTTCGTCGTCCTGCTCGGCCCTTCCGGAAGCGGCAAGTCCACCCTTTTGAACATCCTCGGAGGCCTCGACGTCCCCACCAGCGGGGAGACGCTCTACCGCGGCGAGAGCCTCTCGAACGCCGACGAGCGGCAGCTCACCACTTACCGCCGGCACAGGGTCGGATTCGTGTTCCAGTTCTACAACCTCATCCCGAGCCTGACGGCGCGCGAGAACGTCGAGCTCGCGACCGAGATCGTCGAAGACCCCCTGCCGGCCACCGACGCTCTTGCGCTCGTGGGCCTCGCCGCGCGCGTCGACCACTTTCCCTCGCAGCTCTCGGGCGGCGAGCAGCAGCGCGTGGCCATCGCGCGCGCGATCGCGAAGCGGCCGGACCTGCTGCTGTGCGACGAGCCGACCGGCGCCCTGGACCTCGCGACCGGCGTCGTCGTGCTGGAAGCGATCGCCCGCGTCAACGAGGACCTCGGAACCTCGGTCGCGGTGATCACGCACAACTCCGGCATCGGCGACATCGCGGACCGCGTCCTTTCCATGTCCGACGGTCGGATCGTGGGGGACGTCCGAAACGAGCGCCGTCTCTCCCCCTCCGAGATCCACTGGTAGCGATGCGCGCGCTGACCCGCAAACTGCTGCGAGACCTCCGGCACCTGCGGGGACAGGGGATCGCCATTGCGCTCGTCATCGCCGCAGGTGTCGCGATCTTCGTGCTGATGGACAGCACGATCGCATCGCTCGATCTCACCCAGCGCTCCTACTACGAGCGCTACCGCTTCGCCGACGTCTTCGCGTCCGCCAAACGCGCGCCGCTTTCGCTCGCCCCGGAGATCGCGGCGATTCCGGGCGTCGCGCAGACCGAGGTCCGAGTCGTGGCGGATGTCATCCTCGACGTGCCCGGAATGGCCGAGCCGGCGGTCGGCCGCCTCGTGGGAGTTCCGGTCCCCCGGCGCCCCATCCTCTGCGACCTTTTCCTCCGCGCGGGCCGCTGGATCGAGCCGGGCCGCCCCGACGAGGTCCTGGTCTCCGAGACGTTCGCGAAGGCGCACGGTATGGGTCCGGGATCGGTCCTCCCGGCGATCCTGCACGGGAAGCGGCGCAACCTGCGGGTCGTCGGGCTCGCGCTGTCGCCCGAGTACGTCTACAACATCCGTCCCGGCGAGCTGATGGCGGACGACCGTCGTTTCGGCGTGCTGTGGATGGAGCGGCGCGCGCTTGCGGCGGCGTTCGACATGGAAGGCGGCTTCAACGACGTCGTGCTGCGTCTCGCGCGCGGTGCCTCGGAGCCGGAGGTCATCGCCCGTCTCGACCGCCTGCTCGAGCGCTACGGCGGGCGAGGCGCCATACCCCGATCTCTCCAGACCTCGCACTGGTACCTCGAGACCGAGATGGACCAGCTCCGGGCATTCGCGCGCATCATCCCCGTGGTCTTCCTCGGGGTCGCCGCCTTCCTGTTGAACGTCGTGCTCTCGCGCATCGTCGCGCTCGAGCGCGGACAGATCGCCGCTTTGAAGGCGCTCGGCTACTCCAACGCGGAGGTCGCGACTCACTACCTCTTGCTCGCGCTTCTCGTCGCCGCGCTGGGGGGCGCACTGGGCGTCGCGGTGGGAGCGTGGCTCGGGGCGGGGATGACGCGGATCTACACCGACTTCTACCACTTCCCGATTCTCCGGTACCGCCTGGACGTGGGGGTCGCCGTCGAGGGGATCGTGATCGGTCTCGCCGCAGCCGGAGTGGGCGCGCTCGCTGCCGTGCGCGGCGCCGCCCGGCTGCCGCCAGCCGAGGCGCTGCGTCCGGAGCCGCCGGCGCGCTACCGGGAGAGCCTCCTCGAGCGCTCCGGGGTCAAGCGCCTGATGTCGCAGCCGGCGCGCATGGTCGTGCGCAGCCTGAGCCGCCGTCCGGGGCGCGCGATGCTGTCCATTCTCGGGATCTCTCTCGGCGCCGCCATGATGGTGATCGGTACCTTCAACCTCGACGCGATCGACGTCATCATGGACGTGCAGTTCCGCCTCGCGCAGCGGTACGACGCGTCGGTCACCTTCATCGAACCGACCTCGGCCCGCGCACTCCACGAGGTCGAGCGACTCCCGGGCGTGACCGAGGTCGAGGGCTTCCGGTCGGTTCCGGTGCGACTACGTTTCGGCCATCGCTCGCGGCAGGCGGCGATCCTGGGACTGCCGGCCGTTCCCCGGCTGAACCGCATCCTCGACTCCGAGAAGCGGTCGGTGACGCTCCCGCCGCAGGGCCTCGTGATGAGCCGCACTCTCGCCGATACCCTCGGCGTCGAACGCGGTCAGACGCTCGTCGTCGAGGTGCTCGAAGGTACGCGCCCGGTGAGGTTCCTTCCGGTTGCCGACGTCGTGGACGAGTTCGTGGGCACGAGCGTCTACTCGGACATCGGCGCCCTGCACCGTTTGATGCAGGAGGGGGACACTCTGTCCGGCGCCTTCCTCGTGGTGGAGCGAACGGCCGAGGACGCGCTCTACCGCCGTCTCAAGGTCAGTCCCCGCGCCGCGGGCGTGCTCCTGAAGCGCGCCGCTCTCGAGAGCTTCCAGAAGACCATCGCGAAGAACATGGCGATGATCCACACCATCAATATGCTCTTCGCCGCGGTGATTTCCTTCGGCGTCGTCTACAACAACGCCCGCATCTCGCTTTCCGAGCGCAGCCGTGAGCTGGCGACGCTTCGGGTGATCGGCTTCCGGCGCAGCGAGATCTCCTACATCCTCCTGGGTGAGCTCGGCCTCCTGACCGCGATCGCCATACCGGTCGGCCTCCTGCTCGGCTACCTCATGGCGGCGATCATCATCTCGGCGCTCCAGACGGAGCTGTACCGGATTCCTCTCGAAATCTCGCCCCGGACCTTCGCGCGCGCCGGAGTCACCACGTTCGTCGCCGCGGCGATCTCGGCCGCCGCCGTTCGGCGTCGCCTCGATCGTCTGGATCTCGTGGCCGTGCTCAAGACGAGGGAGTAGGACGTTGAAGCCGATCACCGTTCGCCGCTGGGCACTGTGGGGCGGAATCGCGGCCGTCGCCCTGATCGCGTTGGCGCTCGCGCTGCGGCCGGCGCCCGTGGAGGTGGACGTGGCTTCCGTCTCTCGCGGCCGGCTCGCCGTGACGCTCGACGAGGAGGGTGAGACGCGGGTCCGCGAGCGCTACATCGTCTCCGCGCCGGTCGCGGGTCGGCTCAAGCGCATCGAGCTCGAGCCCGGCGACCCGGTGCGGGCCCGGACCACGGTTCTGGCGACCTTTGTCCCGGGCGACCCGGCGCTCCTCGACCGGCGCGCGCGCGGCGAGGTCGAAGCCCGCGTCGGCGCGGCGCGGGCGGGCGAGCAGCGGGCCCGGGCGGAGAGTGATCGCGCGCGGGCGCAGCTCGACCTCTCGCGCTCGGAGCACACCCGCATCCGACGCCTGGCGGAGAGCGGGGTCTCCTCCCAGGAGGATCTCGACCGGGCGAAGCAGAACCTGGAGAGCGCGCAGAGCACGCTCTCGGCAGCCGAGCGCGCGGCAGCCGGCGCCCTGCAGGAGCTGCGCGCCGCGCAGGCGCGCGCGCTGGAGGTTCAGTCGGCGCAGAGCCGGGCCCCGTCGGAGAACCTGACCCTGCGCTCGCCGATCGACGGCGTCGTGCTGCGGCGACTGCGCGAGAGCGAAGCGGTCGTGCCGGCCGGCGAGTCGCTGCTGGAGGTGGGAGATCCCGCGAATCTGGAAATCGTCGCCGACTACCTCTCGGCGGACGCCGTCCGGATGAAACCCGGGATGCCGGTCGAGATCGAGCGGTGGGGCGGGGAGCGTCCGCTCTCCGGCAGCGTGCGGCGGGTGGAGCCCGGCGGTTTCCTGAAGATCTCGGCGCTCGGCGTGGAGGAGCAGCGCGTCAACGTGATCATCGACTTCGAGGATCCGCGCGCGGCGTGGGCGGCGCTGGGCGACGGCTACCGGGTCGAAGTGCGGGTCGTGACGTGGCAGGGAGACGGCGTGGTCAAGGTGCCCGGGAGCGCGCTCTTCCGCCAGGGGAACGGCTGGGCCGTCTTCCGCGTCGCTGACCGCCGAGCGGAGATCAAGACCGTCGATGTCGGCCACCGCGGCGAGCTCGAGGCCGAGATCCGCTCGGGCCTCTCCCCCGGCGATACCGTTATCGTGCATCCGCCGGAGGACCTGAAGCCCGGCGCGAAGGTGAAGGTGCGTTAGGCGGGGTCAGGTCTCCACTTGCCACATTGGGGGTCAGGTCTCCACTTGCCACATCGAGGGTCAGGTGCCACAGGCTCGCCCCCGTCCGATCTCCTAACTCGCCCGCGCCAGCACGGAGACTTCTTTCTTCAGCCGACTACCCAGCCTGTCCTTTTCGACTTCCAGGTCGTATCGAGACTGCAGGTTCAGCCAGAACCTATCGGACGTGCTGAAAAAGCGTGCAAGACGCAGGGCCGTATCCGCCGTGATCGCACGCTTCCGATGAACGATCTCGTTGATGCGCCGCGGAGGGACGCTGATCTCGCGGGAAAGCCGATACTGAGACAGCCCCAGGGGATCCAGAAACTCCTCCAGGAGCACTTCTCCGGGATGAACGGGCGCCAGTTTCTTTCCAGCCATTGGTCCTCCTCAGTCAAACGTTAAGGCTCAGGCGGCCGACACCCCGTCATCCGACCGAGCGCAGCCAACGTGCCGTTTCGGGTTATTTCCCGAAGTCGAGGTACCACGTCGCGCCGACGGTGTAGACCACAGCGTCGTGCGCGTCGCGGCCCCAGACAGCGCTCGCCACCGACGCGAATACATCGGCGGGGCCGACGTCGTACGAAAGGCCTCCGCCGACCTGCCAGTACTTCACGCGCCCCAGCCGGTCCCGCTGCGCGAAGAGGCGCGGCGTCGTGTACTCGCCCGGAATCCCAAACGGCTTTCCCGAGAGGGAACCGAACCTCAGGCCGTCGTGGGTGTTCTGCCAGTTCGCTCCCACGCGCGCGTAGAGCCGCCGCGTCGGCGCGTAGCCGATATCGAAGACGAGATTGCTCCGATCGATCTCCACTCCGACCACGGTCTCCGGCATCGAATACGTGTAAATCGCCTGAACGCTCGCCCGGGACAGAACGCCCGGCAGCCGCGCGCCGGCGCTCGCGCCCACCTGGAACTCCTGGAGATTCCGTCCGATCACGGCTTCACCCTCGGACCGGTAGTGGTGGCTCGGATAGATGTACCTCACGTGCGGCGTGAGGGCGAGGCTGTCGGTGCCCAGGCGATACCGGGCCATGAGCACGAAGTCCTGCCATCCGGAGTGCCAGCAGCGGCACGCGTCCACCGGCAGATTCGACGCCGGCGGGAGCGGGCCCGTGTACCTCGCCCACACGTAGGGAATCCCGATCGTCGCGGAAAGACGGTCCGTGACGCCGTACTCCAGCTCGAGGAGCGCGCTCTGCGAGACGCTCGGGCCGGCCTCGAGCAGAAAGCCGTCGGTCAGATAGTGACCCGTGTTGTCGACGTACTGCCAGGCCAGGGTGACGGCGCCGACGCCCTGCGGGAGAGTGAACGCCTGCGCGTGCAGAGGCGACGGGGTCTCAACAAGCGCCGCGGCGATCGCGGCCACGCCCAGGAGCCAGTTCTGCCTGTTCACTCGGTCGACGGCTCTCTCGATCGCCGCCAGTATCCCGAGTCTAGCAGCGACGGCCGTCACGGGATCCCGACGCGGCGGACGAGTACCGCAAAGCGCGGGTCGTCCCGGACCCGATCCCACGCCCGGTCGGACTTCAGAAACACGAGCCCGGCCGACCGCTCCGCGAACGCCGCGACGAGGTTCGTGAACACACTCTCTCGTTCCCCCGCCTGCGCCTGCAGGCGCGCGATGTCGAGCGGGGAAACATAACGCTCCCGCGCGAGAGCTTCGAGATCGTCGAGGCGGCTCCGCGCGACGGCGAGTTCGACTTCCTCCAGGTCTTTCGCGGTCTTCGCCTCCGCGAGCGCCTTCGCGCCCTCCTCCTCGTCCGAGAGGTCGTAGGCCCTTCGAAGAGCGGCGATCGCTTCCGGGACGTCGCCTCGCCGGCGCAGCACGTCGGCCAATCCATAGTGCGGGTCGGGATTGGAAGGATCGGTTTTCGCGATGGACCGATATTCCGTGATCGCTTCGTCGATCCTTCCCGCGTGGGCGAGGAAACTCGCCCTCATCAGCCGCGTGTCGAGGCTTCCCGGATCGATCCGCAGAGCCCTTTCCGTCAGCGCGACGGCGTCCTCGTTCTGACCGCGCGCCCAGTAGTACAGCCCGATCGGACGGAATCCCTCCGAGCGAAGAACCCGCGCGTCGATTCCGAGCTCCCGGTATTCCGACTCACAGAACCTCCAGTCCCAGTCGAAGTAGAAACGGCGGTGAGCGATCGCGGCTCGCGCGAGGACATTGCCGGGTTCGAGGGCGAGAATCTTCGCGACCTCCGCCGCCTCCCGCGGCCAGACTTCGGATGGGCGGGCCCAACCGTTGATCGCCATCGAAGAGTACGCGCCCGAGATACCGAGGCGCGCCTCCACGAACTTCGGGTCCGCCTCCGCGGCCTCTTCATAGAGCCGCTTCGCTTCCAGGTTGGCTTCTTCGGTGGTTTTCTGGAAGAAGTGGCGCGCCTTGAGCATGAGCTCGTACGCCGCGGAGTTCTCGGTGCCGTGGAGGCTCAGGGCGCGCCTCTCTTCCTCCGGCAGTCTCAGCCGGAGTCCGTCGGCGACGGCCAGAGCGATGGAGTCCTGTACGCGGAGAAGGTCCGAGAGCGGCCGATCGTACTTTTCTCCCCACAGCCGCGCGCCGCTCGCCGTGTCGATGAGCTCCGCGGAGACCGAGACGTCGTTTCCGCGCCGCGAGACGGACCCCGCCAGGACGGCGCCCACACCGAGCTTCCGCCCCGTCTCCAGCGGAGACGCGGCATCCCGCGAGCGGAAGACCGTCCCTCGCGCCATCACCTTGAGCGACCGCACCCGGGTCATCTGATCGATGAGGTTCTCGGCGAGCCCGTCGGAGAGGTACTCGGCCTCCGGATCCCGGCTCGCGTTCTCGAACCGGAGCACGGCCAGCGACTCGATCGCGCCGGCGGCGCTCGACGATTCCCGCCGGAGCCGACCGATCCCGATTCCCGCCGCCAGCAGCACGGCGACGACCGCGGCGGCCGCCGCGATCCGCCGGAGAGCCCGGGAGCGCGCCGCGGGGTGCGGCAGAGAGAGAGCCGTGATGGGGGCTCCCTCCAGGATCGCCTTCAGATTGAACGAGAGGTCGCGCGCCGACTGGAATCTCTGGTCGGGCTCCTTCTTCAGGCAGTGCAGGATCACGCGGACGACGTCGGCCGGCAGCTCCCGTGTCAGCTTCCGCGGATCCGGCGGCTCGTCTCGCAGGATCGAGGACATCGTTTCCGCGCCGGTCCTCCCGGAGAACGTCCGCTCTCCGGTCGTCATCTCGTAGAGCACGCAACCGAAAGAAAAGATGTCGGAGCGCGCGTCGGCGGCGTGGCCGGTCACCTGCTCCGGAGACATGTAGCCGACGGTCCCCATGACGGTGCCGGGCATCGTCGGCTGCGTGACGGTCGGCGCAGCCGTCTGCTCCGGCGGGGAGAGTGCCTTCTCACGCCGCGCCAGGCCGAAGTCGAGAATCTTGATCCGCCCGTCGGAGGTCAGGAAGATGTTCTCGGGCTTCAGGTCCCGGTGAACGATCCCGCGGGAGTGCGCCGCGGCCAGGCCGTCGGCCACGGCCGCCGCGAGCTCGACGGCCTCCCGCCACGGAAGCGCCCCTCCCGCCAGTCGGCCCCGGAGCGTCTCGCCGTCCAGGAGCTCCATCACCGCGAACGTGACGCCGCCGTCCGTTCCGAAGTCGTGGATGGCCAGGATGTTCGGATGCGAGATCGCGGCGACGGCCTTGGCCTCGCGCTCGAATCGAGAAAGCGCCACCGGATCGCCGGCGAGGTTCTCCGGCAGGACCTTGATCGCCACGTCGCGGTCGAGGCGCGCGTCCCGCGCCCGGTAGACCTCCCCCATCCCGCCCGCTCCCAGCGCCGCGAGCACTTCGTACGGACCCAGGCGCGTCCCGGCGGAAAGGCTCATTGCGTCGAGCCGTCCTCGATTGCGGTCTCGGTGGTGCCCGCTCGACGGTAGACCCGGACGACCATCGAAGCGGGCCCGATCTGGATCACGTCTTTGTCTTTGAGCCGCGTGGCGTCCCGGATCTTCCGGCCCTGCAGCTTCGTTCCGTTCTTGCTCCCGAGGTCCTCGAGCGTGGCGCCGTCGGCGCCGACGACGATCCGGGCGTGGCGCCGCGAGACCGCGGAGTCGTCGACCCAGATAACCGCTTCCGGCTCCCGGCCGATCACGTTCTCGCCGTCGCGCAGATGGATCTCGCGGCCGTCCCACAGGATGCGGCATGAAGTCCGGTCGAAGGGCGACGGCGCGGACTGCTCTCGCGCGGGGTTTACGTCGGCGCGGAACGCATATCCGAAGCGGTGGACCGTCCGGATGATCCGGGGCTTCCGGGCGTCGTCTCCCAGAATCGCGCGCAGCTCCGCGACGAGGTTGGCGACGCTCGCATCCGAGACGAACGTCCCCGGCCAGATGCGCTCGTGGATCTCCTCCTTCGAGACGGCATTTGGACGACGGGAGATCAGAAGGTCGAGAAGCGTGAACGCCTTGAGCGGCAGGAGCGACGCACGCCCGTCGCGGAAGACCTCGTGAGTCCCCGGGTCGAAGACGCAGTCCCCGAAAGCGACCCTCATCGACGGCTCAGAGTAACCGTGAAGATCGACTCCTCAGAGAAACCGGGAAGAACCTTCAGGAAACCGTGACGATTTCCTTTTCTGTCGACTCCATCTTATCGGCGTCCTGGTGTCGTTCTCACCGGGGGAAAGGATCCGTCCATGACCAGACTGCTCTCTCGCCCGATTGCCCCGCGGAGTTTGCTCGCGTTACTTGCCGCGATCCTGCTGTTCGCCGGTTCGAAGGCCCTGGCGCAATGCCCCACCACCGAGCTCGTCTCCGGCCTCCGGATGCCGCTCGGCATCGCCCGTTCCGATCAGGGCAACCTGATCGTCGGCGAGACCGGCACCTCCGAGCCGAACACCGGCCGCATTTCGATCGTCGATCCGGACGGCGGCCGCCGGACCCTTCTCGACGGGCTGCCGTCCGGCATCAACGACGTCGGCGAGCCGTCCGGGCCTGCCGGCGTCTTCCTGCGCGGGCGGACCCTCTACGTCGTCCTCGGCGTGGGCGACTCGGTTCTCCCCGGGCCGGTGTCGAACCCCGACGTGTCCTCGCCCATCTTCAGCTCGGTTCTGGCGATCCACTTCAGCGCCTTCGTCGAGAAGACCACCGAGGGATGGACGCTCTCGCCGGACGACTATGAGGCGCTGGCCGACGGAGAAGCTTTGACACTGTGGAACGGTGCGGGAGAACGGATCACGGTCGCGTTGGTGGCGGATTTCCCGGACCTGACGGTCGACCCGACCTCGCCCAACGGACTCCGCCAGTCGAATCCCTTCGACCTCGTCGTCCTCGGCAGCAAGGTCTACGTCACGGATGGAGCGCGGAATCTCGTGTGGCAGGCGGATATCGACTCGGGCGCGTTCTCGCCGCTCGCCGCTTTCCCGACGATCGCCAACCCGCTGCCGTTCGGCCCGCCCGTCGTCGAGGCCGTTCCGACCGGAATCGCGCGCTCGGATGGCCGGCTCCTGGTGACACTCTTCCGGGGGTTCCCGTTCCCCGCGGGCACGTCGGTCGTGGTGGAGATCGATCCGCGGACGGGGAGTCAGAACACGTACATCGACGAGCTCACGTCGGCGATCGACGTGCTCCCGACGAATCACTCCGGCGACCTGGTGCTCGAATTCAGCACCGACTTCCTCGCCCCCGAGCCCGGTCGCCTGCAACTGTTCGAGACGCCCGACGACGATCCTCCGACGCTCGTCGCCGACTGCCTCTTCGCGCCGACCTCCATGGCGCTCGACGAAGCGGCCGGCTTGCTCTACGTGACCGAGCTCGCCGGTGGACGGATCGTGACGATCGAGCTCGATCCGTAGCGTTCAGAGAAACCGGGAAGAACCTCGAGAAAACCGTGACGACTTCGCTTTCCGTGAACTTCATTTTGTCGGCGTCCCGCTCGCGGGGCGCCTCGCGCGCCCCGCCTCCGAGCGGCAAGGAGGCTCGATGGACGCGCTCCTCTCCACGCCGCAGGCAAGACGCGTCGCTCTCACGGCGCTCGTTCTCGCCATCGCCTCGCTGGCCGAAGCCGGGGCCCCGGTGGAATCGATCGAACAGTTCGGTTACGTCGACCCATCGATCGCGACGGTCGTTTCACGGGCCCGGAACGCCGCGCTCCGGAAGCTCGGCGTCCCGAAGTGCCAACAGCTCTTCTCGGAGTTCACGGATCTCTCGGGCGTCCCGCTCGATCAGGTCCTCGCGGCCGCCGGCGAGACCGCGGAAAGCCGTCTCGCGCGAATGGCCTTCCTCGACGGTACCCGCGTGCCGCCCTGCGGCCGGCGCGACGTCTACGCCTTCACGAAGCCGGGCAGCCTATCGATCCAGCTTTGCCGCAACTTCCGCAAACTGGCGGGGCAGAACGCCGCCTCCGCCGCGAACCTGCTGATCCACGAGATGCTGCACTCCCTCGGCACGGGCGAGGCGCCCCACACGGGCGTGATGAACGGCTACGAGATCACGGCTCGAGTCGAATCGCGGTGCGGGCAGTGAGCCCCCGGGGTCAGGTCTCCACCTGCCACATAGGGGGTCAGGTCGCCACAAGCTGAT
>Ga0209971_1000424_pt1 | contig 11322 bp, 9 predicted proteins | sample InoplaM3SAM_FD_187588 | JGI IMG/M metagenome (GOLD analysis project Ga0209971, IMG submission 187588) | Arabidopsis thaliana rhizosphere microbial communities from the Joint Genome Institute, USA, that affect carbon cycling - Inoculated... | ecosystem: Host-associated > Plants > Roots >... | reverse complement strand
CGCGACGTCATCGCCCGCCTGACGGAAGGAGCCCCCTCGTGAATCTGCTCGAACTCCAACGCGCCCTCCGCCACCTCCGCTGCTCCGGCATGGCCACCAGCCTCGAGCCGCGCCTGCTCGAAGCCCAGACCGAGCGCCTGGCGCCGCTCGACTTCCTCGCCCGCCTCGTCGGCGATGAGCTCCTCCGCCGCCAGGATCGCCTCCTCGACCGGCGGATCAAGCAGGCCGGCTTCCGCGATGCCGGCAAGACCCTCGATACGTTTGATTTCGACTTCAACAAGAAGATGAATCGCCGGCTCGTCTTCGAACTCGCGTCCGGCCGCTTCGTCACGCAGCATGAAGACGCCCTCTTCCTCGGGCCACCCGGCAGCGGCAAGAGCCACATCGCCCAGGCCCTGGGTCTCGCGCTCATTCAACAAGGGCATCGCGTCCTCTACCGCGAGGCGTATGTCCTGCTCGAAGAGCTGACCGACGCGCAGCTTGCGGGTGAGCGCAAGGCCGTCGTCGCCCACCTCACCGGCGTGCCGCTTCTCATCATCGATGACCTCGGGATGCGCAAGCTCCCGGCGACGGCGGCCGAGGATCTCTTGGAAATCATCATGCGGCGCTACGAGCGGGCCTCTACGCTCCTGACGTCCAATCGCCCGGTCGAGGACTGGGGGAAGCTGCTCGGCGATACCGCCGCGGTCACGGCCCTCCTCGATCGCCTGCTCCATCACGCGCACGTCCTCACCTGCGGGCCGCGAAGCCGGCGGACACGACACAAGGGCGAGTCGGAGACCTCATGACGGGGATCGCGAGGGCCGTAGAGACTCTCAGAGCGACGATGAGAAGGGGGGTCGCTACCTCGATATCCCCCCACATCGCGAATCCACTGTCCCCACCGACAACGATCGACTTGCCGAATCCGGCAACGCTGCGCTACAACCACTCCGACCTGAGCGTCTCCGCCTTTGGCCGGGTTTGGCCCGTCCACCTATGGCCGGCTTTCAGATGTCCACCGAGGCTTCACGGAGGGCGTCAGGTTCCTGCGGAAGTCCCCGGCCAATCAGCCTCCCACGGCCCGTGTGACTGGCTACTGATCCCCTTTTGGCTGTATAGTCCGTGCCGGGCAGCCTGAACGGGCCGCTTGCCCACCGCTCCGAAAAGAGAATAATCGCCAGCGGCGCCGCGAGATCTGCGGGGCCGTTCCAGAGAGAGGGACCGCCATGGGTGCGTCAGGCACTCCGATCGAACTCCGTTTTGAAGCACCAGGGCCAGGAACCTGGAAGCAAGACGCTGTGCACCTCCCGCGCCCGATGACGCGCTACTTCCAGGAGACGCATCCCCCCTCTTTCAAGACGGGCACTAACGACTTCGCCCGCTTCTACGGGATGCTCATCGACGGCCTCCAGATCGCCTACGTCAACGGCTTCGGCTACAACCAGATGCTGCCGGCTCCGGACGCCGAAGTCCCGGAGCGCTACCAGCGCGCTGAACAAGTCTTCGCGCAGAAGCTCTGGCGGGAGCAGCTTCGCGAGTGGGACGAGAATTGCAAGCCGTCCTCCATTGCCAGGCACCGGGAGCTGCAGGCGGTCAGTCCGGACGCTCTTTCCGACGCGGAGCTGGTCGACTACCTGACGCGCTGCCGCGACCACCATTCGGCCATGATCACCCAGCACATGCGCTTCACGGCCGGTGCCGTGCTCCCGACGGGAGACTTCCTCGCGCACGTTGGGGACTGGACGGGCCTGCCGCCGTCCGAGCTGCTGGGCTTGATGCGCGGTTCGGCAGTGGTGTCTGCGGGGGGCTCCGACCAGATGGAGCGCCTGAAGCGGGCGTTCGCCCAGGACCCCGCTGCGCGTGAGGTCCTAGCATCCGACGGCGATCCCGCACAGGTGCTCGCGGGCCTCCGTGGGCTCGGGGACGAAGCCGGCGCGGCGGTGTCCGGCTACCTCGACTTGGTCGGCAACCGCCTCATCGACGGCTTCGACATCGCCGAGCCCTCGGCGCTCGAAATGCCGGACGCGCTCCTCAGAGCCATCCGCATCGCCGTGTCCGGAGAAGCCAGGGGGTCCTCGGACGTCGACGCCCGCATTGCTGAAGTCCGCGCCCAGGTCCCCGCGGCGCACCAGGCCGAGTTCGACGAGCTGCTCGGCGAGGCCCGCCTCACCTACCGTCTCCGCGACGAGCGTGGCGTGTACAGTGACATCTGGGCGTCGGGCCTCATGCGGCGCGCCGCCCTTGCGGCGGGCCGGCGGGTCGCGAGCCGCGGCCGCATCGCCACTCCCCAGCAGATGCTGGACGCCAGCCTCGACGAGATGTGCGCGCTCGTCGCCGGCACCGGTGGCCCGTCTGCGGACGAGCTGGCCGAGCGCGCCGAATACCGCACGACCTACACCGCCAAAGACGTCCCGCCGTTGCTTGGCCCGCCCGAGCCGCCCCCCCTCGACCTCGCCACCCTGCCCCCATCGGCCGGTCGCCTCATGCGCGCGACCTTCATCGCCTTGGGCCACCTCTTCGGCAGCTCCGAGGCGCAGAACGAGGAGAGGGTTCTCTACGGGCTGGCGGCGAGCAAGGGCGTCTACGAAGGGCCCGCGCGCCGCGTCTCCGGCCCCTCCGAGTTCGGCCGGATCGGCAAGGGCGACGTGCTGGTCACCGAGTCGACGACCGAGGCCTTCAACATCCTGCTCCCGCTCCTCGGCGGGATCGTCACCGACAACGGCGGCCTCCTTTCGCATGCGGCGATCGTCTCGCGCGAGTACGGCATCCCCGGCGTCGTCGGGACCCGCGAGGCGACGGAACGCATCGCCGACGGCGTCCTGGTCCGCGTCGACGGGGACGCGGGCGAGGTCACGGTGCTCGGGTGAAAAAGGTCGTCCCCCTCGCGAAGGCGCGCGAGACATCGCTCTACGGGTCGAAGGCCGTGGGGCTCGGCGACGCCGCGCGCCAGGGCCTCCCGGTCCCGCCCGGCGTGGCCCTTTCGGGCGACTTGGTCGAGTCCGTTGCCTCGGGGGAGAGCAAGGCGATTGAACAGGTGGCGAAGGCGATCGCCGCCCTGCCGCCCCCGTTCGCCGTCCGGTCGTCAGCCGTCGACGAAGACGGCGCGGCGGCGAGCTTCGCCGGCCAGCACCTCAGCGTGCTCAACGTCCATTCGGCGGCTGATGTTCCCGGCGCCGTCCGCGAGGTCTGGTGGTCTGCGAACTCGGACTCGGCCATCACCTACCGCCAGCGTGTCGGCCTGTTCACCCGGCCGAGCGTCGGCGTCGTCGTCCAGACGCTCCTCAACCCCACCGTCGCCGGGGTCATGTTCACCGAACACCCGGTCACCGGCGCCGATGAGCGCCTGATCGAAGCGAGTTGGGGCCTCGGTGAAGCCGTGGTTGCCGGCCTCGTCGTCCCGGACCACTTCCGCCTCGACCGCTCCGGCCAAGTGCTGGAGCGCAAGGTCGGGCGCAAGCGCATCGCGATCCGCTCGCTCCCGAACGGGGGGACCTTCGAGCAGCACCTGCCACCCGCGCAGGTGAACCAGCTCTGCCTCGGCGACGCCGAGCTCGCGGCCTTGGGCGAGCTCGCCCTGCACTGCGAGAAGGTCTACGGCCCACGGCGTGACATCGAATGGGCGTTCCAGGATGGAGCGCTCTACCTCCTCCAGTGCCGTGCCGTCACCACCGGAAAGGCGCACAGCCAGGCACCACCGCCCGGCCCGCCTCCGCGCAACCCCGTGGCCGCCCTCCGGCGCGTCCAGCTCTTCGCCGACATGGACCGGAGGCAGGTCGAGCAAATCGCCCGTCTGCTCAAGGAACGTCCCTTCAAGAAGGGCGAGACCGTCATCATGGAGGGCTCCGGGGGCGCCGCCTTCTTCCTCATTGACTCCGGGGAGGCCACGGTCTCGCGCAAAGGCGTCGATCTCGCCACCCTGGGACCGGGTGATTACTTCGGCGAGATCGCCCTGATCGACGGTGGTCCCCGCTCGGCCACGGTAACCGCGGCGACCGACCTGATTTGCTACGGGCTCACGTTCTGGGAGTTTCGCCCGCTGGTCGAACGGAACGGCGCCACCGGATGGAAGCTCCTGCAGGCGCTAGCGAAGCGGTTGCGCGCCGCCGACCCGACCTAAGCAGCGAACCTTCAGCCTCGTCGACGAACCGACCGGCAAGCCCGGACACAAGGGTTGGCAGTCAGATGACACCCACCTCGAAGTTGAGCCGAGTCGATTTCGGTGATTGCGGGCCCCCGCAACCATGAAGGACGAGGGGGTTAGCGGACGACGGCCAGGATCTGAGTCATTCTGAGAAGGAATCACGATTCCTGCGATTGGGCCGCGCCGTGACGGGCCGCGTGCTCATCGTCGCCTATACCGTGAGGAGGCGAGACGATGACGAGAGCATCCGTATCATCAGCGCGCGCCGGGCGAGCCGCAAAGAGCGTGCGGCCTACGCGGCGGCGTCGGGGGATTGACTTCTCGGAGATTCCAGAGGCCTCTGCGGCGCAGCTCCGGGCGATGCGTCGGGTAGGACGGCCACCGTTGGGCGCCGAGCCCCGGCGACTGATCGCGATTCGGATCGACCCGGCGGTTCTCGCTGCGGTCCGCCGGGAAGCGAAGCGACGAAGATTGGGCTACCAATCGCTTATCAACGACTTGCTGGCAAAGCATGTCGCACGAGTGCGTACCGCCTGAGATCTAACTATGACTAGCTCGGTCGGTGGGCTGCGTCTGAGGAGGGACGGCCATGGCCGATGTTCCCGAAACTCGCTACGCCAAGAGCGGCGACACCCACATCGCCTATCAGGTGATCGGCAGCGGACCGCTGGACGTCGTCTGGGTGCCGGGCTTCGTGTCGCACGTGGAGGCTCAGTGGCAGAACCCGGCGCAGGCGCGCATGATGCGCCGGCTCGCCTCGTTCTCGCGCCTGATCGTCTTTGACAAGCCTGGGACCGGGATGTCTGATCGCTTCGAGGCCATTCCGACGCTCGTTTGGTCGCTAGCCATCGCCATATCGACATCGTCCCGGCGACGCCATTCGGCACGCCCCACACCGATGTCGTGCCGCCGAGATGTCCGTGGATTGTCCCGCCAGCGCGCCTTCCAATTCTTAACTTCGGCGCTAAAATCTTGCAAACCCGTGGAAGGGGGGCCGACGATGGAAGAGGTGAGGAAGGGGAGATGATCGAGCGGGCCGGTTGTCCAGGGGTGGCGGCGGGTCTCGAGGTCGAGAAGCCGACTCCGAACCTCGGGGCCGCTGATTGATACTGTCGGTTCTCGATCTCGCTCCCATCCTTCAGGGCGGCACGCCGGCGGAGGCCTTCCGCCACTCGCTGCGGCTGGCGCAGCACGCGGAGCAGCTGGGCTACCGGCGGTTCTGGCTGGCCGAGCATCACAACATGCCCGGGATCGGCAGCGCGGCCACCTCCGTGCTCATCGGCCACGTGGGGGCCGGCACCTCGCGCATCCGGATCGGCGCCGGGGGCATCATGCTGCCGAACCATGCGCCGCTGCAGGTGGCCGAGCAGTTTGGCACGCTGGAGGCGCTGTTCCCCGGGCGCATCGATCTCGGCCTGGGGCGCGCCCCGGGCACGGACCAGGCCGCCGCGTTCGCCCTGCGGCGCACACTGCGCGTCGATCCCAACAACTTCCCCAACGACGTGCTCGAGGTGATGGAGTTCCTGGCCGACCCGCGACCGGGGCAGGCCGTGCACGCGGTGCCCGGCGCCGGCCTGCGGGTGCCCATCTGGATTCTCGGGTCCAGCACGTTCGGCGCCGAGGTGGCCGCGGCGCTGGGCCTGCCCTTCGCATTCGCCTCGCACTTCGCGCCCGCGATGCTCTTCGAGGCGATCGGCATCTATCGGGAGCGCTTCCGGCCCTCGGCCCAGCTGGCCGCTCCGTACGTGATGCTGGGGGTGAACGTGGTGGCGGCGGACACCGAGGACGAGGCGCGGTTCCTGGCCTCGTCGGGGCGCCAGTCGTTCGCCGCCCTGCGCTCCGGTCGGCCGATCCAGCTGCCGCCGCCGTCGAAGGAGTGGGAGCGCGACCTGCGCGATGCCGGCGATCCGCTCCGGCGGTCGCGCGTCTCGTTCGTCGGCGCGCCGGGCACGGTGGCCGCGGAGATGCGCGAGTTCGTGGAGCGCACGCAGGCCGACGAGCTGATGGTCGTGTCGCACATCTACGATCAGCCGGCCCGCCTGCGGTCCTACGAGATCGCCGCGGCCGCGATGACCGAGTCGCCGAGCGGCCGGCCCTCCTGATCAACCGTGCTGTCGCGCTTCGAACTCGGCGAACTCGCCCATGAAGGGCGCGGCGATGTCCGCGTTGACCTTGCAGTCCAGCAAGATGGGGCCGTCCGGCTTGCCCAGCACCGGTCCGAGCGCGCGCAGGTCGTCCAGGCTGCGGATCGTGTACGCCTGAAACCCGAACGCCTCCGCCACCGCCGCGAACTCCACGTCCGGAAACACCGACTTGCCGACGGGGAGCTTGCGCAGGGCCAGGAAGTGCAGCTCGGCCCCGTACGCGCAGTCGTTCATCAGCACGACGATCAGCGGGATGTCTTCCCGGCTCACCGTCTCCAGCTCGCTCATCGTCATGAGGAAGCCGCCGTCCCCGATCACCAGCACGGTGGGGACACGCGGGCGTCCCTTCGCCACGCCGAGCGCCGTGCCGAAGCCGAGCCCGATCGACGCGAACTCGCTCGTCATCTTCAGATGGCCGGGCGTGGGCACGGTGAGGTAGGGCAGGATGCCGAGGAAGTTTCCCGCGTCGTAGACGACGTTGCGCTCCCGGGGCAACAGCCGGTCGAGCTCGACCCCGAGCGCCCGGGGATCCACGGTGCGGGGGGTGTGCGCCGCCTCGAAGTCCCGGGCGATGTCGAAGCCGGCGATGGTGGCCAGGCTCTCGGCAGTGTGAAAGGGCTTCTCGGAGCTGCGCCGGGCTGGCAGCGCGGCCAGCAGCTGCTCGGCCACCCGCCGGGCGTCGCCCACCACCGCCACGTCCGCCGTGGTCCACCGTCCGATGTGGGCGCGCACGGTATCGACCTGGATGATGGGGACCGGAGGCACGGAGGCCCCGAAGCTCATGGTGAGGAAGTTGAGCCCGGCGCCGAACACCAGCACGCAATCGGCCTGGTCCATCATGCGCCGTCCCATCGTGTGGGAGAACGATCCGAGAATGCCCAGGTTGTACGGATGGCCGTGGAACATGTCCTTGCCGCGGGCCGAGGTCATCAGCAGGGCGCCGATCTTCTCCGCCAGGTCCTGCAACGCCTCCTTCGCCCCCGCTCGATGAGCGCCGAGGCCGGCCACGATGACGGGACTCCGGCTCCGGCTCAGGAGCGCCGCGGCGGAGTCGATGGACTGCTGGCGGGCGGCCGCCGGCTCGCCGGCCGGGATGAGCCGCGCGGCGGCCGGCCCCCAGACCTCCACGTTCGCCATCTGGACGTTGGTGGGCAGGAGCAGCGCCGCCAGCGCTCCACGACTGGCGGCGGCCACCGCGTCGGCCAGGGTCTGGCGCGCGGTCGCCGCGCTGGCGGCCGTGAAGCAGGTGAGTCCCGCGGCCCCCAGGACGGCCTGCGCGTTGAAGCCCTTGTAGTCGGGGCCGATGCCGTTGACGGCGCCGCCCCCGACGGCGGCGTCGCCGTAGATCACCAGCACGCGCGAGCCCATGCGGCTGGCCGCCACGGCGGCGTGGAGCCCGTTCGCCGTCGCCGGCCCACGACCGATGACGGCCACGCCCAGCTCGCCGGTAGCGTAGGCATAGCCCTCGGCCATGGCGATGGCGTTGTTCTCGTGCCGCGCGCCGACGAACTTGACGCCGAGCCCGTCGAGGGTGACCGCGAAGACGGCCGTGTCGTCGCTCATGAGCCCGAACACGGTGCGCACGCCGAGGGCGTGGATGTCCTCGGCCAGGATCTGGAACACCGGCGCGATCCGACTGTCGTTCATCTTGGTCATGGGGAGCCCTCAGCCGTCGAGCGCCGCGACGGCTTCGATCTCGATGAGTGCGTCGGGGATGGCGAGGTTTCCGATCTGCACCAGCGTGCTGGCGGGCGGATTGGGCCCGAAGAACTCCGAGCGCACCTCGCCGTACGGCTCGCGATACCGGATGTCGGTGACGAAGACGGTGACCTTCACCACGTCGTCCATCTTGCCGCCGCCCGCCTCCACGATCATCTTGATCTGCTCGAAGATGCGGCGCGTCTGCGCCTTGATGTCGCCCTTGCCGAGGAGGTTGCCATCCTTGTCGAACGGCAGCTGGCCCGCGACGTAGATGTGGTTGCCCACGCGCCAGCCGAGCGTGTAGCGCGGGCGCTGATCCTTCATGCCGGGCGGAGCGATCGGAATGCGGGCCATGACGAGTCTCCTTTGTTGGGGGAAGCCGAGGGTCCCGACCCGCGCCGAGTCTAGCACCGGGCTGGCCTCGCCTCCACGCGACTGACGGTAGCATCCTGCAAATCCAGCCCCCGCACCACGAAGAACGAGGGTTGGCGGCCGATCAGCCGCTGACCCCTTTCGTTCGCCCGGACTTCACCCAGGAGACGGTTCGCCGGCGTGGGCGCCGCGCGGACGGCCGGTCCTACTACGTTGGACTCGGGGTCATCTCCGTCGGCGGCCGCCGCCTAATACCAGCCGAGATTGGCGACCGTCTCCGCGAAGAATGGCGCGATCTCCCCGAATCGCTCGAGTCCGGGAAGTCGAATTCGAAGGCGGGTGCTCGGCAGAATATTGGCTTGACACGCCGGTTTGTCCGCGCCGTAGATGGGGGGCGACACGAGAACCCGCGGTCGGAGGCCAGTGCTGAGACTGCGTGTTCCGTCAACCCAGGGCCTTTATCCGGTCTACGCACACGCCCCACCGACAGCGATCCCCCGGGGTTTCGGCTCGAGGACGCTCGACCCAGCGCAACCTGACCGAGGCAGGCCGCGAGCAGGCGCGGAAGATCGGCGAGGTCTTCCGCGCACGGGAAGTTCCTATCGCGCACGTGCCTTCCAGTCCAGTGTGCCGCTGCCTCGATACCGCCCGGCTCGCGTTCGGCCGCGCCGAGCCCTGGTGGCCGCTTCTCGGCGGACCGCGCGCGCCCGACCAGATTGCCGCACGCGTCCGCCAGATCCACGAGGTCCTCGGGACGGTGCCGGTCGGGGGTAACTTGATCCTCGTGACCCACTTCGTCACCGTTCAAGACGCCACCGGTGAACGGCCCCAGGAGGGCGAGCTGGTAGTCTTCACGCCGCGTGGCCACAGTCGATTCACCGCGGCCGGTTTGCTCGCTCCGGGAGGACTCCTATGCGATCCGCGCTTGCGCTCCTGCTGATGCGGCTCGTGCTCGGTCCAGCGGTCGCGCTCGCCCATCACGGCTGGAGCGGCTACGACTCGAGGGAGGTGCTCACTCTCACGGGTACGATTCGCGCGGCGGGCTACGAGTACCCCCACGGGTTCGCCAAGCTCGAGACGCCGGGCAAGATGTGGCTCGTCGTCGTGCTGGCGCCGCCCTCGCGGGTGGAGAATCGCGGCCTGTTTGCCGCGGACCGCAATCAATAGGCTGGGGCGCTCATTGGTTCAGCCGCTCAGCGACCTGCTCCAGCCGGCCGCTCAAAGTGTTAACATCTTCCGGACGTATCCAACATCCTGATCTGGCATGAACACTGCCCTCGATGAGAGGAGCGTTATTTGTAATGGGACCACGGCTCGTCGGGGTGATCAGTTTTGCTGTCGCTGCGTTGGGGCTCTTCCCAGCCAGCCACGCTTCTGACACGTGCGCCACGGAAGTGAGAGACGCACAGAGCGCGCTCGCGAGAGCCTTGAGAGGAAAACGGGACATAGAGCCGTCCCGGCTAGGTGAGGCGGAGGAACTTGTCCGTCATGCTGAGGCGGCGTGCCAACAAGGCGACGTGATCATGGCGAGCCGGAAGGCACAGGATGCTCTCGGCGTCCTGAATCGTCCGCCTGAATCCTGGAAAGGCCCAGGAGCCAGCGTGCCGCCATCCACAAGAACACCGGGCGCCGCGGGTCCGAGTGAACCAATGTTCATCGGCCCGACGGGCAAGACGCAGACTGGAGAGTTCGGCGCCTCAGCTTGGATTGCGCCCACCACTCCGGTCGGTAGCGAGGTGGCGCGCGGGCAGCAAGGCGGGACTCCCGCGGTGGGATTCAGCTTCACCTGGGGTGGTCCGGCTCGTCGGTCCGAGTCAATCCAAGGTCCGTGATTGGGTTGCGGAGTTGCTCGGCGCTGGCCCAGTTCGCGAACGAGGCGGGCGTTGCCAAGGCGGTCGAGGCGCTCAGGCAGGCAACGCTTGGTGCCAGCCCCCGCAACCGTGCACGACCAGGAGTTATCCTCGCTATTGCCTGCTCGAGACCATCCGACAATACGGTCTCGAGAAGCTCGGCGATTCTCCCGACAGCGAGGTGGTGCGCGCTCGTCATCGCGACTTCTGTCTTCATTTCGCGGAGCACGCCGAAGAACGATTGCAGGGCCACGACCAAGTCGGTTGGCTGAATCGTCTGGAGACCGACCAGCCACTTCGAAGATAGCGTGGCTCGTTTTGGCCGGAGCAGACCCGTCACTTCCTGGACTCGTAGCCTTTCTGGATGGCGGAGCGCTTGTCGGGACTGTTGACGCTGCCTGGCGGGGCCAGTCGGTCTTTGAAGGTCTCGACCAGACCGGAGCTCGCCTTGGCGCTGCCGAGCCCCTCGCCGATGGCCACGTAGGTGCCGAGGTTCTCTTCCCAGTTGGTGACGCCACGATCGCGCGCCAGATCGCCGAGCTTCTTCTGGTAGGCGTCGAAGGGCCCGCCCGACTTCGCGTAGGCCTCGGTCGCGATCCGGACGTCGTCGAAGTACGCAGTGTCGCCGGGGCTCGAGGAGGCGGAGCTGCTCGCGGAGGAGTCCGACGAGCTCTTCGAGCTGTCCGACGAGCTCTTCGAGCTGTCCGACGAGCTCCTGGAGCTGTCCGAGAGCGAGCAGCCGAGCGGACCCAGCAGCACGGCCAGCAACAGCAGGAGACTCACCGGTTGCCAGCGCCGCCGCACGAAGAAATGTGTCAAGTCGCCGCTCCTCCGGGGGTGGCGATGCCGCCGAGGACTATAGCGGCAATGGCGCGACAACGCAAACACGCCCGTGTGCGCCGACGCGCCAGGGACCGCCGTGCGCTCCTGCCCGCGATGCCAGCGAAGGAGATCGCGGCATTCCTCCGCTCCACGCCGGTGTTCACCGGCCTTCCCGCGCGCGAGATCGACTCCATCGCCTCGGTCGTCGATGACGGTCTGTTCACGCGCTTTCCGAAGCCGGACGTGGTGGTGGGTCAGCATGTCATGGTCGGACCGGCGACCGCGTGGTCAGGCGCGGCCAGCCCAACCC
>Ga0209971_1000423_pt1 | contig 11332 bp, 9 predicted proteins | sample InoplaM3SAM_FD_187588 | JGI IMG/M metagenome (GOLD analysis project Ga0209971, IMG submission 187588) | Arabidopsis thaliana rhizosphere microbial communities from the Joint Genome Institute, USA, that affect carbon cycling - Inoculated... | ecosystem: Host-associated > Plants > Roots >... | reverse complement strand
CACGACGTGTAACGGCATGTCCGGTGCGCTGGAGCCGAAAATTCAGCAGGAGATCATCGACCGCGACCTCTATGCCACGGCTGTGCTCTCCGGTAACCGCAACTTCGACGGCCGTATCCATCCGTATGCCAAGCAGGCGTTTCTCGCTTCGCCGCCATTGGTGGTCGCGTATGCCATCGCCGGAACCGTGCGTTTCGATATCGAGCGGGATGTGCTTGGAACGGACAGCAATGGCAATCCGATCACGCTCAAGGACCTGTGGCCGACCGACGAGGAAATCGATGCCATCGTCGCTGCATCGGTCAAGCCCGAGCAGTTCAAGCAGATCTACATCCCGATGTTCGACCTAGGCGCCATCGATGAGGCCGAAAGCCCGTTGTACGACTGGCGCCCTATGTCCACCTACATCCGTCGCCCGCCTTATTGGGAAGGCGCGTTGGCCGGCGAACGCTCGCTGAAAGGCATGCGACCGCTGGCGATCCTGCCGGACAACATCACCACCGATCACCTGTCGCCGTCGAACGCGATTCTGTTGGACTCCGCAGCCGGTGAGTACCTGGCGAAAATGGGCCTGCCGGAAGAAGACTTCAATTCCTACGCCACTCATCGCGGCGATCACCTCACGGCGCAGCGCGCGACTTTCGCCAACCCGCAGCTGGTCAACGAGATGGCAGTGGTCGACGGCCAGGTGAGGAAGGGCTCGCTCGCGCGCGTCGAACCGGAAGGCCAGGTGATGCGCATGTGGGAAGCCATCGAGACCTACATGAACCGCAAGCAGAATTTGATCATCGTTGCCGGCGCCGACTACGGGCAGGGCTCGTCCCGCGACTGGGCCGCCAAGGGTGTTCGGCTGGCCGGTGTCGAGGTGATCGTCGCCGAGGGCTTCGAGCGGATTCACCGCACCAATCTGGTCGGCATGGGCGTGCTGCCAGTGGAGTTCAAACCGGGTACGACCCGTCTGACGCTCGGCCTGGACGGCACCGAAACCTACGACATAGAAGGCGACCTGTCGCCGCGCTGCGACCTGACGCTGGTCATTCACCACAACAATGGCGAAGACCGCCGCGTTCCGGTCACCTGCCGCCTCGATACCGCCGCTGAGGTGAACGTCTATGAAGCCGGGGGCGTACTGCAGCGTTTCGCCCAGGACTTCCTGGCATCGTCCGCGGCGTGACGTGACAGCCGGCCTGTCCAAGCGACGAGCCGGCACCATTCCGTAGAAGCGAGCTTGCTCGCGCATCGCCGTGCAGCGAAGACGGTTTCGCGGGCGAGTTCGCTCCGACAAACAACAGGATCAGTCCCCATGGCCCAGGTATCGCAAGTGAAAATCCCCGCCACCTTTATGCGGGGCGGCACCAGCAAGGGCGTGTTCTTTCGCCTGAAAGATCTGCCGGAACGCTGCCGGGTGCCGGGCGCGGCGCGTGACAAGCTGTTCATGCGGGTGATTGGCAGCCCAGATCCGTACTCGGCACAAATCGATGGGATGGGTGGCGCGACTTCGAGCACGAGCAAATGCGTGATCCTTTCCGAAAGCAGCAGGCCGGATCACGACGTGGAGTACCTGTACGGTCAGGTTTCCATCGACAAGCCTTTCGTCGACTGGAGCGGCAATTGCGGCAACCTGTCCACCGCGGCCGGCGCCTTTGCGATTCATGCCGGGCTCGTCGACTCCTCGCGCATTCCTGATAACGGCGTGTGCGTGGTGCGCGTCTGGCAGGCCAACATCGGGAAAACCATCGTTGCCCACGTGCCCATCACTGACGGGCGCGTGCAGGAAACCGGTGACTTCGAGCTCGACGGCGTTACCTTTCCGTCCGCCGAAATCATTCTGGAATTCATGGACCCCTCCGATGATGGTGAGCCCGGCAGCTCGATGTTTCCGACCGGCAACCTGATCGACGAGCTGGAGGTGCCTGCGGATATTGCCGAGGACGGCAAGCTGAAAGCGACGCTGATCAGCGCCGGAATTCCCACCGTGTTCGTCAATGCCGCGGACATCGGCTATCAGGGCACCGAGCTGCGCGAAGACATCAATGGCGATCCGGCCGCGCTTGCCCGCTTCGAGGCGATCCGGGTGGCCGGCGCGCTACGCATGGGGCTGATCAAAACGGCGGACGAGGCGCTGATCCGTCAGCACACGCCCAAGGTCGCCTTTGTTTCTCCGCCGAAGACCTACACCGCTTCGAGCGGAAAGATCATCGATGCCGGGGACGTCGACTTGCTCGTGCGCGCGCTCTCCATGGGCAAACTGCATCACGCGATGATGGGCACCTGTGCCGTCGCCATCGCGACCGCGGCAGCGGTCCCCGGTACGCTGGTCAATCTGGCAGCCGGCGGCGGAAATCGCGAAGCCGTGCGGTTCGGTCACCCCTCGGGGACGCTGCGCGTTGGCGCCGAGGCAAGGCGGGTCGACGGTCAGTGGAGCGTGACCAAGGCTGTCATGAGCCGAAGTGCGCGGATTCTGATGGAAGGTTGGGTGCGTGTCCCGGCGGATGCGTTCTGACGCGTCGCGCAGGCGCATGTTTCGCAGTCGATAAACACAAAGTCCGCACGAAGCGGACTTTTTGTTGTCTAGCGAAGCGGTGTTTATTTCAGTCGACGCTCAACGCCTTTTTCTACCAGGATCTTGGCCGAGATCTCCTCGACGGAGAAATGGGTCGAATTGATGTAGTTGATGCTTTCGCGGCGGAACAGGTTTTCCACCTCGCGGACTTCGAACTCGCACTGGGCAAAACTGGCGTAGCGGCTGTTGGGCTTGCGCTCGTTGCGAATGGCGGTGAGGCGGTCCGGATCGATGGTCAGGCCAAAAAGCTTGTCGCGGTGGGTCTTGAGTGCCGCGGGTAGCTGCAGGCGCTCCATGTCATCTTCGGTCAGCGGATAGTTTGCTGCGCGAATGCCGTACTGCATGGCCATATAAAGACAGGTGGGCGTTTTGCCGCACCGGGAGACGCCGACCAGAATCAGGTCGGCCTTGTCGTAGTAATGCGTGCGAGCGCCGTCGTCGTTGTCGAGCGCAAAGTTGACCGCGTCGATGCGCTCCATGTAATTGGCGTTGTGGCCAATAGAGTGGGATTTGCCCACCGAATAGGACGAACGTGACATCAGTTCATGTTCCAGCGGAGCAAGGAAAGAGGAAAAGATGTCGATCATGAAGCCATTGGACTCGGCGAGAATGTCGCGAATCTCCTGGTTCACCAGAGTGTCGAATATGATCGGACGGGCGCCGTCGCTCTCCGCCGCTTTATTGATTTGCTGTACCATTGCCCGCGCTTTTTCGGCCGTGTCGATATACGGCCGGGTGAGCTTGGTAAAGCTGATGTTCTCGAACTGTGCCAGCAGACTCTGGCCTAGCGTTTCGGCCGTGATCCCTGTGCCGTCCGATATGAAAAAAGCAGTTCGTTTCATCGCATCTGGGACCTTAAGTCAAGAACGCTTCTCAGCTATAGTAGGCCCCTTCGCCGAGCCTCGACTGGCGGGCATTGTCACTTATTTTGCGGTGCCAGGCCAACGTGCCGCGGATTGGCACGATTCGAGTTACCAACAAAACGTGGAGAAATCACCTTGGTAGAGTACGTCGTTTCCCTCGCTAAACTCGGCAACCATGATGTCGAGCGTGTAGGGGGCAAAAACGCCTCCCTCGGCGAGATGATCAGCAACCTCGCTGGCGCCGGTGTTTCGGTGCCTGGAGGTTTCGCCACCACGGCCCAGGCCTATCGCGACTTCATGGAACTCAGCGGTTTGAACGAGCAGATCCATGCGTTGCTGGACGCGCTGGATGTGGACGACGTCAATGCGCTCGCCAAGGCCGGTGCGCAGATCCGCGGCTGGGTGATGGAGGCTGAGTTTCCTCCGAAGCTGGATGCAGACATCCGCACGGCTTTTGCCGAGATGTCCGCTGGCAATGAAAATATGGCGGTGGCCGTGCGGTCATCGGCGACAGCCGAGGACCTGCCTGACGCGTCATTCGCCGGTCAGCAGGAAACTTTCCTGAACATTCGCGGTGTCGACAATGTGATCCGCGCAGCGAAGGAGGTTTTCGCTTCGCTGTTCAACGACCGCGCAATCGCGTATCGCGTCCATCAGGGCTTCGATCACAAGCTGGTCGCGCTGTCGGCTGGCGTGCAGCGGATGGTCCGTTCCGAAACCGGCACGGCCGGCGTGATGTTCACCCTGGACACCGAGTCTGGCTTTCGCGACGTGGTGTTCATTACCGGCGCATATGGCCTTGGCGAGACCGTGGTCCAGGGTGCGGTAAATCCCGACGAATTCTACGTGCACAAGCACACCCTCGAATCCGGTCGTCCCGCCATCCTGCGCCGCAACCTCGGCAGCAAGGCGATCAAGATGATCTATGGCGAAGAGGCCAGCGCCGGCAAGTCGGTCAAGACCGTCGAAGTGGACCAGGCTGAGCGTATGCGCTTCTGCCTCAGCGACGAAGAGGTCGCTAACCTGGCACGCCAGGCCATGACTATCGAAAAGCATTATGGCCGTCCGATGGACATCGAATGGGCCAAGGACGGTGATGACAACCAGCTCTACATCGTTCAGGCGCGCCCGGAGACCGTCAAGAGCCGCAGCAGCGCCAACGTCATGGAGCGCTACCTGCTGAAGGAAAAGGGCAAGGTCCTGGTTGAGGGGCGCGCCATTGGCCAGCGTATCGGCGCCGGTCCGGTCAAGATCATTCACGACGTATCCGAGATGGACAAGGTTCAGCCAGGAGACGTACTGGTCTCCGACATGACCGACCCGGACTGGGAGCCCGTAATGAAGCGCGCGAGCGCCATCGTCACCAACCGTGGCGGGCGGACCTGTCACGCGGCGATCATTGCGCGTGAGCTTGGCATTCCCGCGGTCGTTGGCTGTGGCAATGCGACCGAGCTGCTACAGGATGGCCAACGTGTCACCGTTACCTGTGCCGAAGGCGACACTGGCCTGATCTTCGAGGGCGAGTTGGGTTTCGATATCCGTCAGAACTCCATCGACGCCATGCCCGAGCTGCCCTTCAAGATCATGATGAATGTGGGCAACCCTGATCGCGCGTTCGACTTCGCGCAGCTGCCGAACGAGGGCGTTGGCCTGGCGCGTCTCGAATTCATCATCAACCGCATGATCGGCGTGCACCCTAAGGCTCTGCTCAATTTCGACGGCTTGCCGGCTGACATCAAGGGCAGCGTCGAGAAGCGCATCGCGGGCTATGGCGACCCGGTCGATTTCTACGTGGAGAAGCTGGTCGAAGGCGTCAGCACGCTCGCCGCTGCGTTCTGGCCTAAGAAGGTCATCGTGCGTCTGTCGGACTTCAAGTCCAACGAATACGCCAACCTGATCGGCGGAAAGCTCTACGAACCGGAAGAAGAGAACCCGATGCTCGGCTTCCGCGGTGCGTCGCGTTACATCAGTGAATCCTTCCGCGACTGCTTCGAGCTGGAGTGTCGTGCGATGCGCAAGGTGCGCGACGAGATGGGGCTGACCAACGTCGAGTTGATGGTGCCTTTCGTTCGCACCCTGGGCGAGGCCTCGCAGGTCATCGATATCCTCGGTCAGTTCGGTCTCAAGCGCGGCGAGAACGGCCTGCGCATCATCATGATGTGCGAGCTGCCATCCAACGCGCTGCTGGCCGATGAGTTCCTCGAATTCTTCGATGGCTTCTCCATCGGTTCAAACGATATGACCCAGCTGACGCTTGGCCTCGATCGCGATTCCGGGATCATTGCGCACCTGTTCGACGAGCGTAATCCTGCCGTGAAGAAGCTGTTGGCAAATGCGATCGAAGCATGCAACAAGGCTGGCAAGTACATCGGCATCTGTGGTCAGGGTCCGTCCGATCACCCGGACTTGGCCAAGTGGCTGATGGAGCAGGGCATCGAGAGCGTTTCGCTGAACCCTGATTCGGTCATGGATACCTGGTTCTTCCTGGCGGATGCAGAAATCAACTGACCGGTAGCGCTTGTATGGGGCAGTTCGCTGCCCCTTCCAATACCCAGACCATGCTGAACTGGCGCGCCGGCGCGTTGGTTTTGCCGGATATCAGAGCCATGTTTAAGGAATCTTCACGATGCAATACTTAACGCCCGACCTGTGCGATGCCTATCCGGATCTGGTCCAGGTCGTCGAACCGATCTTCAGCAACTTTGGTGGGCGCGATTCCTTCGGTGGCCAGATAGTCACCGTCAAGTGCTTCGAAGACAACTCTATCGTCAAAGAGCAGGTTGAGCGGGACGGCACTGGCAAGGTGATGGTCGTGGATGGAGGCGGCTCGCTTCGGCGCGCGTTGTTAGGTGACATGCTCGCTGAAAAAGCAGCGCGCAATGGCTGGGAAGGTCTGGTGATATACGGCTGTATTCGTGATGTGGACGTAATAGGGCAGACCGAGCTCGGTGTGCAGGCTCTGGCAACCCATCCAATGAAGACCGAAAAACGCGGAATTGGTGACCTGGATGTGCCCGTGACGTTTTGCGGCGTTACGTTCCGCCCGGGTGACTATCTGTACGCCGACAACAACGGCATCATCGTTTCGCCAGAAGCCTTGAAGATGCCCGGCTAGGTCACGTTGACGGCCATTCCCGAGCCCGGCCATTGCCGGGCTTTTTTGCACTCTCAAGGAGGACAGCGATTGCCTGAAGAATCTGGCCATTCCGGTCTGCTGCATGCACTCGTCCTTGACGGGCGGGGCGGCGCGCGTCGGATAGCACGCTCTGATATCGCTGCGCTACAACTCGCGGACAGCGAGAGCCTGTGGCTGCATTGGGATCGGGGTCAGGCGCAGGCCCAAACCTGGTTGCGCCAACAAAGTGGCCTGACTCCGTTCGCCTGCGATGTCCTGCTCGAAGAAAATACTCGACCCCGTGTGCTGGCATTGCCCGATGACGGTTTGCTGCTCTTCTTGCGCGGCGTCAATTTGAATCCCGATGCCGAGCCGGAAGACATGGTCTCGCTTCGGGTCTTCGCGGACGCGCATCGGGTCATCTCGCTGCGGCTGCGACCGCTGCGCTCGACCGAGGTGGTGCTTGAGCAGCTGGAGGCGGGAATCGGGCCAAAGACTTCATCGGAGGTGCTGCTTGGCCTGGCTGATGCCTTGACTGATCGGGTCGATGAGCTCGTTGCCGTTGTGACCGAGAAACTCGACGAGGAGGAGGATCGCGTCGAAACCGACGAGCGCTACACACCACCACAGGACAAGATGCTCTCGCTGCGGCGACAGGCCGCTGGCTTGCGCCGTTTCCTGCTACCGCAGCGGGAAATTTATGGGCAACTGACGCGTAATCGCATGCCTTGGTTCGTCGAAGACGATACCGATTACTGGAACGAACTAAGTAACCGGCTTATTCGATACCTGGAGGAGCTGGATTTGGTGCGCGAGCGGGTCAATCTCATCCTTGAGGCCGAGGAGCGGCGCATGCGTGAACGCATGAACCGGACGATGTATCTGCTTGGCATCATCACCGGCTTTTTCCTGCCAATGAGTTTTCTGACCGGCTTGCTCGGGATCAACGTGGGAGGAATACCCGGCTCGGAAAACCCATATGGATTCGCCATGGCGTGTGCCGTCATCGCGGCCGTCGCCGGGTTCCAATGGTGGATCTTCCGGAAGCTCAAGTGGGTGTGATGTGACTACTTTCCCACCGGCACCGTCTCAAACACACTCTTGGTGAGATAGACATGCGCGATCCCTTCGAAGAATCCCTGCGCGACATGCTGAACACGCAATCGCTACGCGATGACGACGCCTGCCTGGATCGGGTGTTGAAAACTGCCAATCGACAGGTTGGCGCAGGCGATCTGTTTGGGCTGGTAGGGCATTGGCTACAGGCCATGCTCATCGCATTCAGCAGTGGCGCTCCAAATGCCACAGCTGTGACGCGGCGCCATGCCGCCACCGATAATTTGTCCGACAAGGCTGACTGATCATGGAACTGGACCCCTGGAGCCAAAGTTTACTGGGCGCAATGAGTGCGCTCTGGGCGCCGATAGCCGCGTTCATACCTCGTTTGTTTGGTGCGCTTTTGGTAGTCGCTCTTGGTTTTATCGTTGCCAAGCTGCTCGATGCGCTGCTTTCTAAGGTGCTGGCGAAGATCGGCCTCGACCGTGTAGTGGCCGGAACCGGCGTGACCAAATTGCTTGGGCGCGGCGGTATCCGGATTCCGGTCTCGGCCTTGCTCGGCAAGATCGTCTACTGGTTCGTGTTGTTGATCTTTCTCGTGTCGGCCGCCGAATCTCTTGGCCTTGCGCGCGTGTCAGCCACCCTCGACATGCTCGCGTTGTATGTACCGAAGGTCTTCGGCGCCGGGCTGATTCTGCTGGTTGGCATATTGCTCGCCCAGGTTGTAAACGGCCTGGTTCGAGGCGCTGCCGAAGGGGTCGGCCTCGAGTACGCGAGCGGTCTGGGGCGAATCGCTCAGGGACTGGTGATCATCATCATCATTTCCGTTGCAATCGGCCAGCTTGAAGTGAAAACAGAGCTGCTGAACTACGTGATTGCGATCGCACTGATTTCCGTAGGATTGGCGGTTGCGCTGGCGCTCGGTCTTGGCAGTCGGTCCCTGGTAAGCCAGATATTGGCTGGCATTTATGTCAGGGAATTGTATGAGGTTGGCCAGCATGTACGCATTGATGTAATGCAGCTTGAGGGCGTGATCGAAGAAATCGGTACAACCAAGACCCTTCTGCTTGCCGACGACGGCGAGCTGGTCTCGATCGCAAATAGTGTGCTTCTGGAGGAGCGCGTAGGCAGCCGTTGAACTCGGTTATCTGTTAGAGTGCGCCGCTTGTTTTTCCCGGTCACCCTAAACGACGGCCACGCCTCCTGCCGGTTCGAGCGTCTTGACTAAAGCCCATCCGCCCACCATGAGCTACGACCCTCGCCAGCTTTCCGATGAAGAGCTGGTGCAGCGCGCCCATGTCGAGCTGTTTCATATAACGCGCGCTTACGAAGAGTTGATGCGACGGTATCAGCGCACCCTGTTCAATGTCTGCGCACGGTACTTGGGCAATGACCGCGACGCTGATGATGTATGTCAGGAGGTCATGCTCAAAGTCTTGTACGGTTTGAAGAACTTTGAAGGCAAGTCCAAGTTCAAGACATGGCTATATAGCATTACTTACAACGAATGTATTACACAGTATCGAAAAGAGCGCCGTAAACGGCGGTTGCTGGATGCGCTAAGTCTGGACCCTTTAGAAGAAGCATCCGACGACAAAGCTCCGAACGCCGAAGAAAAGGCCGGGTTAGACAGATGGCTCGTCCATGTCAACCAGATTGATCGGGAGATTCTGGTTCTGCGCTTCGTTGCCGAACTGGAGTTTCAGGAGATAGCCGACATTATGCATATGGGACTAAGCGCAACGAAGATGCGATACAAGCGTGCCCTGGATAAACTGCGGGAAAAATTTTCGGGGATTGCTGAAACTTAACGAGACCAAGTTGTCTTACTCATAGCGAACAGCTTGGGCCTAAAGACAACCGGTTTCCTTAGATTGTTCTGATACTCACCACCAGATGGGGATTTACGGATGAAGCTTAAAAACACATTGGGCGTTGCGATTGGCTCTTTGGTTGCCGCCACTTCTCTTAACGCGTTGGCCCAAGGCCAGGGCGCCGTTGAGCTTGAGGCATTTGGCAAGCACTACTTCACTGACAGCTCTCGTGACGTCCAGCGTGACGGCGAACTGTACGGCGCAGGCGCCAGCTACTTCCTGACTGATGACGTTTCGCTGGGACTTTCCTACGGCGAATATCATGACCTGACTTCAGAAGATCCGGTCGGTGCTGATGGCCACAAGAACATCAAGGGTAGTTTGACTTCGCTCGATGCCACTTATCACTTCGGTGAGCCAGGCGTTGGTCTGCGTCCTTATGTATCGGCAGGCGCTGCTCATCAGAGCATCGGCCAAGCGAACCGTGGCGGCCGTGACCACAGCACATTCGCGAACGTAGGTACTGGTGTGAAGTATTACTTCACAGAGAACTTCTTCGCTAAAGCTAGCGTGGACGGCATGTACAACATCGATGCCAACGAAGGCGAGTGGATGGCTGGCGTGGGTGTCGGTCTGAACTTCGGTGGCGGTGCTCAGCAGCAGGTTGCCCAGGTCGAGCCAACTCCTGAACCGGCTCCTGCACCTATCGTTGACAACGAGCCAGAGCCGGAGCCAGAACTGGTTCGTGTCGAGCTGGACGTCAAGTTCGACTTCGACAAGGCGAAAGTCCGCGAAGAAAGCTACGACGACATCAAGAACCTCGCTGATTTCATGCAGCAGTATCCTCAGACCAACACCACAGTTGAGGGGCACACTGACTCGGTTGGTACCGACCAGTACAACCAGCGCCTGTCAGAGCGTCGCGCTCAAGCGGTCCGTGAAGTCCTTGTCAAGCAGTATGGTGTCGAAGGCCAACGTGTTGATTCGGTTGGCTATGGTGAAACCCGCCCGGTTGCTGACAACAGCACCGAGGAAGGTCGTCAGATCAACCGCCGCGTAGAAGCAGAAGTCGAAGCGCAGGTTCGTTAATCCGAGACTCGTTCGCAGAGATCGCGCCGGCCGTCGTAACGGTTTGCTCGACTCGCTCTAAGAATCCGATGCCAGTTCTGGCATCGGATTTTTTTTGCGCTGGTTATTAGACCATTGCACCGGATGGTGCAGACGCGCCTAACACACCCCCTCATGCCGTCTCGGGCCGGCCGGGGATATTTACCAAGCTTGCCCTGTGAACGGTAAGTATGACTGCCTTGTCATCACGCACGCGATTGGGCGAGCCGCGCGAAGCGATGCCTCGACCATGCGTGATGGCGCCCGAGTAACGGCTGGTTCGGCCCGCTTCGCTAAGGGACCGTTACTGGCTGGCTGGCTGGCTGCGCTTGCGCTGGTGCGGTTGGATTCGTTGGCGGCATACATCAAGGATTATGGCGTGGTAGCGTTTGGCGCCCCGGTCGTTTGGTGCCGAGCCCCGAATTTCGTGAGGCGATTCTTGTTAGGCGGCGCTGCAGCGCGGTGTAGGCGATCGGTTGCAGCGGAATGCCGCCCCGTCAAAACTTAGGTCTTGCTATTGAAGCGGGAGGTGGCGGGCCAGGATGGCCTGATCTTCACGAACGCTTATCGACGTACCGAGGCTTTACGAAACGAAAAGGCTGCTCCGTTTAAGGAGCAGCCTTCTTGAACGATGCCGGAACATCTCACCATCGACCCGGGCTGGCGCCCGGATCATTGTTAGTTCTTAGTGGAACTGGTTCATGGTGTTGTCTTTACCGCTAGCCTTCAGAGCCGCTTCGCCAGCGAAGTACTCCTTGTGGTTGTCACCGATGTCGGAGCCGGCCATGTTCTGGTGCTTGACGCAGGCGATGCC
>Ga0209971_1000422_pt1 | contig 11345 bp, 10 predicted proteins | sample InoplaM3SAM_FD_187588 | JGI IMG/M metagenome (GOLD analysis project Ga0209971, IMG submission 187588) | Arabidopsis thaliana rhizosphere microbial communities from the Joint Genome Institute, USA, that affect carbon cycling - Inoculated... | ecosystem: Host-associated > Plants > Roots >... | reverse complement strand
CGTACCAATCGCGAACTCGCCCACCCGGTCCGAATTCTCGTCGGTGCGCGTGTAGGCGCGGAACTCCTCGATCAGGTCCGCGCGCTCGCACTCGAGCCCGGCGATCCGGCTGTTCTCGATCCGGATCGTCAACGGATTGTTCCTCAGGTCCCCGTAGCGCGCGCAGAGGTAGTCGCCGAGGACGCCGTCGACCACGTACACGCCGTCCACGCGCGCCGGGGCCGTCAGGACCTCGCCCCCCGGCAGGTTCGCCCACTTCTCCGGCGTGATCAGCCCGCTCGTCTTCAGCCACTTCACGGTGGGATCGAAGGTCGCCTCGAGATCGCTTCCGGCACGCGAGCGGGCGCGGATCCTCCCGGCCTTCACGGCGCGGTCGCGCACGCGCGTCGAGATCGCGTCCACCTCCTCGAAGTCCGCCCGCATCCCCTCGGCCATGATGCGCGGCGACACCGAGACCATGTGGGCGTGCCGCATCCGCCGGTGATTGACGATCGCCGTCATCTCCCGGCGGAAGGCGAGCTCGCCCGGCGCGGGCTGACCCGCGTAAATCGAGACCTCCGATCGCTCGAAGGCGTCGCGGACCGGCTGCGGCAGCTCGAACATCGGGCGGGCGCCGTAGTCCTCGAGGACGTGCAGCTCGAAGGGAGCGCCGACTTCCCGGATTTCCGCGGCGAGGCTCGCCGCGACCGGCCCGGTCGCCCGGTCGGTCAGGATCGTGACGTGCTCCCGGGGCTGAACCCGGAGGCACGTCCGGATCGCGTTGCGCGCCCCGGGCGCCAGGTCGTAACCGTTTCCGTTTCCGATCATCGCCTATCCGGTTGCCGCCGCGGCCCTCGTCGAGGCGTCGAGGCCGTGACGCGTCTCCTCGCAGATGAAGTCCACCACTTTGCGTAGATCTTCGCCGCTCTCGCGGTAAACGGCAAGTTGCCGGTCGGCTCCGGTGCCGTTGGCGAGGATCCAGCGAATCGACTCGACCTCCCGGCGGCTGCCCAGATCGTCGACGACGTCGTCCACGAACGCGATCATCTCTTCGGCGAGCTCGCGGAAAGGCACCTCGATCTCCTTGCCGAAGTCGATCAGCTTGCCCTCGATGCCGTAGCGGGCCGCGCGCCACTTGTTTTCCATCAGGAAGGCGCGGCGGTAGGTCCGCCATCCCAGGTTCTTCTCGCGGAGGCTGAAGAGCTTTGCGCAGATGGCCTGGATGAGAGCCGCGATCGCGACCGTCTCGTCGACGCGCATCGGCACGTCGCAGACGCGGAACTCGATCGTGTCGAAGAACGGGTGCGGCCGCACGTCCCACCAGATCTTCTTGCCGTTGTCGATGCAGTTCGTCTTGACGAGGATCCGGACGTAGTCGTCGAACTCGGCCGGCGTCTCGAAGACCTCCGGGATGTTGGTGCGAGGGAATTTCTCGAACACCTTGGTGCGGTAGCTCTTCAGCCCGGTGTTCCGGCCCATCCAGAACGGAGAGTTCGTCGAGAGGGCGAGCAGGTGGGGCAGGAAGTACCGCGCCTCGTTCATGATCTGGAGCGCGAGAGCGCGGTCCGCGATCCCGACGTGAACGTGGAGTCCGAAGATGAGGTTCGCGCGCGCGACGAGCTGCATCTCCTCGACGATCGCGGCGTAGCGCGCGTCCGGATAGATCAGCTGGTCCGCCCAGCTGGAGAACGGATGCGTTCCCGCCGAGGCGACCTTCATCCCGCCCTTGTCCGCCAGGCGGAGGATCTCGGAACGCAGCTCACAGACGTCCCGGCGCACCTCGGAGGCGTCCTTGCAGATCCCGGTGCCGATCTCCATGACCGACTGGTGCATCTCGGGTTTGACCCGCTCCTTCAAGACCCGCACGCCCTCGTCCAGCATCTCCTGGACGTGCGAGCGCAGCTCGCGCGTCTCCGGATCGATGATCTGGAACTCTTCCTCGACGCCGAGGGTGAAGGCGGGGCGCTGGACGGTCATTCGGGAGCCGGCGCGTCCTCGGAGGACCGGGTCCGGCGCGGCCGCCGCACGGCCGACTTCGCACGCGGCTTCTTCGGCTGATCGGTCTCCGGCTCGGTGGAGGCCACCGCCTCGCGCGCCTTCTGCCACTCCCACGCGTGGGACGGCTTCGGGCCCTGCGTCACGCGCTCGACGAGCCACTTCGCCGACCGGTCCACGATCCACTCGAAGTTGTCGGGGCCGATGGAGGCCACGTCGGCGTCGGGCGCGGGATTGAGGAAGTCGATGGCGTACGGGATTCCGTCCCGGACCGCGAACTCGACCGTGTCGAACTCGTAGCCGAGCGTCCCCGTCAGCTTCAGGCAGTCGCCCCGGAGGCGTTCCTCGAGAGCCGGCTCGATCGGCGGCGCGCCGCGGACGTAACGGTTCGCGTGCGGCTCCCGCGGGTCGTAGCGCATGAGGTGGACGTACTTCGCGCCGAGGACGTAGCAGCGGAAGTACTCCTCGAAGACGATCTCCTCCTGCAGGATCATCACGTTCTGGCCGGACGCCTGATAGGCCGCGAAGAACTCGTCGGGATTCGTGACGCGGTACACGTTCTTCCAGCCGCCGCCGGAGTGCGGCTTGAAGTACGCCGGGAAGCCGACGTGGGAAAAGATCTCGTCCCACTCCAGCGGAAACACCAGGTTCCCCATGGACTCGGACGTCGTGTCGGGCGGGTGCTGGTTGGACGGAAGAAGGACCGTCTTCGGGACCGCGACACCGACGCTCTCCGCGATCACGTTGTTGAAGAACTTGTCGTCGGCGGACCACCAGAAGGGGTCGTTGACCACGATCGTTCCGTCGAACGCGAGCTTCTTGACGGCGGCGCGATAGAAGGGGATGTCCTGGCTGATCCGGTCGAGGACGAGGTCGTATTTCCGCGGGGTGGCCAGGGAGACGCCGCCGATCTGCACCGGCTCGGCCGTGACCCCCGGGTCGCCCGAGGAGTTGATTCGTTCGACGAGGGCGCGCGGGAACGACCGCTCCTGGCCGAAAAGGACTCCGATTTTCTTCATGAGACGGGACTTCCTCCTGTCGGCCGAGATCGACCCCCGGCCGAAACGGCCAATTATGTCAGGCGCGGGCGGCGCGTGCCACCGCCCCGCCCCGCGTCGTCGCGACAACAGTTTGTAGATGAAGGAAAGAAACGGCTCGCGTTATCCGGCCATTTCGCTGCAGCAACCCAACGCCGACCGGATCGTGCGGGGAGAAAAGCGGCGCGACTCGCGTTCGCGTCCGACGCGTTTCCGCGGTTGGATTCTCGTTCATGCGTCGCAGACCGTCCGGCGCGAAAACTCGGATCGGCCCGCCGACGCCGATCTCGAGCGCGGAAAGCTCCTCGGGATCGTCCAGCTCGCCGACTGCGTCAAGGACGGCGAAGCCTGGACCTACGTGTGGAGGAGCCCGCGCCGCTTCCGGACGGCGATCCCGTGCCGCGGGCACTACTCGATCCCGTTCTACGTTCCGGCGAAGCTCGTCGCCGGGACTCCGGCCGCGAGGGTGACACCGGGCTCGCTCGCCGGCGCTTGAACCCTATTTCTTGCTCGGGTCGTCCTTCGGATCGACGTAGACGAGCTTCCACGGGCCGAGCGTCGTGATCTGGATCTCGGTCTCACCCGTCGCCCACGCGTAGTGGTGCACCTTCGGCTGGATCGATCCGTAGGTGCCTGGGGTCATCGCGTGACCCTTGCTCTCGTCGAACGTGTCTCCCAACCCCATGTTCAGCGCTCCGGAGATCACCGTGACGCGCTCTACGTTGGGATGCCAGTGCGGCATGATCTTGTAGCCGTCCGGCATCTTCAGCCGCATCGCGAAATACCCGGGCTTCGCCGGGTCTCCCTCGAGCACGGCGGCCTTCGCGCCGGAGGGAAGGATCGCGGGAGCATCGGTCCACTGAATATCTGCCGGGGCGTACATCGTGTGGGTCGCCGGTGCGGCTGTCGTCTTCTTCTGGTCGGCCGCGAACGCGTTGACCGCGGCGAGCAGTGCGAGGGCTGACAAGAGCGCCACCTTCTTAGTCATATTCGCTCCTTTGACGAAGTAACTCATCGGAGCGAATTCTAAGCCGTCGGATAATCCGGCGGGTGGGCAGCTCGAGTCGGCGGAAGCGGCGCAAGGCACAGTCCCACCCGAACCGGCGGCCGGACCCTTCGGCCGGGACGGCCCCATCTGCGCGATCGCCGTGGCTCGCGGTGGTCCTCCTCATCCTCCTGACCGTCGCGGCATTCCTTCCCGTTTTCCGGAACGGCTTCGTGAACTACGACGATCCCGACTACGTGCTCTCGAACTCGATGGTCCGGGAGGGCCTCACGTGGAGCGGCGTCCGGGAGGCGTTCACGACGGGCCGCGCCGCCAACTGGCATCCGCTGACGTGGCTCTCGCACATGACGGACGTTTCGCTCTACGGGCTCGACCCGAAGGGGCATCACGCCACGAGCCTCGTCCTCCATTGCGCGAACACACTGCTCCTGTTCTTCCTCTTGCGGCGCATGACGGGCGAGACGGGGCGAAGCGGTTTCGTGGCGGCCCTCTTCGCCGTGCACCCGGCGCACGTCGAGTCCGTGGCCTGGGTCGCCGAGAGAAAGGACGTGCTCGCCGCTCTCTTCTGGCTCCTGACGACGATCGCCTGGGTCGCCTGGATCCGGCGGAAGGGCGGCTGCCGTTACGCGCTGGTCCTCGTGCTCTTCGCGGCCGGACTGATGTCGAAGCCGATGCTCGTATCGCTGCCCCTGACCCTTCTCCTCCTGGACGACTGGCCGCTCTCGCGGCTGGGCGCCGAGCGGCCGACGCGCCTCCTCGTCGAGAAGGTCCCCCTCTTCCTGCTCGCCGCGGCCTCTTCCGTCGTCACGGTGATCGTTCAGAGCGCGGGCGGCGCCGTCCGGACGGCCGAGTTCTCGCTCCCGGTGCGGATCGGCAACGCGCTCATCTCGGTCGTCCGTTACCTCCGGATGCTGGTCTGGCCGCAGCTCGCGGTCTTCTACCCGTACGACCGGAGCGCGCTCTCTCCGCTCAAGGTCGCCGGCGCCGCTGCCCTGCTCGCCGGGATCTCGGCGGGGGCGATCGCGCTCCGGCGCAAGGCGCCCTATCTCTTCTTCGGCTGGTTCTGGTTCCTCGTGACCCTGCTCCCCGTCCTCGGCCTCGTCCAGGTCGGCAAGCAGGCCCTCGCCGACCGGTACACGTACGTGCCCTTCATCGGCCTCTTCGTCGCAATCGCGTGGGGTGTTCCCGCGCTCGTGGCCGGATGGCGACCCCGCCGGCTGGTGCTCGGAGCCGCCGCCGCCGCGGTCGTCCTCGCGCTGGCCGCCGCGGCGTCCGCGCGCGTCGCGGTGTGGAGGGACAGCGAAACCCTTTTCCTCGACGCGATCGCGAAGACCAAGGGCAACTACCTGGCGCACATCAACCTCGGAAACCACTACATCGAAATGAACCGGGTCTCCGAGGCCCTCTCGCATTTCCAGGAGGCCGAACGGATCCGTCCGGACGAGCCCGAGGTTCACGTGGGTCTGGGCTACGCGCACATTCTCCAGGCGCGGATGGAGGACGCGGCGCGGAGCTTCGAGAGGGTCCTCGAGCTCCAGCCCCATCACGGCGTCGCCCTGAACAACCTGGCCCGGATCCGTTTCCTGGAAGGGGAGATCCCAGAGGCGCTCCGCCTCTATCGAGCGACCGTCTCGGCGCGTCCGGACTGGGCCGAGGGGCGGCGACGCCTCGCGGTGGCGCTCTTGATGGAAGGGGACGTGGCCTCCGCCGGGAGCGAAGTCGAGCGCGCGGTGGCGCTCGACCCCTCGGACGCCGAGGCGCAGCTCCTCCGCAAGGGAGTGCGCGCGCTCGAGCAGAAGAACGATCCCGAGGCGGAGGCGGCGCTGCTTCGGTTTCTCGCCGACGCCGAGGGGGAGGCGATCCAGGCCCTGCGCCGCCGCGGCCGGACCGCGGAGGCGGCTGCCCGGGAGGCGCGGGCTCAGGCCCGGTCGATTCCCTCGAGGTGAGGCTCCAGGATCTCCGCCTGGACCGCCGCCAGTTTCTTCAGCCCCTTCCGGGCGAGTCCGAGGAGCTCGATCAACTTCTCTTCCGAAAACGGCCGGCGCTCCGCCGTGCCTTGGACCTCCACGAACGCCCCCGACTCGGTGCCGACGATGTTGAAATCGACGTCCGCCTCGGAGTCCTCGACGTACGCGAGGTCGAGCACCGGCTGCCCGGCGCAGATGCCCACCGACACCGCCGCGACCGTTTCGCGCAGCGGCCAGCGGGAGAGTTTCTGCTCGCGCATGAGCTTCGCGAGCGCGAAGCCGAGCGCGACGCAGGCGCCGGTAATTGCGGCGCAGCGCGTGCCGCCGTCCGCCTGCAGGACGTCGCAGTCGAGCGTCACCGTGCGCTCTCCGAGACCCCGCAACTCGACGACGCTCCGAAGAGACCGGCCGATCAGGCGCTGGATCTCGTGCGTACGTCCGCCCTGGCGTCCGGTCGCCGCCTCGCGTGCCGAGCGCGTGTGCGTGGCGCGCGGCAGCATCCCGTACTCCGCCGTGACCCAGCCGCTGCCGCTTCCCTTCAGGAACGCGGGGACGCGGTCCTCGGCCGACGCGACGCAGAGGACTCGCGTGTCGCCGAGCGAGATGAGCGCCGAACCCTCGGCGTGGCGGATCGGGTTCGGCTCGATCGACACGGGGCGGAGCTCCGAGGGCTTGCGGCCGTCGGGCCGCGGAACCAATTTCGTCATGACGCAACCTCGCTCTTGATGAAGGAAAGGGGCCGCGTCAAATCCACGTGGCCTCCGAGCGATTCGGCCGGCTCGCCGTTGACGAGGATTCTCACGTGCTGCGTGTTCGCGACGTTCTGAAGAACCGTGTCGACCAGTGACGCGACGATCGAGAGCTCCTCTGCGGAGCCGAACGAAAGGCCGGAGTCGACGGCGAGGTCGAGTACGACGAGTCCGCCCGGCATCAGAAAACCGTTGCGGAGCTGGATCCGCGGCGGGACCACGCCCACGAGACCCGGTGACGCGGGGCCGCGCGCGAGCTCATCGAAAAGGGAGCGCAGAAACGCCCCGGGGCTCGCGGGCCGCGGAATGTCGCGCTCTTCCGGGTGAAGCCGGCCTTGTGTCGAATCCGCGAAGAACAGGGTCACGCGAATGCTTTCGACGCCCGGGGCTCCGCGGCCCGGAATCGGAGCGGCCCCGCCGGGCGCCGGGCTGACCCTCAGGAAGGGCAGCTGCCGCCGCGCGGCGGGTTCGGAAGCGGGGCGGCGCGCGAGGAAGAGGAGCCCCGCCGCCGCGGCTGCGAGAGCGAGCAGAAGGAGCGCCGCGGCGCGGCGACTCATCGAGCGGAGGACGGCGTCGCCGCGGGCGTCGGTCCGGAGACCGGCGCCGGCGTCTGGCGGCGGGCGAAGAAGTCTCCGACCGCTTTCGCGATCGCGCCCGCGACGCTCTCCTGGAACGCCGCCGAGCGCAGCTGCTTTTCCTGCTCGGGGTGCGAGATGAAGCCGACCTCGACGAGCACCGCCGGCATCGCCGCGCCGGAAAGCACCCGGAAGGGCGCCTGCTTGATGCCGCGGTTCTCGGTCTTCGAAACGACGTTCAGCTGGGTCTGGATCGCCTCGGCGAGACGGCTCGACTCGTTGATGTGCGCGCTCTGAGCCAGGTCCCAGAGGATGAAGTCGAGGTCCGGGTTCTCGCGAGTTACCGGTTGCGCGTCACCGCTCCCGAGATGGGGCTGGTTCTCCCGCCGCGCGACCTCCTCGGACAACCGGTCCGTACTGTCGAGCGAGAGGTAATACGTCTCGGAACCGTGCGCGCCGGCCGCGCGCGACGAGTTCGCGTGCAGCGAGAGGAACAGGTTCGCCTTCTCGTGATTGGCGAGCGACGTCCGGTCGTCCAGGGAGATCGCGCTGTCCGAATCGCGGGTGAGAACGACCCGGCTGGAGAGGACTTTCGGAATCGCCGCGGCGAGGCGCCTCGCGATCTGGAGCGTGACCTCCTTCTCCTGGAGGCCCGCCGGACCGACGGCGCCCGTCTCGCCGCCGCCGTGTCCCGGGTCCACGACGATCGTGATCGCGGGCACCGACGGGGGAGGCGGCGCGGCCGGCTCGATCGCGGGGGTCTCGACCGAGCGCCCGACCTCGACGATGATCCGATCCGGGTTCGTCAATGGATACGCGTACGCCGTCAACCCCGGCTCGCGGAAGACGACGGTTGCCGCGTCCCCTTCGAACCGGACGGCGGCGACGAGTGGATCGTCGAAGCGGCGCTCGGCGAACGGGGGAGTGACGCGCCGATCGGTCCACGCGATCTGCATTCCCGATTCCGAGAGCCGGGGGACGAACCGCGCCGGGCCCGACTCGCGCAGCACCACCTGGGTCGTCGGGTCGACATGGACGACCGCGACGTCGATCGTCAGCGGCTCGCCGGGAGGAGCCTCCCCCGCCGGGGGCGCCCCGGGAGCGCGGTCGCGCCGCTCGTTGACGGTCCAGACCCGCGTGGCGGAGTCGTAGACGCCGCTCGCCCCGACCAGGGAAAACAACGCCTTGGCGAAGAAGTCCATCGGGGCGTAGAGGACGCCTCCGACGACACGGGTGGGCTTCGAGATCTCGATCGCGCGGTCCCCGACGAGCGGCAGCGCGCTCGCCGGCCCTACGACGACCTGGCGGCCGTCCCCGACGATCGTCAGGACTCCGGTCGTCGTGTCGCGGGAGACGCGCAGCCCGAGCGCCCGGGCGACATCCCCCACGCTGAAGAAGTCGCCGCCGGTCGTGGCGACCGGGAAGGACTCGTTGCGGAAGACGAGCGTGACCGACTGCTGGCCGGCGGCGGAGCCGATCATCGCGAGAACGGCGACGAGGAGTGCCCCGACGCACGCCACCAGCGTTCTCGACCGTCCGATGTACACGAAATAGCCTGCCCGGAACTAGTGTAGCCGAGCGTCCGGGGACAGACCCCGGTCCGAAGGGATATCTTCCCCTACTCGCTGATCGCGAACCGGGGTCTGTCCCCCTGAGGAGGAAAGATGAAACGCAAGGCATCCGCGGAGTGGCGCGGGGATCTGAAGACCGGAAAAGGACTCGTTTCGACGGACAGCGGCGCTCTCCGCAGCGCGCCGTACTCGTTCACGACGCGGTTCGAGGAGGAGAGGGGGACGAATCCCGAGGAGTTGATCGCGGCCGCGCACGCCGGCTGCTTCACGATGGCGCTCTCGGGCGAGCTCGGCAAGGCGGGCATCGTGCCCGAGTCCCTGAGGACGACGGCGACGGTCACCATGGAGAAACTCGACGCCGGCTGGACCGTCACCGGGTCGCACCTGGAGGTCGTCGGGAAGGTGCCGGGAGGATCCGCGGAGGCGTTTCAAAAGGCGGCGCAGGCGGCAGAGACGGGCTGCCCGATTTCGAGACTGTTGAAGGCGAAGATCACCATGGACGCGAAGCTGGAGGGCTAGAGGCCCGACGGCGTCCTCGCACAAAGCCGGTACGTGAGCAGCTCGCGACCGAGCGGGAGCGACGTGTGGTGGAGGCGGCGGGAGTCGAACCCGCGTCCGGAAGCGTAACGGGAGAGGCTACTCCATGCTCAGCCTCTTCTTGGTTCTCGCCACGCCGCCTCGAGAAGAGGCAAAACGGCGGCGCGGCAACCCCGAATACGTTTCGCGACTCCGTCCGGGGGATCCGGAGTCGCTACACCCGCATTTCGCGACGTCCGCCGGAGCGCGGCGGGTGCGCTATCCGACGAACGTGGCTACTTAATTAGGCAGCCAGAGCGAAGTTGCTGTTGTTCGCAGCTACTGTTTTTCACCCTTTTTTACGAGGCGAGTGAACCTCGGCATGCAACCTCTCGCGCAATCGTCCCCGTCGAAGCCGTTTCGCCCCCACGAAGAATTTCGCTCTCGTTGTCCTCAAAGATCCGTGCAGGAGGTTAACACCTGAGCTCATCCGATGATTCCCCGGCGGCCGTCGATGGCTTGACACCGCCACCTCCGCGTAATGGAATGCGCCCCTCGCATGAAAACCCGAGATCTCATCGTCGTCGTGACTTCGGTCGGAACCGAGGATCAGGCGCTCGACGTGGCGCACGCGCTGATCCGCAACCGGCAGGCCGCGTGCGTGAACATCATCCCGAACGTCCACTCGATCTACCGCTGGAAGGGGCGCGTCTGCGAGGACGACGAGCGGCTCCTCATCATCAAGTCGGTCGCGAGCGAGTTCGAGGGGATCAAGGAAACCATCCAGAAGGTCAACACCTACGAGATCCCCGAGGTCCTCGCCTACCGGGTCGACCAGGCGAGCGACCTCTTCGGCAACTGGATCACCCGCATGACCGAGCGCCCGAAGAAGCGCTCCGCGGCTTCGTCACGCCCCCGGGGGCGCCGGTCCCCCGCCGCCGTTCCCGCCGCGGGATAGACCGCCGGCCCGGCGTCCCGCGCCGGAGTCCCGAATCGGAGTGTCGAGGTCCGATTTCGGCCCCGGGACCTTAGACTTCCACCTGGAGCCGCTCCCGTGACCTCGATCGCTTTCGCGTCGCTCTTTCTCGGGCTGGTTCTCGGCCACAACACGGTCGGCGCGATCGTCGAGGGCCCGGTCGCGGCGGTCGAGTTTCAGCTCGATGGAGAGCCGATCGCACGCCTCGGAAAACCTCCCTGGTCCACGCGGATCGACCTCGGAGCGGACATTTCTCCCCACGAGCTGACGGCGCGCGCCCTCGATTCGTCCGGCGTCGAGGTCGCCCGCGCGCGCCAGTGGTTGAACCTCCCGCGGCCCCAGGCCGAAACGGAGGTCGTCCTGGAGAGGGACGACAGCGGGCGCGCGATCGCGGCGCGTCTCTCCTTCCAGAGCCTCGTGGGATCGCGGCCGGTCACGGTGACGGCGACCCTGGACGGCAAGTCCCTCTCCGTCGACGGGACGGGACGCATCGCGCTGCCCCCGTACGACACTGGAACCACTCACCTCCTGAGTGCGCAGGTGTCATTTTCCGAAAGCGTCCAGTCGCGCGCCGACGTCGTTCTCGGGGGAGCGTCGGGGGACGAGGCGAAGAGCGAGCTGACGGCGATTCCGGTGCGCGTGGGCAAACGGGAGCCCGAAACGGTCGAAGAGCTGCAGGGCTCTTTCGAGAAAGCCGGCCATCCCCTGCGCGTCGTCGCGGTGGAGGAGGGCTCCGCGCTGGTCCTCATCGTGCGGGACCGCGGCAATGCCGAAGCCTCGAAGGTCCTGGGCGGAAACCGATACTACTTTCCGAGCCTCGCCCGCGCCCTCACCTTCGAGATGCGCCTCTCGCGCGAGGACCGGATGCGTCTGGTGTGGCCGGTGTCGACGCACTATGCCGACCCCCGGATTTCCTCGGACCTCTTCGACACCTCGCGCGATTTCACGAGCGAGCACGGCGGACTCCACTGGCT
>Ga0209971_1000421_pt1 | contig 11360 bp, 11 predicted proteins | sample InoplaM3SAM_FD_187588 | JGI IMG/M metagenome (GOLD analysis project Ga0209971, IMG submission 187588) | Arabidopsis thaliana rhizosphere microbial communities from the Joint Genome Institute, USA, that affect carbon cycling - Inoculated... | ecosystem: Host-associated > Plants > Roots >... | reverse complement strand
CAGGGCGCACGTGTCACGAAGTCCCTCACCCATGGCTCCTCGGCGCGTGCGGTGGTTCCGTGCGCGGCTCGATTTCGGTGATGTGCGCAGTGCAACACCTTCACGACCCTCTTGAGCTCGCGCACGGCCGGAGGGAGTTGGGCCGATCCCCGTCAGTCGAGCCGCGAGGCTAGGTCGCCCGCGGCTTCACGAATGGATCCGGACCGGGCGGGTGGCGCCGCGTTCGGACTCCCACCGTCCCGCAGCGGCGCAGAGAACCGCCGACGCAACGCGACCCGGGGACGTTCAGCCGTTGACTCGTCAGCCCCGCACGGTCAGCTCTCCAAGACGTGCGCTCAATCGGCGGGTGGAAGTTCTCGCCGCCAACACACGATGAAAGCTAGTAGTGCCATATCGGGATTGCCTCCGCGTCCTACGCGCGGGAGGGAATCCCCGCCTTCGCTCCCACCATCCAGACGGAGAGTCTCGGACCGCATAGAGCGGAAACGGCGACCCTAAGGAGGGAAGATGCCCACCCATATCGGACGCGAGGACGTGAAGCAGCTGATGGCGAAGGGGGCGCAACTCGTCGAGGTGCTGCCCAAGGAGGAATTCGACGAGCAACATCTCCCCGGTGCGATCCACCTCCCGCTTCGGAGGATCGACGCGGGGATCAGGTCCAGCCTGGATCCCGAGCGACCCGTGGTGCTCTATTGCTGGGACTCCGCCTGAGACCTGAGCCCACGAGCCGCGTGGCGGCTCGAGAGTCTCGGGTTCCGCCACGTGTACGACTACACCGCGGGCAAGTCAGACTGGATGGCGGCGGGACTTCCCACTGAGGGCGAGGTCGCCGGTCGGCCGACCGCGGCGACGCTCGCGCGCCGTTTCGGTTCTCTGGACGCGCTTCTCGCCGCGGGGGAGGAGGAGCTCCAGACGGTGGAGGAGGTCGGCCCGAACACGGCCGCCGCGATCGTCGCCTGGTTCTCCCATCCGCGCCACCGGGAGCTCGTCGAGAGGCTGCGCGCTCGGGGCGTGAACTTCCTGTCGCGCGAGAGCCGGCCGCGCGCGGACGGGCCGCTCGCCGGCAGGACGGTCGTGATCACCGGCGTGCTGCCCGGCGTCACGCGCGAGGAGGCGGCGCGACGGCTCGAGGCGGCCGGCGCCCGGGTGTCCGGCTCGGTGTCGCGCAAGACCGACTTCGTGCTGGCGGGAGAGGCGGCCGGCTCGAAGCGCGAAAAGGCGGAGTCCCTCGGGGTCCGGGTCGTCACGTGGCAGGAGATGCTCGAAATTCTCGAAGGGGGGGATTGACCGTGGAGCTTCCGACGCGCGTCGTGGTTTTCTGTCCGATCCTCGAGCTCAAGAACAAGCCGGCGCGGCTGCTCGCGATCTCGCCGCACGGCTACTACGAAGTCCGGATGGACGTCGGAGCGAACAACCACACGGCGCTCCTCCCGATCGCGGCGACCGGGATCGTCTTCCAGGAGGCGAACGTGACGGGGGAGCCGGGGCCCGAAATCGAGAGGTGACCGCCAGCTAGCTCAGCTCACGGCGCGCGGCCGTCTCGAGCTCTTCGGCGATGCTCGCGACCGCCGCCGGGTCAGTTCCTTCCACGAGTATTCGGAGCAGCGGCTCCGTCCCGGAATAGCGCACGAAGACGCGGCCGCGCCCGTCGAGCGACGCCTGCGCCTTCGCGATCGCGCGCGCGAGCCCGGGCGAGCCCTCGATGGAGGTGCGGCGCGCCACGCGCACGTTTTTCAGCACCTGGGGGCTCTTCTCGAGGGTCGCGAGACGCGAGAGCGGCTCGCCGGACGCCGCGACGACTCCCGCGACGACGAGCGCCGTCTGGATGCCGTCGCCGGCGGGGGAGAGCGGCGCGAAGAGGATGTGCCCGGAGGTCTCGCCGCCGAGAACCGCGCCGCTCGCCTCCATGAGGCTCGCGACGTTCCGGTCGCCGACGGCCGCGCGCTGGAACGCGATCCCTTCGCGGGCGAGCGCCGCTTCGAGACCGAAGTTGGACATGACCGTTCCGACGACGCCGCCTTCGGTCAGCCGCCCCTCCGCCTTCCAGCGGCGGGCGACGATCCAGAGAACGTCGTCGCCGTCGAGAAGCCTACCGTTCCCGTCGGCGAAGATCGCGCGGTCCGCGTCTCCATCGAGCGCGACGCCCATGGCCGCTCCGCGATCCCGCGTCTCGCCCGCCATCCTCTCGGGGTGGAGAGCGCCGCATCCCGCGTTGATGTTTCGTCCGTCCGGGTGGTCGCAGATCGTCGTCACCCGGCAGCCCGCGCGCGTGAGCGCCTCCGGTCCGAGCTTCCACGCGGCGCCGTTTCCCGCGTCGAGAAGCGCGGAGAGGCCGCCGAGGTCCCGCTCGACCCTCGAAAGGAGACGCGAGAGGTAGAGCTCGGGGAGGGAGGGGTCGGGCGGGGGGGGCACGTCCCTCACTCGAACGCTCTCCCCGCGGGCGGGGAGAGGGAGCGCGGCTTCCGCGCGGAGCGCCAGAAGCGTCTTCTCCAGCGCTTCCTCTTTTTCGTCGGGCCACTTGCGCCCGTCGGGGCCGAACACCTTCACGCCGTTGTCCTCGTACGGGTTGTGCGAGGCCGAAACGGAGAGTCCCGCCCCGGCGCCGAGGGCGAGAACCAGCTCCGCGACGGCCGGGGTCGGAACGACGCCGGCGAACGCGACGCGGCAGCCGGCTTCCGCCAGCCCCGACGCGAGCTCTCCCGCCATGCGCGGCGTGGATTCCCGCGTGTCGCCGCCCACGACGACGATCCCGCGCCCCTCGCGCCGCGCATCGGCGCCGACTTCGCGACCGACCGTCCGGAGCGACAGGGGATTGAGAGGAAACTCCCCGGCCCGGCCCCGGAGCCCGTCGGTTCCGAAGAGCTTCACGGGGCGGCCGGACGGTTCTCCGGCGCCGCGGTGGGAGCGGGGGCGGGGCCGATCCGGACGGTCACGTCGACGATCTGGCCTTCGCGCACGCGGACGCCCGGGACGTTCGGGAGCGCCGTCGTCGTGGTCGAGAACGTGGACGAACGGCCGGCGAGCGAGATCGGCTCCGTCGACACCCCCGTCATCCTTTCGAGCGAGGTCGCGGGTCCCACGACACGCGCGATGCGGGGATCCACGATGACGTCGACGACCTGCGAGCCGGAGGCGGTCTCGCCGGACAGGGCGGGTACGATCGGGAGAAGCCGCTCGCCGATGCGGTCGAGCACGACCCGCACTTCGCCGGGCGCGATCGCCAGGACCTCGACTTCCGGCGGCACGTTGATGTCTTCGGGCGCGAATCGGTGAACGCGCTCGCCCGGGCGGGCGTCGAGGAGGTCGATGACTGCCTCGAGCCTCTCCGGCTGGAGCTGTCTCAGGGCCGTGAACGGTCCTCGGACGCGCACCTCGACGCCTCCGGGGAGCGGGGAAGCCACCATCGTCTGCGACGGGACGTTCACGAGCGACAGCGGGATGCGGTAGCTCCTCTCCGAGATCCGCTCCCGGCGCTGCCCGGAAAGCGCGAACCACACCAGGAGCGCGATCACGAGCGCGAGGATTTTCAACCCCAGGTTGCGGAAGAAGAACGGGCGGCGCGGCATCGGGATCTCGACCTATGCCTGCGTCGCGTACTCGCGGTAGAGGAGGTCGCGGAGCGATTTGCCGTCGAGGTCCTCGATCAGCTGACCGTCCCGCGCGAGCGAGATCGTGCCGCGCTCCTCGGACACGACGATCGCGAGCGCGTCCGTCTCCTCGGTCACGCCGATCGCGGCGCGATGTCGCGTTCCAAAGCGCTTGGACAGGCCCTCCTTGAGCGACAGCGGGAGGAAGCAGGCGGCCGCCGCGACCCGCTCCCGCGACACGATGGCGGCGCCGTCGTGGAGCGGAGTTCCGGGCGCGAATATCGTGACCAGCAGGTCGTAGGACATGGCAGCGTCGACGGGAACGCCGTTCTCGATGTAGGTCTTCAGTCCCTCGCGCCGCTCGAGCACGATCAGAGCCCCGACCCGGCGCGTCGAGAGCGAGGTGGCGGCGAGCACGAGATCCGACACCGTCTCCTCGGCTCGATAGCCCGAGAAGAGCGCGAAGAAGGGCGTTCGCCCGAAAGCCGCCAGCGCCCGTCGCAGCTCCGACGCGAAGAGGACGATGATCGCGAACGGCAGGTAGAAGATGAGGGCGGAGAGCACGGTTCGCAGCGCGACGAGCTTCAGCAGCACCGAGATCCAGTAGACGACCAGGATCGCGATCAGCCCGAAGACCATCTGGACGGCGCGCGTGCCGCGGATGAGCCGCAGCAGGAAGTACACGACGAACGCGACGATCAGTATGTCGACGGCGTCGCGCCACGTGAACGAGAAGCTCCCCGGCGAGCCGAACCGGGCCGAGAACGCCTCGATCACGGCGCGACAGCCTCGGCCGGACGGTGGAGCGCGGAGGCCTCGACGGCGTCGAGCATCTTCAGGAAGCGCACGGACTCGGCGACGTCGTGCACCCGAACGACGGCCGCGCCTCCGGCCCGCGCGGCGGCGAGCGCGGCGAGGTTGCCGGGCAGGCGTTCGGCGGCGGAGGACTCCTCCGCGACCTCCGAGAACCGGCGCACGAATCCCTTGCGGGAGGCGCCCACCGCGACGGGAAATCCGAGCGAGGCAAACGCCCGCAGGTGACGCAGGAGGAGGAGGTTTCCCTCCGGGCTCTTCCCGAAGCCGAGCCCGGGGTCGATCGCGATCCGGTCGGGCGTGACTCCCGCTTCGAGCGCGTTCGACGCCGCGGCCGCGAGCTCCGAAGCGACGTCCGCCACCGGGTGCGCGTAAGACGTGTCCGCCTGCATGGTGCGCGGGTCCGAGCCCCTCATGTGCATGAGCAGCACGCCTGCCCCCCCCTCGGCCACTGCGGCGATCATCCCGGGATCGTAACGGAGCGCCGAGACGTCGTTGACGACGTCCGCGCCGGCGGCGAGCGCGCGCCGGGCGACGGCCGCCTTGCGGGTGTCGACGGAAATCGGGCGGTCCGTCGAGCGGCGGATGCCCTCGACGACCGGCAGGACGCGCGCGATCTCCTCCTCGGCAGGAACGGGAGCCGCCGCGCCGTAGTTCGCCGGCCGCGTCGACTCGCCGCCGACGTCGATGATCGCGGCTCCCGCGTCGAACATCTCGAGCGCCCTCTCCACCGCGCGGGCGGGGTCGAGGTAGTCGCCCCCGTCCGAGAACGAGTCGGGAGTCACGTTGACCACGCCCATCACCGCCGGAGGGGAGCCGAGGTCGACGCTCCTTCCCCGTGCGATCGTGAGGTGACCCGGCCGCTTCTCCGCCCGTGAGAAGGCGTCGGACGCGCGCTGACGGAGGGTCGCGGGGAGCGCTTTCAGCGTCTCGGCCCGCCGTGCCCGCGAGACGACCACGGGCGGCGACGCCGAACGCTCGAAGCGGACGACGTCGACCGGGAACTCGGCGGCGGCGAAGGTCGCGATGCGAAGGCCGTCCCAGGAGGCGATCTCGCGCAGGAGCTCGGCGGTCGCCGCCGGAAAAACGAGGTCGGCTGAGACCGCCACGGCGGGAAGTCTAGCGTGCGGGGCTCATCCGCGTTTCCTCCCTCTCCCCGCTCGCGGGGAGAGGGTTGGGGTGAGGGGCGTTACGCGGGCTCCGGGACGAGCGGACCCACGCCGTCGGCCACTTCGGGCGCGCCGGGAGGCGGAACGATCGGCGGCTTCGGAGGCCCGGACTTGCGCAACTTCGAGATGTCCATTCCGGTCTCCTCGGCGATGATCTGGAGCACTTCCTCGCCGTCTAAGACCTCCTTCTCGAGGAGGGTCCGGGCGAGCCGGTGCATCACCTTCGTGTTCGAAACGATGATCTTCTCGGCCCGGTCGTAGGCCTCGGTGACGATCCGCTTGACCTCGGCGTCGATCTGGTTCGCCGTCGTCTCGGAGTAGTCCTGCGTGCGGCCGAAGTCCCGGCCGAGGAAGATCTCCCCCTCCGGTTTCCCGAAGGTGAGCGGCCCCAGGTCGCTCATGCCCCACTCGCAGACCATCTTGCGGGCGAGGTCGGTCGCCTTCTCGATGTCGTTTCCGGCGCCGGTCGTCATGTGGCCCAGGAACTTCTCCTCGGCGATCCGGCCGCCCATCATCACGGTGATCGTGGCGTCGAGGTACTCCTTCGTGTGGGAGTACTTGTCCTCCATGGGGAGCTGCATCGTCACGCCGAGCGCGCGCCCGCGCGGGATGATCGTGACCTTGTGGATCGGATCGGCGTCGGCCTGCATTGCCGCGACGAGCGCGTGGCCGCCCTCGTGGTACGCCGTGTTCTTCTTCTCTTCCTCGGTCATGATCATCGACTTGCGCTCGGGACCCATCATGACCTTGTCCTTCGCGTACTCGAAGTCGATCATCTCGACCTTCTTCTTGTTGAAACGCGCCGCGTTCAACGCCGCCTCGTTCACCAGGTTGGCGAGGTCGGCGCCGGAGAAACCGGGGGTTCCGCGCGCGATGATCGAGAGGTCGACGTTCTCGGACAGCGGCGACTGGCGCGTGTGGACCTTCAAGATCTGCTCGCGGCCGCGCAGGTCGGGGCGGTCCACGACGACGCGCCGGTCGAAGCGCCCGGGCCGCAGGAGCGCCGGATCCAGAACGTCGGGCCGGTTGGTCGCCGCGACGAGGATGACCCCCTCGTTCGTGTCGAAGCCGTCCATCTCGACGAGAAGAGCGTTCAGCGTCTGCTCCCGTTCGTCGTGCCCCCCGCCGAGGCCCGCGCCGCGGTGACGGCCGACGGCGTCGATCTCGTCGATGAAGATGATGCAGGGAGCGTTCTTCTTGCCCTGCTCGAAGAGGTCGCGAACCCGGGAAGCGCCGACGCCCACGAACATCTCGACGAAGTCGGAACCGGAGATCGTGAAGAACGGCACGTTCGCCTCGCCCGCGACGGAGCGCGCGAGCAGCGTCTTGCCCGTTCCCGGGGGTCCCATGAGCAGGACGCCCTTGGGGATCTTGCCGCCGAGCTTCTGGAACTTCTGCGGGTCCTTGAGGAACTCGATGATCTCCTGGAGCTCGACCTTCGCTTCCTCGACTCCGGCCACGTCCTTGAACGTGACCTTCTTCTGAGTCGGCGTGAGGAGCTTCGCCCGGGACTTGCCGAACGACAGCGCCTTGTTCCCGCCGGCCTGCATCTGGCGCATGATCACGAACCAGATCGCGACGAGCAGGATCAGCGGGCCGTACATGACGAGCGCCGAGACGAAGGAGGAGTCCTTGAGCGGCGTGATCTCGATCTCGACTCCGCGCGCGCGGAGATCCTTCACGAGGTCCGGATAGTTCGCGGCGTAAGTCTTGAAGAGCGGCTGGGGGCGCCCGGCGGCGGCGGAGTACGTCCCGCGGATCTCTTCGCCGCGAATCGTGACCTTCTGGATGTGCCCCTGGCCGACCTGGTCCAGGAACTGCGAGAAGCTGATCTCCTCGACGGCGGTCGCGCCGGTCTTGAAGACGTTCCAGGCCAGGATGATCAGGACCAGGATGACCATCCACAGCAGCAGGTTCTTGATCGTGGCGTTCAAACGAGTACTCCTTGTGTGCCCCGAGGATAACGGAGTCTCCTCACCCTTTATGCCCCTTTTGCGCCTCGACCGGGGCGAGGCGGACCGAGAATCGGGCGCCGCGCCGCCGGAATCGGATTCGCCGCCCCGCTTCGAAGCGGAAATCGCGCCCGCTCGCCAGCAGGGCGACGATCTGTTCGCGCTCGCGCCCCGTGAACGGAGGCCTTCCGGGCCTCGCGAACGGGATCGCGCACTCCAGCACCGCTTTGCGGCGCAGCTCTTCGGGCGAAGCCTCCAGGACCGGCGCGGCGGCGATTACGACGTTCCTCCCGAACGCGAGCTCGGGCCGGATGTTCCGCTCGAAGGCCTCGTCGAGCTCTTCGCGGCGCCTCCCGAGGGCCTCGACGCGGCGGGAGAGAGCTTCGGCGTCCACATCCTGGATTACGAGCCCGCGCCGCACCCGGTTCCGCGCGAGCGACAGGTCGCCGTTGCTGGCGTCGCGCCTCCAGGTGATTCCCCGCGACGTCAGGAACTCGAGGATTTCGGACCGGGACACTCCGAGCAGCGGGCGGACGACGCCGTCGGCGCGCCTCTCCCGGGGACCCGCGAGACTCGCGAGGCCGCCGTTCCTCTCCGTTGCGAGGAGGTGCGTCTCGATCACGTCGTCCCGCTGGTGCGCGGTCGCGATGAGGGACGCGCCGGCCTCGCGCGCCATCTCCAGCAGTGCGTCGTATCGGACCCTTCGGGCGGCCGCTTCGGGAGAGAGGCGGAGCCGCCGCGCCTCCGCGCGCGCGTCGCGCCGGCGGTGAAGAAAGGGGAGAGCGAGCCGCTTCGCCAGGCCCGCGACGAACGCGAGGTCGCGGTCGGCGTCCCTGCCGCGCCAGCCGTGGTGAACGTGGGCGACGGCAAGGGTCCAGGCCGTCTCGGAAGTCAGCTCGGCGGCGGCGTGAAGCAGCGCTGTCGAGTCCGCGCCCCCCGAGACGGCGAGGAGAGTCGAGCTGCCGCGGGGCATCAAGCCCCGGTCCGAGGCATCGAGCAGCGCTTCGCGGACCGCGTCCATTCCTTATGTTACGACGATCGGAAGAGGTCGGTCCCGGCGGGCGGAGAGTGTCTGGTGGCGGTGCAGGGATTTGAACCCCGGACACAGCGGATATGAGCCGCTTGCTCTGACCAACTGAGCTACACCGCCCCGCCGAAGGACCGGGGATGCTACCACGACGAGCGGGCCCGACGACCGTGCCGCGCCCCGTATACTCGACCCGTGGTCGCAACCGACCGTTGCAAGGTCTGCGGCGAGAGCTTTGGATTCGGCCTGGCCCGGTGCCCTCTCTGCAAACAGACGTTCTGCGAGTCCTGCGCGATGCGGCGCGGAGGTCTCGTCTTCTGCGGCGCCGGCTGCGCACACCTCTTCTTCTTCGGGGAAGAGGACGAGGAAGATCTGCCGGAAACCGAGACGGAGGAATGAGCTCGCCCGAACCGAGCTCGCCCGAGCCACCCGTCCCGACCCGGCCTTCCCGGCTGGGCCGGTTCTTCTGGCGCGATCCGAACACCCAGTTCCTCCTTCTCGCGGCGGCCGTGGGAGTCGCCGGAGCGCTGGGCGCCATCGGGTTCCGCGCGATCTCCCGCGAACTGACGGCGCTCCTGTTCGACGCCGAGGACGTCGTGGCCGGCGCGGAATCTCTGCCGCCGCTCCTGCGATTGTTCCTGCCGGCGATCGGCGGCCTCGCCGGAGGCCTCCTCATCCAGGCCTTCGCGAAGGGCGGAGGGCCCGGCGGCATCTCCCACATGATCGAGGTCGTCCACCTGGGCCGCCGCTCGGTGCGGATGCGACCGGCAGTCGGCCGGGCGGCTTCGTCGCTCGCCGTCATCTCGACGGGGGGCTCGGAGGGCCGCGAAGGTGCGATCATCCAGCTGGGCGCGGCGTTCGCCTCGACGCTGTCGCGCCTGGCGAAAGTCTCGCCCGAGCGCGCCCGGATCCTCGTCGCCTGTGGAATGGCGGCCGGCGTCGCCGGCGCGTACAACACCCCGATCGCCGCGACGCTCTTCGTCCTCGAGGTCGTCGTCGGCTCGTTCTCGATGACGCTCTTCGGGCCGGCCGTCGTCTCGGCCGCGATCTCGACGGTGCTCGTTCGCTCGCTTCTCGGCGACGAACCCGTGTATCAGGTCGCCGCCTTCCGGCTCGAGTCGGCGCTCGAGTTCCTTCCGTTCGCGGTGATCGGGCTCGCCGCCGGCGCGTCGTCGGTCCTGTTCGTCCGAACGCTGCGCGCGTCGAAGAAGTTCTTCACGTCGCTCCACCTGCCGCTGCCGGTCGCCATGGCGATCGGCGGCGCGATCGTGGGGGTGATCGGGATCCTCCGCCCCGAGGTGTTCGGCAACGGTTTCGACGGCACCAACCGCATTCTGCGCGGCAACCCGACGATCCTCCTGCTCGGAGCGCTCTTCGTCGGTAAGATCCTCGCGACCTCGGCGACCATCGGGTCCGGCGGGGTCGGCGGTGTGTTCACACCCAGCCTCATGGTCGGAGCCGCGCTCGGCGGCGTCGTCGCAAAACTCGTCCAGACGGGGCTGCCGATCCTCGAGGCGCCCGTCGGCGGATACGCGCTCCTCGGCATGGGAGGACTTCTCGCCGGCGTCACGCGGGCACCGCTCCTGGCGATCATCATGATTTTCGAGCTCACTCAGAACACGGCGGTCCTCGTTCCGATGATGGCCGTCTCCGTGCTCGCGGTGCTGGCCGCACGCGCGTTCCAGAGGGAGTCGCTCTACGTCGAGGGCCTTCGCTCCGCCGGAATCGTCTGGGAGAAGACCCCGGAGGCGACCGCGCTTTCGTCCTTGACCGTCGCCGACGTCATGCGCGAGGACGTCAAGCTCGTACCCCGGCACACGCCGCTGCCCGAGATCGTGCAGGCCTTCCTGCACTCCCGCTCGCTCTACCTCTACATCGGCGACGAGGAGGGGCGGCTCCTCGGCGTGATCGACCTGCACGACATCAAGGAGACGCTGCCCGAGCGCGACATCTCGAGCCTCGTCATCGCGGAGGACCTCGTCCAGGAAATCCCGTTCGTCACGCGATCGGAGCCCTTGACGAGCGTCAACGAGAAGCTCTGGTTCCGCGACCTCGGGCAGCTCCCGGTCGTGGACTCCGCCGAGAACCGGCACTTTCTCGGGATCGTCACGCGCCGCGACCTGCTCGGCGCCTTCGACCGCGAGGTGCTGAGGCACAACCGGCTCGTCGCGCGGGTGCGGATGTTCCGGGAGGGCGGCAGCGAGATGGACTACTTCGAGCTGCCCGAGAAGCACCGCCTGGTCCAGGTGGACGTCCCGCCGGCGATCGAGGGGAAGACCGTCGCCGAATCCGGACTCCGCAACCGGTACGGGGTTTCCGTCCTCGCCGTGAAGCGCCTGTCGCGCGGAGGCCTCGAGCGGCGGTTCGTGCCGGGCCCCGAAGACCGGCTCCAGCACGGCGACGTTTTGATCGTCCTCGGCACGGATGAGGCCGTCGGGCGGCTTCGATCCGGAGCGATGTGACCCGGATGTGACCGGGGGCACCCCTTCCCGGCCTCGGCTTCGCTATCCTTTCCCGGTGACGCCGAAGACCAGCGCGAGCGAGCTCGTCACCCTCCGGGGGAAGTGGCAGAAACAGCACAAGCGCCTCTACGACCGCGACACCGGGCTGCCGACCGTCGCCGCGCTCATGGAGGAGCTCGTGAGCCAGCTCCGCGAGAGGGGCTCGCTGTCGATCCTCTCCTTCTGCCCGGGGTCGGAGGGCAGGGTCGAGGAGGTCTGGGGCTGGAAGGCGTACGACGACCTTCTCCTCGACTTCGTGCGGCGGCTGAAGTCCTTCCAGGCGGACGGCATCCTTCCCGCGGGGACATTCT
>Ga0209971_1000420_pt1 | contig 11361 bp, 5 predicted proteins | sample InoplaM3SAM_FD_187588 | JGI IMG/M metagenome (GOLD analysis project Ga0209971, IMG submission 187588) | Arabidopsis thaliana rhizosphere microbial communities from the Joint Genome Institute, USA, that affect carbon cycling - Inoculated... | ecosystem: Host-associated > Plants > Roots >... | reverse complement strand
GGCGCTGACGCGCAAGGTGGATTCCGACAAGGCCAAAGAGCTCGCCAAGCTGGGTGCCGAGGTGATCGCCGCTGATCTGGATGACGTTGAATCGCTGAAGCGGGCATTCGCCGGCGCCTATGGCGCGTTTTGCCTCACCAACTTCTGGGAGCACTTCTCGCCGGAGAAAGAGTACGCCCAGGCGAAGAACATGGCCGAAGCGGCGAAGCAGGCCAAGCTCCAGCACGTCATCTGGTCCACGCTCGAGGATACCAGGCGGTGGATCCCTCTCAGCGATAACCGGATGCCGACCCTCATGGGCAAGTACAAGGTGGCGCACTTCGACGCCAAAGGCGAGGCGGATCATCTGTTTACCGAGCTGGGTGTCCCGACGACGTTTCTGTTGACCTCCTTCTACTGGGAGAACCTGATTTTCTTCGGGGCCGGCCCCAAGAAAGGCCCGGACGGCAAGCTCGCGCTGACCTATCCGATGGGCGATAAGAAGCTCCCCGGCATCGCCGTCGAGGATATCGGCAAGAGCGCTTTGGCCATTTTCAAGAAGGGCCGAGAGTTCATTGGGAAGACCATCGGGATCGCCGGCGAGCATCTAACGGGGGCCCAAATGGCGGCCGCGCTGACGAAGGCGTTGGGACAAGAGGTGCGCTACAACGACGTATCGCCGGATGCGTATCGGAAGTTCGGGTTTCCGGGCGCCGAGGATATGGGCAACATGTTTCAGTTCAAGCGCGATTTTCAGGAGGTTTTCTGCGGGCCGCGCAATCCCGCCATTGCCCGTGGCCTCAATCCGTCGCTGCAAAACTTTGACACATGGTTGGCCCAAAATAAAAGCCGCATCCCGCTGTCTTAATCAGCGAAGGGAAGGAGGCTGGTCATGCCGGCCGTGTCGCTCGGTGTGGGCATCGTGCTGTCGTGAAGATTGACCCGCCCTCTCCTCACCGTGTCGTATTTCGGCCCAGCAGCTCGCCATACCGCCCAAGGGACCACACGATTCGCTCGAATCCATGGGTGACATCGAGAATCACCGCCCGATCCTCCGGCGTCACTTCTTCCTCGGTTGCGAGATATTTTTTGCGGATCCGCTCCATCATCTCGCCCCGGTCCGACGTCATGGCGCCGAGTAGTGCAAGCTCGTCGCGATCACCGGTTTCGGCTGCCTCAAGCGTCGTCTGCAACATGGTATCCAGGACCTCGACGATCGCTGCACACAGTTGAGCGGCCTTGGCGCCACCAGGCCGGGCGCGCAACGCTTCGTACTGTTGCAGCAGGTCCTCTTCGATGATTTTAAGCAGGTCCTGACGGTTACGGAGGTTCAACAGTCTTTCGGCGAGTTCTACAGAATCGGTGCGTTGCAAGGCGTCGCGTAGAAAGCCTGCGAGGCGCTCGCCGATACCAAGAAACGCCGCATGATAGACCGACGGGTCCGGCTGTCCGCTGACCAATCGGTCGCTCCGGAGCGCGTCAAGGTACAGCGGAAACCGCTTGGCGAGTCGCAGGTGCTCCTTTTCTGCGAGGAGGAGGGCTGTCTCCGGCTGGTTCAGGGCGTCCTCGTTGATGTATCGGGTATGCGCGAGCATGTCCTCTTCGGTGGATGGCCAGAAGCGTGCGATGAACGCTTGATACGGCTTCGCCACTAGCGTCAGGAGTACGGAGGTGACCACACTGAACAGGATGGCCACGAACGCCGTCTGGACGGCGATCTGTCCGGACACCCGAGTGGCTGCCGCCTGTACCAAGGGAATGCCGGTCAGTTCCTCGGTATAGAACAGCCCGACGAAGAGTGCCGCTCCCAGGAGGCCGTACAACGCCTGCGCAATCACGACCTGCCGTGCGACGCCCTTGAAGCTCACCCCAAGCACATACGTCAGGACGGCGGAGCCGGCATAGGTGCCGTACACCTGCATGAAAATATGCTCTGATTCGTAGACGCCAGGTTGGGCCATGGCGATCGCGAGGAGGATAATCGCGATGTGCGACTGGGCAAGCAGTGTGAGGAGTGCGCCTGTGACGAATGCGATGAGCCCGGAATCGCCGATGAGCTCGAATAGTGTCGCAGCCCAGGAGATTGTGAGAAGCTCGGAGGAGCCCTTTTTGATCAGCAGGAGCCCCAAAAGTATGAGCGCGAGTGAGAAGAGTGCACCCGACACGTTGCGCCATCGAGAAGGAATCTCGTAGGCGTAACACAGCCCCGCCGAGCCGACCAGCAAGAGGATCAGTGATTCGGTAGGAAGGAATGCCGCCACCGTGATGAGGGAACAGCCGGTGTTGGCCCAGAGGACGACCGGCATCGCGCGGCGTATGGGCAGCACACCGGTGTGAACGAGGCTCGCCACCACATAGGACGTGGTCCGTCCACTCTGCGTGAAGAAGCCTGAAACGACTCCCCACACCGCTCCGACAGCGGAGTTGCCGCTTGCCTGGGTGACCAGTTCTCGGAGCCGAGAGCCTCCCATGGCGGTGAGCTGCCGAGAGACCTCCTTGAGACCGACGAAGAACAATCCGAGCCCGGCCAGTAGCGTGGCGGCGATTTCAAAGAGGTGACTCACGGTTCTCACTCCCGACTGAGGCCAGCGAGACGATATGGCTGGCGTCACGAGATGTCAACACTCAGAGGGTCTGCTGAGAGGCCGGCGAACGATGTTCGACATCGCTGTCATGGCATGCTAAGTCTGTCGCCGTCATGAAGGCGTCGCGTCCGGCTGGCTCATCGACCATCCGTTTTGCCGTGGACGAAGTGCCTCCGCACCTGCTTGCCGCGGGGCTTGGTTTGCAGGTGGTCATGCTCATCATCGCCAGCATCGCGCTCACGCCCATCGTCGTGTTGCGCGCGGCCGGTGTCGACATCGAGCGCGCCTCCTGGGCCATCTTTGCCGCCCTGCTCGTCAGCGGCCTGACGACCATGCTCCAGGCCCGTCCGCTGGGTCGGTTCGGCGCGGGCTATGTCCTGTTCATGGGGACTTCCGGCGCCTTCATCGCCGTAGGCATTTCGGCCGTGGTCGATGGAGGGCTTCCCCTCCTAATGACCCTGGTCATCGTCTCGTCGCTGTTTCAATGGTATTTTGCAAACCGTCTCTCGACGCTTCGTCGGATCGTGACCCCCACGGTCGGCGGAACGGTCATCATGCTGATCGCGGTGAGCGTCTTTCCGATCGCCTTTGAGCTGCTGAACAAGGTGCCGGAATCGCTGCGCGCCGTGCCCTCCGCTGCCCCGATCACCGCGGCCACGACCTTCGCCGTCATCATCGGCATCGCGCTCTTTGGGACGCGCACCCTTCGGTTGTGGGCGCCCCTCATCGGCATTCTGGTTGGCTGCGCCGTCGCCGCGTCGTTTGGGATGATCGATGTCTCCCATATAAGGGCGCAGCCATGGATCGGCCTGCCGGACGCGTCGTGGCCGGGCTTGGACCTCTCGTTCGATAGTCGCTTTTGGGTGCTCTTGCCCGCCTTCGTCATCGTGACGATGGTCGACCTGATCGAGACCTACGGGGATGCCACCGCCGTCCAACGAGTGTCGCATCGTCGTGACCGCGCGGTCGATTTTCGGTCGGTGCAGGGGGCTATGTATGCAGACGTCCTGGGGAATCTCTTCTCCGGTCTCGCCGGCACGCTGCCGGCCACGACCTATGCGACGAGCATCGCCGTGGTTGAGATCACCGGTGTCGCAGCCTGCCGCGTGGCCCTGTACGGCGGCGCCTTTCTCACGCTCATCGCCTTCTCGCCCAAAATCGTCAGCCTGCTGCTGGCGGTTCCCGATCCGGTTGCCGGCGGCTACATCATCCTCCTGCTCATCATGCTGTTCGGCCAGGGCATCCGCCTGGTGGCCGAGCACGGCCTGACCTATGAAAATGGGCTCGTGGTCGGCGTCGCCTTCTGGCTGGGTGCGGGCTTTCAGAACCAGCAGATCTTTCAGGATCAGCTGCCGCAATGGGCCCGCACGCTCTTGAACAATGGCATGACGTCGGGGGGGCTGATTGCGGTGGCGCTGATGTTGTTGGTCGCGGCACGCGATCGCTCGAAGAACCGGCTGTCGGTGCCGCCCGAGGTCAGCTCGATCCGTCTCGCACACGACTTTATTCAACGCTTCGCCGCGCAGCTCGGGTGGGATCGGGCGGCTGTGGGTCGCCTGGAATTAGTGACGGAAGAGGCCCTGCTCTATCTCATGTCCAAGGACACCGCCGCGACATCACAAAAGACGATCCATCTCTCAGTGCGCTATGAAGGCGAAGTGGTGGAGCTGGAGATCATCGCCGGCCCTCAAAAGACGAACATGGAGGATCTCGTTCGGTCCTTAAAAACCGGGGGCGAGCCGGTGGAGGATGATCTTTCACTTCACCTGCTGCGCGAGCTCGCCCTCGAGCTTAGGCACCAGCAGTTCCATGACATTGACTGTCTGCTCCTCAAGGTGGACAGCCGCCCCTTGCATCCGGCCGACGACGTGCCCGCGACGGTCCTCCCCTCAATGTGACGTGTAAACGATCGCTCAAACTCGCATACTTTCCTTTTACCATTGGAGGTTGATGGAGCTGGATAGCGCCCTTTTCCCCGGTGGCGATGGCGAGACGCACTGTCCGAAGATCCGTTCCAATAATCCTTTCAAGCTCGCTGTAGGTCCCTCCTCAGGGTGGGCTAGGTGGCTTCCAAGTGCGCGCCTCGACGAGCACCGCCTTTTAATGATCCCTCGAGACATCTGATCCTTTCTCCTGAAAGCCGGATGGTCGAATGCTGCGACTTGCGATGGGTGCAGGGTCCTGTCGCTGCGGTCGCCGCAGGCGATGGCGAGACGCAGTGTTCGACGTTCCGTTCGGACGAGGTCCAGGACGGAACAAGTTTGCGGAGCCAAGCAGCGACAGGACCATGCGGTTTCACCCATCGCTAAGCAGGAGGCGACCATCTGGCTTCGTTCTTTCTGGCGTGCGCTTGGGCAAGCAAAGGAGAACAACAGCCCTCGCCCCTCTCCCTCTTCCTATTTCAAGGCGGCCTTCTGCGTTAGTTTCTGATCCACCGTGTTGGCGGTGACTGCTGTCGGCGACCACCCTCCGCCCAGAGCTTTGTAGAGCTGAACCACCGACACGAGATGCAGTCGGCGCGTGGAGGCGAGCGAGAGTTCGGCGTCGAAGAGGTTGCGCTGCGCAATGAGCACATCCAAATAATTGGCAATCCCGCCGGTGTAGCGCAGATTCGCCAGATGCAACGCCGAGTGCAGCGCCTTGACTTGCTTTTCTTGCGCCGTCACCTGTTCAACCGCGGTCGTCACCGCTACCAACGCGTCCTCCACTTCCCTGAAGGCGACAAGGATCGTTTGCTCATATTGGGCGACGGCCTGACCGGTTTGGGCTTCCGACGCCTCCTGTTGAAACCCCAATATGTTGGCATTGAGCAGGGGGCCGGCCAGGCTGGGACCTGCCACCCCAAAAAAGGTCTCGTTGGCCACCAGATGGTTCAACTGGGGACTAGCAATACCCAGAATGCCTGTGATGCTGAGCTTAGGAAATCGGTCGGCCTTGGCCTGTCCGATCCTGGCCGTCGCCGCTGCCAACTGCTGTTCCGCCTGGACGACGTCCGGACGGCGCTGCAGCAGCTCCGAGGGAAGGCCGGCCGGGACGAGCGGCGGCATCACTTGTTCGGTCAGGGCGCGCCCCCTCGTGATTCGAGTGGGATTCCTCCCCAGTAAGACGCTGATTTCGTTTTCCTTCTGCACCATCTGCCGCTTCAGCTCGGCGATGCGCGCTGCGGCGTTCGCCTGCTCGGCTTCGAACTGATCGACATCCAGTTGGTTGATGTAGCCCACCCGGAACCGCGCCTTGGCAAGCTTGACGGACTCATCCCACGCCCGCAACGTCCGCGTGGCGATTTCGAGCTGCATGTCGAACTGCCGGAGCTCGAAATAGGCTTGAGCCACTCCGGCCACGATCTGGAGGATGACTGCCCGCCGGTTCTCTTCCCGAGCAAGCAAGTCTCCCAGCGCCGCCTCATTGGAGCGGCGGATCCGTCCCCAGATATCGAGTTCCCAAGCGAGATTGCCCTGGACATAGTAGTTGAACGGGTTGGGGAATCCGGGGAAGGCGACATTTCTCGTGTTGCCAAAGCCCGGCGCGTTGACCGTCGCATTCATCTGCGGCAAAAAATCGGTCTTGGCGACGAGCATCCGCGCGGCAAATTCGTCCACGGTCGCCACCGTCCGTTTGAGATCCTTGTTTTCCTCCAGTGCGACGCGGATCAGCCGTTGAAGTTCCTCATCACGATAGAGGTCCCACCACGGAACGTTGGCCAGGGACTGCACATCCTTTTGTGCCTCGGCCATTCGGAAGGAGTCGGACACGGGAATGTCGGGACGGGCATAGTCAGGTCCGACTTTGCAGCAGGGCAGCACCGACAACAGCCCCGACAGCACTAAACGGTGGATGATGGAAGACATATTCCTCACCTCCGGTTCGCCCCAGGGGAAATAATCGGTCAGACGGTCTTCTCTGCGACAGGCCTCTCGCGGGGCACGGCCGGCGGCTCGACCACCACCCTCCCGGTGACCCACTGGTTCATTTTTCCGATGAGCACAAAGAACAGGGGCACGAAAAAGATGGCGAGGAATGTCGCCGCCAGCATGCCGCCAAGCACGCCGGTGCCGATCGATCGCCGGCTGGCGGCACCGGCACCGGTGGCGATCACCAGCGGCAGGACGCCGAGAATGAAGGCCATCGAGGTCATGATAATGGGACGGAAGCGCAGCCGCGCAGCGTCGATCGCCGACTCGATCAGCGGGCGGCCGCGGTGATATTCCTGGCTGGCAAATTCGACGATCAGGATCGCATTCTTCGCCGACAGTCCGATTAGCGTGACGAGCCCGATCTGGAAGTAGATGTCGTTATTCATGCCGCGCAGCCACACTGCCGACAAGGCGCCAAAGACCCCGAAGGGCACCGCGAGGATCACGGCAAAGGGCACCGTCCAACTTTCGTACTGCGCGGCGAGAACCAGAAATACCATCAAGAGACCGAACGCGAAGGCAAGAACCGATTGAGTGCCTGCTTTCCGTTCCTGGAAAGAAATCCCGCTCCAGTCGATCCGATACCCCTGCGGCACCAAGACGTCCTCCGCCACCCGCTGAAGCGCGTCCAGGGTTTGTCCGGAGCTGGCACCCGGACTCGAAGCACCGAGGACCAGGGCCGTATTGAATCCATTGAAATGCGTCACCGGATCGGGGCCGCTCGTCGATTCGGTGCTTACCACCGTGTCGAGCGGAATCATGGCATGGCCTTGGCCCTGGCCTTGGCCGTTCGCTCGCACATAAATTTTGGAGATGTCCTGCGGCGCCGAGCGATATTGGGCTTCCGCTTCGGTTTGCACCCGATAGACCCGGCCAAATTTCACGAAGTCGTTGATGTAGAAATTCCCGAAATAGGCTTGCATCGTATCGAAGACCTCCGAGATCGGCACGCCGAGAGCTTTGGCACGGTCGCGGTTGATCGTGGCGTACAGTCGCGGCGCGGTCACCCGAAAGCTGGTGCTGATGCCGCCGATCGCCGGGTCTTGCTTGGCCTTGGCCACGAACTCTCTGGTCACGGCCGCAAATTTCTTGAAATCGCCGCCGCTAGGATCCTGAATCTGGACGGAGAACCCTCCCGTGGCACCGAGGCCCCGGATCGAGGGAGGGTTGAAGGCCAATACGACCGCATCGCGGTATTTCCCGAATTCCCGAAACGCCCCCGCGATCAGCGCCTTCGCATGCAGTTGCGGATCCTTCCGTTCATCCCAGGGCTTCAGCGGCACGAACGTCGTCGCCATGTAGGTCCCGCGGGTATTGAAGACGAAATTCTGACCGACCAGTGCATTCGTGCCGTAGACAGCCGGATTCGAGAGAAAAAATCCCTCGACGCTGTCCATCACGGCGAGCGTCCGTTTTTTGGAGGCACCATCAGGAAGCTGAGCGACCACGATGATGTATCCCTGATCCTCGTCAGGCAGAAAGCCCGAGGGGGTGACCCGGAACAGCGCCAGCGCCACGAACGCGACCATGCCGAACAAGGCGAGCGAGAAGAGCGAGCGTGCGATGGTGTGACCGACGGCGCCGGCGTAGCGCGTTTGGCCCCAGACGAAGAATCGATTGAAGTATGCGAAGACTCCTTTTCTAGCAGCATGACGCGGTTTGAGGATTAAGGCGCACAATGCAGGGCTCAGCGTCAACGCCACAAAGCCGGAGATCATGACGGAGATCGCAATGGTAATCGCGAATTGCTTGTACAGCTGGCCGGTAATGCCGCCTAAGAATCCCACCGGGACAAAGACCGCGCAGAGGACCAGCACTATGGCAATCACCGGGCCGGTCACTTCCTCCATGGCCTTTTTCGCGGCTTCATTGGGCGACAGACCGTCTTCGATGTGACGCTCGACGTTCTCGACCACGACAATGGCGTCGTCCACCACGATGCCGATCGCCAGGATCATGCCGAACAATGTCAGCGTATTGATGGAGAAGCCCAGCGCAGACATGCCGGCAAATGTCCCGATGAGCGAGACGGGCACTGCCACGGCCGGAATCAGCGTGGCACGCCAGGACTGTAAGAAAAGATACACGACGAGGATGACCAGGATCATCGCATCGCGCAAGGTCTTGACGACCTCTTCAATCGACACTTCGATAAATCGTGTCGTGTCATAGGGGACGTCGTACGAAACCCCCGGTGGAAAAGTCTTCGCCAATTCATCCATCCGCTGGCGGACTTGTTTGATGGTGTCGAGCGCGTTAAATCCCGGCGCGAGAAATGTCACGAGCAGGGCCGTGGGCTTGCCCCGATATCGTCCTTCCAGGTCGTACGATTGCGCGCCCAGTTCAATCCTGGCCACATCTTTCAAGCGGATCATGGAGCCGTTGGGCATGGCCCGGACGATCATCTCCTCGAAGTCCTTCACCTCGGTCAGGCGGCCCCGCGTGATGATCGGAATCGTGAGCTCGTTCTGTTGCGGCGTGGGCTCCCGCCCGATGAGCCCGGCAGGAAAGTCCCGGTTCTGTTCGCGGACGACGCTGACGATGTCGCTGGGAGTGAGATTGAGTTGCGCCATGCGCACCGAGTCGAGCACCACCCGCATGCTGTAGTTCTGCTGTCCGAAGATATAGGCGTCGCCCACGCCCGGAATACGCCTGATGTCGTCGACGAGACGGACCGTTGCGTAGTTGGCGAGAAAAAACGCATCGTACTTGGGATCTGTCGACTGCAAGATCAAGACGCCCAACAGGTCGGTCGAGAGTTTCTTCACCGTGACGCCCTGACGAATGACTTCCGGCGGGAGTTGCGGCTCGGCCAGCTTCTCCCGGTTCTGGGCCTGGACCTGTGCGATGTCGATGTTGGTGCTGATCTGAAACGTCAGGCGGAGGGTCATGTGGCCGTCATTGGTGCTGGTCGAGTCGTAGTAGAGGAGGTTGTCGATGCCCGGAATCTGCAGTTCGATGACACGGGCGACGGAATCGGCCACGGTCTCAGCGCTGGCACCGGGGTAATCGGCGTCGATCTGGACGACAGGAGGCGTGATCTGCGGAAACTGCGCGATGGGCAGGGTCACCATCGCCACGAGGCCGATCACCACGATCACGATCGAGAGGACCGAGGCAAAGATCGGCCGATCGATGAAAAACCGCGGGCTCATTTGGACGCTTCGGACGCTTCGTTCTTCTTTGGCCCTGAGGCTTGAGTCCCGGACGGTTCGACCTCAACCGGTACCGGCTTCACGGTCGAATCAGGGATGATGCGTTGCAGACTATCGACGACCACCTGTTCCCCGGAGGCCAAGCCTTCTTCGACGAGCCACTGGTTTCCTTGCCAGACGGTCGCCTTGACGTCTCGGATCTCCACCTTGTTGTCGGCACTCACGACATACACGATCGCGCCTTTCGGCCCTTGCAGCACGGCTCGTTGTGGAATGAGCATCACGCTGCTCCTCGAGACCCCATGAAAGCGAACCGTCACGAACTGACCGGGAATGATGATGCCGTCACGATTGGGGAACGTGACTCGTCCCGAGCGTTCGCCGGTGTCGCTGCGCAGCCCCACATCGAGCAAATCCAGCGTGCCTTCCTCCGCATACTTGCTGCCATTGAGAAAAATGAGCGTGCCCGTCAGTTTGTAGACGCCGGGGTGCTCGATCTTCTTGGCAGCAAGATCCTCCCGCCGCTTGATCAAAAACGCTTCCGGCGCATTGACGACGACATACATCGGATCAATCTGGTGGATGATCGTGAGCAAATCGGTCTGTGCGGAGACCAAGCGGCCTTCATAGACACGTGTTCGCTCGACCAATCCCGTAATCGGCGCCACGATGACCGTATTGTTGAGATCAAACTTGGCTTTGATCAACTCTCCCTTGGCCGTGTCCAGGGCTGCCTTCGCCGACAGTTCTTCCGCCACCGCATCGTCGTAGTCCTTTTGACTGACGGCGTGCTCTGCCAGGAGCGGCTTCACGCGCGCCAGGTTTTGCCTGGCCTGCACGAGGCGCGCCTCAGACTGGGACACTCGGCCCTTGGCACTGGCCGCCGCTGCGTGGAAGGGCACTTCATCGATCCGATAGAGCCGATCGCCCTTCTTGATCTCTCTCCCCTCCTGGAAGTACCGCTCTTGGATGATGCCCGTCACCTGCGATCGGATTTCCACGATTCGCGACGCTTCGGCTTGACCGATGAACTCCGGCTCGTCGGGGACTGACGTGGGTGTCACCGTCAGCACACCGATTTCCGGCACCTGAGGGGAAGGCGATGACTGGACTTCTCCTTTACAGCTCAGCAGGAACAGCGCGGCCCCCATCGTGAGGGCACACGCGATCTCAGGTAGGACCGTCTTCCCCTGTCGATTCATGGGCGCTTCTCACTCATGAGCCAGCGTGCTCACCCAGATGGGAATTTGCCTGTGAACATCGTCATGTGGCGCACTCCTCTGTGTGACCGGACACGGTGTCGCGTTAGTGCATCGTGAGCACCATGCGAAACCGCGCCTTGCCGCTCAGCATCTGCTCGTAGCCTTTCGCGGCTTGTTCGAGCGGCACCGTCTCCACCATGGGACGAATCCCTGTGAGGGCGCAAAAGTTCAACGTGTCTTCGGAATCCCGGGCCGTCCCTGAGGGCCACCCTCGAATCGCACGGCGCGCCATGATGAGTTGAACGGGGGTCACGTTGAGGGGATCGGCCGAGGCTCCGACCACGAGCAATTGCCCTCCAACCCCAAGCCCGTCAATGAGGGCCGACATGGCCTTACTGTCCGGAGCGGTGGCCAGAATGACGGATGCACCGCCAAGACTCGTGAGTTCTTTCGCGACGTCGACGGCACTGCTGTCGAGATATCGGACGGCGCCAAGCTTCAGCGCGAGGGGCTCTTTGTCCTGACC
>Ga0209971_1000419_pt1 | contig 11365 bp, 11 predicted proteins | sample InoplaM3SAM_FD_187588 | JGI IMG/M metagenome (GOLD analysis project Ga0209971, IMG submission 187588) | Arabidopsis thaliana rhizosphere microbial communities from the Joint Genome Institute, USA, that affect carbon cycling - Inoculated... | ecosystem: Host-associated > Plants > Roots >... | reverse complement strand
GCGACACCGAACTCGAGGAAGACTCCAGCCGCATATGCGTCGGTAGAGGAATACTCGATGTCATCGTCGGAGGAGTCGGTTACTTTGACGTCCGTCACCGCGAATGACGGCGAGTCAGGCGGAATCTCGTAGATCGCCGCAGGGACGTCGGCCGTCGCAGCCCACGGCCCGATCGGAGAGTCTCCCACATACCATCCGGCGGCGTAGCACAGGTAGAACCGATTCTGGTACAGGAACACATCGAACCCGCTGTTGACGGCCCGAGCGACCTGCGTGCCCGGGATCGTCTCGAACTTCGGGTCACCTGCATACGTGACGTCGACGGCAGGCGGGCTGCCCTTGCTGATCCTGATCTTTCGCGGTACCGAAGCCTCGAGCGCCGCCATCTTCGCCTCGACCGTCCCCGGCACGGATGCACGCACAGCCGATCGTGCGTGATCTTCCGGAATGGCAGAAAAGGCCTTCGGCAGGTCCTTCGAATACGCCCACGCGCCTTGGTCGAGGTTTGTCGTCGTGAACCATCGTCCCGCAACGAGGAGGTACCAATTCGATTCGAGCTTGAAGAGTGGGCTTTCGGTGTTTGTTACCCACTCCAATCCGCTGGCGCCCGGGATGGTTTCGAGCGCGGGTTTGCCCTTGGTGACTATGAGCTCAGTCGGACGATCGGCAAACACGACCTGTGGTAGGGCGCGCGTGCAGTTCTTCAGCGGGACTGCCTTGCGGACCGTAGCGTACTCCTCGCCAGACGGAAGTGAGGCAAATCCCCTTGGCAACGTCGTCGCCGCCTTCCAGCCCTGATCCAGCTTGTCGGACGTGAGCCAGCAATCGCCTGAGAGCAGGTAATACATGCCGCTGCCTGTGGCATCACGGTACAGCGGCCAGTTCGCGTTCACGATGACTTCGAGGCCTGTGTTCGGGACTGCCGATGGCACAGGCGCGCCATTCACGAACAGCAAGGCAGTCGGCGTTGAGCGCACCAGAATCGGTGGAGGCGATGTGTTGAAGCCGGCGGGCGCGGTTTGCGGCAGAACTTCGTCTGCGAGCTGAGCCAGGAACAGATCGAGCCTCACGTCGATCGACTCGCGGGTGGCCGCATCCATGACCGCAGCCGTATAGTTGGCCGGGACAGGTTTCGCGAACGTCACGTCCGTCACTCTTGGCGAGCGGATCGTCACCGTGCGCTTGTCCATGTCGACGACTGTGTCTCCGGCCACCGTTGCGGTCCCGTACTCCATTGCTGCCTGGCCGACAGGCGTCAGAGAGAAAGCAATCGTCGAAGTGAAATGCTCGAACTCCGTCCAGCTGCGCACCTGTGGCGCGTGAATGGTCAGGGTAAAGCCCTCGATGTCACGCTGCTGGGGGAAGAGGGCGCTCGCTGCGCCGTCAGTACCTGCTTGCGTTGTCGCAGTCGTGGCTGCCGGCAAGTCTGTCGTAGATAGCGCGGCGATGAAGGCGAGAAGCAGGGGCCGGGCGAAAGTCATCCATCCTCCGCGGTGATACCCTAGATTGCTCCTGCCAGGCTTCTTGTATCAAGCGCTGGCTCATCGCTTCCAGCCTCCCGGTTCGGGATAAGTTCGGTATTCTCCGCAAGCCCGGAGATCAGGCGGGGTAAGGAGCTATCAGAGCATGAAGGCGATGTCGTTTGCTTCTCTGCCTCTTTGGACAATGGCAGCCGGAGCGTTCGCTTATCACTCGACTGCTAGCGCTGCTACGGCACCCCTGCCTTCGAAGCGCGAAGTCAAGGCGGTGATGAGCCTGGTGGCCGACTACGCCCAAACTCGCTATCCGGCTAATGTCGAGGCCTATTGGGATGATGGTGTCTACCACATCGGCATGATGGCTCTGTACGATGCGAGCAAGAGCGGCGTTGCGCTGGGGTACACCGAGACCTTCGGTAACTACAACGGCTGGATCCTGGACCGAGGTGTAATCGCCGCCAACCGGCACAATCGCCTGGCAGCTGCGCAGAGCTGGATCGCCGCGCATGCTGCTTCTCCTGTCGCTCACATCGCCGATACCCGGGCAGAGATTGCGGATCAGACCGCTTTGAACTTGGCCGAGGTGACATCCAGCGCCTATTTCTCCGTGGATTCGCAATTCATGGCGTTGCCCGCATTTGCCATGATCGGGAAGCTGGATAGCAACGACCGTTACTTCGATCGCCTGTATGAGCTGTTCAATTACACCAAGTCCACGCTGGGTCTTTACGATACCTCGGCGCATCTCTATTACCGGGACCCGAGCTATATCTATCCCGCCAAGAAAACGCCGGGCGGCGCTAAAGTCTTCTGGTCGCGCGGGAACGGTTGGGCGTTGGCGGCCTTGGCCCGCATTCTTCCCCAGTTGCCGGCGAGCGATCCGGCGCGTGCAGAATACGTCACCACGTTCCGGGAGATGAGCGCGGCGCTCAGGGCGGTTCAGCGATCGGATGGATTCTGGAATATGAGCCTGTATGACCCGGCCCATTACCCCGGTCCGGAGGTGACCGGTACGGCACTATTCGTTTATGGGATGGCCTGGGGCATCAATAACGGCCTGTTGAGCAAATCCACCTACAGACCGGTGGTAGCAAAGGCGTGGAACGCCATGGTGACGACGGCCGTGCATCCGGACGGCAAACTGGGATACGTACAGGGCGTGCACCAGCAGCCGATACCTATAACGCAGGTGACGTACGAGTCCAGCTCCAATTTCGGCGTGGGAGTTTTTCTCCTTGCGGGAACCGAAGTCGTGAAGATGGCCGTGGATGGCGAGAAGTATGAGGTGGAGGATCTGCCGGCAACCGTGTCGTCGGGTGACAGTCATGAAGACGTGGGCGACGTCTGGGCGAGCGGCGAGAAGTACAGTCGCGGTGTGCTGAGCGGAGTCGGCGATTACATCCAGTATTCGGCATGGCTGCCTGCGCCCGGTGTGTACAACGTAAAGATCAGGTTCGGGAAAGGTGCCGACCTGGGACGATGGCAGTTCTACAAGGCGGGAACCAAGGTCGGCGCGCAGCAGGACGCATACAGCAACGCTTTCGCCTTTTCAGAGGTCAACCTGGGCAATGTCACCTACCGCACGTCCGGCAACAAAGAGTTCAGGTTCAGCGTGACCGGCAAGAACAACGCGAGCAGCGGATTCGCCACGGCCATCGATTATGTGATGCTCACCAGGCAATGAATCATTCGCGTCGACAACTGGCTGCTTGATGCAGCTGGCCTTCAACTCACCAGACGATAGCCGCGTTCGCGGCGGCGTTTGCCGATAGCGCCTAGCGTGATCAAGCCGTCCTGCAGGGAGGCGACCCAGCTCGTCATGTAGCGACCACGGGATGCGCCGCTCCTACCGACGACTCTGGTCAGTATCCAGTGGCCCCATAGATCCTGTTCCAGGTGCGTGCGGTAGTAGCGATTGCCGCGCTCCCAGCGCAGCGCAACCCAGGAGGATGTGTCGAAGGGGGACACATTTTTCATAATCTGATTGTAGCCGCCGCGCGGCTCGCTACTTTGCGGCCGGTTGTGACGTGGGTCACAGATTGCTATGAACGCCGGATCCGCTGATGCGGCGGACCGGCGTGGGAGGGCCGGATCGAAATCCTCGGGCCTCAGATCGCGGGCGAGAAAGATCGGGCCGCGGAGAGTGCCCCGGTTTGCTTGTACCGGGGCGCTCACCGCCAGATGCGCACGCCTGTGCGCGAAAACAACGAGGTCAGAGCGGGTCGTATTTGAACTTGGCGCCGGCGAGCGCAGCCTCGTACATCAGCCCACCCTTGATGATCGAGAAGGAGGCCATGCCTTTCTCATAGCCGGCGGTCTTGGTCGTCGCATCCTTCTTTCCGCCACTTGCGCCGGCGGACGCACCCGTCGTACCTGCGCCGGCGGACGCTCCCGCCGTTATGGCGACGGCACTGGCTTTCGCGCCGAACTCGAAGTTACCCGACGTGAACTCCTTGAATGCCCTGTCATCCTCGAAAAAGACGAGCAGGCTGTAACCCTGTGCGCCCGCCTGCCAACCGAAGCTCACCTGGTTCATCTTGGCCGTGCCTACCTGCTTGCCCTTCTCATAGACACACCCCGAGCCGTGGGCGCCGCCGATACCGAGTCCGGCCTTGCCGATTGTCGGGAAGACCGCATAACCGTAACTCTTCTTGAAGAAGCCGGCGCTTTCGCCGGCATCCTGGAACAACTTGAGCGTTGCCGCGCACTCGGCCGGATCATCATCTGCGAGGGCCAGAGAGCCGAACATCGAACTCAACGCCAGGCTCATTAATACTGCGAATAGCCGCTTCATCTCATTCACCTCTTGTTGTCTCAAACGCCTAAGGGAAAACTGATTCGCCAGCCGGATCCGCAGTCCGAGTGCGGAGGCGCTGGACGGTTTCCAAGTACAGGCCTGACGATCCAGGTCCTCCTTGACGAAGCGCGGCAAGGCCACGGGCAATGCCTCGCGCGGATAGTCATTCTGGATTGCAGATGACCCTGCAATCGCGGGGTGGCAACGAAAAACCCAGCGGCACGGGTTCCCCCGTGCCGGAGCGCTCTTAACTTAACGGTCTGAGGGCCTTGCTCGCAAGTAAAATGCTGGACGTCGCCAAAGAGTCTCGCATGCAGCGAGGCGTGGATGGTCAGGAGGAATGCTCCTCCTCGCGCGCGCATCGACGGCAGCTGGCGGTCGTCTTGGAGCGCCGTCGTCGGGGGCAAGGTCACCGGCAGGGTTCGGTGGCCGGTTCGGGACAGGTTCGGTCGCGACGGCGCTAACCCGTTGACTCGATTGGACCGCTCGAACCAAGTGGCGGGATCGAGGCTTCCTTTTCGAAGTCCCAGGTTGGCGTGTCAGGTGACTGCAGGTCCTTGCGCTACACGTGCGCGAGTAGCGTCCACGTCAATAAACTGGCCCGGGCGAGCGGCTGGCGGACATTCTGACGTCGCGGCCGTGCGCTGCGCAGCCGCGGAGGAGAATATGGAAGCGCCAAAGCATTTCGAGGTCATGGAGGGCTACTGCTGTTATCGGCTATCGGGTCACGGCCCTTTGGCGGAGGCGGCAGGCAAGGTCATAGAGGCCATTACTTTTGCTCGGCAACAAAGGATGCACAACCTGCTAATCGATACCACGAACTGGACCGGCCATCAGAGTCCAGACACTCTGGAACGGTACACATGGGGACAGGCATTCGCCCAAGCGGCCGGTTCAACAATGAAGCTGGCCATGGTGGTGCGACCTGAAATGGTGGACCCTGAAAACTTTGAGGTTACGGTCGCCAGAAATCGAGGACTGACGGGACATGTCTTCGATTGTGAAAAGGATGCGCTGGCGTGGCTTCTGGACCCTGCGTCTGATGAGGGCTAAATGCGCGAATTTTTCATCGAACTGCGACGCCGCAACGTAGTCAAGGTTGCGACTGTGTACGTCGTCGTGGGCTGGGGGGTCATCCAGGCAGCGGACGTTCTGTTCCCCGCCCTGACACTGCCGAAATGGACCGTCACGCTCGTGGTGGCGCTCGTCATCGCTGGCTTCCCGATATCGCTGATGCTGGCGTGGGCATTCGAGCTGACGCCGTCCGGAATCGGGCGCGACAATAAGAAAGCGGTCTCGACCGATACACCGATCGATCGGCGGATCGAAACTGCGCCGGTCCCAATCGGTGCTACGACGCATCTGGAGGCCCGCGAACAGCGGTCGCTCGCCGTTCTCCCGTTCGTGGATATGAGCCCCGGACACGACCACGAATACTTTGCCGACGGCCTGGCAGAGGAACTGCTGGACGCGCTGGCGCGGGTGGCAGATCTGCGTGTGCCTTCGCGAACGTCTTGTTTTGCGTTCAAGGGGAAGGACGTGGACGTTGCGATGGTGGCTGAGCGATTGCGGGTCTCGCACGTGCTGGAAGGCAGCGTGCGCAGGTCGGGCGAGCGCATCCGCGTTGCCGCAAAGCTCGTCGAGACCAGCCGCGACACGCAGCTTTGGTCCGAAATCTACGACCGGCAGATCGAGGACATTTTCGCGATCCAAAGCGACATCGCACGCCAGATCGTCAGCTCGCTGCAATTGCGGTTGCTACCGCAAGATGCCGTACATGCCACGACACGGGATGCCTCAGCCTACGAGCTCTACCTGCGGGGGCTGAACTTCCTGCATCGCTTTGGTCCCAAGAGTGTCCGCTTCGCGATCGACATGTTCCGGCGCGCAACCGAACTGGACCCGAAGTTCGCGAAGGCCTGGGCTGGCCTGGCGAAGGCCCACGCCTCGCTCGCCATCTATTACTCGGGGGGTGCGGCCGATCTGCAGTCCTCCGACGAGGCAAGCTGCCGGTCGATGGAGCTGGCTCCCGGCCTCGCTGAGGCACATACGGCCCGCGGCGTCTCTTTACTGGCCCAGGAGCGATACGACGAGGCGGCAGCGCAGTTTGAGTGCGCAGTGACGCAGAACCCACGTTCCTTCGACGCCTGGTATCAATATGCGCGAACGGCGCTCCATCAGGGAGCGCTCGAAAAGGCACTCGAGTTGTTCGAGAAGGCGTCGGAAGTGGACCCCGACGATTACCAATCACCACTCATCGCGGCGCCCGTCTACCGAAAGCTCGGATACGAAGCAAAGGCCCTCGAGGCAGAGCGCCGTGGTGTGGCTCTGGCGGAAAGTCACCTGCAGAGCTATCCGGACAATGCACGCGCGTACTTTCTCGCGACCGCAGCGCTCGACAATCTTGGTGAAAGCGAGAAAGCGTTTGACTGGGCGGACAGAGCCATTGCGATTGATCCGGACGATGCCACCACGCGCTATAACGTCGCGTGCTTTTATGCGCAGGTGGGAGATACCGACAAGGCATTCGCGTTCCTGCAGGGCTCCGTGACGTCTCGCACGTGGCTCGACAACGACCCGGAACTGGATCCCATCCGCGACGATCCGCGGTTCCATGCATTGCTCAGGACGCTCAAGGAATAGGTGGCTGCAATTACTGGGGCCGGGACTCTCACGAGCTTAGATCTACCGTGTACCACTTCCCCATTTCGATGCTGCGGATCTCCGATTCAGCAAACCCGACACTGCCATACGTGTGTTCAATGGCCGAAAGCGCTCGACGAAAATAGTTTTCGCTGACCTGCTGAAGTTGGCCGTGCGAAATGGGTACAGGTTGATCAGGCGGCACATGGAGCTCAATGTCGCCCGATTCAGCTTGCCTGATCTCCACGAAATGCGCGCGACGCGGCTCTCCTTCGATGTCAAGCTCGAAATGGAGCCGAGCGCTCAAATGGTCGTCACCCATGAGTTCGACCGGCGTGCAGTCGCTATGCGGATCGTCTCCGGTAGCTTCCTGGTTTCGAATGTCCGCCTTAACGAAGTGCAGCGCGGCCTGTCCCATATACCCTCCATGGCCTAACCTGCACTCGGCTTTTCCCCCAACCCCAAGCGACGCCAGGCCGGCGTTTCGATCATGACTGCGGGCAAGCATAGCGCCGGGGCCAGCGACATAAGCTGGCAAAGCGCGTGAAGCGCGTCACAGTTTTGAAAGGCTCGTTGCGGCGGTGCGCCAGAATCCCCATGTTTTCAAGGGTTTCGCATCCAGCATGCGTGCGGCGCTGACCACGAGGGTCTCGGCACCGACGGGGCAAACCACCAAAGCAGCGACAAGCATCGCCAGCAGCCTGATCCGGGCGCGACGCCTAGCCATGACTCTTGTGTCCGGGTGAGGAGGGGGGTGAAATGACCAGCGCATCGCCTGGCGACAGCGATCGCTGCGAGCATGGTCCACCGGCGGGAGTGTCGCCCACTAGAGGCAGATCAACGTCGTGAGGCCCGGAGGTACATGTGAGCCAGTGGATGTACAACCTTCCAGTTGCGTGGATGGCGATCGTTGTCTTCCTCGCCACGTACGTGGCCACGGGCGGTCTTTACGCGCTGATCATGGCCGCTGCGAAGGGTGAGCGCGCGCGCGCATTCAAAGCCGTGTCGCCCGGCATGCTGCCGCCGCTGGGGATCATCTTTGGCTTGTTCGTGGCGTTTCTCGCAGCACAGGTCTGGAGGGATTTCGATCAGGCACAGGCGGCGGTGAGCCGCGAGGCCAGCGCATTGCGCGCGGTGGTAATGCTCATCGAGAGTTTCCCGGGAGACCCGCAAGCGCGCATGACGAGCCTCATTCGCCGTCAGATCGACGAAGCCGCAACCCACGAATGGCCTGCCATGTCTCGGCGCCGCGCGGCGCTGACGATGGTCCCGGTCGCGTTGGCGGAGGCGCTGCAGTTGGCCCTAGCTCTTGAGCCGCACACGAATGGCCAGATTGCAGCGCAGCGGGAGATTGTGGTCGCGCTGGAAAACGCACTCGACGCACGCCGTCAACGCATCATCGTCAGCGAGTCGACGGTCAACTGGGTCAAATGGGCCAGTGTCCTGTTACAGGCCCTGTGCGCGTTGGTTGCAATAGGGCTCGTGCACAGTGACAACCGGGCCACCGCGGCCATCGCGATGGGCATCTTCGCAACCGGAGTCGCTGTCTCAGTCGTGCTGATTGCCTCACACAGCGGACCGTTCTCCGGGCAGATATCGGTCGGGCCTGACCTGCTGTTGCAGGTCAGGCCCCCGCCGAACCCGTAGCGGCAACTCCCCGGCCGCCTTCCTCAATTCATGATGGGGGCGAGTGCGTTTTGGATTCGCTGCATCTGTGCCGTCGTGGTGAACTCCGTGAGCAGCCGACCGAAGTGTCGGTGCTGCACTCCGCTGACGATGTATTGCCAGCGGTAGGCTTTGACGAGGAGATCCTTGATCGCGTGCTGTTCGTCATCCCTGAAGTTGCGATCGCAGAGCCTCAGGAAGTACGCGGAATCCACCGCGGCCTGCCCTTGCACGATGCCATCGACTGCGCCGACGAGGTCGATCAGGTCGCTGACCGCGGCATCCCGCTCCTCGGGCGTCAGCCGGGCATCGACCCGCCGCCACTCGAGCTCATCCAGAATCACGTGCTGACATTCGTCACGCCAGTGAAAACGGAAGATGTCCTTGAAGAGGGGCGAGACCGAGGCATCCTGGTCGATGCTGTGCTCGTAGTGGCTCTGCACGAACAGTTCGATGTGACAGGTGAGTGCGAGCACGGCCCATGTGGACTTCGATAGCACCACGCGCGCAACCTCGTTCGGGTCCGCGACAGTGGAGTAGCCGCTGGGCATTTTGTGGGAGATGAGTGCCTCGACGCGCCGAAAGAGCTCCTGATGCTTGAGCTCTTCGTCGCCGAAGCGCACCAGCGCCTCGAGTGCCACCTGGTCACCGAGATAGTGTTCGCGCGACTGGTCGAGGATCTTCGCGCCAATGAACCGCTCGACCAACCCGAACAGGTAGGCATAGGTACGCCCTTGGACCTGGCTCAGCGAGCGCCGCTCGGCTTCCGTCAGGAAAGCGAGCTCGTCGACCTTTGAGAGCCCATCCGGCAGGAACTTGTGGCTGAAGTCGAACTCGCGGCCGCGCAACACATCGCGATCGATCTCCCAGGGCGCCTTCTTGGACGCCTTGATGCAGCGGGCATAGCGAGTCGTGTCAGTGAGCGCCTCGTTCAACGTCTGGATGGCAGCATTCATGTGAGATCTCCTCAGTGCATCGGTTGAATGGCCGGCATTCTGAGGAGGGTGACCAGGCCGGAGCATGAGCCAGATGACTCATTTTGCGGTGGGTCGGGTAAGGACGAATGTCCCTCCCGCGCGAGCACGATGGTCTTGGCGCGGGAATCCACAGCGAGCTTGCTGAAGATGCGTTACTTCGCCACCAGGCTTGCGCGGCGTTGCTGCTCCAAGTGCACCTGATCCAGCGTCAAGTGAGTTTGTGTTGCGATCACTTTGACGAGCGTGTGCTCTGGCGTCCGCGGCAATGAAAGTGCATGCAGGCGCTCCCAGGTTGTGATTCGCACCTGGGGATCGTTGCCCGCCGAACTCTGAGCTTCCAGCGCCCGCAGCCGCACTGCCGCGCGCTCGTGTTCAGCTCGCTCCATTGCCTGGCGATGATCCGCCACGATTTCGGTCACGCCAAGTCCAGTGTCATCGAATCGTCGATACAATGCCATTACTCCCTCCGAAGCAACCCTGCTGTCAAAGCAGCGTGCGAGCTGCGGACGCGAATCACGTCAAACGCGTCGACAGATAAGAAGAAAAGCTACGAGCCGTGAGCACTATACGCCGTCAACTTCCTGCTCGTTCTGGTTTCGAGCGAGCTATGACAGGCGACCGCCGATTCGGTACGCCTGCGCAAGCGAGGAGTATTATTGCGTAACCTTGCACCAGACCATCCGCTTCACCCGCAGCGTCGACGAGGTGCGACTCGCGTACGCGGAGTCTGGTACCGGGCCGCCGCTCGTGAAGGCAGCGAACTGGCTGTCACACCTCGAGTTCGACTGGCAGAGCCCGGTGTGGCGTCACTGGTTCGGCTTTTTCTCCAGCGCTCATCGGCTCATCCGCTACGATGCCCGTGGCTGCGGTCTCTCGGACTGGGACGTGGCCGATCTCACCCTGGCCGCGCAGGTAGCCGACCTCGAAGCGGTGGTGGAATCGGCACACGTCGACCGCTTCGCCCTGATCGGTATCTCGCAGGGAGGCGCCGTTGCGGTCGAGTACTCCATCCGCCACCCCGAACGCGTCTCGCACCTGGTGCTATACGGTGCGTTCGCGCATGGCTGGAAGCACCGCGGTGAGCAGACCGCTCGGCAGCATCGCGCGCTCAACGAGCTCGTGCGCCTCGGATGGGGCCAGGAGAACCCGGCGTTCCGCAAGTTGTTCGCTACGATGTTCGTGCCGGATGCGAGCGACGAACAGGAACGCTGGTTCGCCGATCTCATGCGCGTTACCTCAGAGCCGGAAATCGCCGCGCGGCTTATCGAAGCCACCGGGGACATCGATGTCGTGGACAGACTTCCCGCCGTTACGGTCCCTACGCTGGTCATCCACGGCCGGGATGACGCGCGCATTCCCTATGCGCAGGGGCGCGCACTCGCGACCGCAATACCCGGCGCGCATTTCGTGACGTTGGAGAGCCGCAACCACATCCTGCTCGAGGCCGAGCCCGCCTGGGCGCGCTTTCGCGAAGCGTTCGAAGAATTCACCGGGTATAAGGCTCCGCAGGGCGAATCCGCTCGCAAGGACGTGACCTTCGACGAGCTCACCCCGCGCGAGCTCGACATTCTCGGCCATCTCGCGCGTGGCCTCAGCAATGCCGAAATCGCAAAGCGCGTCTTCATCAGCGAAAAAACCGTCCGAAACCACCTGACGAGCATCTTCAGCAAACTCGACGTCGACTCACGGGCCAAGGCCATCGTGCTCGCCCGTGACGGCGGGCTCGTCAAGTAGCGGGCGAGACACTCGGCCCACGCCGGCATCCGAAAAGTTAGCCGTCGGCTCATGCTCCGATTCAGAACGCA
>Ga0209971_1000418_pt1 | contig 11387 bp, 11 predicted proteins | sample InoplaM3SAM_FD_187588 | JGI IMG/M metagenome (GOLD analysis project Ga0209971, IMG submission 187588) | Arabidopsis thaliana rhizosphere microbial communities from the Joint Genome Institute, USA, that affect carbon cycling - Inoculated... | ecosystem: Host-associated > Plants > Roots >... | reverse complement strand
TGAGCGCTTGTTGTGCCTTGGCCGCCGCTTCGCGCAATGCGGCGACCTGAGCTTCCAGCTCTGCGGTCGCATGCGTGGCGAGCTGCTTCTCGGCTTTTTTCAGCGCCACGTGCGCCATGCTCGCTTCGATCTTGCGCTTTTTCTGCTCATCGGACAGGGCCGTCTTGCTGGCCTGGATGCGCGCGACCGCATCGTCCGGCGTGACGGCCGACGACTGCGTCTGGGCAGCCTTTGCCTGGGCCGCGCGCTCGGCGCGTGCCTTCCGGTCGGCTTCCTTCTGTTGCTCGGCGCGACGCAGGCGCTCCTGGCGCCACTCGAAGCGCTGCCTGGAATGCTCGGCCTTGTGCTGTTTCTGCTCGAGCGTGCGGATTTCGCCCTTGGCAGCGCGGTAGTACTGCACCAGCGCAATGTTCGACGGACAGACATAGGCGCAAGCGCCGCACTCGATGCAGTCGAACAGGTTGTAGGCCTTGAGCTGATCGTGCTGCTGGCCCAGCGCAAAGAAATGCAGTTGCTGCGGTAACAGGCTCGCCGGGCAGACGTCGGCACATTCGCCACAGCGGATGCACGGCAGGGCTGGCGGTGGTGGCGGTAGCTCCGTCAGCGTGCTGGCCAGCAGGCAATTGGTGGTCTTGATCAGCGGAACGTTGGTCGATGGCAGCGTAAAGCCCATCATCGGTCCGCCCATGATCAGGCGGTTGAGCTTGCTCGCATCCAATCCTGCGAATTCCAGCAGATTCTCGACCGGCGTTCCGATCAGTGCGTCGACGTTCATCGGGCGCGCCAGCGCCTCGCCGGTCAGGGTGGTGATGCGTGAAATCAGCGGCTTGCCCAGCAGCACGGCGTCATGCACGGCGACGCAGGTGCCGACGTTCTGGCAGAGCATGCCGATATCGATCGGCAAACCGCCGCTGGGGACCTCTTCGCCGGTGAGGATCTGGATCAGCTGCTTTTCGCCACCGGAAGGGTACCTGGTGGGAATCGGTCTGACCTGAAACTCCCGCTCGCCAACCGCGGCACGTACGGCTTCGATCGCCTCGGGCTTGTTGTCCTCGATGCCGATCAGCACCCGCTCTGGCTGGATCAGGTGCGCCAGGATTTCGATACCGGCGACAAGCTCCATCGCCTTCTCACGCATCAGCAGGTCGTCAGCGGTGATGTAGGGCTCGCATTCAGCGCCGTTGATGATCAGTACGCGGGCTCGCGGTGCGGTTGGCGCGGCGAGCTTGGTGGCGGTAGGGAAGCCGGCGCCGCCCAGGCCGCTGATGCCTGCCTGGCGAATCAGTTCGAGCAGGTCGGCAGGCGCCATCGAGCGAAAGTCGCTGTGCGGCTGCAAGGTGGTCCACTGATCCTGGCCATCGCTGTCGATGACGATGGCCTCGCTGGCCATGCCCGATGCGTGCGGATAGGGCTGCGGCCCGATGGAGCGGACGACGCCGGACGTGGGTGCATGCACCGGCGCGCTGAAAACGCCTGCGGCGTCGGCGATCTTCTGCCCCTTGAGCACGCGGTCGCCAGGCGTCACGCAGGGCTCGGCCGGTGCGCCAAGGTGCTGGGCGAGCGGCACGATCAGACGTGCCGGTAGCGTCGGGCGCTGGATAGGCGTGCGGTTGGTCAGCTCCTTGCGTTCCGGCGGGTGAATGCCGCCGTGCATATCCCAGACGCTCAGCGAAGTCATGCGGCCTGCTCCCTGTCGCTCGCGATCATCTGGCCGGGCAGCAGCGGCTGCTCCCATTGCCAGCTGCGCAGGTCGCAACCGACTTCGATCATGTCGATGCAGTCCACGGGGCAGGGCTCCACGCACAGATCGCAGCCAGTGCACTCGGCAACGATCACGGTGTGCATCTGCTTGGCGGCGCCAACGATGGCGTCCACCGGGCAGGCCTGAATGCACTTGGTGCAGCCGATGCATTCGGCTTCGCGAATATAGGCGACGCGCGGCGGAACCTCACCTTCGACAGCATCCAGCGGCTCGGGCTCGACATCGAGCAGATCGGCCAGGGCCTGGATGGTCGACTCGCCGCCGGGTGGGCACTTGTTGATCTTGTCGCCGCCTGCGATGGCCTCGGCGTAGGGTTTGCAGCCCGGGTAGCCACATTGACCGCATTGGGTCTGCGGCAGCAGCGCGTTGATCTGCTCGGCGATGGGGTTGCCCTCGACGCGAAAGCGCACCGCGGCGAAACCCAGAATGGCGCCGCACACCAGGCACAGCGCGAGGAGCGCCAAGACCGCAATCAGCACGGCGCTCATGGCTTGATCAACCCGCTAAAGCCCATGAACGCCAACGACATCAGCCCGGCGGTGATCATTCCGATCGCGGCGCCCTGGAATGACTTCGGCACGTCGGCGATGGCAATGCGCTCGCGCATGGCGGCGAAGAGCACCAGCACCAGGGAAAATCCAAGGCCGGCGGCAAAGCCGTTGGCCGTGGCGGTTATGAAGGTGAATTCGGTCTTGTTGGCGTTCAGCAGCGCGACGCCCAACACGATGCAATTGGTGGTGATCAGCGGCAGGAAGATCCCCAGCACGCGGTAGAGCAAGGGACTGGTCTTGTTGACCAACATTTCGGTGAACTGCACCACCACCGCGATCACGAGAATGAAACTGATGGTGCGCAGGTATTCAAGATCCAGCGGCTTCAGTACGTACTGCTGGATGATGTAACTGCACATCGCGGCCAGGGTCAGGACAAAGGTGGTCGCCAAGGATAGGCCGATGGCCGTCTCGATCTTCTTCGAAACGCCCATGAACGGGCAGAGGCCGAGGAACTGCACCAGCACGAAGTTGTTGACCAGAATGGCGCTAACCATGATCACGGCGAGTTCGGTCATTGCGGGGTTCCTGTGACGCTCTGCATGAGCCGAGGCAAAAGGGTCGCCATTATCGGGAAGCGGCCGCAGCGGTACAAGGCTGCGTTCCGGCGTAATCCGGAGCACAGGCGGGCGGTCGACATATGTGGAAACCTACCTGCCGTCCGCCAGAAATGCAGGTCGCTGGCGCTCTGTGGTCATATAGCCAGAGGCCGTGAGCGTTTTGACAAGGCGGCTGCTGGAGGTGCGCGATGGGCATTCGAATGACGGTTGTGCTACTGGCGATGGGTCTTGCCACCCAGACGTATGCCGATAGTCGAGGTGGCGTCTGGTTCTATCAACCTGACGGAGGCAGCTACCGTGTCGAAAGCCGCTCCTACGGTTACGACCCGCGTAGCCCCTATCCTCAGCATCGGCAATATCCGCAGAACCTGCCGCCGCGATATCAGGGGCAGCTCCCGCGGCAATACTATGATCGCCATCGAGGCTCGGGTCGGTCGGGCTGGGATACCGACCGCCGCGCCATCGACCGCTTGCAGCGGTGGGATAGTCGAAACCCACCACGTTTGGATCGGGATCACCGCTGGCATGACTCGCGGCGGGCCGAGCGTCCGCGATATGAGCGGCACGGGCAGGATCGCTATTACCGGCACGACCGTTACCGCCGCTGATAGCGCTGTCCTTCGCCTGGCAGTCTCGCATCGTCAGGTTGGCCGCCTAGCAGTTGCGCCAGCGCGGATCGCGCTTCTGCAGAAACGCATTGACGCCTTCGAGCGTGTCTTCGGCTTCGAACAGATCGACAAAGGCCTCGCGTTCGGCGGACGCCTGCGTCACCGGGCCACGGCTGCGCATCGAGTCGATCAGCGGCTTGATGGTGCGCACCGCGACCGGGCTTTGACGTGCTACCCGCGAGGCCAGCAGCAACGCATGGCCGCGCGCCTGTCCGATGTCCACGACCTGCTCGATCAGTCCTATGCCCAACGCCGTATCCGCCGTGATCCGCTCGCCACATAGAATCATGCGCTTGGCCCAGCCTTCCCCGACCAGCCAGGCGAGCGCCTGAGTACCGCCGGCGCAAGGGAGCAGACCGACCGACGCTTCCGGCAGGCCAAGCTGGGCCTGGCGCTCGGCTATGCGGATATCGCAGGCCAGGGCGCACTCGAGTCCGCCGCCAAGGGCGAAACCATTGATGGCGGCGATCGAGACGCCGCGAAACTGGCGCAAGGCCTCGAACGCCTCGCCAAAGCGCTTCGCCATTTCGCGGGCGCGCGTCCTGTCGCCATCGGCGAACAGCTTGAGATCAGCGCCGGCGCTGAAGAATTTGTCGCCTTGGCCGGTCACGACCAACGCATAGATGTCGTCGTCGCGGTTGAGATGTTCGACGACCTGCTTGAGACCGATCAGTGACTCGCGATCCCAGGTGTTCGCCGGTGGATGATTGATGGTGATCAGCGCGGTATGTCCGTGCTTTTCCACGGTCAGTTTGTGCGTCAGATCGAAAAAGGCCGATTTGTATGGCTCGATTGCGGTCGTGCTCATGATGCCTATCCTCCCGGTGAAAGCGAATGCGTGCGTCTGTCGCTGCCGCGTAGCAGATCGCAGCGCGGCTGGATGACGAATCGATACCGCATTGGCGGCGGACAGGGCAAGTCTAGGCACAAAGCCGGAGCCAGTCCTTGCTCGTCAACTGAACGCGAATCGGAGCGAGCCGGGTAGGGTGCTCGCTAGCGCGCGTCCGCGACTGTCGGAGCGGGCCGGAACTCCGGCGCCGCTCCAGTCCGGATCATTGCAAGGCCAGCGACTGGCTGCCGGCACGGCGTTCTGCCTGCCATTCGGCCATGGACGGCGCGGCGGCCTGGTCGCTCGACAGGCGATGGACGATTTCGAAGTAATCCTGTTTGAAGCGATCCTTGAGCACTTCCTCGCGCGGCTTCACTTTGACGGCATAGACGGTCTGGATGTTCTGGTGGTCGAAGCTGCGCCATTGCTGCTCATCCTTGAGCAGGCTGTAGCGATGATCTTCGAGTGCGGCGATAACCCGCTCGCTGTCCAGGCTGCGGGCGCGGGTTGCGGCGTCAGCCCACTGGTAGACGATGCTGTAGGCGGACGCGGCCGAGCTGGACGGGTGGGTCTGATAGCGGTCGTCGTAGTTCTTGACGAACTGGCGGCCCGTTTCCGAACCTTCGAGTTCAGGCACTCGCCAGGTCCATGGCTCGGTGCCCAATACGCCGTACATGATGTCCGGGCCTGCCGCTTCGACCATGCTGAGGGTCAGATTGGGCACCGCGACCTGCATTCTTCTGGTCAGGCCGAGATCGCTGGCGATGCGCATGGCACGGACCAGGTCGTCACCAAACAAGACCAGCACCAATACCTCGGTGTCGCTGTTGGCGACCTTCGTCAGGGCGTCTCGATAATCCGACAGGCGCGCACCGGGAAACGCCGTCTTGATGCCGGGATGTTTCTGTGTGTCCTGCGTGCCGGTCGCCTGGCGCAACGAGCTTTCGCTGGTGTTGCCCCAGGTGTAGTCGGACGTGACATAGAAGTAGCGCTTGTTGGGCATCTGTTCGTTCAAATACTGGCCGAGCACGCGCGCGCTCATCCAGGCGTTGTTGCATTCGCGGAACATGTAACGATGGGCATCCTTGCCGGTGGTGTCGTTCGAGTAGGTCAGGGTGCCGAAGTAGAGCAGGCCGCGCTCCTTGGCGCGCTTGCCCGCGGCGATCGCCACGGCACTCGAGGCGCCACCGAACAGCATCGCAGCCCCCTCGTCGGCCAGTTTGTCGACGTTGGCCACCGCCTTCTCAGGGCGTGAAGCCGAGTTGCGTGTAGACAGCTTGAGGGGACGCCCCAGAACGCCGCCCTTGGCGTTGATTTCATCGATGGCGAGCAAGGCACCGCGCATCTGCGATAAACCCTCTTCCTTGTAGCTGCCAGTGCGTGGGTAGTTGAGCCCGAGGGTGATCGGATCGGCGGCCTCGGCGGCCAGGCAAAACCCGAAACCCAGGGCCAGCAGAGTGGTCCGTTTCATTTCAGTTCCTTGTTGTTTTTGTTGTTGGCGAGAGGCTTTTTTACTGCGCCTTGTTGTGTCCGTCACGCTTTCATTGGTCGGATATCAACGCCACTTGAGCAACTGTGCGGTAGACGACATTTTCGGCGGGCGTCGCGTCGAGCGAGGGCCACGGGAAGGCAGCCTGCATGTGCCGCGCCTTGCGATTGACTCGCTCGCATCCTTTCCTTAGGGTCGGCGCCTCGGCATTACAGGGCTGCGCCATGACTGGAGACGACCGCGTCAAACTCGAGGATGGCTGGAAGGCCGCGTTGCAGGATCAGTTCGACCAGCCGTACATGAAGGAACTGGGCGCCTTCCTGCGCCGGGAAAAGGCTGCCGGCAAGGTGATCTACCCGCCGGGGCCGCTGATGTTCAATGCGTTGAATACGACGCCGCTGGATGCGGTTCGGGTCGTCATCCTCGGGCAGGACCCTTATCACGGCCCCGGCCAGGCGCATGGGCTGTGTTTTTCGGTACAGCCCGGCGTAGCGCCGCCGCCGTCGCTGCTGAATATATTCAAAGAGCTAAAGCGCGACCTCAATCTGGAAATCCCGCGTCATGGCTACCTGCAGCATTGGGCGGAGCAGGGCGTACTGATGCTCAACACCTCGCTTTCGGTGGAGCAGGGCGTGGCGGGGTCTCACGCGAAGATGGGCTGGCAACGCCTCACCGACCGCATCATCGAGCTGGTCAGCGAGCGTCGTTCCAATGTGGTGTTCATGCTGTGGGGCGCGCATGCGCAGAGCAAGGCCGGCTTGATCGACCCGACGCGGCATCTGCTTTTGAAGTCGGTCCATCCGTCGCCGCTGTCGGCGCACCGAGGCTTCATCGGCAACGGTCATTTCAGTCGTGCCAACCAGTTCCTGGTGCAGCACGGTGAGCAGCCGATCGACTGGAAACTTCCAGACTACGTGTGAGCAGCGCCGCGATTGCGGCGCCAGCGGGGCAGCTGTCAGGCGTCTTTGCCGTGCTTGGACGCGAGTTTCTGAGCCATCTGCAAGTGTTCCTCCAGTGCCTTCAGCGTCGATTCGGCAAACTTCTTGAGCTCGGCGTTTTCACCATCCTTGACGTACTCGCGGTACAGCTCGATGGTTTGCTCGTGCGCTGCGACCTGGTTGTTGGCGTAGGCCTTGTCGAAGTTTTCGCCGTCGCGCAGCTTGAGGATCATGGCTTTGGCCTTGTCCATCAGCATTGCCTCGTCGGAAATTTCCAGATCGTCGTGCTGAGCTGCCAGTTCGGCCAGTTTCTGGTTCGACTTGGTATGGTCATCGATCATCTTTTGCGCAAAGGACTTGATGTCCTCGGCGTTGCTCTTGTCCAGCGCGAGCTTGGACGTTTCGATTTCCGCGATGCCCTTGGCAGACGCCTCGTCGACGAAGTTTTCGCCATTGGCCGCCAGTGCGATGTTTGCGCTCATGCCGAAAAGCACCGCGGCAGCGCCGGTAAGCAAAGCCCTGATTGTAAGGGTCATGATGTTCTCCTCAGATACCTGACAAGCTGAGCGTACGGGGCGTTGCCCCGAGCGCCAGTAACCGCGGCGAAAGAGCCGTCAAGTTTCCGACCGGTGCTGGCGGTGGCGGTTCCACCGCAGCGGCGAGGGACTATCGGGCTGGCGACTTAGCCTGAGGAAAGCAGACGACTGGCACCGCAGAGAGCGCCGCGTGCCGTTACTGCAGCATGCTCATCGCGGCGTCCATGGCCGCGGACAGGTCTTCGTCTTCTTGCAGCAGGCTGTCGGGGTCGAGGCCGAGCTTGGCGAATGCGGGAATCCGGTTCCAGTCGAGTTCGGTGAACGGATGCGACGTTCCGATGTAGCTCTGCAGTGTCGCCACCTGGACGATGTCGACGTAATCGACCTTCTCAGACACACGGGCAAAATCCAGGTGCTGACGAGGAACGGCGGCAATCGCCTCGGGAAACTCCCAGGCGCGCAGGATCTTCTCGCCGATGATCGGGTGAATGCGGTCGATGACGTGGTTCAGGCTGATCGAGTCGCTGAGCAGGGCGCTGTGCTCCTCGGCGTAGGTCAGGATTGGCAGAACGCCAATCTGATGAACCAGCCCGGCGAGCGTCGCCTGGTCGGCCGGTAGCCGCGTGAAATTGCGGCACAGGACATGACTGATCGCGGCGATCTCGGTGCTCTTGTTCCACACTTCGCGCATCTTGCGGTCGACCACGTCCGTCGTGGCCTGGAACATCTGTTCCATCGCGAGACCTGTTGCCAGGTTCGAGGTGTAGTTGATGCCGAGACGGCTGATCGCCATCTGCAGGTCGTTGATCTCACGGTTGGTGCGCAGCAACGGACTGTTGACGACCTTGATAATGCGCGCAGTCAGTGCGGTGTCGTTGCCGATTACCTTGGCCAGCGTGGGAATGCTCACGTCCGGGTCCTCGGCAGCTTCCCGGACCCGCAGCGCAACCTCGGGAAGCGTCGGCAGGACGAGCTCGTCGTTCTCGATCGCGTGAGTCAGTTCCTGCTGGACCTTGTCGGCAAGCGTGCTCATGTCTTTCCTTATCGATTATCTGTGTTGGCGTCTGGCGGTAGGCTAGCGCTGGATTTCCCGGTTCGAGTCGAGCGTGTACGGCAGGTCCAGCAGCGTCAGCGGTTGGCCATCCGGTGAGCCAAGCGTAATACGGCCATCCGCAGCGGCATCTTCCTGCAGGACCGCAAGCAGCTCCATGGAGTCGCCCGCCGGGGCCGCCAGCACGACCTCGCCGACGCTGGAATTATGCACGGGCGAGTAAAGTTCGAGGCCTGGAGCTGGCACGTTGCTTTGTGTTGATGCCTCGCCTGTAGTGAGGCGATGCAGGCGGCGCTTGAGCTTGCCAAGGTATTGCATGCGCGCAACGATTTCTTGCCCGGTGTAGCAGCCTTTCTTGAAGCTGACGCCACCGAGCGCCTGGAGATTGATCATTTGCGGAATGAACAGCTCCCGGGTAGCTGCGACGACCTGTCCGATCCCGGCACGAATCTGAGCGAGCAGCCAGCGCTCCAACGGCGCCTCGGACAGTTGGGCCGCGAGCCGCAGCTGTACGGTTTCGACTTCCGTCGCAGGCGTCCAGAGCTCGGCGCGCCCGTCAGGCAGGCGGACGGCGATCAGCCTGTGAGCGCCAATCATCGCGTCCGCCGTTTGCGGAAGATCAAGGCCAAGGCTGACCAGCGCACCGTCGCCCCCTTGAAGCCCGAATCGAACCCACTCGTTGCTTTCGTCATGCAGCTTCGACTTTGAGAACACGGCGAATCGGGTCAGGTCGGCCAGCTGAGGCTGCACCAGTTCGCGGTCCATCGCCAGTAGATAGCCGTCACCTTGCGGCAGGATGCGGAAGCTCGACTGCATCCGCCCCTTGGGCGTGCAGCGCGCGCCCAGACTGGAATGCGCGGTATCGAGGTAGTTGAGGTTGCAGGTCAGCTGGCCCTGCAGAAATTTGGCAGCGTCCGGGCCTCTTACGGCCAGGATGCCTTCGTGCGAGAGAACGCAGAAAAAAGCAGTCTCGGTCATGACGGATCGCCGTGCTTGATTGCGGAGCGGCATCATAGCAGGGCGCGGGGAAAGCAGCGTGCGTGAGCCGCCATATCAGAGCCGTGTTAGACGTGCCGCGCGATAACCGCAATCGCTATACTTGCCGGCCCAACTCAGGAGCACTCGCATGGTCGAACAATCCGAACTCAATCGTCTGTTCTGGCAGAGCCGCCGCGGCATGCTCGAGCTGGACGTCCTCCTGGTGCCTTTCGTCAAGGAGGTGTATCCCGACTTGGATGAGGAAGACCAGCGCCGCTACCGCAAGCTGCTCAGCTGCGAGGATCAGGATATGTTCGGCTGGTTCATGGAGCGCGCCGAGCCGGAGGACGATGATTTGCGTCGCATGGTTCGCATGATTCTCGACCGTGTCCAGCCCAAGTAGTCAGCTATTCGAATGCCGCTGGAAGCCTTCGGGTCGGCTGCTGGCACTGTATCTGGTGGCGTTGGCGCTGGCTGGCGTCACCTTGCTTGCGTTTCCAGTCCCGCGTTGGTTCTGCGCACTCGGTCTGCTGCTGCTCCTGGTCCACGCCTCATGGGCGATACCGTCGCGAATCCTGTTGTCGCATCGCAGCTCCTGGCGTGGATTGCGCCAGGAGCCACTTGGCTGGTCGCTGTGGAGCCGCAGCGGCGGCTGGCAGCCGGTTCAGCTGCGCCCAGACAGCATGGCGCTACCGTCGCTGGTGGTGCTGCGCTTCAAGCTGCCGGGTCAATGGTTCTCCCGGAGTCTGTGCATTCTGCCGGACGCCATGTCTGCCGAGCAGCACCGGCGGCTGCGACTCAGACTGAAGTTCAGTCGCCGTAGGTGGGCGGCACCAGGATAGTGTCCCGTGCTTCCTGCAGTTGCTCCGGATAGTCGAGCGTGAAATGCAGGCCGCGGCTCTCCTTGCGTTGCAGTGCTGAGCGAATCATCAATTCGGCAACCGTTGCCAGGTTGCGCAGTTCGATGAGGTCGCGACTGACCTTGTAATTGCTGTAGAACTCGTCGATCTCGGCCAGCAGCAGGCGTACCCGATGCTGGGCGCGTACCAGTCGTTTGGTTGTACGGACAATGCCGACGTAGTCCCACATGAAGCGCCTCAGTTCATCCCAGTTGTGAGCAATGATGACGTCTTCGTCGGAGTCGGTTACCTGACTCGCGTCCCAGCCGGGCAGCGCTGGAGGAGGCTGGATCGTCGATGTTTCGCGGACGATATCCTGAGCCGCAGCGCGCGCATACACGAAGCACTCCAGCAGTGAATTGCTGGCCATCCGGTTGGCACCATGCAGGCCGGTAAAGCTGGTTTCGCCGATCGCGTACAGCCCAGGCACATCCGTTTTGCCAGCCTGATCGACCAGTACGCCGCCGCAGGTGTAATGCGCGGCCGGAACGACCGGAATCGCTTCGCGAGTGATGTCGATGCCAAATTCCAGGCAGCGCTCGTACACGGTCGGGAAGTGCGCCTTGATGAATTCGGTCGGCTTGTGGCTGATGTCGAGATAGACGCAATCGATACCCAGGCGCTTCATCTCGTGGTCGATGGCCCGCGCCACGATGTCTCGCGGGGCGAGCTCGGCGCGGGCATCGAAGCGTGGCATGAAGCGTTCGCCGTTAGGCAGTTTCAGCACGGCTCCCTCGCCGCGCAGCGCTTCGGTGATCAGGAAGCTTTTGGCCTTTGGGTGGTACAGGCAGGTCGGGTGAAACTGATTGAATTCCAGATTGCCGACCCGGCAGCCCGCCCGCCACGCCATGGCGATGCCGTCACCGCATGCGCCGTCCGGATTGCTGGTATAGAGATACACCTTCGCCGCGCCGCCGGTCGCCAGAACGACAAAACGTGAGTGAAAGGTGTCTACTTGCCCGGTCGCACGATCCAGCACATAGGCGCCGAGGCAGCGCTCGCCGCCCAAGCCCAGCTTGCGTTCGGTGATCAGATCGACCGCCACGCGCTGTTGGAGCAGGTCGATGTTGTCGCGGTCCCGCGTGCGTGCGAGCAGCGTATTGAAGATCGCCGCTCCCGTCGCGTC
>Ga0209971_1000416_pt1 | contig 11422 bp, 9 predicted proteins | sample InoplaM3SAM_FD_187588 | JGI IMG/M metagenome (GOLD analysis project Ga0209971, IMG submission 187588) | Arabidopsis thaliana rhizosphere microbial communities from the Joint Genome Institute, USA, that affect carbon cycling - Inoculated... | ecosystem: Host-associated > Plants > Roots >... | reverse complement strand
GAAGCCGCGCTCGGCAAGCGCGACGGCGTCGCGGTCTACGGCACCGACTACGCCACGCCCGACGGCACCGGGGTGCGCGACTATATCCACGTCACCGACCTGGCCAACGCCCATCTGCTGGCGCTGGATGCGCTGCGGGCGGGCGCGTCCTCGGCCGCCTCCGGAGCGGCGGCTACGGCTACACGGTGGGGCGGAACATCGGGCTCCTCTACCTCCCGCCCGAGCTGGCGGCGCCGGGCATCGCGCTCGAGGTCGAGGTCTTCGGGGAGCGCGTGCCCGCGGAGGTCGCGCCCGACGTCCTCCACGATCCCGCCGGCGCGCGGATTCGCGCCTGACCGCGGACGGCCCGGCGGTCGCGAGGGCGATCAGCCGCGCCGGGTGAGCGCGCGGAACGAGGCAATGCCCCGCATCAGGTCGATCGAGGCTCGACTCGCCGTGGCCGACGTGGGTCGGAGCGCCGCGTTCTTCGCCGACGTGCTGAGCTTCGAGATCCGGTCCCTGTGGCCGGAGGGCGCGCCGGAGTTCGCCATCCTCGAGCGAGACGGCGCGCGCGTGCAGCTCGCCCGCGGCAGGAGCCCCGATCCCGGGGGCCGGGCCTCCGGCACGCTCTGGATCTACGTCGAGGACCTGGCGGCGCTCCACGCCCAGGTGAAGGCGCGAGTCCCCATCGAGTGGGGCCCGGCCGTGTACTTCTACGGCCGCCGCGAGCTCGGATTCAGGGATCCGGACGGGAACCTGGTGATCCTGTCCGAGGTGGCCACCGGGCCGGCCGGGCAGGGCTGAGCCCACCGGCCGAAGGCCGTTCGGTCACCGCCGTCCGATCGCCTTCCGCCGGGCGAGAAACGCCCGCTGAGCGCGGCGGGGCCGCCCGCCGACCGTGGGGAGTCTCGACCGGCGGCTCAGGCCGTCCGGACCGCCGGGCCGCCCGCCCGGACGCGGGCGAGGAGGACGAGCCCGACGGCGGCGATGGCGAGGCCGAAGACGAGCGCGTCGGCCGGCACGAGCCGGCCGGTGGGGAGCGGGCGCGACGCGGTGCGCGCCATCCGGGCGTCCGCGTCGCGCTCCGACCACTGGTTCAGGGCCGAGGCGCCGCCGGAAACGAGGGCGGTCCCGACGATGAGCGCCACGAAAACTCCCGGGTGGAAGTTCCCACCCACCCCGAGCGCGTATCCGACGGCCGTCGTGACGAGCACGAGGAACGTGATGCGCGGCTTCGTCAGCTCGATGAAATCGGACACGCGGGCGGGGGCGGCGGCCAGAACTTCGGCTACCTGCACGTCATGCCTTCCATGCGAGCAGCTTCGCGCCGGCGCCCGGCGAGGGGACCGCGACAAAGCGTCTCCGCGAGAGCGATCCGACGGCGACGGCGACGACCGTGCCGAGGAGCAAAGCCCCCGTCGCCACGTGCGCCGTGGTCACGGCCACGTTCTTGCGCGAGAGGACCGTCACGGCGCCGAGCGCGACCTGCGCGACCACGATCAACGCGAGCGCCAGGGCCGCTCTCGTGAGCCCGGCGCGACGGGTCCGGAAAGCCGCCGCCGCAGTCACGAGGACGAGGACCGCGACGACGATGCCCCAGGCGCGATGGGCGAACGCGATGGCGACGGGGAAGGAATCGAGCGGCGGAATCACGCGGCCGAGCGAGAGCGGAAAATCCGGAATTGCGAGGCCGGCCTTCGTGTGCCGCAGGACCGCGCCGAGGAGGAGCTGCAGGAAAACGGCCGAAGCGGTGAGCGCCGCGAGGCGGGTGACCGGCTCCGTGTCCCTTCCCCGCTCCCAGCGCGGCGACGTCACGACGGCGATCGTCACGATGAGACAGAAAAACGTCTGCGCGAGACAGGCGTGCGCGACCGAGACTCCCGTGGGAAGGAGGAGGAGCACGGTCAACCCGCCGAGCAACCCCTGCGCGACCACGGCGCCGAGCGCGAGCCATCCGAGGCGGCGGACCCACCGCCGGGGCTCACGCCGGGAAAGCCACACGGCGAGCACGATCGTCAGGATGCCCACGGCCGTGGCGACCATCCGATGCCCGTGCTCGTAGCGGACTCCCCCCACCATCGGGGGCATGAGCTGACCGTAGGAGAGCGGCCAGTCGGGCACGGAGAGGCCGGACTCCGTCGACGTCACGAGTCCGCCGGCGAAGATGAGAGCGAGCGTGGCGAGAACCGTGACGACGGCGAAACGGTGGAGCGGAAGGGATCTTCCCCCTCTCCCGGCGGGAGAGGGCCGGGGTGAGGGCGTGACCCCTGTCGAGATTCGGCCCGGATCAGCCATGCGCCGCGGGCCTCCCCGAGGGCGGCTCGTTCTGGGGCCAGTGATCGTCGGCGCCGCGCTCGGGGGCGCTGTACTCGTACGGCCCGCGGTACACGGCCGGGATGTCGTGGAAGTTCTCGTGCGGCGGAGGGGAGGCCGTCTGCCACTCGAGCGTGTTCGCCCGCCAGGGATTCGGTCCGGCCGGTTTCCCGCGCCGCATCGACAGGAAGAAGTTCAGGACGAGGATGATCTGAGCCAGGCCGAGCACGAAGAGAGAGATCGTCATGAACTGGTTCATCGGCTGGAGGCCCTTCAGGTGCGCGTACTGCGTGTAGTCGTAGATGCGCCGCTGCATGCCCCGCATGCCGAGGAAGTGCATCGGGAAGAAAACGCAGTTGAACGCGACGAAGGTGATGGCCCAGTGCACCTTTCCCCAGAACTCGCTCATGCAGCGGCCGAACATCTTCGGGTACCAGAAGTACAGGCCCGCGAACGCCCCGAAGAGCGACCCTCCGAACAGGACGTAGTGGATGTGTCCCACGATGAAGTAGGTGTCGTGGATGTAGATGTCGACCGGCGTCGACGCCATGAATATTCCGGAGAGGCCGCCGATGACGAACATCGAAACGAACGCGAGAGCGTTCAACATGGGAGTCGTGAACCGGATGTTCCCGCCCCAGAGCGTTCCGAGCCAGTTGAAGGTTTTGATCGCGGAGGGGACCGCGATGACCATCGTCGAGATCATGAAGGTCGTGCCCAGGATCGGGTTCATGCCGCTCTGGAACATGTGGTGCCCCCACACGATCCAGCCGAGGCCCGCGATTCCCATGATCGAGTACGCCATCGCGCGGTAGCCGAAGATCGGCTTCCGGGAGAACACGGGGAGGATCTCCGACGTGATCCCCATGGCGGGCAGGATCATGATGTAGACCTCGGGGTGCCCGAAGAACCAGAAGAGGTGCTGCCACAGGAGCGGCTGCCCGCCGCCCGCGTTGGTGAGCGGCTGCCCCGAGATGATCAGGCCCTTCGGCAGGAAGAACGTCGTCCCGAGCACCCGGTCGAAGAGCAGCATGATCATCGCGCCCGAGAGGACCGGCAGCGCGAGCAGTAGAAGGACCGCCGTGATGAAGAGCGCCCAGACCGTCAGCGGCAGCCGGAAGAAGGTCATCCCCGGCGCGCGCAGGTTGATGACCGTGGTGATGAAGTTGACCGCGGTCAGGAGCGACGAGATCCCCAGGACGAGCAGCGAGATCAGCCAGAGCGTCTGACCCTTCGGCATCACGGCCGACAGGGGCGCGTAGGACGTCCACCCTCCCTGGGCCGCCCCCCCCGTCACGAAGAACGACCAGATGATGAGGATCGCGCCGGGCACCGCCGTCCAGAACGAGAGCATGTTGAGGGTTGGGAACGCCATGTCGCGGGCGCCGATCTGGAGCGGGACGACGAAGTTGCCGAACGCTCCGATCAGGATCGGCATGATCGCGAAAAAGATCATGATCGTCGCGTGCATGGTGAACATCGAGTTGTAGAACTCGGGCAGCATCACTCCGTTCGGCATCCCTTCCGGAGCGAGCTTGCCCATGAACCCGATCGGCCGGCCGGGCCACGCGAGCTGCCAGCGGACGAGCGTCGCCAGCAATCCGCCGATGACCAGCATGAAGAGCGCGTAGAAGAGGTACTGCTTTCCGATCACCTTGTGATCGAGGGAGAAGATGTACTTGCGCCAGAACGAGGTCGGTTCCGGATGGACGCCGGGCGGGAGCTCTCGTGCAACGGCGGTCGAACTCATGAAGCTGCCTCCCTGGCGGTTTCCGCCAGCCACCGCTCGAACTCTTCGGGGGTTTCCACCGTGACGAACCCTTTCATCCGGTAGTGGCCGAGGCCGCACAGCTCGGCGCACGCGATCTCCCAGTTGCCGACCCGCGTGGCCTCGAACCAGATGCGGGTCGTCATCCCGGGAACGGCGTCCTGCTTCACCCGGAACTCCGGAAGGAAGAACGAGTGGATCACGTCCTTTGAGTGGAGCGTCACGATCACGGGACGTCCGACCGGCATGTGGAGCTGGTTCAAGCTGACGATGTCGTCAGGCGTCTCGAGCTTGCCGTCGGGCCCCGGGTAGCGGATGTTCCACGCGAACTGTTCCGCGGTGATCTCGACGTTCATCGCCTGCTGGGGCATGTTCTGCTTGATCTCCGCCCAGCTCCTCCGGGACAGCAGGGCGAGCACGACGCAGATGATCGCCGGCACGATCGTCCAGATGACCTCGAGCCGGTTCGACCCGTGCGTGTACCGGGCGGTCCTCCCCTCCCGATGGCGATAACGAAAGAGGAAGTACAGCAGCAGCAGCTCGACGACCACGAAGATGACCCCGGTGATCCAGAGGATCAGCCGGAAGAGGTCGTCGATCTGGCCGCCGTAGGTGGAGACGTTTTCCGGCAGCTTCAACCAGAAGGGCAGCGCCGACGCGAGCGAGGGGGCTGCCGCTCCGACGAGCGCGGCGAGCCCGATTCGGATTCCCCGGCCCGGCGGCGGGACGCTCACGCTAACCCTTGAAGGCGAAGTCGACCGTCTTGGACTCCGATCCGGAGACCGACACGTTCTGCGTCTGAGCGCCGTACTTCTCGTGCCACGCCTCGATGACGTAGTTACCCGGAGGAAGATTCTTGATCTCGAACGTCCCCTGGTCGCTCGTCACCGCGAAGAACGGGTGGTTGACGACGCCGGCATACGCGCCCATCCACTTGTGGACGTCGCACTTGAAGTGGACGGGCACCTCGGCCACGTCGAACTTCTTGACCGTCTCCATCCCCTTGAACGGCTGGCCGATGTTGAACTCGGGGTTCTTCTTCGGGAGCGCGTGGATGTTGTGCAGGGTGCCGTCGCTGTTCAGGATCTTCAGCGACTGGCCGGCCTGGATCCCGAAGACGTGGGGATGGTACTGGCAACCCTCCTGGTCGATCGTGATCGGGGTCGCCGGCGGCGGATACGAGCCGGACACGCCTTCCTTGACGTAGACGAAGACCCACTGCAGCGTGTTGTTCGGGTTGACCACGACCTCCTGCGAGTAGACCGGCTGGGCGTGGGCGGACTTGCAGAAGGCGTCCGCGTCCATCTTGATCTTCTCGAGCGTGGGAGCGGTCCCTTCGAAGGCGACCTTCCCCGTGACCGTGGCGCTGCCCGCGGCGGGAGCGGCGGCAGGAGCGGCCGCGGCCGGCGCCGCGGCGGCGGGGGTTTCCTCTTCTTCGAGCAGAGCGTCCTCGTCCTTCCCTCCTCCGCAAGCGGCGAACGAAAGCGGAACGAGAAGAGCGAGGAGCAGAACGAGAAAGCGCTTCGGCATTGGTACTCCTTCGAGAAGCGTGTTAGTCAACCTGCTGCTCGGTGCGCATTTCAGCGCTGGACCGAGTCAGCGAAGAGGGGTCAGGATAAATCCTGACCCCGCAAAGATCTCAATCCTGACCCCGCAAAGATCTCAATCCTGACCCCGCAAAGATCTCGATCCTGACCCCGCAAAGATCTCAGGATCTGTCCCCAAAAGCCGGGCGGATCATAAGGAACGGCGGAACGCATTTCAAGCGAACTCACCGCCCGACGAGACGCGGCGAGGCGCGGGAGTCTCCCAAGCTGATCGAGGGAGGAGCCTGGCTTCCCACGCGAGCGAGCGAGGGATCAGGCGTTCGGTCGAGGCCGCCCGCCGAGCCGAACGCCGGTGGCGTCAGCCAGATCCCGAGCGACGCGAGTGCGACGAGTGTTATCTTGCCGGGCGCGTGGGATCTGCGCGAATCGAAGCGGTCGGTCTCTCGAAGTCCTTCTCGGGGCCGCCGCTCTTCGCCGACGTGTCGTTCGTGCTCGAGCGCGGCGTGCTCGCCGTGACCGGACCCAACGGAACCGGCAAGACGACCCTGCTCAAGATACTCGCCGCGTTGAGCCGTCCCACGTCGGGGACAGTGCGCGTCGAGGTGGACGGACGCGAGCTCTCGATCGACGAGCGCCGGTCGGGGGTCGGCTGGTCGGGGCCGGACCTCTTCTTCTATCCGGAGCTCACTGCCCTGGAAAACCTGGCCTTCTTCCGGCGGGCGGCCGGCTTCACGCCGGAAAGCGCCGACCTGGAGGCGCGCCTGGAGGCGGTCGGGCTTTCCGGGGCGCGCGGGGTCGTCGAGCACTTCTCGACCGGCATGAAGCAGAGGCTGCGCATCGCTTTCGCCCTTCTTCTGGACCCCCCTGTCGTCCTCCTGGACGAGCCGCTCTCCGGGCTGGACGCCCAGGGACGCGGCGCCGTCGCACGCTTTGTCGCCGACGCCGGCCAGCGCGGTCCCGTCGTCCTCGCCGCGACGGATCTGACCGAGCTGCCGCCACCGGACCAGGTGCTCGAGATCCGAAGACGAGTGAACGGTGAACCGTGAGCGTTAGAGATGGCCGGCTCGGATTCGTGGCGCGCGCCCTCGCGGTGTGCGGCAAGGATGCGGCACAGGAGCTGCGGCGGCGCGTGGCGATCGCGTCGGTCTTCTTCTTCGCGGCCACGGCGATCGCACTCGTCTCCTACGCTGTCGGGCCCTTCGGGCTTCCGCAGGAGGCGCGCGCCGGCCTGGATGCGGCCCTCCTCTGGATCCTCCTCTTCTTCTCGGCGGCGACGGGCCTCCCGAGGGCATTCGTCCGGGAAGAGGAGACGGGCACGGGGCTCGCGCTGCGAAAGCTCGCTCCGGGGGTCGTCGTCCTCGCCGGCAAGTCCCTCTTCAACTTCGTCCTGTTCCTGGCGATCGCCACTCTTTCCGTGCCCGCGTTTGCCGTCCTGCTCGAATGGCACATCGGTTCCCTTCCCGCGCTCGCCGCCGTAATCTTCCTCGGCGGCTGGGGCCTGTCGATCGTCTCGACGTTCCTTTCCGCGCTCGTCGCGCGCGCCGGGCAACGCAACGTGCTCTTCGTCGTCGTGTCGTTCCCGCTCCTCGTCCCGCTCCTCCTTCCGGCGATCGCGGCGACGATGGAGGCCTCGCAGGGGACGCTCGCCGTCACCCCTCTGAGGGTTCTCATCGCATACGACGGCGCGGCGACTTCGGCGGCCTACCTGCTGGCTTCCGCGGCGTGGGAGGATTGATGTATGAGAGTCGCGGGGACAGGCTCTGCGAGCCTGCACCCGCCGCAGTCCATCGCGGGGACAGGTTCCACGAACCTGCACCCGCCGCAGTCCAGAGACGATGAGCGAGGACCGATGAAAATATTGAAGCTGCTGCTGCTCCCCTACATGGCCGCGATCATCGCGGGCGCGTACCTCTGGGTCGAGCCGGCGAAAGGGTTCATCGGCGAGTCGTCGCGGATCGTCTTCTTTCACGTGCCGTGCGCGTGGACCGCGGCCCTCGCGTTTCTCGTCGCCGCGGCTTACTCGCTCGCCTACCTCGTCCGGCGCAACCCGCGGCACGACCAGGTCGCGGAGGCATCCGTCCGGCTCGGTCTGCTCTTCGCGATCCTGACCCTCATCACGGGATCGCTCTTCGCGAAGATCATGTGGGGGTCGTACTGGAACTGGGACCCGCGCGAGTCCTCGTACCTGCTGCTCGTCTTCCTCTACGGCGCCTATCTCTTCCTGCGCGCCGCGATCGACGATCCCGAACGCCGCGCCCGCATCGGCGCGGCCTATGCGCTCTTCGCCGCGGTCCTGATGCCGTTTCTCGTCTTCGTCGCACCGAGGATCACCGAGTCGCTCCATCCGCAGACGGTCATCAACCCGCAGGGGAAGATCCTCATGGACACCCCGACGCGGGTGACCTTCTTCGCGGGATTGGTCGGGTTCACGGGTCTCTTCCTCTGGCTCCTGCAGATCGAGAGTCGTGTCCGGACGGGACGAGGCCTCAAGAGATAACGGAGAGGGCGGCCCTACTCGCAGGGAACGATTCGGAAGCCGGTCCTCCACGAGTCGCCCTTCGGGTCGCTCACGACGAACTGCTTGATGTAGGGCTCTCCGCCCGAGAGGGTCAGTGGATATCGGTGGATCTCCTTCACGCCTCCCGGACTGACCGAAACGGGAACGGCCGCTCCGCCGACGACCCGCAGGCCTCCGCGGCTGGCCGACTCCTCCAGTTTCGCCACTTCCACCCGCGCGTCTCCGCCGTTCTCGAACCGCACGGCCACGACGAACGGTTCGTCGTCCATCGGGTGCTCCTTCGAGAGCGAAACGGCGACGCGCATCAGGCCGGAGTCCGGGCGCGGCGCCTTCGCGGCCATGCCTTCGAAGCCGGCCGGGACGTCCTTCGTGACTCCCTGCTTGTAGACCGTGTCGTCGAGTTGCGCGCAGTACCTCATCTTGGGCCCCGGAGGCACGACGGCGCCGGCTCTTTCGCCGGCGGAGGTTTCGGATGATCGATCCGCCGAGCTCGCGGCCTTCGTCGGGAGCACCTGGGCGAGCCGCGTCGGCGGGGTCGGCCGTGGACGGGTGGTCGGTTTCGCCTGCGCCGCGCGCGACGGAGGCGTGACTTCGGGTGCGGCGCCGCTGGCGGTCGGCTCCGCGGCAGCGGCCGGCAGCGGGGACGGCTCGGCTTCGATCCGGGCGGGAAGCGGCGCCTGTCCTTCGCCCGCGCGCGTTTCGGGCGCAGCGGCCGGACCAGCAGGAACGCCGGCCAGCGACGACGCCGGGGTCGGCCGTTCGACCGCGCCCGTCTCGGCCGGCCGTTCGCGCCGCGAGATCCAGACGCCGAAGCCGACGAGCAGAGCGGCCGCGAACGCGACCGCGGCATAGCGCGCGAGCGGCGTGCCACGCTCGCGGACTCCGGCGCGCTCGACGGATCCGGGAAGCGCGACGCCCGCGGTCACCGTCGCCTCCGCGGCGAACCGATCGGTCTCCGGCGGAGAGCCGGTGTAGACCTCCTCGGCCCGCCTCGACTCCGAGGCGGGGGTCGCGTCTGCCCACCGGGCGATCGTGCTGCGGAACTTCCGGTCGCGCGCCGCCGTGATCCCGCCCGCGTCCGCGGCGGGAAGACCGGCCTTGACCGTGGGGCCGAGGTCTCCGGCGCCCGAACGCGCGCCGGTGGCGGCGTGGCTCAGGGCCCGTTCGACGTACTGTTCCGCGGCCGCGCCGTCGGCCCCCGCCACGGCGAACGGGGCGAGCGCCTTGTCGAAGTCGGAGGCGGTCGCGTAGCGCTCGTCCGGCGCGGTCTGAAGGGCCTTCATCACCGCCTCTTTCAGGGCGGGCGGCAGGAGCCCCTTCGGGTCGCTGACGTCGAAGGAGAGGGGCGGGTTCTGGAGACGGTTGCCGATGATCTCGTGGATGCTCTCGCCGCCGTAAGGACAGATCCCCGTCAGGATCTCGTAGACGACGATCCCGAACGAGAAGAGGTCGCTCCGCCCGTCGATCTGCGGGGAGGCCGCGCTCTTGGTGAGCTGCTCGGGGGAGGAGTACCGCAGCTTCCCGATGAACTCGTCGGCGGCCGTCAGCTCCTCGGTCGCCTGCGCGATCTTCGCGATTCCGAGGTCGATGAGTTTCGCGCGCAGGGTTCCGTCCTCTTCGCGCGTCAGCATGATGTTGTCGGGGGAGACGTCGCGATGGACGATCTTCCGCCGGTGCAGGTAATCGAACGCCGCCAGGCACTGGCGGGAGACCTCGATCGCGAGCGGCACGGGGAACGCTCCGCAGGCTCGCAGCGCGTCGCGGAAGTTGATCCCCTCGATGTACTCCATGACCATGTACGCGGTGTCTTCCTCGTCGACGAAGAAGTCGTAGAAGGCCACGATGTTCGGGTGCCGCAGCCGCGTGGCCGTCTGTGCTTCCCGGAGAAAGCGCTTCCGCTGCTCCGGACTCTGGGCCACGTCGGGGCGCATCACCTTGATGACCCGCAGCTCGTTCAGCAGGCGGTGGCGGACCTTGTAGATCGCACCCATCCCGCCCTCGCGGATCTTCGCGATGACCTCGTACTTGCCTTCGAGGGATCCGGGAGGCGTGCTCATGGACGGCGAGGGCTCAAGATATCTCTGATCCGAGTTTCTTCAATGGGTCGAGGTCCCGGCGGAGGGAGGGGATTCCGGCGACGGCGAGCACAAAATCCCTGTTGCCGGTGCGCCGAACCAGTTAGAGAATCCGTTCCACGCCCGGCGGAAGGAGCCCGACCTGCTTCGGACGCGTTGCCGCCGGCAGAGGTGGGGTCGCGGTGTTCTCGAAAAAACGGAGTCTGCACGTCCGCCTCGCACCCCGCGGCCCCCTCGCGGAGTCACGGCGCGCGGCCGGATTTCAGGAGCCACTCATGCACAAGAGAGCGGTCGTCCTCGTCTCGTCGCTTCTGCTCTTCCTGGCGGCGCGCCCTTCCCTGTCCGTCACGACCGTGGACCTCAACTCGACGACCCCGCAGCAGCTCGCCCAGCTCCTTGCCGGTCCGGGCGTCGTCGTCAGCAACGTGACGTTCACCGGGGCAAACGTGGCGGGCGGATCGTTCACCGGGGGCGTCGCCGACGGCCTGGGAATCGAGAGCGGCGTGATCCTGAGCTCGGGGAACATCGCGAGCGCCGCCGGTCCGAACCTGGACGACGGCGTGACCGGCATCAACAAGACTCCGGGGGACCCGAACCTGAACGCGATCGTCGGCGAACCGCACACCACGTTCGACGCGGCGGTGCTGGAGTTCGACTTCGTTCCGTCATCGAACACGGTCAGCTTCCGCTACGTTTTCGCCTCCGACGAGTACAACGAGTTCGTCGGCCAGTTCAACGACGTCTTCGCGTTCTTCATCGACGGGCAGAACGTGGCGCTGATCCCCTCGACGAGCACGCCCGTGGCGATCAACACGGTCAACCTCCAGACCAACTCCGCCTTCTACAGGAACAACGACCCGTCGGATCTCGGGATCCCCACGCCGTTCGGAACGCAGTTCGACGGCTTCACGACAGTCCTTACGGCAACGGCGACGCTCACCCCCAACGTCAGCCACCACATCAAGCTCGCCATCGCCGACACCGACGACGACGTCCTCGACTCCGCCGTGTTCCTGCAGGCAGCCAGCTTCGTCTCACAGAACCTGACGATCTCCAAGTCCGCTCCCTCCACCGTCGCCTCCGGTTCGAACCTGACCTACACGATCACCTACGGGAACTCGGGAAACGCCGGAGCGAACAGCGTGGTCATCCGGGATACCGTGCCGGCGGGCACCACGTTCGTGTCGGCCACGAACGGAGGCGTCTTCTCGGTGGTCGCCGT
>Ga0209971_1000415_pt1 | contig 11445 bp, 12 predicted proteins | sample InoplaM3SAM_FD_187588 | JGI IMG/M metagenome (GOLD analysis project Ga0209971, IMG submission 187588) | Arabidopsis thaliana rhizosphere microbial communities from the Joint Genome Institute, USA, that affect carbon cycling - Inoculated... | ecosystem: Host-associated > Plants > Roots >... | reverse complement strand
GACGGAACGCATAAGGGAGTTTGTAGGCAAGTAGGACAGATATATTTGTGGGGATGGTTTCTAATTGTGAACTTTGCATTTAATGGAATAATTTCCAAGATTACCAAAACAGCTCTCCCAAGCATTACATAATCGCTTATTCTGTTTACAAAATTTATCAAATACTTTAGATTTGTATTCAATTACCTTCCATTATCATATGACATTTGTTATCCTGGAGATTAGATGAGAAAGTCTGTTAGTTGGTTGAGCTATGATTCTTTTAAAATCATCCATTGTATCCAGATCTTCTGAAAGGTTTACAGAATTAATTATGATCGTTCGCTCACTATTCTTTTTTGAAGATTGAATATGCTCATAGTAGCTGTTGTTATCATAGGAAGTCTCGTACAGGTTAAAAGGCTTTCTTAACAATATGTTGGTACCATCCATTCTCATAGAAGGAACTATAATAGAACAATTTTGATATTTTCTAGCCATTGATAACAATAGTTCAATCTCATATGAATTCATGAAAATAAGATCTATTGGGATGATGATGTTTGATTGTATTTGTTTTTCTTTACAATATTCATCCCCTACTTCAATCGCATAATTCACACCTTTTTCATTTGAGTATACGTATTCAATATTGTAATGATTGGAAATCTCTCTAACCCTTTCGTCTGCCGATATGGTTACTATGGTTGAGATACTTTTACATTTTCTCAAATTAACAATTGTATTTTTTAGCATTAATTCCGTCAGTACAATTTTCTGATTTTTAATGAGCTCCAATCTAGTCTTGCTTGATTCAAATCTCTTGACAGGAATTAAAGCTACGACTTTCATATGTCCATTCAAGCACTGTTGAATTTGTTGATGATGTAATTGCACAATTGGATCTCATCTTCTACATTTTGCATAACTATATTGGTTTTGTGTGTCTTAATTCCTAGGCTGTGAATTTTCTTCTCATACTCCGCGTCGAATTCAGAGATTATGAGATTCGAGGCAATATCTTCATAATGCAAAGCGACTCCGTATGGAGATGATTCAATACCCATTGCCTCCATATACTTTGAGGCCGGGCCACTAAGAGCTGAATTTCCAATTATGGGACTAATTGCCACAACATCACGCTTTCTTGATTCAAGTTCCTTTCGAATTGATGGCAATGAGATAATCGGGCCAATACTGGAAATTGGATTTCCAGGTGCAATTACGACTAGATCTGAATTTCTGATAAGCTCCACGGCCTTGGTGTTTGCATTTGCTTCCTTAATGCCATCGTATCTTATTCCCTTAATCTCAGGTTCTGCATGATTTTTGACCCAATATTCTTGAATATGCATGTCCCCCTGTGTTGTCTCTATCCTTGTCTCAATGTGACTATCTGAAGAAGGCAAGATAACAGTAGATATTGAGAAACTTTTTCGAATCCATTCTGTAATTGATGACAATGATTTTCCCTCTTTTAGTAAGTTGGTTCTCACGAGATGTAGGGCTAGATCACGGTCTCCAATCCTAAACCAATTCTCTTGTCCAAGGGTTTTCATTTGTTCTAAAAACATGAATGAATCACCTGCTATGCCCCAACCTCTTTCTTTGTCTAGGATGTTGGCCAGACCGTATGTTATGGTATCAATATCAGGACACACGTATAATCCATACAACCACAAGTTGTCTGCGATATTTGAAATGATGGCCAAGTCCTCCGAAATCTTGGAAAGTCCTCGAGCTATCTTTACCGAACCTGTCCCTCCTGCTAATAGTGTGATCAATACAAAAGAACACTCTTGTTGTCTTTGCAACTTTTTTAAATTTTCCTAAAAACCAGTCCGTCAAATTTGAGAAATAATGTACTTGAATAACTACTTTTGTTGCAACAGTGAGCACTAGAAATGCCTATGAATTCGATAAAGATTATAAGCAGGTTGAATCAGTCTCTACCCTGTGAATAGTTTCAGATTCATTATGGTTATTTTCTTGATAACATTCACAGTTTCTTCTCTTGTATCAAATTCTCATGCTGTTCAAATGACTACAGTCTTATCACCTAAACTGAATGAAGCTGAACCAATATTCACAGCTAATCGATTTATTACAATACAATTCGATCAGGGAAGCGAGTTGGCAAAAAAATTGTCCACAATTAATGAAAATGTGAGTTTTAAAGCAAATGTTTCAACTCCCGGGATGGCAGAATTAATATCTGGAATAAATAGGGATATTTTTACGGAAAAACAAAGTCCTATTAACATCGAAAATGCTACAATTGACTATACTGGAACGCTGAGGGGCAGCAGCGACCGGTTGATAATGTCATACAAAATAGTATTCACACCTGTCATAACTGGATTTACACTGCCAAGCAATAATTCAGGTTCTACAAATTCTCTGGTTGATTTGGACTGGAGAGGATTTCATACTTCAAGACCTCTTACACTTCAGGTACCAGACATTGGTAATGTCAGTATTAATTATCCAATGAGTCTACTTCAAGTTAAACTTCCCGAAATAGCACAGCAGCTTAATTCATCAGAGGCCGCCGAAATATTCCGAACACCATTGTTTAATTTTGAAGATATTTCCACACCGATGGAGCGTTGGCACTTTTTGTTTGACCCAACTGGAAGTCAGGCTTCTTCTGCCGGTTCAGGCTTTCAAGAATTGGGAGGTGCCAGGGTTGTTTCAATTTTCTCGTTAGGTGAGAGCAGTTTCAGAGAAGGAGTAATGGAAGCAAAGGAATCTGATGCTACTGCATTAGTTGATGGAGCAAATTTACGCATCCATTCTAGTACTCCGCCCCCAAGTGGCCAAGTACAAATTGCCGGATTTGCATCTGTAACTAAAAATGGGAACTCTGAAATTGCTATTGTTTCAGAAAATGCTCCAGAGGGATCTTCAACTTCAACAGGTAGCTTTCCAATCCAGGTACTAGTAATACTTGGAGGTATGATGGCAGCCATATCAGTATTGGTCTTGTGGAAAGCAAGAAAATAGTCAATTTGCGTCTCATCTAATTCTTATTTTATTCTTCTACGGTTACTTGAGCCCATTATTTTTTCAAAGATAATTGTGATTCCGTTTGTTCAACGATCGTTTCATTATCAAGTTTCTTTGTATCTTTTGTGAGTCTTAGATATGTCCATACTCTTTTATAAATATAATTCGGATGATGTTATGGTTTAACTTGCGTTTCCTTGGAGAGACCAAATGCGTCAAGTTGGTATTAAAAAAATGTTTGCTAGCTGTAACCCTCCTTTTGTTTTAAGTGGGATTCCACTGAGCGGTCAACCTGGGATCATACAGGAATGTTCAACCCTTTTTGTCCTTGCTCCACTCAGGTCGGCGGTTTCATTCCAGTATTGACATCTTCAGGCTATTCACCATCATCATCATCTTTATCAACTGGATTCCTTTCTGTTCCGTTGCCAGGTGTCTCCACCTAATTATCGCTAATTTGAGTGCCTGTTACGAGGGAGGAGTTTCCTCTCTTTCGAGTAACCCACACGCTAGCTAACACTATAAGGTAAGCCTATATGATTAAAAAATCTTTTTTTAGGATTTACAAGGGATCACATTTGTTTATTAGGAAATATTATTTCTAGCGGCTAACAATCCGAAAAATAATGTAATTACAGTTGGCTGGGTTACAAATCCATCTATTTTTTTGCTTTTTATTCTTTGGGCGTTATCATCCAAATTGTTTTACAAGCAAATCTCGTTTCTTGCTTATCTGGAAGAGAGAGTCAGTGTGCTCATACGCCTGTTTCTTTGATTTGCCCAATGCCATCGATTGAAACAACAGGTGGTTTTCTGGAATCACAATACCAGTTTGATCATCTGAATAGAGAATTTTTAGAGTATCGTCACTCTTTCTCATTGTTTCTTCATGAATGTGAACCATATTGGTATCGTCATGTTCAAACCCTAGCTCGCGGGCTTTAAGTCGAATGTCCGCGGTACCCTTTGCATTAGAAAGCACAGCAACTCCGAATTCATCTTGATAAATATCAGACATTGAATCAAAATATGGCACTTTATCTTTGAACCTAATTATCATTTGGTGAAGATGCATCATCCTTGAAGGGACCTTGTAAGCTTCAACGTATAGTTTTACTGATGGCAGGAACGATTTAACATCGTCTTGATGATGTGGATTCTTATCCCATTCTATAGAATCTTTGACTTCCTTTTTATCCTCCAAATCTGCCCATCTTCTGATTAATGTGACATCATATCTCTGAATTTTATCTCCAAATTTTTCAATCATTGGCTGCATGATTCTACCCATGCCTGAAACATTACAGCTGCCCTGAATGACGTACTTTTGATTTGGGACCTTATCAAAGTTGATCCTCGAATTGTGAATAATGTCAGCCACTTTTTTTTCACCAGTTCTATCTTCACCGCCCTGAAAAATCGCAGGTTTATTCAAAGGAATATAGAAATTTACTTTGTTACTATAACCAAATCCATCTTTGGCGGCATCTATCACAAGATCAGATTTTTTAATAGCATCTGAAATAGTGCCAGATATGTCGTATCCCTTTCCTTTGAACTCAGGTACTTTCTCCTCAGGTACGTATACCGGAAATTTTTTTGAAAAGGCCTCATCAACTTTATTGTCTATAGAGTATTTTCCTATGCCAACAAATTGAATCTCTTTGTCATGAGAAAACGCAGATGCAAGTCTCCTACCAATATTTCCATATCCGTTTATGAATACTCTTACCATTTCTCAATGTTTTTAGTGGAATTAATGGATTATTTAATGTATTATAAAAGCGCGTTTAAACAAGTAATTGTATGGGTGAATTCTATACTCCAAATTGCCACAAGGAGATAGCATATTTGTGATTTTTATAAACATTAAATATCAATAGTGTTGAAATTTAACATCGAGAGATAATCAAAAATAATGAGTGCTTTGGTATGAAAAAGATTTTGATAATAGATAACTATGACTCGTTTGTATATAACATTGCTCAATTATTTGGAAAGTTATCAACAGACCCAGTAGTATTCCGTAACAACAAGATAAGTCTCAAAGATATTAAAAAAATGCAGCCTGATGGAATAGTTTTGTCACCGGGGCCCGGTCACCCTGCCGATAAGAAATCCTTCGGGATATGTGGGGATATTATTCAAACTCTTGGGCCAATTACCCCAGTTTTGGGAGTATGCCTCGGTCATCAGGGAATAGTTCACGTTTACGGTGGCAAGGTTATTAACGCACATGTAATTAGGCATGGAAAGACAAGCAAAATAAAATATTGGGATGATGAACTATTCGACAAATTATCAAATCCATTTGTTGCAACAAGGTATCATTCGCTAGTAGCATCAAGAGATAACTTTCCTGAATGTCTAGAAATTACCGCAGAATCGCTTGATGACTCGGAGATTATGGGTCTGAAACACAAGAAGCATCCAATATTTGGAGTGCAATTTCACCCAGAATCAGTGCTAACAAAGAATGGCTATCGTATCTTGGAAAATTTTATAGATATCCTGAAAAAGTAATGTCCACAGAATACCTTCAACAGCAGACGAGAAAAATTTTATTAAATGATGATATTGACGAATTTGATTTTCGAAATGCTATAAACCATTTATTCTTAGAAGACATCCCTGACAGTACTATCGCCGCATTTATCAAAGCTCTAACTATTAGAGGCGTTAACTACAACGAATTAAAAATAATTAGAGAAGTGATCTTGGACCATTCTTATTGTATTACCCCGAAAGTAACAGGTTCCTTGATTGATAACTGTGGCACTGGTGGGGATATGGTTAATTCTTTTAACATTAGCACCGCTGCATCGATAATTGCATCAGCGTCTGGTATCAATGTTGCAAAGCATGGGAACAGATCTGCCAGTGGCTTGTGTGGGAGCGCAGATTTTTTTGAACATGTTGGATTTAATTTGGACACGGAGGAACGAACGCTTATTAATGCTCTAGAAGAAAATGGGTATTCATTTTTATTTGCTCCTAAATTTCATCCTAGTCTGAAAAGGTTATCTGTAATCAGAAAACAGTTGGGCTTCAAAACGGTATTCAATATTATTGGCCCTTTATGTAATCCCTGCATAAATATTACAGGGCAAGTTATTGGCATATCCGATCCGAAAATTTTTGATCTTATCTCGAACGCGATGATAAAGTCTCATCTAAAGAAAATTATTCTTGTCCATTCATCAGACGGCATGGATGAGCTTTCTAATACCTCAAGCAATATGATGTTAAGTATTGAATCAGGTAAAATAGAAAGACAGGAAATAGATCCAACACTCTTGGATATGAAGATCGTAAAAAGAGAACAGATTCAAATTAGTTCAATTGGGGATTCTGTGAAGAGCACGCTAGAAACAATTTACGGAAAGTCAACGGAGGCAAAACAAGACATTGTGTCTCTTAATGCAGCAATAGCCTTAATTGCAGGGGGAAAAGTGACAGAAATTAATGAGGGAATAAAAATGGCACGAGAATTAGTGAAATCCGAGATTCCAAAAACTAAGTTGCGTGAACTAATATCCTTTTGTGGGAACGTTCAGAAGTTAGATATTTTAGAAGAGAAATTCTCACTATAATAAAATTATGATTCCAATTCATTAGATAGTTCAACAGAAATTTAGTTCAAAAAGATAAAAAAGGAGTATAGGATTTTATCGTTTTTTTGATTTTGATTTCGGCTTTGCCTTTGATTTCGGCTTTGCCTTTGATTTCGGTTTCGGTTTCGTCTTACCTTTCACCGCTTTACTGGGACCCCCACCAATTCTGAACATCTTCGTTCCACAAACTGCACATGTCCCCTTTGTCGCGGGTCTTCCATTTTTCATTACGACCTGTGTTTCGCCTTTAATCTGCCTTTTTGCTTTACATTTTACACAATAACCTTCAGTTGCCAACATATTCAAGTTTAAAGCGGTACCTTATAAGAGTAGCTGTGCGATTCAATTAGACTATGCAGAGTAAGGTACAGAGTCGTTAAAGTTTGTTTGTTCTCTTAGTGGGGTATCTATTTTATTGCGTTAGATGACCGATGATTTCTATTTTATAAAATCCTAAATAATTTTTCTACCGAATAAAAGATAGGTAGTATGTCCTATCATTCGCATAGATGGCCTTGTTTTTCCTTCCCTTGCCTCTATATTGCGGATCAAGATCTCAGTGCTCTCAATGTCAGTGAATCCTATTTCATTCATGTGTTTTGACGTTTTTTCCAATTGATTCATTGTAGGACATATTATTGCAACAGAACCGCTGCTCTTGAGGCATTTATGAACAATATGTAAAACATTCCATGGATCTCCCAGATCTATAATTGCAACATCAATTTCTGAAAGTTCAAGGCCTTCTTTCATTATGTCGCGATTGTACATCGAGACATTTTTTTCCATATCTGATTTCTTGAGATTCTTTCGGGCAATTTCCATAAATTCTTCATTAACATCGTATGTGAAAACATGTCCTGAGGTGCCTACAAGACTGGCAAAAAAAGTAGTGAGCGAAGCACTTCCAGTACCTATTTCAAGAACATTAGATCCGCTTTTTAATCCGGTTCTAATTGCAATATAGCCCAGATCTTTGGGATAAACTATCTGGGTTTTTCTGTCTGATTTCATTACAAAGTCAAAGATTGTTGGTTCCATCAAAAACACCCTTTTTTGTTTTGGTGTGACTATAGAAGAACCATACTCCAATCCTAATACCTGATCAAAATCTATAATTCCTATATGCGTGTGAAGTTTCTTATTTTTTTCTATTTTGGTTAGCCAGTTCTTGCTTGCTTGATAAAAAAACAAAACATAGGCACCATCTGTTATTTTCATTAAGACAATGAGTTTGCACCGAGGTAAAAAAATCTTACAATGGCGAAATCGAATTGTTTAGATTAATGGATATAAGAGACTATTGCATCATTCATTATAATATCATAAAAATTGAAATTAGCTTCGCTGTATTCTGGAGGAAAGGACAGTAACTATTCTATTTTTGAAATTAATAGATGTGGACACGATGTTGTCTGCTTGGTATCCATACTACCCGCAAAAAGTGATAGTCTGTTATTTCACTTTCCGAATATTAGTCTCTCTGCCGTGCTCGCCCGAGCTATTGATTTGCCGATAAGAGGTTTTCAATCTACAGCACGTACTCTGAGCGACGAAACACTTGTCCTGCAAAACGCACTTGCTAATGTTAAGGATGAATTCAACGTACAAGGAATAGTGCATGGAGGGTTATGTAGCAATTTTCAAAAAAAGAATTTTGAAAAAGTGTGTCAGAAATTAGGATTGTCAGTATTTTCTCCATTGTGGCATGTGGATCCAGCTAAATATCTACATAAAATGATAGATGAAAAGTTCAAAATTGTTATCGTAGGGGTCTCTGCATTAGGGTTGGGGAGAGAATGGCTTGGTAAGACGTTGGATCATGAAAACGTAAGGGAATTAGAATCACTATCATCAAGATACGGATTTAATCTTAATTTTGAGGGGGGCGAGGCGGAAACTATAGTTGTTGACTGCCCCATGTACAAGAAAATATTTTGGATTAGAGAAGGACTCGTAAAATGGTTTGGAGACAATGGAATATTTGAAATAACAGACTATCAATTAATAGATAAGCATTGAATAGCAGTTAATATATCGGAAAACTCAAGGAGTTTTGTGCTCAATTCTATTGAAAGACAGAAACAAGAACTGAAACAAGGACAAGAAGATGAATTTGGTTTAGGTCTGGCATTAGGTTACTGTCGACGCTTAAAATTCACCCAAAATAATACTCCTATCATAGTTGAATATTTGAGGGCACTTGAAAACGAAATACATCTGTCTGACAATTACAAGAGGATAAACCTTACAACGCTGGTATATCTGTCAAGGTTTCATTTAAACAAGATATTCAAGGATATGACAAAAGATGATATAATTTTGTATTTGAATTCATTAAGAAAAAACGAAACAACAGATCCGATGCATGGCTGGGTATCAACTTATAACCTGTACTTGATAGTTTTAACCCGCTTCTTCAAATGGCTTCATTACCCTGATCTCTCGCCGAAGGAACGCCTGAAGCCCTCATGTGTTGATATCCCACGTTTAAAGAGAAAAGAACAATCAATATACAAGCCTTCTGACATGTGGACCCAAGAAGACGATATTTTGTTTTTAAAATATTGTCCATCCAAAAGGGATAGGTGTTACCATGCTATTTCTAGGGACACATCCTGCAGACCTCATGAACTTTTGAAACTAAAGATAAAAGATGTGGTGTTTAAGATGTCTCCCGCTAGCAGACAGTATGCCGAGGTTCTTGTAAATGGTAAGACTGGGCAACGGCACATACCACTGATAAATTCAATTCCATTTTTGAAAGATTGGATTTTAAATCACCCACAATCTGGAAATCCAAATAGTGTCTTAATTTGCGGACTTAACAAATCGCTGGGTAGATCAATAAGGATTGAGTCATTGAATCACATTTATCAGACCTACAAAAAAGAATTTTTTCCCAAATTACTGAACAATCCAAATGTTTCATCAGAAGATAAAGAAAAAAATCATAGAATTGCTCAAGAAGCCTTGGAACCCTTACATAAGACGGCACTCTGCGCTCACTGAAAAATCAAAGATACTAAAAGAACATGTATTGAGACAGCATGCTGGATGGACAACAAATTCAAACATGCATCAAAAATACGTGCACTATTATGGAAATGAATCTTCTGAGTCAATTCTAGAAGCGTATGGCTTGAAACCTAAATTAGATGAAATAGACAAACTAAAGCCAAAAATGTGTCCTAATTGCAGTGAACAAAATAGATCTGATTCCAAGTTTTGCTCAAAGTGCAGGATGGTCTTGTCATATGATGCATATACAGAGGTTGTTCAGGCCAAGATTGAAAAAACGGATTATGAAAAGTTAGATGCTAAGATAGATGCATTGGCACGTATGTTTTTCAAGAATAACGTTAGGTTAGGTAATGACGGAATGGATTTTGAAGATATGGAAGAATTATCAGAGGAAGAAATAGAGCGACATATTGCCCGTAGTAGACTTATTCGTAAAATAAGGCGTGAGAAAGAGAACAAGCTAATCCATCAAATACAAAAGGAAAGAATCTGAAAATAATCAATCAGGCGCGTCGCTTGGCAAATTTGCTAGATTTTAAATTCAATTCTGCGAAAAATAAATTATGGCAGAACATTTCATCTTATCGCATTGATATAGAGATTGAAAACGCAAAATGGAGATTTTTCAAACAAAATCTTAGAGAGGATGACAAAAAACTCTGATGAAATGCATTGTTATCCAGAATTGTATAATTTTGCGGGGATTAAATGTACCTAGGCCCTTCTAACCAATATTGATGGTTGGATGACGCTTGATCAGTCAGCATGCTATTTGATGATTTTTCATTAGCTAGAAAAGAAATTAGTACTAAGGAAGGAATCAAAATCAAGGACGAAATAACTAATGTTTTCCCATAAAGAAGTAGAAGTGTTATCTGAAACTCCTTACACGGTTATACTGACTGTATCCGCAAACCCGAGTCCAATTGCAGCTGAAACAATTGATTTTGTGAAACAAAGGGGCTATGTAATAGATGCCGTCACAGCATTCGTTCTTCCGCCAGGTTCAAACCAAACGGACGATTACCCTGAACTTTACACTATCTTCTTCTCAAGGTAAATCTAGGTAGAAGAGAACAATGTTCTAAGCATTAGGAAGAGAGGAATTTTTTAAAATTTAAAATCCAAATGCACAAGTATTATATAATAATCTCGCCTTGTCTATCAATGGATTATCTGTTACTTATTGCATCCGCTGCTTTGTTGACTCACATAACATTATAGAAGGTGCAACCGGTCCTGCATCGCAAAATGATTGGCTCGAGATTTAACAGAGATTAACTGAACAATCACTAACTCATTTAATATAGGATAATTGTCTTTTAATTTCTTCTTTGCTATTAGTTTCTGCTGTGCTTTCATCGAGTGCTTTAACCATGTCATCTAAAAATGCTTTTAGTGCCACTCTGTGTTCCTTATTATTATGATATTTATTTATAATTACGGCCTTGGTTTCTTTATCTTCTATCCATCCAAATATTTTATTTAATCCATCTAACTTCAATTGTTCTTTTTTGTCGTGGTTATTATCATCCGTAGACATTTACTTATTTCATCTCTTTTTAATTACTTAAACATCGAGGATCAAAATACCTTTCATATTTTTTGTCCTTGTATTCTGGTATGTAGTCATCGATATGTTGGCTTAAAATTTTAATTGATTTTTCGATATAAGCACAACAAAATTCCTTCAAATCCTGATTTTGAACCATAGCAATTAACCTAAATTGCATCATAATAAATATAATAAAAACTGTAACAGACTTTTTCATAGTAAAACAAAACTTTATCCTGATTAGACCCACTTTATAACACGCGG
>Ga0209971_1000412_pt1 | contig 11498 bp, 10 predicted proteins | sample InoplaM3SAM_FD_187588 | JGI IMG/M metagenome (GOLD analysis project Ga0209971, IMG submission 187588) | Arabidopsis thaliana rhizosphere microbial communities from the Joint Genome Institute, USA, that affect carbon cycling - Inoculated... | ecosystem: Host-associated > Plants > Roots >... | reverse complement strand
GCTCGCAGGCGCGGGAGCCCGGTCCGGCCGCCAGTCAGCCGGCCCGTTCGCGCCGAAGCCCGCACGTACGGGCGGCGACGATGTCGTGAAGACGGTGCGCCATGACGGTCCGAAGGTGGGCCGCAACGACCCGTGCCCGTGCGGCAGCGGCAAGAAGTACAAGAAGTGCCACGGGGCCTCGGTGACCTGATCGGTCGGTAAGTGCATGGAGCTGAAGACAGGGACCCTCTCGTTCGCGAGCCTCGACCAGGGGATCGCCACCGCGCTCACGTTCGACGACGTCCTGCTCGTGCCGCGGCACTCGCACGTGTTACCCACGCAGGTCGACGTCTCGACGCGGTTCTCCCGCAACATCCGGCTGAACGTTCCGCTCGTCAGCGCCGCCATGGACACCGTCACCGAGTCCTTGCTGGCGATTGCGATGGCGCAGCACGGCGCGATCGGCGTCATCCACAAGAACATGTCGATCGACGAGCAGGCCTCGGAGGTGGACCGCGTGAAGCGCTCCGAGAGCGGCATGATCGTGAACCCGGTGACGCTCTCGCCGCGCGAGCGCATCCACGAAGCGCTCGAGCTGATGAAGAAGTACCGAATCTCGGGCGTGCCGATCACCGAGGACGGCTCGAAAGAGGGACGACTGGTCGGCATTCTCACCAACCGCGACCTGCGGTTCGAAACGAACGTGCAGCGGCCGATCGCCGAGGTGATGACGAAAGAGAACCTCGTGACGGTGCCGGTGGGCACCACGCTCGAGGAGGCGCGCGAGATCCTGCACCGGCACAAGGTCGAGAAGCTGCTCGTCGTCGATCAGGCGTTCATGCTGAAGGGGCTCATCACGGTCAAGGACATCCAGAAGGCCGTGAAATACCCGAACGCGAGCAAGGACTCGCTCGGCCGACTGCGGGTGGCCGCCGCGATTGGTGTGGCACGCGACACCATGGATCGCGCCGAAGCGCTCGTCGCCGCGCACGTTGACGCGCTCGTGATCGACACCGCGCACGGCCACTCACAAGGCGTGCTCGACACGATCCGGCGCATCCGTCGCCAGTTCAAGGAAGTCGACGTCGTAGCCGGCAACGTCGCCACTTCGGAGGCGACCGAAGCGCTCATCGAGCTCGGCGTAGACGCGGTCAAGGTCGGGATCGGCGCCGGCTCGATCTGCACGACCCGCATCATCGCGGGGGTCGGCGTCCCGATGATCTCGTCGATCATGGAATGCGCGCACGCGGCGGCTCGCCACGACGTGCCGGTCATCGCGGATGGGGGTATCCGCTTCTCGGGTGACATCACGAAGGCGATTGCGGTCGGCGCGAGCTGCACGATGATTGGCAACCTCTTCGCCGGCACCGACGAGAGCCCGGGCGAGATGATCATCTACCAGGGCCGCAGCTTCAAGGAGTACCGCGGCATGGGCTCGATCGGCGCTATGCGCCGCGGCAGCCGCGACCGGTACTTCCAGGACGATTTCGACCTCGAGAGCGGCACGAGCGACAAGCTGGTACCCGAGGGGATCGAAGGCCGCGTACAGCACAAGGGCCCGGTCGCGATGATGGTGCACCAGCTCGTGGGCGGTCTGCGGGCGGGCATGGGGTATTGCGGCGCCGCGACCATCGCGGCGCTGCAGCGTGACGCGCGGCTGGTGCGCATCACGCCCGCAGGCGTTCGCGAGAGCCACGTGCACGACGTAGCGATCACCAAGGAAGCACCGAACTACCGCTCGGAGTAGGGGCGGCGTGCAGGGGGCACTCAGTGCCACCCGGCCGCGTAGGGGCAACAGGTCCTGGCCCTAAAGCGTCCCTCCCGCGCAGCCGTGACGTGATCATCGACACCTGTTCAGAGGAAGAGACAATCGACGCCGGCAGTGCTCTTGCCGCACGGCTCTCGGCCGGCGACGTTGTGCTGCTCTACGGCGATCTTGGCGCGGGCAAGACCGCCTTTGTCCGAGGTCTCGCGCAGGGACTCGGTGCCTCGGATCATGACGTCAGCAGCCCCACCTTCACGCTCATCCAGGAGTACCGGGGCGGCCGGTTGCCGCTCATCCACGCCGACCTGTACCGGCTGACCAAGCCACAGCTGCTCACCCTTGAGGGATTCGCTGACCGCTCTGCCAGCTTGCTGCTCTCGGCCATCGAACGTAGTAAAACCGTTTCCCTCGACCGATTTTTGATGGGACTGGGCATCCGGCAGGTCGGACACCATATCGCCAAGGTTCTTTCGCGGGAATTCGGATCGTTGACCCGAATCATGGAGGCCGATGAAGCCAGGTTGCGGCAAGTCGCGGCCATAGGCCCGGAAATTGCGGCGAGCCTGAAATCATATTTTTCCGAAGAACACAATCGAGGGGTGATTCAAGAGTTGCTCGACAGCGGCTTTACGATCGAGGTTCCCACACCTTCCTCTGCACCCACGTCGCTTGCGGGGAAACTGTTTGTCTTCACAGGAGGGCTCAAGGATCTGACTCGGGAGCAGGCCGGACAGTTAGTGGAAGCGCTTGGGGGCCGAGTCGTCTCCAGTGTGAGTAAAAAGACCTCATACCTGGTCGCAGGAGAGGAGGCAGGCTCCAAGCTGGAACAGGCGGTGAAGCTGGGGATTACCGTGCTGACCGAAGAAGAATTTCAGGCACTGGTGGAGCGGGAGCACAATGAACGGCAGCCTGTTAGCCCACCAGGTTAAAGTTGGGAGCCTCCACTGCCACGGGCGTCTTTTCTTCACGGAAGATCTGGACGCTCCTGATCGAGCGCGGTTCGGCTTCATGGACGAGTATTCGGCAGTTGCCGATCCGTAGTTCTTCTCCGACTTTGGGAATCCGACCCAACTCCTGCTGAATCAGGCCGCCGATCGTCACTGCTTCGTCGCCGAGATCGACCTTGAGGAAATCATTTATTTTGCGAACTTCCGTACGGCCGTGCACGAGGATGTGATTCTTGCCCAGGCGCTTGATCAACTCTTCGGTGATGTCGGTTTCGTCCATGATCTCGCCGACGACTTCTTCAAGCAGGTCTTCAAGCGTCACAATGCCCATGACGCCGCCGAATTCGTTCACGACCACCGCCATGTGCCGCTTTTCCTGTTGAAATTGCTTCATCAGATCGTCGGCCGTTTTCCCGGCCGGTACAAAGATGGGCGGATAGGCGATTTCCTTCAACTTGGCGTCTGTCTGATTTTTCGCCAATTCGGTCAAAGCCCGGCTCTTGTAGAGGATGCCGGTGATATTGTCGAGGGTGCCGTCATAGACGGGAATTCTCGAATACTTGGAGGTGTACAAGAGTTCCTGCGCTTCTTTGAGTCGCAAATTGCCGTCCAAGGAAAAAACATACAGGCGGGGCGTCATGGCGTCTTCCGCCGTGATGTCTTTCAACTGGAAGACGTTCTTGATCATCTTGACCTTCTCGACCTCGATGGCACCGGCCTTCCCTCCTTCATCCAGCATAATTTTGAGCTCTTCTTCGGTCACCAGCGGCAGGGTCAATCCCTTCCCGCCAGTCACTTTATGGATAAATGGCACCATGACTGCCAGGATAGGTCTGAGCAGGAATTGGACACCATAGACCGGATAGGCCATGTTCAACGTCACAGGCACCGCAAACTTGGCGGCCAACGTTTTGGGCACTACGTCCACCGAGACGAGCAGCACGAAGGTGAGCAGCCCGACCACAACTGCGATCGTGTCGTCGAAAAAGGTCCGGTCCGCCCCATAGGTGTTCAACGTCAGGAACGTCGCATACATCGGAATGGCAGTGCCTACCAAACGGTCTCCGACGAGGATCGTGGCCAGAAGCTTTTGAGGGTCGCTTCTCAAATGGAGAGCCATTTTGGCGCGGTGATTATGATTTTGACCCAGTGCGCGCAACTTGGTCTCATTCACAGCGAAAAACCCGATTTCCGCCGTTGAAATCACGGCAGAAAGAACAATAAGGCCGAGCAGAATCGCAATATCCATAGAGGTTCCGGGTTTAGGGACGGGCCACGCGCACGGTCGTCCGGACACAGACCAGCAGAGAGTTTCTTCCGGCGATTGGACAGGAGAGGCACATGGGGGAAAGGCGAAGGTCGATGCGGAAGGCGCCGTGGGGAGGTACGGTTTTCATGAGGTGTACATCTATCATAGGCCTGAATGAGGGGCAAGCACTTCAGCAAAAGTTACCATAAAATCATTGACTTATATTTAGGGTGACTCAGCTATCGTCCCGAAAGACAAAGGACTGTACGGCCAAATCCGCTTCCAGCCTCGTAGCGGCCGACTCGGCTTGACCTTCGGTCTTGAACTCCCCTACTTGTACGCGGTATCGCCTTCCATCAGGAAGGTCCACGGCCTGAATCCTTCCTTCAGTGTAGATCCGCTGGGCCCGCTGCAGAAGTGTCGCTGCATTTTGATGTTCGGCGAAGGACCCGATTTGCACCCTCAGAAACCCCATTGCTGCGGTTCTGCCCTGAAATCCGATCACGCGAAGCTCGATCTGATCGGTTCCATGCCCCACCATGCCGAGCGTCTGGGCCCCCGCATAGGAAAGGTCGAGCACACGCCCCTTCGCGAAAGGGCCACGATCGTTGATGCGCACGGTGACCTCTTTTCCGGTGGTGGCCGATCGAACGACCGCGATGGATCCGAGCGGAAGCGTCCGATGGGCGGCCGTCAGCTTGTGCATGTCGTAACGCTCCCCATTGGCTGTCTTGTTGCCATGAAAACCTGGTCCATACCAGGACGCCATCCCACGCTCGATATAGCCCACGGGATATCCGGGAAAGTAGACGGGTTTGGGGGCAGGACTGCTGCATCCTACGACGAAGCTGATAATAAGAAGGGATGCGGGGAAGAAACCCAGGGCAGGCAAACGACCGCCGGGCATGCTCATTCCCTTAGGCCTATCAGATCGCGCAACTAACAGCGGTCAATTCCTAGCAGATACAAGGAAACGTCGGCACCTCGACTAGAACTCGTCCAGCGATTGATCCCGAAGAACAGAAAGGGCCTTTTCGGTATTCGCAACGGTAAGGACGACAATCGCGCGTTTGCCTTCCCGTGAAGGAGTGCAATAGCCGCACTTGATATTGATGCGTGCCTTCGTCAACAGGTCGGCGACTTCATTCAAGGCCCCAGGCTTGTTCTCCAAGCTCAGAATGAGGGCGGTTTCTTCGGCGAACTTGATCTTGGCCATCCGCAAGGCGGTGCGAGCCCCCTCAAGATCGGCAACCAAAAGTCTGAGTTTGCCTGTGCCGGTGACCTCTGGAGCGGAAAAGGCCTTGATGTTGACGCCCGCCTCTCCCAGGACGGAGGCGACTTGCGCCATCACGCCGGGACGGCTCTGACTGCTGATGACCAATTGCGTGGTGGTTGGCATGCGAAAGCCCCTCTACGAGCGCCCGTAACTCCTATCACTTCCTGTAGGTGAACCGCAAGCACGAGGACCTGTCGAGGCGCTGGGCCCCTGCCCTCAAAGAATGTGACATACCCCATTGATAAAGGTGAATTCATAGACGCAGTTAACGATGATCGCCTGCTCCTGAGTCAGCTTCAACGCCACTTCTTTCAGGCCACTTGGCACGAGCAGATAAAAGGGTATACCGCGGGTAATCGTCCTCTTCCATTTGTCGACCACCTGGGTATCCCCCAGGGAGTCTTCAGTTTCGACTTCCGCCATCCATTCCATCGTGTTGCCGCCGGAGCTCACGTACCACCCCACGATGTCGCACGACTGGTTGGGCTCCGCCCAAGGATTCTGCTCAAGGCCGCTTTTGATCGTGACCTTGCAAACAAACGCTTTGGCCCAGCGTTGAGCGACCAAGCTCACGACCTGGTCGTGGACCGTTTCGATGCCCTGTTCCCGAAGCGTCGGGCTCATGGCCGTACCCTCCTATGAGCATCCGCTCGTGGCGCCGCAGCCCATGCATTTCAAACAAGTGCCGTTTCTGACGAGCTTGAATTCGTTGCAGCCCTGGCAAGGATCTCCTTCATAGCCTTGAAGGCGCGCGTACTTCACGGCCTCGGCTGTGTACGTCAACGTTTCCCTCTTGACCTCAAGCTTGTGCGTCACGCTGCCATTGCCGTTTCCATGACCGTTGCCTCCGTGTCTCGGTTGCATGCCCCTTCTGGAGGGAAACAGTTCCGTGCTGATCGAGGATGAGGCGAGAGCCTGGGGGTCGGCTTCCTCTTCAGAGCACTCGGGATCCGGCGAGTCTTTTTTAACGGAGTCCATCCGCAAATCCTCTTCCTTGACTTGTGCGAGATCGTACCGATCCAAGTACGTCACCGCCAACTCCCGGAAGATATAGTCGATGATTGACGTGGACATCTTAATGCGGTCGTTCAATTTGACCGGACCATTGGGCTCGAAGCGTGTAAACACGAAAGCCTCGACGAATTCCTCGAGGGGAACGCCGTGCTGCAGGCCCAGCGAAATGGCGATGGCAAAGCAGTTCATGAGGCTCCGGAAGGCAGCTCCTTCCTTGTGCATGTCCAAAAAGATCTCACCGACCGTCCCGTCTTCGTACTCACCGGTTCTGAGATAGAGTTTATGTCCACCGATGACCGCCTTTTGCGTGTACCCATTTCGCCTGGCTGGGAGCGGACGCCGCTTGGCCAGATAGCGCACCAGCACCCGTTCGGTGATCTTCTCGGCAATGTTCAAGACTTCCGTAGATGTCTCGACCGTCTTTCCACTGTCGGTAGACGCCGAAAGGGGCTGACTCAGCTTTGACCCGTCACGATAGAGCGCCACGGCTTTCACCATGCTCTTCCAGGAGAAGAGATAGGCCGATTTCACGTCTTCCAGAGTGGCGTCCGCCGGCATATTGATCGTTTTACTGATGGCTCCGCTGATGAATGGCTGGGCAGCTGCCATCATTCGAATATGGGCATCGACGGCGATGTACCGCTGGCCGATGCGGCCGCAGCGATTGGCGCAGTCGAATACCGGCAGATGTTCGGCTTTGAGATGTGGCGCACCTTCGACGGTCATGGTGCCGCAGCAATAATCGTTGGCCGCGGCGATTTCCTCTTGTGTGAAGCCGAGCGCCTTCAACATGTTGAAATTGGCCTCGGTCAGCTGAAGGTCGGTCAGCCCGAGTTTGGCACGGCAGAACTCTTCCCCCAGCACGTACTTATTAAAGGCAAACTGGATTTCGAACGCCTGCGCCAGACCGCTTTCCATTCGGCCCAGCGCGGCATCGTCAAACCCCTTCTGCTTCAACGTCTCGTGATTGATGAAGGGCGCGCCCTGCAAAGTCTGGCGGCCCACACAATAGTTGACGATATCCTGCACCTGTGAGGAGGGATAACCGAGAGTTTCGAGCGCAGGCGGCAGACTTTGATTGATGATCTTGAAATACCCTCCACCGGCCAGCTTCTTGAACTTGACCAGGGCGAAGTCCGGTTCAATCCCGGTCGTATCGCAATCCATGACGAGACCGATCGTACCGGTCGGCGCGATCACGGTGACCTGCGCGTTGCGGTATCCGTAAGCGGTTCCGAGTTCCAGGGCGCGATCCCAAGCCCGTCTTGCGGCGATCAGGAGGTCCGGCGGACAATGTTCGGGTTGAATGCCCGCCGGCGTGATCGTGAGTCCCTCGAATTCCTCCCGCGGCGCGCTATAGGCAGCGCGGCGGTGATTGCGAATGACGCGCAACATGGCGTCTCGGTTCTTGGCATACCCGGGGAACGGCCAGAGTTCAGCCGCCATTTCCGCCGATGCACTATAGGCCTCACCGGTCATGATGGCGGTGAGCGCTCCGCAGATGGCGAGCGCCTTCTCCGAGTCATAAGGGATGCCCTGCCGCATCAAAACAGTACCGAGATTGGCGTATCCCAGGCCGAGGGTGCGGAACTGATAGCTCTTTTCGGCGATCGAGCGGCTCGGGAAAGACGCCATGAGGACACTGATCTCAAGCACGACCGTCCAGATCCGGACTGCGTGGCGGAAGTGTTCTAGTTCGAACTGGCCTTCTGGCGTAAAGAACTGCGCCAGATTCAGCGATGCGAGGTTGCAGGCCGTGTCGTCGAGGAACATGTATTCCGAACAGGGATTCGAGGCATTGATGCGCCCGTCCTCGGGGCAGGTATGCCACTCGTTGATGGTAGTGTCGTATTGAGTGCCAGGATCGGCGCAAATCCACGCGGCCCAGGCGATGCGGTCCCAGAGATCACGCGCCTTGACAGTTTTGGAAATTTTCCCGTCGATCCGTCGCTTGAGTTGCCAATCGCCATCTGCTTCCAGGACGGCGAAAAACTCATTGGGAATGCGCACGCTGTTATTGGAGTTTTGTCCCGAAACGGTTTGATACGCCCTGCCGTCCCAGTTGGTATCGTATTCGTGAAAGACGAAATGTGTGAACCCCTGCTGCGCATAGGAAAACATCCGCTGAATGTAGGCCTCGGGAATGTTGTCCCGGCGGGCCGCTGACAGCGCTTCGCCCAGGATCGAATTTTGCTTTGGATCGATGGACACATGAGGCGTGCCGTCGGCATTGACGATATGGCAGGCCTTGAGGACGGCGTTGAGGCGTTGGGCGCAAATCTTCGAGCCCGTCACCATTGCGGCAACTTTTTGTTCTTCGATTACCTTCCAATCGATAAATTCCTCGATATCAGGATGGTCCAAGTCCAGACAGACCATCTTGGCGGCACGCCTGGTGGTGCCTCCGGACTTGATGGCGCCGGCCGCTCGATCCCCGATGCGGAGAAACGACATGAGCCCGGACGAGCGTCCGCCGCCTGAGAGCGATTCACCGTCGCCGCGCAGCTTCGAAAAATTCGTGCCAGTTCCTGACCCGTACTTGAAGAGGCGGGCTTCCCGCACCCAAAGATCCATGATCCCGTTTTCGTTGACGAGATCGTCTTCGATCGATTGTATGAAGCAGGCGTGGGGTTGCGGATGCTCGAATGCATTCGTCGCTTTCACGACTTCGCGTGTCTTGGGATCGACGTAGAAATGACCTTGAGCCGGACCGGACAAGCCATAGGCGTAGTGGAGGCCCGTATTGAACCACTGCGGAGAATTCGGCGCGGCCATCTGGTGCGCCAGCATGTAGCACACTTCGTCGTGAAACGCCGCGCTGTCCTCGATGGTCTTGAAGTAGCCGTAGGCTTTGCCCCAATGCGTCCAGCAGCCGGCGAGGCGCTCGAATACCTGCCTGGCGTCGCGCTCTCCTCCCAAAACCGGTTTCCCGTCGGATCCAAGGAGAGGATTGCCAGTCTCATCCCTCTGCGGAACGCCCGCTTTGCGAAAATACTTTTGAGCCAGGATATCGATAGCGAGCTGCGACCAGGATTCGGGAATGTCGATTTGGTCCAACTTGAAGACGGTCGATCCATCAGGGTTGCGTATCTCCGACGAGCGTTTTACGAACCTCAACCCTTCATAAGGACTCTGTCCTGAATGTGTAAATCGCCGTTCTATTCTCACGATGCCTCCTCCCTGAATTCCGAGCTAATTGCAGCCTGCTTCGGACCCTACGGAAGTAGTGGGCCTAAAGGACCTTGCCGTGCGACTTGCTGAGCGGAAGAAGCCTATGCTTGTGATGTCGTCGTTCACGGGGATGACTACATATAGCTATTGCCAGGAATTGTCAATACTAAATATTGTGGCTTGCCTGTGGAAATGGAGGAAAGCCTGTGGATAGCAGCCAACTGTTGCGCGCGGCCAATTTTATGGAAAAAAAGACAGGTTATCCACAGCTGTGGAGTACTGAGGGAGAGGTTATCTTAGAAGGCGAGGCGTCCGAGGCGTAGGATGGCCTCATCGATTCCCTTAAGTGGAATAAAGGATCCAGCAGCGCCTAGCACGACGATGCGCACATCGAACAACGAGGTTTCGTAAATGCTCATCACGGCCCAATTTCGACGAATCGTGTGGGGACGGACGGCGGTCTCCATCAGTTCGTGGCTGTGGGAGCGGAAGATTGATTTCAGCATGGCCTGCTCGCGCCCCGAATGATTCTGTTCGCTGCGGTCCATCGCCTTTCCCAACTGGCCTTCGACGAACAGTAGGTAATCGTCCATCGTCGGATTCGAGAGAACTAGCCCGACGCCCAAGCCCAGCACAATGACCGTCATTGCGAGCCGAAGCAGGCTCATGGATGCTTTCCTTTGACAAATCTCGAACTCATCTTTAGCCTACCGCAAGTTTTCAAGCATTGGACAACGTCCCTGTCGCGTTGAACCCGCTGGAGAGGAGAGTCTCATGTTCGTATGGAGCAAAAAGCTCGTTGCGATATTATTGGGATTATTTGTGGTCATCTTGGGCGCATTTCTCATCCACGGTACCCCGGACAGCACCAGTGGCTTGAAAATCCACACGACGAGATGGATGGCGCTCAATTACATCGGGCTCATGATCTGGGTCTTCGTCTGGATGATCGATCAGACCCGCATGAGAGCTAAGAATGTCTGGATTTGGTTGGTGCCCTATGCTCTCGCACCCTTGCCCACCCTGCTCTTGTTCGTGTTGTTTCTTCAGCGGCGTCTCAAGCCGGTTTCATGAGCGGAGATTCCGAGGCAGTGGCTTCGCCTGCGTCAGGGGCGAGCTGTCGGCGGTAGTGCCATACGAGCCAGCAACCAGGCAGCGCGAGAAGGAACGAGAGACAAAAGAACCAGCCCCATCCCAGAAGGCTCACGGCTTCAGCCGAGGGACGACCTGAAAAGACCCGGCCGAAAGCTTCGAGTGAAGACAGCAATGCGAATTGCGTCGCCGTATACCGATGGTCGCAGAGGGACATCACAAGCGCGACGAAGGCTGCCGTGCCCATGCCACCCGTGACGTTTTCGATGACGACTGAGGCCGCAAGCGCCTCGTAGCTCTTTCCCATCCAGGCCAGCACCATGAACGAGAGATTGGACAGCGCCTGGAGAATCCCGAATAGCAGGAGCGAACGAGCCAACCCGGTTTTGGCCATTACCATGCCGCCCGCTAACGCGCCGATCAACGTGGCGGCGATGCCGAGACCTTTCACATATCCGACCTCTCCTGCGGTAAAGCCGAGACCGCCGATAAAGAAGGCAGTCTGCAACGAGCCCGCGACGGCATCTCCAACCTTGTAGAGGACAATGAGGCTCAGTATTCCATAAATGCCTGGCCTGGCGAAGAGTTCGCGCAACGGCAATCCGATCGCTTCCTTGAGCGTTTTCGGCGGAAGGCCGCCTGCTGGAGGGTTCGGGCTGAACAGCACGGTCACGGCTCCTGCGGCCATCAGACCGGCCAGCGCCAGGTAAGTGCCCCGCCATCCAATATGGTCGGCCAGCACCAAGGCTCCGGCACTCGCCAGCAAGAGAGCCAATCGATAGCCATTCACCCAAACTGCGGCGCCGAAGCCCCGCTCGGCGGACAGCAGGACATCCGTGCGATAGGCGTCAAAAACGATGTCCAGGGAGGCGGACATGAAGGCGACGGCGATCGCGATGCCGCCGAGCCACCGTGGTCCGCTCTCGGTACCGATCACTCCCATCAGCGCCAATCCGGCGGCCACCGCAATCTGCGTGACGAGCATCCAGCCGCGCCGCCGTCCCA
>Ga0209971_1000411_pt1 | contig 11532 bp, 4 predicted proteins | sample InoplaM3SAM_FD_187588 | JGI IMG/M metagenome (GOLD analysis project Ga0209971, IMG submission 187588) | Arabidopsis thaliana rhizosphere microbial communities from the Joint Genome Institute, USA, that affect carbon cycling - Inoculated... | ecosystem: Host-associated > Plants > Roots >... | reverse complement strand
CCTTCCAGACGAAGCGGTTCGCGGCTCGCCGGGGCAGAAAGTCGATCGCCCTCCGCGAGATCGGGTTCTTCGAGATCGCGCGCCACAGCCGGTATGGCCGGTCCTCCTCGTTCAGAAGGTCCCCGTGAGTCAGAAGGAATCGGCGGCCGCCTTCCACGAACGTCTCCTCGTCGCAGACCTGACGGAAGCGCGACTCGACGTACGAGCCCCGGAGGAAGAAGTCCCGGTTCCCCTCGACGTAGGTCACCGCAACCCCGGCCGCGCGGAGCCGGTCGACGGCCTGCAGGAACCGGCCGATCGCGGGGGTCTCGAACTTCGGGTGCGCGATGAAGAAGTGGAAGATGTCGCCCAGCAATGAAATCGACCCCGCCCCGCGCCGGCGAGCCTCCTCGAGCGCTTCCAGGAAGGGGCCGTCGTCGTCGGGGCGGCGCCCCACGTGACAGTCCGCGAAAACGGCCCTCATCGGCCGGAAAGATAGCCCAAACAAGGGTTTTCGCGGTCCGACGCCCGGGAACGGGATTTTTTCGAACCGTCCGAATGTATTCTGCTTTGTCACAAATCGAGGGAATTCACTCGGGGGAAGCATGCCGCGCCGCCAGCTCACGGGATTCGCGATCGCCGCTCTTTTCGCCCTTTCGAGCGTTCCGGCCGCCCGGGCGCTCGCTCCGATTTCACGCGACAAAGCCCCGAAGGCCGACGCGCAGCTCCTCCGCGCTCTGAACGAGGGCGCGCAAGAGGTTCGAGTCATCGTCGGGGTCCGCGACGGCACGCCGTCCGCTCGCGCGCTCCTCGCCGCGCCGGACCCGGCCGGCGAGCCCGTGCGCCGGGTCCGCCGGATCGCGGCGCAGAAGAGGCTCTCCGACGAGATCCCGCAGGTGGAGTTCCGGACCCGGCATTTCTACGAGAGCTTCTCGCTCCTGGCCGGGCGCGCGAGCCGGGAAGGCGTCGTGCGTCTCGCGAACCGGCCCGACGTAGACTGGGTGATCCTGGACGAGACCCGGCAACGCTTTCAAGCCGTGCCCCAGGCGGCAGCCTCGCTCATGCGCAGCGACCAGGCGAACGCGTCGGGCTTCACCGGCGCCGGCCAGGCGGTCGCGGTGATCGACACCGGCGTGGATTACACGAACCCGCAGCTCGGCGGCGGGCCGTTCCCCAACGCGAAGGTTATCGGCGGAATGGACACGGCCGACGAGGACAACGACCCGATGGACTGTGACGGCCACGGAACGGAGGTCTCGGGCGTCGTGGCCGGCCCCGCCGGGGTCGCGCCGGACGCGAAAATCGTGGCGATCAAGGCCTTCAAGTCGAACGACGCGACGAACGCGGGTTGCAGCGACACCGCCTTCGTCTCCGACCTCATCCAGGGGATCAACTACGCGATCTCGCACAAGGCCGAGTTCAACATCGGCGTCATCAACATCAGTCTCGGGGCCGACCCGGATGCGGACAATCTCGGATACTGCGACGCCGACGAACCGGCCGAGGCCGTTGCGGTCGATTCTGCGGCGGCCGCCGGCCTTCCGGTCGTGGTCGCCTCCGGAAATGGTGGATTCACGCACGCGATGGCGGCGCCGGCGTGCATCTCGTCGGCCGTGTCGGTGGGAGCGGTCTACTCCGTCAACTCGAGCCTCGTCCGCTGGAGCGACTGCACGGACCAACCCGCCACTCCCGACCTGGTCACCTGCTTCTCCAACTCCAACACTAACCTTTCGCTGCTGGCTCCCGGCGCGTTCTGGAACACGTTCGGCAAGAACGGCCGAACAGTCCCGAACTTCGGGGGGACCTCCGCAGCCACGCCCGCGGCCTCCGGCGCCTTCGCGCTCCTTCGCCAGGCCCGGCCCGACCTCTCGGGCTTCGGCCTGCTCGGCGTTCTCCGCTCGACCGGCACGCCGGTGACGGACGCGCGAAACGGGCTACTCACGCCGCGCCTGGACGTGCTCGCGGCCGTCCAGCTGGCCGCCAGCCGCTTCGGGCTCTATGTCGGAAACGCGCTCTCGGTGCCGGACGGGACGGGCTCCGCCACCGCGACGGCCATCGTGTCCGGGCTCTCCGGATCCGTCGCGAGCATCCAGGTCTGGGCGCAGATCGACCACCCGGATCCCCGCGAGCTGCGGCTGAGGCTGACAGGTCCGGACGGAACCTCCGTGCTGCTCCACGATCGGACCGGGGACGCGCAGCGTCCGATCAACGCGCTGTACGGCCGCACCGACGCGCCCGCCGAGTCTCTCTCGGCCTTTCAGGGCCATCTGGCGAACGGAGTCTGGCAGCTCACGGTCGAGGACCTCGTCGCCGGCGCCACCGGCCGGATCCGCAACTTCTCGGTGATGGTCGTGCCGGGACAGCCGGTCGTCCCCATTCCCGCGCAGTCGGACGGAAGCGTGCTCCCGGTCGTCGGCCGCGTCCAGGGAACGAAGTTCTTCCTTTCGGACGTCCGGCTGTACAACCCCACGGCCGCGCCGAAGGCGTTCTCTCTCTACTACGTGCCGGTCGGGCAGAGCGGGGCGACTGCGCTCCGCGCCACGCGCAGCGTCGGCGCGGGACAGGTGCTCGCGCTGAACGACGTGATCTTCTCGGAGTTCGGCTTCGATACGTCGATCGGGGAGATGACCGTGGTCGCGAACGACCCCGCTTTCATCGCCACCAGCCGCGCGTACACGCGCAGCTCCAACGGAACTTTCGGCCAGTTCGTCCCGGGATTCCCTTCGCTGCAGGGTCTGTCGTTCGGCCAGGGCCGCGCGACCGCGAACGGCTTCTCGAAGGACTCGCGGTTCCACACGAACGTGGGCTTCACCGAGGTCTCGGGCGCGCCGGTGCAGCTCCGCATCGACATCGTCGATTCGAACGGAAACCTCCTCACGTCCACGACGCAGACCGCCGCGGCCAACCAGACTCTGCTCATCACCGACATCATCGGGGTGCGGGGTCTCGGCGCGACCTCGAATTTCCGCGTCGACTTCACGGTCACGAGCGTGACCGGACGGGTCATCCCGTTCGCGATCCTGATCGACGACGCGACCGGAGACGGTCTCTTCGAGCCGGCCGGCAACCCGCTCCCGTCGTCCGACGACGTGATCGTGACCCAGGCCTCTTTCGCTCGCGGAAACAACGACACGTTCTTCAAGACGAATCTCCACGTCACGAACGTCGGGTCGAGCCCGGTCACGCTGACGGTGTCGCTGATCCCGCGCCTCCTGACGGGGACCCCGGCGGCGCCCCGCGTCTACACGCTCGCCCCGGGTCAGACGATCGAGAAGGCCGACGTGCTCAACACCGAGTTCGGTCTGCTCGACCCCTCGGCGGCGGGCCTGCGGATCCACCCGGCCGGGCCGGCGCAGCTCGTCGTCTCGACGCGCACGTTCGTCGAAAAGTTCGGCGGGACTTTCGGCTTCTACATCCCGGGCATCGCGACATCGAATGCCACGGCGATCGGGCTCGGGACCGGGCGGGTCGCCGCGATCCAGCTCGACCAGTCGAGCGCGGCGACGGCCTCGCGCTCGAACTTCGGGTTCGCCGAGGTCGGCGGGGCGGACGTGCTCGTTCGCGTCACCGCGAAGAGCGGCGAGACCGGCGCGGTGCTCGGATTCAAGAGCTACTTCGTGCCGGCCAACACCTCGTTCCAGGCGAGCGTGACGGACATCCTCGGGCCGGGAGCCTTCGCTTCGAACATCTACCTGCAGTTCGAGCTCGAGGGCGGCGCCGGGAAGATCCTGGCGTACGGCGTGGCCGTGGACAACACGTCCGGCGACGCGATCTACGTTCCGGCTTCGCGGGAGCCCTGAGCCGGAAAACGGGGAAACGGGAAAAGAAAGGCCGCGGCAAACCGCGGCCTTTTTCTTCGGGCGACCGGCCGCCCGCCCGTACCGAACACGGAATCCACGCGCTAGAATCGCCCCGACCCATGTCGGCCGAGGCCCCCTCTACGGCGAAAACCCCCGGCGTCCTGAAGCCCTGGCAGCGTCGGCTCTACCGGCTGCTCCTGATCCCGCTCGGCGTCATGGCCGCGAACGCGATCTTCCTCGTCGCGTTCACGCGAGACACCGCGTTCTTCTACGCGATGCTGCTGACGCACCTCGCGCTCGGCATCGCGATCGCGATCCCGTTCTTCGTCTTCGCCATCACGCACGCGAAGCGCATGATCCGCATGTGGAACAAGCGGGCGAAGATCGCCGGTCTCGCCATTTTCACTCTCGCGATCCTCTGCGTATCGACCGGGCTCTTTCTGACGTTTCGCGGGGCCACCATCCCCAACCGGGCCGTCTGGGTCGCGCACGTCGCCGCGGTCCCCCTCGCTCTCGTCGCCTTCATACTCCACCGGCGGGCCCACACCCACCAGCTCCAGTTCAAGAGGCTCTACGCGTGGGGGGCCGGCGTCGCGATCTTCCTGGGCGCGATGACCCTCGCGGCGAAGCTCGAGAAGCCGCCGAAGCGGATCGTCAACACCAACGGCGACACGGTCTTTTTCCCGTCGTCCTCGGAGACCTTCGACCAGGGCCTCCTGAACGGTTACAAGCTCGCGGCGAACGAGTATTGCAAGGAGTGCCATCCGGATTCCTTCCACCAGTGGGAGCGCTCGGCGCACCGCTTCTCGTCGTTCAACAATCCCTTCTATCGGAAGAGCGTCGAGCTCATGGCGGACCAGGTCGGGCGCGAGCGGACGAAGTGGTGCTCGGGATGTCACGATCCGGTCGTTCTCTTCACCGGCCAGATGGGCGCCGCGACGCAGGCGAAGTTCTCCTACGACTCGTTCGAGGCCCAGCAGGGCCTGACGTGCATGTCGTGCCACTCGATCGTCGAGGTGAAGGACGTCCGGGGCAACGGTTCCTACGTCATCGAGGAGTCCAAGCAGTATCCGTTCGCGTTCTCGAAGAACGAGACCCTCCGCGCGATCAACCGGCTCCTCATCCGCATGGAGCCTTCGCTCCATCGAAAGACGTTCTTGAAGCCGGTTCACCGCACGCCCGAGTTCTGCTCGTCGTGCCACAAAGTCGCACTGATCCCGGCGTTGAACGACTACCGCTGGATGCGGGGACAGAACCACTACGACACCTGGTACGACTCGGGCGTCTCCGGTCGGGCCGTGCGTTCCTTCTACGATCCTCCGAAGGCGAAGGCGTGCCGGGACTGTCACCTGCCGCCCTTCAAGTCCGCCGAGTTCGGAAACCGGGGGGGCTACCTGCACGACCACCTCTTCCCGGCGGCGAACACGGCGCTCCCCTTCATCCGTAAAGACGCCGCGACGACCGAACGGATCCAGAAGTTCCTCCAGGACAAGGTGCTCACCGTGGATCTCTTCGCGATCCGTCGCGGGGACGAGATCGCCGTCCTGGGTGACGAGCCGCCGGAGGTCGTCCCGGGAGAGCTGCTCGACGTCGAATTGGTCGTCCGCACCCGCGGCGTCGGACACCCCTACACCAACGGCACCGCGGACTCGAACGAGACGTGGGTTTCGTTCGCCGGCAAGGCCGCGGGGCGCCCGTTCTTCGAGAGCGGCGTCCTCGACGCCTCCGATCGCCTGGATCCCGCGGCCGACCGTCTCTCCGCCTACGTCGTCGATCACGACGGCCGGTACATGGACCGGCGCCAGCCGCAGGACATCCACACGACGCTCTACAGCAACCAGATCGGGCCCGGGGCCGCGCGCGTCGTGCACTACCGCGTCCGGGTTCCCGAAGACGCGCGGGGATCCGTCGAGCTCTCCGCCGGCGTGCAATACCGGAAGTTCAGCCGCGACTACACGACGTTCTCGCTCGGCGCGGCGCATCCGTCGCTGCCGGTCACGACGCTCGCGAGCGACGTCGTCGTACTGCCTGTCAAAGGCATGGGCCGGGAAACGGGAAACGGAAAACGGGAAACGAAACGGGGAAACATGGATCCCCCGTGGCTGCGCTGGAACGACTACGGGATCGGACTCTTCCTCCAGGGCGACCTGAAGGGAGCCTCGCGGGCCTGGACGCGCGTCGCCGAGCTCGCGCCCGACAAGCCGGACGGACCGCTCAATCGCGCCCGCGCCGAGATCGCGGAGGGCCGGCTCGCCGACGCGACCGCCTCGCTCGCCGCCGCCGAGAAGATCCGGCCCGGCTGGGGCAAGACGGCATTCTTCCGGTCCATCGTGGCCCGCGACGAGGGCCGTCTCGAGGACGCCGAGCGCGACCTGCGCGCGGTCCTCGGGAAGTTCCCGCTCGACCGCGTCGCGTGGAACTCCCTCGGCGGCGTGCTCTGGCTCGCCGGCCGCTTCCCGGAGGCGGCCGAGGCCTACGGCAAGACGCTCGCCATCGATCCGGAGGACCTGAACGCGCACTACAACCTGATGCGCGTGTATCGGGCGATCGGCGACCGCCGGCTCGCCGCGGTGCACGCCGCCGCGTACCGCAAGCACAAGGATGACGAGGCGGGCCGCGCGGTCGCCGCGGATCTGCGGCGCGAAGACCCGTGGGCCAACCGCGAGTCGCTCCCGATCCACGTTCACGAGGAGGCGGTGCCGCCGGCCGCTCCGCCGGCGGGATGGGTCGCCTCGATGGGCCCGAAGGGCTACCAGACGGATCTGGGGTATCTCACCCGGGTTCACGCGCCGATCCGGCGGGAAGCGGTGGAGCCGGCGGGCAGCTCTCTTCGACGGAAGACGTCGTACGCGCCTGCCGGCGCGGCGCCGAAATCGAAGTAGGTTCGCCGGATTGCGCCGGACCGGCCCTCGGTCGCTTCTCCCGGTCTGCATCTCGATCGCGCTCGCGGCCGTCGCGGGCTGCCGTCGGGCGGAGCCGCCGGCCGCCGCCGCTGTACGCCCCACGCCGGTTCCGATCCCGTCCATTCGGTTCGAGGAGCGCGCCGCCGAGGTCGGGATCGAGTTCGTTCACGTCAACGGCGCCAGCGGCCGGAAGTGGATGCCCGAGACGATGGGCGGAGGGGTCGCGGTCTTCGATTTCGATCGCGACGGCCGGATGGATCTCCTCTTCGTGTCCGGCACGTCCTGGCCGGGCGACCCGCGCCCGGCCCCGCAGCGCTCCTCGATCGCCCTCTACCGCAACGAGGGAAATTCGGAGGCGGGCCTCCCCCGATTCCGCGACGCCACGCGCGGGGCCGGGCTCGAGGCCGTGGTCTATGGAATGGGCGCCGCGGTCGGCGATTACGACAACGACGGCAACGAGGACGTCTACGTGACGGGCCTCGGAGGAAACCGCCTCTACCGTAACCGCGGCGGCCGCTTCGAGGAAGTGGCGGCCCGCGCGGGAGTTCGCGATTCCGGCTGGGGGACGTCCGCCGCTTTCTTCGACTACGATGCGGACGGGTCCCTCGACCTGTTCGTCTGCCGCTACGTGGACTGGTCTCCCCGGCAGGACCTCTGGTGCACCCTGGACGGCTCGACGAAGTCCTACTGCACGCCGGAGAGATATCCGGGGACTTCGTCTCACCTCTACCGCAACCGCGGCGACGGCACATTCGAGGACGTCACCCGGCCCGCGGGAGTGTGGAACGAAAACCAGAAGGCCCTGGGGGTCGCGACCCACGACTTCGACGGAGACGGCCGGACCGACTTCGTGGTCGCGAACGACACGGCGCCGAACAATCTGTATCGCAACAAAGGGGACGGCACGTTCGAGGATGTCGGCGTTCCCGCGGGCGTGGCCGTGGACGACGCGGGGCGTTCCCGCGGCGCCATGGGAGTCGCGTGGGGAGACGCGAAGAACGGACCGGGCGCGACGCTCGCGATCGGGAACTTCTCGAACGAGCTCAAGTCGCTCTACTGGACCGACAACGGCGAGGTCTTCCTGGACGAGTCTCCGGTCTCGGGCGTCGGGCCGACGTCCTTCCTGGCGCTGACGTTCGGAGTCTTCTTCTTCGACGCCGACCTCGACGGACGGAGCGATCTCCTGCTCGCGAACGGACACGTCGAGCCGACGGTACAGGCCGTCCAGAAGAACGTGACCTACCGACAGTCGCCGATCCTCTACTGGAACGCCGGGGGCGCGCGCTTCACGACGCTCGAGGAACGCGCGGGTGACCTCGATCAACCGCTCGTCGCCCGGGGCGCGGCCTACGGTGATCTCGACGGGGACGGCGACCTCGACGTCGTGATCGTCGAGAACGGAGGACCGGCACGCGTCTTCTTCAACCGCACGGATCGCCCGGAGCGGAGCGTGCGGGTGCGGCTCGTCGGCGCCGGACGATCGAATCGCGACGCGGTCGGCGCGCGCGTCACCGCGCGCACCGGCGGTCGAACGCTCACGCAGGAGGTGTCCGGAGGCCAGTCCTACCTCTCGGCGCCCGAGAAAACCCTCACCTTCGGCCTGGGCCGCGCGCCCGCGATCGAGTCGCTCGAGATCCGCTGGCCGGATGGAGCGCGGGAAACCCGGCGGGATCTGCGCGGGGGATCGACAGTTCTGGTGGAAGAAAAGGCGTCTCCTCCCCTTCCCGGTCGCTGAGACCTTCGCTCTACGACCACGGAGCGCTATGGGCGGTAGCCCGCCACCGTTTTCTCCACAGCGTGTAGCCCCGAAAACCTCGATAGATCAGGCGTGTGACGCGAGTCACCGTTTTTCGCATATACGACTTAGGTCCAATTCCACCCACCCCGTCGAAAAGGAAGAATCCCGCCAATCCGAAAAGGATTTTTCTTTCACGGTCCGAGTGGGGTGCGGTTCTTTCAGGGGGAGGTAAGGGGCAATGAAACCGAAGAGGCGTTCCTTTTTTTTGAGCGGGCTGCTGATCGTGTCGGTCGGCGTCGCTCTCGCGAGCGGCGGCCTTCAGATACCGAAGCTCTTCGAAGCGATCGGCGGCTTCACGATTGTCGAATCGAGTCAAGACTCGGGTGGCGCCGAGGCGCGCGCTTTCGCGGCGCCTCAGCCGATCTCATCGGAGGTTCTCGACGAAGAGATCGGAAAGCCGCGGATCAAACCGAGCTACACGCAGCACAGCAAGGGCGACTACTACACGAGCGGCGATCCGGTCGTCATCGAAGGAGCAGGCTGGGAACCGAACGAAGTCGTGACGTTCTCGCTTCGCGCGCTTCCGAAAGTCCATGCCGAAAAAGTCGTCGGGACCGCCGTCGCCGACGAGTCGGGCCGCGTCTCCTTCACCTTCACTCCCGCCCCCCAGCCTTTTCCGGTTTTCTGGACGCTGGCGGCGAAAGGCATCGGCGGATCGTCGCTAGTCGAGTTCGCAACCGCGGCGGTCGTCGTGGACTGGAGACAGTGCGCGAACGCCGACATGGGCTTCACGGCTGGCGAGTGCCACTGGATCGGTTCGATCGTCCAGACCGGCAACTCGGTCTACCAGGAGGGCCAGTTCAACAACCAGCGGCTCATGTTCTCCGCGCTTCCCTCGGCGGGTAGCCCTGCGATCCATCAGCTCTTCTTCAAACATCAATTCAGCAAGGGCGGAATTCACGCCTACGACTTCCTGGGCGGGTATGCGGACTCGATCGCGACCGGAGCGGTGAACAGCGTCGCCGACCTCAACCCCTGCGGTGAGGAAATCGGACCTCCGGGGACGCTCGACGAGACGTGCGTTGCTCTGAGGGTCCCCGGAAACGAGCTACCGGTCAACGTACCGGTTCTCAGCGATGCGGCGGGACGGGACACGGCTTATGGAGCCCGCAGCATCTCGATCTGGGCGAGCCCGGCGGCTACCAATGCGTCTCTGAACTACCTGGGACTGAGCGCGCCGGACGCTTCCGGTGACTCCTACGCCCTTTGGAGGCTCGACTGGACGTCGACGTCGTCGAACGTTCTCATCGAGATGTCGGGCCACCTCGCCACGTCCGGCGCGGCACCCGGCGGGTGGGGCCCGGGCGGCGGATCGTCGAACATCAACGGCGGTCCGTACCATTTCAAGATCAGCAACCTGCTGATGCCCAACGCCCCTGAGGCCTCGGACGAGGAGATCAGCCTCGGCGACCAGGACAACCAGATCAAGGGCGCGGACATCCTGCCGCCGCCGACTCCGACGCCCACGCCGACCCGCACGAATACGCCGACGAATACGCCGACCAACACCCCGACGAATACGCCGACGAACACTCCGACCAACACGCCGACGAATACGCCCACGAATACACCCACGAACACGCCGACGAACACTCCGACGAACACTCCGACCAACACGCCGACGAACACGCCGACGAACACTCCGACCAACACGCCGACGAACACGCCGATCCCGCCGACTCCGGGAACGCCTCCGGAAGGCGTCTGCCGGACGGCGGGATTCTGGGGCACGCACGCGGACCAGGATCCAGACAAGAGCTGCAGCCAGGACATCACTCTCGCTGTGATCGCCGAGGGTGGAGGCTCGCTGACCATCTGCGGAGAGACGATCAACAACACGCTCACGGACAACGCTTCGTCCGCGATCGAGGCCCTGTGCGTCAACCCCCGCGGCCAGCAGACGCTCGCGCTCGCACGTCAGCTCACCGCGACGGCTCTGAACTGCATCGTGAGCGGCGGTGACGCCGACTGCACCGGTGTATCCATCGACGCGGTCTTCGACGCCTGTAACGCGGCCTGCGCGGCCGGTGGAACGGGCGACAGCTGCATCCAGAGGCTGGACTGCTTCAACAACGGCGGGGTCATCATCACGGGCGGCTTCTGCCAGACCGGTACCTGCTCGGACAATCAATTCCCGTGCAACGGAGGGGACAAGTCCGAGTGCGCCAACCCCGACACGGCCGAGTGCGTGCCGCTTCCGGGGAACTGTCACAGCCAGGACCTTCCGCTCGAAGACCTGAACCTGCCGAACAACACCACGACAGGGCCATGTCAGGACAAACAGGGGCCGGCCGGATCGAGTGACGAGTGCAAGACCGCTCACAAGAGCCCCTGCGCCGTCCTCCAGCCGCGCGAGGGCCAATGCGCCGTCCAATAGCAATTCGCTGAATCGTTTCGGCTGGGAAGGGGCGCTTCGGCGCCCCTTCCCTTTGGTGGCCGATTCCGTTCAATTTCCGCCCGAAATCGACGGTTTCCAACGCTGCCGGAGCACCTGTCATGGACGTCACAGATTTTCGAGATCTACGACTTACGTCTAATAGACCTTGGCCGTCCGTCCGCACGAGGATTCGCCCTCAGTTGCGGGCTTCGTCTCGGAGTTTCAAGCGGAGAGGTGGGAAGAGTCGGGGCGGTTACTTTTCGGAAGGTAGGAGACGATGACTCCCAGGAAAAGGTCGTTCTTTCTGACCGGGCTGCTGATCGTATCTGTCGGCGTCGCTCTTGCGAGTGGCGGCCTCCAGATACCGAAACTCTTCGAAGCCGTGGCGGCTTCACGATCGTCGAATCGAGCGGAGGTGGCGGCGGCGACGAGCTGAGCGTGCTCGCGGCGCCGCGTCCGATCTCATCGGAGGGTCCCGATGAAGAAACCGGAAAGCCGCGCATCCAGCCGGGCTACACGCAGCACAGCAAGGGCGACTACTACACGAGCGGCGATCCGGTCGTCATCGAAGGCGCGGGCTGGGAGCCGAACGAAGTCGTGACGTTCTCGCTTCGCGCGCTTCCGAAGGTCCACGACGAGAAGGTCGTCGGGACGGCGGTCGCCGACGAGTCGGGA
>Ga0209971_1000410_pt1 | contig 11534 bp, 23 predicted proteins | sample InoplaM3SAM_FD_187588 | JGI IMG/M metagenome (GOLD analysis project Ga0209971, IMG submission 187588) | Arabidopsis thaliana rhizosphere microbial communities from the Joint Genome Institute, USA, that affect carbon cycling - Inoculated... | ecosystem: Host-associated > Plants > Roots >... | reverse complement strand
GCCGGACGGTCGGCGCCGGCGTGGTGGCCAAGATCATCAAGTGACGCGGCGGCGCGTCCGCGCTCGCGCGGACGCCCTTGCCGGGTGCGCCAGCCCCGCGAAAGGCAGGGCGCCAGTGGCTGAATGAGGCGTTCTCCCGCGGGAGGCGGCCGGAGATACGGAAAAACCTGGCGGGCTGGGGGTTTTGCGCTTGCGCATCCCACCGGATCCCGGCTAGAATGTGCGGCTCGGCGACCCTTGTTTCATTGAGGGGCGCCGCAACCAGCGAAATGAAGCGCAGGATGCGCGTCGTTTTCGCCAGACACGGAAATGTCGCGCGGCAGGTGCTCCGCCCGTCCCGAAGCATGTTCGGGACACTCATGGCGGGGCGCGTTGTTGCGTTTGCAGATCCCGTCTGGGCAGGCCGTATTCGGCCTGCCCTGTTTTTCGAGGCAAGGACTTGCGGGGGAAGGGGTTTTCCCGGGCAAGTGGTTGATCGCTAGTGGTTCAACGAGGTTCGGCGCACCCAGCCGCCGGCCTGTCGCTCTTTCGATTCAGAGGAATTCCCCATGGCGGACCAGAAGATCCGGATTCGGCTGAAAGCGTTCGATCATCGCCTGATCGACCGTTCGGCCAGCGAGATCGTCGAGACGGCCAAGCGGACCGGCGCGCAGGTGCGCGGCCCGATCCCGCTGCCGACCAAGATCGAGCGCTACACCATCCTCACCTCGCCGCACGTCGACAAGGACGCGCGCGACCAGTACGAGACCCGCACGCACAAGCGCGTGCTCGACATCGTCGACCCCAACGACAAGACCGTGGACGCGCTGATGAAGCTCGAACTGGCTGCCGGCGTCGACGTCCAGATCAAGCTGACCTGAGGCATACGACCATGACGAAGAAATATTCGTTGGGGATCGTCGGTCGCAAGGCCGGCATGAGCCGACTGTTCACCGAAGACGGCAAGTCCGTGCCGGTGACCCTGATCGAGGCCACCCCGAACCGCATCACCCAGGTGAAGACGGTCGCCAGCGACGGCTACAACGCCGTGCAGGTCGCGGTCGGCAGCAAGCGCGCCGCGCTGGTCAACAAGCCGGAATCCGGCCACCTGGCCAAGGCCAAGGTCGAAGCCGGCCGTGGCCTGTGGGAACTGCGCGTGGCCGACGACAAGATCGGCGACTTCGAGGTCGGCAGCGAGATCCGCGCCGACATCTTCGAGGTCGGCCAGATCGTCGACGTCCAGGGCGTGACCAAGGGCAAGGGCTTCCAGGGCACGATCAAGCGCTGGAACTTCAAGATGGGCGACGCCACCCACGGCAACTCGCTGTCGCACCGCTCGCCGGGTTCGATCGGCCAGCGGCAGACGCCGGGCCGCGTGTTCCCGGGCAAGAAGATGTCCGGCCACATGGGTTCGGTGCAGCAGAGCACGCAGCGCCTGCAGGTGGTCAAGGTCGACGCCGAGCGCGGCCTGATCGCGATCCGCGGCGCGGTGCCGGGCGCTCCGGGCGGTGACGTGATCGTGCGTCCGTCGAGCAAGGTTTAAGGAGAGATGACGATGGAACTCGCCATCAACAACAGCGACAAGAAGCTGTCGGTCTCCGACGCGATCTTCGGCCGCGAATTCAGCCAGGACCTGGTCCACCAGGTCGTGGTCGCCTATCGCAACGCGGGCCGCGCCGGCACCAAGGCGCAGAAGACGCGTTCGGAAGTCAACGGCACCACCAAGAAGTCGAAGAAGCAGAAGGGCGGCGGCGCGCGTCATGGCGCGTTGACGGCCCCGATCTTCGTCGGCGGCGGCGTGACCTTCGCGGCCAAGCCGCGCAGCTTCGCGCAGAAGGTCAACCGCAAGATGTACCGCGCGGCGATCTCGGCGATCCTGTCCGAGCTCAACCGCCAGGGCCGGATCATGGTCGTCGACGGCCTCGACCTCGATGCGCCGAAGACCTCGGGCATGGTCGCGATGCTCAAGGACCTCAAGGTCGGCCAGCGCCCGCTGCTGGTCACCGAGGACGCCAGCGAGAACCTGTACCTGTCCGCGCGCAACCTGCGCTACGTGGAAGTGCGCGACGTGCAGGGGCTGGATCCGGTCGCCCTGGTCGGCGCCGACACCGTCGTGATGACCTCCGACGCCGTCAAGAAGATCGAGGAGTGGCTGGCATGAACGACGCCAAGCTCTACAGCATCATCCGTGCGCCGCGCGTGTCCGAGAAGACCGCGCGCCTGCAGGAAGTCTCCAACCAATACGTCTTCGAAGTGGCCAACGACGCGACCAAGGCCGACATCAAGGTCGCCGTCGAGAAGATCTTCGACGTCAAGGTCGACGCGGTCAACGTGGTCAACGTGAAGGGCAAGAGCAAGGCCTTCAAGAACCGCACCGGCCGTCGCGGCGACTGGCGCAAGGCATACGTGAAGCTGGCCGAAGGCCAGTCGATCGACGTGATGGCCAAGGCCTGAGGAACGATCCATGGCATTGATGACCTTCAAACCCACCTCGCCTGGCCGTCGCTCGATGGTCCGCGTGGTCACGCCGGGCCTGCACAAGGGCGCGCCGCACGCTGCGCTGCTCGAGAAGCAGAACAACACCGGCGGCCGCAACCACCACGGCCGCATCACCACCCGCCACATCGGCGGTGGCCACAAGCAGCATTACCGCATCATCGACTTCAAGCGCGACAAGGAAGGCATCCCGGCGCGCGTGGAGCGGATCGAATACGATCCCAACCGCACCGCGCACATCGCGCTGCTGTGCTACGTCGACGGCGAGCGCCGCTACATCATCGCGCCCAAGGGCCTCAAGGCCGGTGAGCAGGTGATCGCGGGCAGCGATGCGCCGATCAAGGTCGGCAACACCCTGCCGCTGCGCAACATCCCGGTCGGTTCGACCGTGCACTGCATCGAGATGAAGCCCGGCAAGGGCGCGCAGATCGCCCGCGCCGCCGGCGCCGGCGTGCAGCTGGTCGCCCGCGAAGGCGTCTACGCGATGCTGCGCCTGCGCTCGGGCGAGATGCGCAAGGTGCCGTCCGAGTGCCGCGCCACCATCGGCGAGGTCGGCAACGACGAGCACAACCTGGAGAAGCTCGGCAAGGCGGGCGCCAAGCGCTGGCGCGGCGTCAAGCCGACCGTCCGCGGCGCGGCCATGAACCCGGTCGACCATCCGCACGGCGGCGGCGAAGCCAAGGCCGGGCAGGGCAACCCGCACCCGGTCACCCCGTGGGGCGTGCCGACCAAGGGTTACAAGACCCGCAAGAACAAGCGCACGCAGCAGTTCATCGTGCGCGATCGCAGGAGCTAATCGGCCATGCCACGTTCACTGAAGAAGGGCCCGTTCGTCGACCACCACCTGATGAAGAAGGTGGAGACCGCGGGCAGCAACAAGAAGCCGATCAAGACCTGGTCGCGTCGTTCGATGGTGCTGCCGGAAATGGTCGGTTACACCATCGCCATCCACAACGGCAAGAACCACATCCCGGTGCTGGTCAACGAGAACATGGTCGGGCACAAGCTCGGCGAGTTCGCGCTGACCCGCACGTTCAAGGGCCATGGCGGCGACAAGAAGGCCGGGAAGTAAGGAGATGACCATGGAAGCGAAAGCCATCCTGCGCACCGCGCGCATCTCCCCGCAGAAGGCCCGCCTGGTCGCCGACCAGGTGCGTGGCCTGTCGGCCGAGCGTGCCGTCAACCTGCTGAAGTTCTCGGACAAGAAGGCCGCGCACATGATCCGCAAGGTCGTGGAGTCCGCCATCGCCAACGCCGAGAACAACCAGGGCGCCGACGTCGACGAGCTCAAGGTCACCACCATCATGGTCGACGAGGGTCCCTCGCTGAAGCGCTTCATGGCGCGGGCAAAGGGCCGTGGCACGCGCATCGTCAAGCGCACCAGCCACATCACCGTCGTCGTCGGCGAGGGCAAATAAGATGGGTCATAAAGTACATCCGACCGGTATCCGCCTCGGCATCTCCAAGGACTGGAACTCGAAGTGGTACGCCGGCAAGAAGGAATACGCCGGGTACCTGGCCGCCGACCTCAAGGTCCGCGAGATGCTGCGCAAGAAGCTGGCTGCCGCCGGGATCAGCAAGATCCTGATCGAGCGCCCGGCCAAGACCGCGCGCGTCACGATCCACACCGCCCGCCCGGGCGTGGTGATCGGCAAGCGCGGCGAGGACATCGAGAAGCTGCGCAAGGAAGTCAGCGACGTGATGGGCGTCCCGGCGCACATCAACGTCACCGAGGTCCGCAAGCCGGAGCTCGACGCGCAGCTGGTCGCCGAATCGATCGCGCAGCAGCTCGAGCGCCGCATCATGTTCCGACGCGCGATGAAGCGCGCGGTCGGCAACGCGATGCGCCTGGGCGCGCTGGGCATCAAGGTCAACGTCGCCGGCCGCCTGAACGGCGCCGAGATCGCGCGTTCGGAGTGGTACCGCGAAGGTCGCGTGCCGCTGCACACGCTGCGCGCCGATGTCGACTACGGTTTCGCCGAGGCCAAGACGACCTACGGCATCATCGGCATCAAGGTGTGGGTCTACAAGGGCGAGATCTTCGATTTCTCCCAGGTCGGCCAGGAGAAGCAGGACGACACGCCGCGCAGCGATCGCGGTGATCGCGGCGACCGCGCAGATCGTCCGCGTGGACCGCGTCGTGACCGCGAGGCGAGGGAATAAACCATGTTGCAACCCAAGCGAACCAAATTCCGCAAGATGCACAAGGGCCGCAACGACGGCCTGGCGTGGAACGGCAATGCCGTCAGTTTCGGCGAGTACGGCCTTAAGGCGACCGCGACCGGCCAGCTCACCGCGCGCCAGATCGAGGCCGCGCGCCGTTCCATCAGCCGCTACGTCAAGCGTGGCGGGAAGATGTGGATCCGCGTGTTCCCGGACAAGCCGATCACCAAGAAGCCGATCGAGGTCCGCATGGGCTCGGGCAAGGGCAACGTCGAGTACTGGGTCGCGCAGATCCAGCCCGGCCGGATGATCTACGAGATCGAGGGCGTCGACGAGGCCACGGCCCGCGAGGCGTTCCGCCTGGCGTCGGCCAAGCTCTCGGTCACCACCACTTTCGTGACCCGGACGGTGCGCTGATGGAACTCAAGCAACTACGACAGAAGTCGGCGGACGAGCTGAAAAGCCACCTGCTGGACCTGCACAAGGAGCAGTTCTCGCTGCGCATGCAGAAGGCCACCGGGCAGCTCGCCAAGACCCACGATGCCCGCCGGGTGCGCCGCGAGATCGCGCGCGTGAACACCCTGCTCGGCCAGCCGCAATCCGGCAAGACGAAGTAAGGACGGCCGAGATGAACCAACAGACTGAAAAGAAGCTGCACACGGTCGAAGGCCGCGTGGTCAGCAACAAGATGGACAAGACGGTGACGGTGCTCGTCGAGCGCCAGGTCAAGCACGCGCTGTACGGCAAGTACATCCGCCGCTCGACCAAGCTGCACGCCCACGACGCCGACAACGCCTGCAACACCGGCGACATGGTGCGCGTGGCCGAGTGCGCGCCGATGTCCAAGACCAAGAACTGGCGCGTGGTCGAGATCCTCGCCCGCGCGGCCGAATAAGGGGAGGCTGAGCCATGATCCAGATGCAGAGCCACCTCGACGTGGCCGACAACTCGGGCGCCAAGGAAGTCATGTGCATCAAGGTGCTGGGCGGCTCCAAGCGCCGCTACGCCGGCATCGGCGACATCATCAAGGTGTCGATCAAGGATGCGATCCCGCGCGGCAAGGTCAAGAAGGGCGAGGTCTACGACGCCGTGGTGGTGCGTACCCGCAAGGGCGTGCGCCGTGCCGACGGTTCGCTGATCCGCTTCGACGGCAACGCCGCGGTGCTGCTCAACAACAAGCACGAGCCGATCGGCACGCGCATCTTCGGGCCCGTGACCCGCGAGCTGCGCTCCGAGAAGTTCATGAAGATCGTCTCGCTCGCACCCGAAGTGCTCTGAGCGGAGGAATTGAGATGAACCGAATCAAGAAGGGCGACCACGTGGTGGTCACCGCCGGCAAGGACAAGGGCAAGCGCGGCGACGTGGTGCGCGTGGCCGGCGACAAGGTCGTCGTGGCCAACGTCAACATCATCAAGCGCCACACCAAGGCCAACCCGCAGGCCAACCAGCCTGGCGGCGTGGTCGAGCGCGAGGCGCCGATCCATGTTTCAAACGTGATGCTGTTCAATCCTGCCTCGGGCAAGGGCGAGCGCATCGGTACCAAGGTGCTGGAGGATGGACGCAAACTGCGTGTGTTCCGCTCCAGCGGTGAGGCGATCGACGCCTGAGGAATGCAGCAATGACGACCCGACTGGAAGAGTTCTACAAGCAGGAAGTGGTGCCGAAGCTGATGCAGAAGTTCGGCTACACCAATCCGATGCAGGTCCCGCGCCTGACCAAGATCACGCTCAACATGGGCGTGGGCGAGGCCGCGACCAACAAGAAGATCCTCGAGAACGCGACCGCCGACATGGCCAGGATCGCCGGCCAGAAGCCGGTGGTCACCAAGTCGCGCGTCTCGGTGGCCTCGTTCAAGATCCGCGACGGCTGGCCGATCGGCGCCAAGGTGACGCTGCGCCGGGCGAAGATGTACGAGTTCCTGGATCGCCTGATCAACGTGTCGTTGCCGCGCGTGCGCGACTTCCGCGGCGTGTCCGGGCGTTCGTTCGACGGCCGTGGCAACTACAACATGGGCGTGAAGGAGCAGATCATCTTCCCGGAGATCGACTTCGACCAGGTCGACGCGATCCGCGGCATGGACATCGCCATCACCACCACGGCGCGGACCAACGAGGAGGCCAAGGCCCTGCTCGAGGCCTTCCGCTTCCCGTTCCGCAACTGATCAAGAGGACTAGACAATGGCAAAGACCTCGATGGTCAATCGCGAAGTCAAGCGCTCCAAGCTGGTCAAGAAGTACGCAGCCCGGCGCGAGGCGTTGAAGCTGGTGATCAGCAGCCAGACGGCCAGCTACGAGGAAAAGATGGACGCCGCGGTGAAGCTCCAGAAGCTGCCGCGCGATTCGTCCGAGAGCCGCCAGACCACCCGTTGCGTCCTGACCGGGCGGCCCCGCGGCGTGTACAGCAAGTTCGGCCTCGGCCGCAACAAGCTGCGCGAGGCGACCATGCGCGGCGACGTCCCCGGCCTGCGCAAGGCTTCCTGGTAACCGTTACGCGGGTTCCCCCGCAAGAGCCCGCGCATCCATGTGCGGACTTCCCACAGAAAAGCTATTCGCTAACGCGGATATCGGTGCACTCAGAGGCAATACACAATGAGCATGACTGATCCCATCGCCGACATGCTGGTCCGCATTCGAAATGCGGCCGCCGTGGGCAAGCCGACGGTAAGGATGCCGTCGTCGAAAACCAAGGTCGCGATCGCCAAGGTCCTCGAGGACGAGGGCTACATCGGCGGTTCGCACGTGACCGAGAACGGCGCCAAGGCCGAGCTCGAGATCGTGCTGAAGTACTACGAAGGCAAGCCGGTGATCGAGCGCCTGCACCGGGTCTCGCGCTCGGGCCTGCGCCAGTACCGCGGCAAGGATGCGCTGCCGAAGGTCCTGGGCGGCCTCGGCGTCGCCATCATTTCCACCTCCAAGGGCATCATGACCGACGCGCAGGCACGCCAGCAGGGCGTCGGCGGCGAAGTCCTGTGCTTCGTGGCCTAAGGGAGTAACGAGCCATGTCCCGAGTTGCCAAGAAGCCGATCGCCCTCGCAAAGGGCGTCGAACTCAACATCCAGGCCGAGAACGTCAGCGTCAAGGGCCCCAAGGGCACGCTGTCGATCGCCAAGCCGGCCGGCGTCGAAGTCAAGGTAGAGGACGGCAACGCGCTGCTCTCGGCCAACGACCCGATGCTGGTGCCGATGGCCGGCACCCTGCGCGCGATCCTCGCCAACATGGTGCAGGGCGTCTCCGAAGGCTTCGAGCGCAAGCTCGAGCTGGTCGGCGTCGGCTACCGCGCCGCGATGCAGGGCAAGGACCTCAACCTGTCGCTGGGGTTCTCGCACCCGGTGCTGTTCAAGGCCCCGGAAGGCATCACCATCGCCACCCCGACCCAGACCGAGATCGTGGTCAGCGGCGCCGACAAGCAGCGCGTCGGTGAAGTCGCCGCCAAGATCCGTGGCTTCCGCCCGCCGGAGCCGTACAAGGGCAAGGGCGTGAAGTACGCCGGCGAAAAAATCATCCGCAAGGAAGCCAAGAAGGCGTAAACGCTCGTCAAGAGCCAGCACCTTCAGCTTTCGGAGAACCAGACCATGCTCAAGAAAATTGCCCGCCTGCGCCGCGCCAAGTCGACCCGTGCGCACATCCGCGAACTCGGCGTGCCGCGCCTGTCGGTGCTGCGCACCGGCCAGCACCTGTACGCGCAGCTGTTCAGCGCCGACGGTTCCAAGGTCCTGGCCGCGGCCAGCACCACCCAGGCCGACGTGCGCGAAGGCCTGAAGAACGGCAAGAACGCCGAAGCCGCCGCCAAGGTCGGTCGCGCGATCGCCGAGAAGGCCCGGGCGGCCGGTGTCGAGAAGGTCGCCTTCGACCGTTCCGGCTACCGCTACCACGGCCGCATCAAGGCGCTCGCCGATGCCGCCCGCGAAGGCGGCCTGCAGTTCTGATGCTTGAACGCATGGGGCGCAGGCCCCATGCCGTGTGCCCTGCCGATGCGGGTTGCATCGGACGGTACGCCCAGTTCTGGTCGTGCCGGGCCACCCGGAACACACCACAATCATAAGCGGCCACGCCGCAAATCCTTCCAAACCACGGAATCATCGAGATGGCAGACGAACGAGCACCGCGGGGCCGCGATCGCGATCGCAACCGCGAGGAAATGGACGACGGCATGATCGAGAAGCTGATCGCGGTCAACCGCGTCAGCAAGACGGTCAAGGGCGGCCGCCAGTTCACCTTCACCGCGCTGACGGTGGTGGGTGACGGCGACGGCAAGGTCGGCTTCGGGTACGGCAAGGCGCGCGAAGTGCCGGTCGCGATCCAGAAGTCGATGGAGCAGGCGCGCCGGGGCATGTCCCGCGTCGACCTCAACAACGGCACCCTGTGGCACGCGGTCAAGTCCGGCCACGGCGCGGCGCACGTGTACATGCAGCCGGCCTCGGAAGGTACCGGCGTGATCGCCGGTGGCGCCATGCGCGCGGTGCTCGAGGCGGTGGGCGTGAAGAACGTGCTGGCCAAGGCCACCGGCTCGCGCAACCCGATCAACCTGGTGCGCGCCACCCTGAAGGGCCTGTCCGAAATGCATTCGCCGAGCCGCATCGCGGCCAAGCGCGGCAAGAAGGTGGAGGACCTGCACCATGGCTAAGAAGGACACGGCGGCTACCGGCACCATCAAGGTGCGCCTGGTCAAGGGCCTGCGGGGAACCAAGGGCATCCATCGCTTGTCGGTGAAGGCCTTGGGCCTGGGCAAGTTGAACAGCGTGCGCGAGTTGAAGGACAGCCCGCAGGTACGTGGCCTGATCAACACGGTCCACTACCTGGTTCGGGTCGAGGAGTAATTCGATGAAGATGAACACGTTGAGCCCCGGTGAGGGCGCACGCCAGGACCGCAAGCGCGTCGGCCGCGGCATCGGTTCCGGCCTGGGCAAGACCGCCGGCCGCGGCCACAAGGGCTCGTTCGCGCGCTCGGGCAAGGGCAAGATCAAGGCCGGCTTCGAAGGTGGCCAGATGCCGATGCAGCGCCGCCTGCCCAAGATCGGCTTCGCCTCGCTGAAGAAGAAGGACACCGCCGAAGTGCTGCTGTACCAGCTGGACAAGCTGCCGGCCGGCGAGATCGACTTCGCCGCGCTGCGCGCCGCCAAGCTGGTGCCGTCGACCGCCAAGCAGGCCAAGGTCGTCAAGAAGGGCGAGATCAGCAAGAAGTTCGTGCTCAAGGGCGTGCTGGCCACGGCCGGCGCCAAGGCCGCGATCGAGGCCGCCGGCGGCCAGGTCGGGGAGTAACGACGGCATGGCGCGAAGCGCTAACGCACTGTCCGGGATCGCCGGCGCCGGCAAGTTCACCGAACTGCGCCAGCGCCTGCTGTTCGTGCTCGGCGCGCTGCTGGTGTATCGCATCGGCTGCTTCATTCCCGTCCCCGGCGTCAACCCGGAGGCGATGCTGCAGCTGATGGAGGCGCAGGAAGGCACCATCGTGGACATGTTCAACATGTTCTCCGGCGGCGCCCTGGCGCGTTTCAGCCTGTTCGCGCTGAACGTGATCCCCTATATCTCCGCGTCCATCGTGATGCAGTTGATGGTGCAGGTCCTGCCCAGCCTGAAGGCGATGCAGAAGGAAGGCGAATCCGGGCGCCGCAAGATCACCCAATGGTCGCGCCTGGGCGCGATCCCGCTGGCGATCTTCCAGTCGGCCGGCATCGCGATCGCCCTGCAGAGTTCGGGCGCCAGCAACGGCATCCCGGTGGTCTACGCGCCCGGCATGGGGTTCGTGCTGACGGCGGTGGTGGCGCTGACCGCGGGCACCATGTTCCTGATGTGGGTCGGCGAGCAGGTGACCGAACGCGGCGTCGGCAACGGCGTGTCGCTGATCATCTTCGCCGGCATCGTCGCCGGCCTGCCGGGCGCGGTGGTGGGCACGCTGGAACAGGCCCGCAATGGCGACATCAGCGCGCTGGCGGTGATCGCGATCGCGATCCTGGTGCTTGGCTTCACCTGGTTCGTGGTGTTCGTCGAAAGCGGGCAGCGCCGGATCACGGTCAACTACGCGCGCCGCCAGGGCGGCCGCAGCGCGTACATGAACCAGTCCTCGTTCCTGCCGCTCAAGCTCAACATGTCGGGCGTGATCCCGCCGATCTTCGCCTCATCGATCATCCTCTTCCCGGCCACGCTCGCGAGCTGGTTCGGCTCGCACGAGAACATGACGTGGCTCAAGGACCTGGCCGGGGCGCTCTCGCCGGGCCAGGCGCTCTACATCCTGCTCTACGCATCGGCGATCATCTTCTTCTGCTTCTTCTACACCGCGCTCGTCTTCAACTCGAAGGAGACCGCCGACAACCTGAAGAAGAGCGGCGCCTTCGTGCCCGGCATCCGGCCCGGCGACCAGACCGCGCGCTACATCGACCGCATCATCACGCGGCTCACGCTGATCGGCGCCATCTACATCACGCTGGTGTGCCTGTTGCCGGAGTTCCTCGTCCTCAAATACAACGTGCCGTTCTACTTCGGCGGCACGTCCCTGCTGATCATCGTCGTCGTGACGATGGACTTCTGGGCGCAGGTGCAGTCCTACGTGATGTCGCAGCAATACGAATCGCTGTTGAAGAAGGCCAGTTTCAAGGCCGGTTGAACGGGAAGCCACGGCAAGCACATGGCCAAGGATGACGTCATCCAGATGCAGGGCGAGATTCTGGAGAACCTGCCCAATGCGACGTTTCGCGTGAAGCTGGAAAACGGGCATGTCGTGCTCGGTCATATTTCGGGAAAGATGCGCATGCACTACATACGCATCCTGCCCGGGGACAAGGTGACCGTGGAGCTGACGCCCTACGATTTGAGTCGTGCTCGCATCGTCTTCCGGGCGAAGTGAGTGGCAAGTAGAGACCCGGAAGAGCGCAAGAGGTCAAGGAGAAGATCATGAAGGTC